>Ga0164242_10007957_pt1 | contig 11554 bp, 6 predicted proteins | sample OricomgcompostMG_FD_108783 | JGI IMG/M metagenome (GOLD analysis project Ga0164242, IMG submission 108783) | Miracle-Growth compost microbial communities from Emeryville, California, USA - Original compost - Miracle growth compost (MG) ... | reverse complement strand
TGCACGAACTCCGTCGGCTTCACCCAGCGGTCGATCGGGTGATGCTTGGGGGAGGGGCGCAGGTACTGGGTGATGGTGAGGATGTCGCAGCCCGCCTCGTGCAGGTCGCGGATCGCCTGCTCGATCTCGTGGTCCTCCTCGCCCATGCCCAGGATCAGGTTGGACTTGGTGATCAGCCCGGCGTCGCGGCCGTGGCTGATCGTGGAGAGGGAGCGCTCGTAGCGGAAGGCGGGGCGGATGCGCTTGAACAGGCGCGGCACGGTCTCCACGTTGTGCGCGTACACCTCGGGGCGGGACTCGGTGATGACGTCCAGCAGCTCCGGCTTGCCGCTGAAGTCGGGGATCAGCAGCTCCACGCCGGTGCCCGGGTTGAACTCATGGATCTTGCGCACCGTCTCCGCGTAGAGCCACGTGCCCTCGTCCTCGAGGTCGTCGCGGGCCACGCCGGTGACGGTGGCGTAGCGCAGCTGCATCTGCTGGATGGAGCGGGCCACCTTGGTGGGTTCGAGCTTGTCCACGAGCGAGGGCTTGCCCGTGTCGATCTGGCAGAAGTCGCAGCGGCGCGTGCAGGCGGAGCCGCCGATGAGGAACGTGGCCTCGCGGTCCTCCCAGCACTCGAAGATGTTGGGGCAGCCGGCCTCCTCGCACACGGTGTGCAGGCCCTTGTCCTTCACGAGCGACTTCAGGCCCACGTACTCCGGCCCGATCTTCACCTCGGCGCGGATCCACTCCGGCTTGCGGTCCACCGGCACGGCGGCATTGCGCGCCTCGACGCGCAGCAGGCGGCGCCCGCCTGGATTCGGGGCCTTGGTGGGGTCGTGCTTGGCGGCGTCCGGCGTCGGCTGCGCGGGCTGAGCGCTCGGCGCGGGCTGCGCGCTCGGCGCGTCCTCGGTGCCCGACGCCGTGGGGTCGGGTGCCGCCGGCAGGTCCTGGGCGGTGGCGGGTGCGGTGGTCGCACCCACCGCACCCGCGGCTCCCGCCGTGGGGGCCGGGGACGCTGCAGCGATTGCTGCCTCCGTGTCCTCCGGCCGGGGCCTCGCCTCGGCCACGAGGGCGTCGGCGAGGTGGTGACGGAGCCGCTCGAGCAGGACGGGGGCCACCGCTTCTGCGGTGATCTCCCGTCCGGTCTCTGCGGCAAGCGTGGTGACCCCGGCGTCGCTGATGCCGCACGGGACGATCACGCTGTACGGGGCCAGGTCGTTGTCCACGTTTAGGGCCAGGCCGTGCATGCTCACGCCCTGGTCCACGTGGATGCCGATCGCGGCGATCTTGCGGTCCTGTTCACCGGGGGTGAGCACCCAGACACCGGCGCGACCCTGCACGCGCGTGGCGTCGACGCCGAAGTGCGCCACGGTGTCGATGATCGCCGATTCGAGACGGCTCACGTAGTCCTTGACGGCCACCGGATCGGAGAGCGGGACGATCGGGTAGGCCACGAGCTGCCCTGGTCCGTGCCAGGTGATGAGCCCGCCGCGGTCCACGTCGATGACTGGCGTGCCGTCGCTGGGACGGTCGGAGGGACGGGTGCGACGGCCGGCCGTGTAGGTGGGCTCGTGCTCCAGCACGATGATCGTGGCGCGGGAGGGGTCTGCCGCCACCTGCTCGTGCAGCGATCGCTGCAGTTCCCAGGCCGGTACGTAGGCCGCGGGGGTGGGTGCGAAGCCGAGACGGAGGGTGCTCAAGGACATGCCAGCGACCGTACCGCCGTGTCCAGTGCCGCCAGGACCACCGCAGTGGTGCCGTGCGGGCACAGACCTGTGGACAAGCCGATCCACGCGGTCGCGGAAAGCGGGACACTGCATGTCATGCAGACACCGGCATCGGCAGGACATGGCAGGCACGGACGCCGCGCTGCGCGGCCGGGCGGGGAAGCGTGCCCGGCCGCGCAGCAGCAGGGCCCGGTCACCGGGGACCGCGGCAGCGCGGGGATCGGCGACGGGGACGGCGCGGTGCAGGAGGCGGGAGGCGAGCAACCGGCCCGGAGGGCCAGTGGGCGCGGAGCCCATGCAACCTCGGTGCAACACGGTGACGCAGGACCCTCGAGGCTCCTGGCCGAGGGTGGCCAGGCGGACGTGGTCCTGACGATGCATGAGGGGGCTCCGGCTGTGGCCCGCGTGCACCACGAGGGCGAGGCGGAGCGCCGTGCGCCCGAGGCCTGGGACCACCCCCACCTGGTGCGCGTGGTGCGGGAGGGCATGGGCGCCGAGGAGCTGCTCGAGTACGCGCCGGGCGGCTCGCTCTCCGCGCTGCTGGCCGCGCGCGGTCCGCTCCCGACGGGGGAGGCCGTGACCCTGCTGGTCCCACTGGCAGCGGCACTGGCGCACCTGCACGCGGCCGGGACCGTGCACGGAGACGTGTCACCGGACAACGTGCTCTTCCGCGCGGACGGCGCGCCCGTCCTGGCCGATCCTGGCCTGGCCACGGCCTTGGGGGAGCACCGTGACGGGGCCGGCACGGAGGGCTTCGCCGCGCCGGAGACAGAGCACACCGGCGCGGCAGATGTGTACGGCTGGGGCGCGCTCGCCTGGTTCGTGCTCAGTGGGGATGTGCCGGGCGAAGAGCGCTTGCGGCCGCCCCTCCCTCTGCTCAGGGACGACGTGCCGGCCGGGGTGGCGCGACTGGTGGAGGACTGCCTCGAGACAGACCCGGCACTGCGCCCGCCCGCGGCCGAGCTGGGCGTCGAGCTGCTGGCGCTGCACCCGGCAGCGCCCCTGGACGCGACCCCCGCCGCCGGACAGGAGGGCGTCCCGCTGCTGCTGACCAGGCGTCCGCCCCGGCAGAGCGCCCGGCAGCGGTGGTGGGGGAGGCTGCTGCGCCGCGGCGCGCCTGCCTGGGGATGGAGTCCAGGCAGCGCGGGAAGGCGGGAGGGGCGTGGCCACGGTGGTACGGGGACGGCCGGTGTCCGGCGCGCCGCCGACGAGGCGCTGGCATCACGCCGGGTCGGTACGGGACGGCGGCAGCGGAACGCCGACGGTGGGCGAGGCGGCAGTGGGGGAGTGAGCCGCGTGGCGCGGGTCGTGGGGACGGTGGCCGCTGTCGCGTTGGCGCTCGCGGGGATCGGCGCCGCAGGGATCACCTTCTGGCCGCACGGGGGCGACACCGGGGCAGCGGACGTCAGGGGCGCCGCTGCATCGTCGGGGCTGCCGAGCGCCGCCCAACCGGCTCTCGGTGCGGGGTCCACCGGCGAGGCAGCATCCGCCGCAGCCACCAAGACACCGGCGAACACCATGCCGGCCTCAGATGGGAGCGACACCGCTGCGACACAGCGCGCCGACGCGCGGGGAGAGCAGACGACCGGCGCGCCGCGCGATCAGGCGACGGCGCCTGCACGAGGCGAGGCAGCGGCGTCGGGCACTGGTGACAAGGTCGCCGGGGACAAGGACACCCAGGCGCGCGCCGCCCTGCTCGCGCTGGACGCCGAACGCACTGCGGCACTGTCCTCCGGCGACCCAGAGCGGCTGGCCTCGGTCTACACGGGCGACGCGGCGCTCGCCGCCGACCGGACGCTGTTGCGCTCCGGCGCGCCCGCCAGCTCCCTGAGCAGCCGACTCGAGGACGTGCACGTCATCAACACCAAGGGACGGCGCGTGGTGCTGCAGGCGCTCGCGGTGACCGTCCAGGACGGCCGCACCGCGTCGCACCTGCGTCGCTTCACCCTGGTGGAGACGGCACAGGGATGGAGGGTGGAACGGGTCCAGTCCGCGGACTGACGCAGGCCCGCGGGGAGAAGAACGGCGGTGCCGCTCCCCGTGCGTGGGGTGCGGCACCGCCGTCTCGGTGCGTGCGTGCCGGGTCGGCTCAGCGCAGCCGGCTCAGTGCCAGAGCGTGGCGACCAGGATGTTGATGAAGGCCAGGCCGCCCACGCTGTGCGCGATCCCGGTGGGGACGGGCGCGCCCTTGCGGGCCTTGGAGAAGCCGATGATGGCGGTGACCAGGATGATCAGGCCGATCACGAGCTTCACGCCGAGCTTGATGTGGTTCACGGCGATGTCGCCGGCCGGGCTGGAGCCGGCCTCCAACATGCCGAACATGATCAGGCCGGTGACGACCTGGACGATGGAGCCGATGAACTGCCACAGCGTGACCGTCGGCTTCTTGAACGTGGCCAGCCAACCACCGAAGATGGCGGCCGCACCGAGGATGTGCAGGGCGATGAGCAGATACCAGAGGAACGTCATGGTGCAGAGTCTAGGCGTTTTCGACACGGCGTCGAAAACGCCGGAGGGGGCCGCCACGCTCTCGCGTGACGACCCCCTCCGGTGTGGGGGAGCGGTGCTTACAGCCCCAGCTCCGCAGCGAAGTCCGCGCCCTCGAGGCGGGCCTTCAGGGACTGCAGGAACTTCCCGGCGTTGGCGCCGTCCACCAGGCGGTGGTCGTACGTCAGCGACAGGTACATCATGTGGCGGATGGCGATGACGTCCTCGCCGTCGGCGTCCTGCACCACGACGGGGCGCTTCTGGATGATGCCCGTGCCCAGGATGCCCACGTTCGGCTGGTTGATGATCGGGGTGTCGAAGAGGGCACCCACCGAGCCGATGTTGGTGATGGAGAACGTGGAGCCGGAGAGCTCGTCCGGGCCCAGCTTGTTGGTCCGGGCGCGATCGGCCACGTCCGCGATCTTCTTGGACAGGCCGGCCAGGTTCAGGTTGCCGGCATCGGAGATGACCGGCACCAGCAGGCCCTTCTCCGTGTCCACCGCGATGCCGAGGTGCTCGGCGGCGTGGTAGGTGATCTCCTGCTTCTCCTCGTCGTAGGAGCCGTTGAAGGCCGGGAACTGCTTGAGGGCCTCGGTCACGGCCTGCGCGATGAAGGGCAGGTAGGTCAGGTTCACGCCGTTGTTGGCGGCGAAGGAGGACTTGGCCGCCTTACGCAGCTTCACGATGCGGGTCATGTCCACCTCCTGCACCTGCGTGAGCTGCGTGGAGATGTCCAGGGACTCGCGCATGCGCTTGGCGATGACCTGGCGGATGCGCGGGGCCTTCACCGTGGTGCCGCGCAGCTTGGCCGCCTCGGCGGACGGAGCGGCCGGCTTGGCGGCGGGGGCTGCCTGCGCGGCCGGTGCCGCCGGGGCGGCGGACTGCGCGTCGATGGCGGCCTGCACGTCCTGCTTGCGGATGCGACCGCCCACACCGGTGCCGGTGAGGGAGGAGATGTCCACGCCGTGATCGTTGGCGAGCTTGCGCACCAGCGGGGTCACGTAGCCGGCCTGCGCGCCGGAGGCGGCGGGGGCCGGGGCGGCCGGAGCCGCCGGGGTGGCGGGCGCGGGCGCAGCCGGAGCGGCAGGTGCCTCGGGCTGGGCCGGCGCGGCCGGAGCGGCGGGGGCCTCCTGCGCAGGAGCCTCCTGAGCCGGGGCCTCCTGGGCAGCGGGCGCCTCGGGGGCGGACTCGGCCGGGGTGGAGGCAGCGGCATCGCCGGAACCGACGACGGCCAGCACGGCGCCGACCTCCACGGTCTCGTCCTCGGCAGCCTTGATCTCCAGCAGGGTGCCCGCCACGGGGGAGGGGACCTCGGTGTCGACCTTGTCGGTGGAGACCTCCAGCAGCGGCTCGTCGACCTCGACCTGGTCACCCACCTCCTTCAGCCAGCGGGTGACGGTGCCCTCGGTGACGGACTCGCCGAGCTCGGGGAGCTTGACCTCCTGGCCCTGCGCGGAACCACCGGCGGGAGCCGCCGGGGCGGCCTCGGCGGCGGGGGCCTGCTCGGGCTCGGCCGGAGCCTCGGGGGCGGCCTCGGCGGGCGCCTCCTCGGCGGCGGGGGCGGCCGGCTCGTCCTGGGCCGGGGCGGACCCGGCGGAGTCGCCGGAGCCGATGCGCACCAGCGGTGCGCCGACCTCTGCGGTCTCGTCCTCGGGCACGAGGATCTCCTCGATGACGCCGGCGACGGGGGAGGGGACCTCGGTGTCGACCTTGTCGGTGGAGACCTCCACCAAGGGCTCGTCGACCTCGACGTGCTCGCCGACCTGCTTCAGCCAGCGGGTGACGGTGCCCTCGGTGACGGATTCACCCAGGGCGGGAAGGGTGACGGTTTCAGACATGGTGTTCCGTTCTGCTCTCGTGGGCCCGCACCGGCCGGTGCGACGGCGGGCGGGCGGTGATGCGTGTTGTGCGTGATGTGCCTCGAGGCCGGACCCATGGGGCCCGGCCTCGAGAAGCGGGTCAGCCGTGCAGCGGCTTGCCGGCCAGGGCCATGGCGGCCTCGCCGATGGACTCGTTCTGCGTGGGGTGCGCGTGGACGAGGGCGGCCACGTCCTCCGGGAAGGCCTCCCAGTTCACGATCAGCTGCGCCTCACCGATCTGCTCGGCGAAGCGGCCGCCGATCCCGGTGACGCCCACGATCGGGCCCTCCTTGACGCGGATCAGCTTGACCAGGCCGGAGGTGCCGAGGATGGAGGACTTGCCGTTGCCGGCCAGGTTGTACTCCACGACCTCCACGTTCTCCTTGCCGAACTTCTCCTCGGCCTTGGGCTGCGAGTAGCCGACGGAGATGATCTCCGGCTCGCAGAAGGTGACCTTGGGGATGTTGATGTCGGCGACCGGCACCGGGTTCAGGCCCGCGATCTGCTCGGCCACGAAGATGCCCTGCTGGTAGCCGCGGTGGGCCAGCTGCACGCCGGGGACGATGTCACCCACGGCGTAGATGTTGCCCACGCCGGTGTGCAGGCGCTCGTCGGTGATGACGAAGCCGCGGTCGAGGGTGATGCCGGCCTCCTCGAAGCCGAAGCCCGCGGTGACGGGGCCGCGGCCCACGGCCACGAGCACCAGGTCGGCGGAGACGGACGTGCCGTCGGCCAGCGCCACGGTGGCCTGGTTCTCGTCCTGGGTGACGCCCTCGAAGAAGACACCGGTCTTGAACTTGATGCCCTTCTTCTTGAACTGACGCTCCAGCACCTTGATGATGGCCGGGTCCTCGTTCGGCACCAGGGAGGGCAGGCCCTCGACGATGGTGACGTCCACGCCGAAGGAGTTCCACATCGAGGCGAACTCGACGCCGATGACGCCGCCGCCGAGCACCACGGCGGAGCTGGGCAGCTCGGTGAGCTCCAGCGCCTCCGTGGAGGTGATCACGCGGCCGCCGATCTCCAGACCCATGGTCTTGGTCTGCGAGCCGGTGGCCAGGACGATGTTCTTGCCCGTGTACGCCACGCCGTCCACCGTGATGGTGTCGGGGGCGGTGAGCTTGCCCTCGCCCTCGATGACGGTGACCTTCTTCATCTTCATGAGCCCGGTGAGGCCCTTGAACTTGCCGGCGACGATCCCGTTCTTGAAGTCACGCACGGCGCCGAGGTCCACCGACTCCAGCGTGGTGTTCACGCCGTACTGGGCGCCCTCGCGCGCGTTGTCGGCCAGCTCGGCCGAGTGCAGGTACGCCTTCGTGGGGATGCAGCCCGTGTGCAGGCAGGTGCCGCCGAGCTTGGCCCGCTCGATCAGGCCGACGCTCATGCCGAGCTCCGTGGCACGGATCGCTGCTGAGTAACCGGCGGAGCCACCGCCGAGGACGAGGAGATCGAAATTCTGCGCGGGTGCCGTGTCGGCCACGGAACGCTCCCTACTGTCGAAGGTGCTGGTGGCGGCATCGCGTGTCGGTCCCGCCAGGTAGACGTCTTGTGGGTCTGCCCGGGGTTCCCGGGCAAGCGCCTATCAAACCCCGATGCTAGCCGCACGCGCGAGCCTCGGCCAGCGCGCGGGCCTCGTGCCGGAGCCGGAGCGATGCGCGTCACAGCGCCCCGGTGTGACGCCGGATCCGCGCGGTTGTCGGTTACTTGCGGGTAGGTGCCCGACGGCGGGTGGCGGGCTCCCGTGCGGAAGCTCACCACCCGCCGTCGTGCACACGACACCGCTGCGCGGTGCGCAGGGCCCCGCTCAGCGGCGCGCGCCCTCCGGCAGCTCCTGGGCCACCGTGACCAGGGTGCGCACGCCGAAGCCCGTGCCCTCCTTGGGGGTGAAGCCCCACGGGGCGCCGGAGTTGAAGGCCGGACCGGCCACGTCGAGGTGACCCCAGGCCGGGGCCTCCTTGCCCTCGGCCCCCACGAACTCGCGCAGGAAGATGCCGGCCTTGAGCATGCCGCCGTGGCGGTTGCCGGAGTTGCGCAGGTCCGCCGTGGCGGAGTCGAGGTCCGCGCGGATCTCCTCCGGGAACGGCATGGTCCAGAACAGCTCGTCGGTGCTGTGGGTGGCGGCCATGACCGCGTCCGTGGCCTCGGCGTCGCCCATCAGGCCGGCCGTGCGCTCGCCCAGGGCCACGAGCTGCGCGCCCGTGAGGGTGGCGACGTCGAGCAGCACGTCCGGGGACTCCTCGCTGGCGCGGGAGAGGCCGTCGGCCATGACCAGGCGACCCTCGGCGTCCGTGTTGGTGACCTCCACGGTCTTGCCGTTGTACATGCGCAGCACGTCGCCGGGGCGCGTCGCGTTGCCGCCGGGCATGTTCTCCGCGAGGCAGAGCCAGGCTGTCACGCGTACGGGCAGGCCCAGCTCGGCGGCGGCGAGGGCCGCGTGCAGCACGGTGGCCGCGCCGCCCATGTCGGACTTCATCTCCTCCATGGAGGCCGACGGCTTCAGGGAGATGCCGCCCGTGTCGAACGTGATGCCCTTGCCCACCAGGGCCAGGTGCTTCTTGGCGCGGCCGGGCGCGTAGTCCACCTTGACCAGGCGCGGCGGGCGCACGGAACCGCGGCCCACGCCGAGGATGCCGCCGAAGCCCTCGGACTCCAGCTTCTTCTCGTCCCAGACCGTGACCTTCACGTCCAGGCCCTTGGCCGCCTTCTGCACGTACTCGGTGAAGGACTGCGGGAAGAGGACGTTCGCCGGGGTGTCCACCAGGTCGCGGGCCGCCTTGGTATGGCGGGCGACGACGGCGGCGCGCTGCAGGGCGGCCTTGACGTCCTTGCTCGGCTTCAGGGGCGTGGAGATCAGCACCTCTGCGACCTGCTCCGGGGCGGGGGAGGCGGCCGACTTCTGCTCGCGGTAGGCGTAGGAGCCCAGCGACGCGCCCTCGGCCACGGCGGAGAGGCGCTGCACGGTGTCGGCGGGGAGCAGGGAGAGGACCGTGGCGTTGCCCGCCGCGGTGCGCACGCCCACGCCGGCGGCGCGACGCAGCGCCTCGGTGCCGACCTCGTCCTCCACGGAGCCGACGCCCACCACCAACAGCAGAGGGTACTGCGCGTCGGTGCCACCGGGGACGAAGACGGTGGACCCGGCGGAGCCGGTGAAGCCCATGCGGGGCAGGAGCGCGGTGAGCTCCTTCGCAGCGTCGGCTGCGAGCGGCTCCCCGAGCAGGCGGGGGCCGTCCTCGCCGGTGGCCGCGGCGACGAGGGCCACGTCCGCCCCCAGCTTGCGCTGCCCCTGAGCGACGATGGACAGGATCACTTCCGGCGTGCTCGCCAACTGCATCATTCCCTTCCGGTGCGGACGGCCCGCGGGACGGATCGGTGCGTCATCGGGTCACGGGCGGCCCGCCCACCAGCCTAGCGACACAGGGGGCTCACGTGTCCGGGCTCATCGCGCGGGAACAACGCCCAGCCCTATCCTGTTGTGTGGAACAGGGCGTGCCGCGGGGTGCGCCGATGAAGGACACTGAAGCGAAGGAAGGGGAGCTGAGCCGAGTGCGTGCCGAGGACCTGATGGACGTGCATCCGTCAGCCGTGAGCCAGGTGGCGGGACGTTCGCTACCCGTCATCACGCTGCTGGACGGCGTCTTCGATGCGGGCGGCACCATCTCCATGATGCGCCAGACCCTCCTGGAGGGCGTGTCCAGCTCGCCGCTGGCCGAGTTCGACGCCGACCTGCTGATCGACCACCGCGCCACGCGGCCGCGGATCACCTTCCAGGACGGCAGCTTCTCCGACTACCGAGCACCGCGCCTGGCCGTGGACGTGCTCACCGATGAGATCGGCAACAGCGCCTTGCTCTTCTCCGGGGCCGAGCCCCTCATGGGCTGGGAGCGCGTGAGCCAGGCCTTCGGTTCCCTGCTGGACACCGTGGGCGCCGGCCCCGTCTCCGTGGTGCATGCCGTCCCGTTGCCCGTGCCCCACACGCGCCCCGTCACGGTGCGCCGCCACGGCGAGGACACCGGCGTCTCCATGGGCCCCTTCGACCTGCCCGCCTCCTTCTCCCACCTGTTGGAGACGCGCCTGGGCGAGGACGGCCACGAGGTGGCAGGGCTGACCATCCAGGTGCCGCACTACATCTCCGACTCCCAGTACCCGCCGGCCGCCGTGGCCGGCCTCGAGGAGATCGCGGCCAGGGCCGGCCTGGCCGTGCCCACCGAGGAACTGCGTGAGGCAGGACGCGAGGTGGACGCGAAGATCGCGGACCAGCTCGAGGACAACCCGGACGCCGGGCAGCTCGTGGCGGGCCTCGAGCTGCGCTACGACGCGGAGACCCCCGAGCTGGGCCGGGCCTCGACCCTGCTGGCGGAGGGCGAGACCGTGCCGGACGGCGACGAGCTGGCCGAGGCCGTGGAGGCCTACCTGCGCAGCGTGGACGAGCACCAGGACGGTGAGGAACCCGAGGCGGATCCCGGAACCGAGCAGTGACGGCGGCCGTCCTGCCCTCCCGCACCCCGCGCCTGGCGTGGATCGTGTGGGGCGCCGCCGCCTTCGCCTACCTCGTCTCCATCACCCAGCGCACCACGTTGGGCGTGGCCGGGCTGCAGGCCACGGACCGCTTCCACGCCTCCGCCTCCATCCTCGCCACCTTCTCCGTGGTGCAGCTGCTCGTCTACGCCGGGCTGCAGGTCCCCGTCGGCGCGCTCACCGACCGCCTCGGCTCCCGCCGCATGATCGCCACCGGAGCCGTGCTCATGGCCGGCGGCCAGGCCGTCCTCGCGTTCGCGACCAGCACCCCCATGGGCTTCGTGGGGCGCGTGCTGGTCGGCGCAGGGGACGCGATGACCTTCATCTCCGTCCTGCGGCTGCTGCCCACCTGGTTCCCGCCGCGACTGAACCCGCTGCTCTCCCAGGTCACGGCAGGCATCGGCCAGCTGGGACAGATCGTCTCCCTGGTGCCCTTCGCCGCCCTGCTCGGGCTGCGCGGCTGGACCCAGACATTCCTGTCCATGAGCGCGCTCTCGGTGCTGGCGTTCCTGCTCGCGGCGATCGTGGTGCGCAACGCCCCGAAGCGCAGCGCTCGGGAGCGCGGCACCGGGCCGGGCGCCGAGTTCACCGGGGCTGCGCCGCCGACCGGTGCCGGGACCCCGGCCGACGACGGATCCGGGCTGCCGATCGCCGCGCCCTCCACCACGCCGGACGTGGCCAGGCCCGCCGCCGCGCCGGCCGAGGTCCCACCCGGCGCCAAGCGCCTGACCCTGCCCCGCGCCGTCGGGCTCGCCTGGCGCCGCCCGGGCACCCGCCTCGGCTTCTGGACCCACTGGATCAGCGCCTTCAGCGTCAACGTCTTCCTGCTCGGCTGGGGCTACCCGTTCCTGGTCTCCGGCGAGCAGCTGGAACCGGCCACCGCCTCCGTGCTCATGGCCCTGTTCGTGGTGGTCTCGATCTTCCTGGGCCCCGTGGTCGGGATCGCCGTGGCCCGTTACCCGCTGCGTCGCACCAACCTGGCAC
>Ga0164242_10007956_pt1 | contig 11556 bp, 15 predicted proteins | sample OricomgcompostMG_FD_108783 | JGI IMG/M metagenome (GOLD analysis project Ga0164242, IMG submission 108783) | Miracle-Growth compost microbial communities from Emeryville, California, USA - Original compost - Miracle growth compost (MG) ... | reverse complement strand
AGCCCGCCGATCCCACCGACCAGCACACCGCGGGCGATGATTCGTTTTTCCATTGTGGGGGCTCGATCCCGCGGTCAGTGGCAGGGGTAGCCGAGGAAATGCCGTGCGTCGTGGACGAATTCGTGCACGTGCATATCGTCTCCGAAGATCGAGACCGCGCCCTGATCGATGCCGATGAAGTAGAGGGCGAGCAGAGCCAGGAGCGTGGTGCCGCCCAGCCACAGGGCCGTCGTGGGAATGGAGAGCCGAATCGACTCCAGGCCGGACCGGGGAACATAGGACGTCGCCATGTGACTCTCCTCCGGGGATTGCGCGTCCCCGCTCGATGGTGGTTACCACGCGATCCGAGTATCTGACTCACATTCCGCCCGGCGAAACGCTCACAGTGGCGCGACCGTCCCGGATTTTCACCGGGTTCCTCGAATCGTCGCTCGCACAACCATACGAAATTGCCGTTCGGCTGGTCAATCGGCGGGTTGCGAGATCGGGTCGTGACTGAAATGTCAGCGTCCTCGTCGCTGTAAGAGGAGGATTTCAGGGTAGTAACCAAGAAATAGCCATTGATCGAAAGGCGGGCGCTCATGAGCGGATTGCCGCGATACGCGGCGATGCTGGCGACCGCCGGCGCTCTGCCCGCCGACAGTGCGGCCTGGGCGTACGAGGTGAAATTCGACGGTATCCGCGCCATCGGTTACGTCGAGCGGGAATTGCGGCTGATCTCGCGCAACGGCAACGATGTCACCGCCGCCTGGCCGGAGCTCGCCGACCTCGCGCCCGCGGTGCCGCCGATCGTCGTCGACGGCGAAATCGTCGCCTTCGCCGCCGACGGCCGCACCTCCTTCGCCGCCCTGCAACCGCGGATGCACCAGCGCAATCCGGCCATGATCCGCGCACTGATGCGCTCGGTACCCGCCACCTACCTCATCTTCGACCTGCTGCACATCGGCGACCGCCCGCTGATCGACCTGCCGTACGAGCAACGCCGCGGGCTGCTGGAACAACTCGGCCTGCGCGGCCCGAGCTGGCGCATCCCGCCGCGGCTGACCGGTACCGGCGCCGATGTGCTCGCCGAATCGGCACGGTTGGGGCTCGAGGGCATCGTGTGCAAGCGGCTCGACAGTCCCTATCTGCCGGGCCGGCGCAGTCCGCTGTGGACCAAGGTCAAGAACGTGAACGATCAGGAGATCGTCATCGTCGGGTGGCGGCCCGGCGCCGGCCGTCGCGCGGGACGCATCGGCTCACTGCTCATGGGCGTGCACGACGAGACCGGGGAATTGGTCTACATCGGCAATGTGGGAACCGGTTTCACGCAGGCCATGCTCGACGATCTCCAGGCCCGGTTGCGTCCGCTGCGACGGCAGACCCCCACTGTCGCGGCGCCGGTGAAGGACGCGATCTGGGTGGAACCCGAACTGGTGGGCGAGGTGTCGTTCACGGAGCGGACCGGCGACGGGCGCCTGCGCCACCCGTCCTGGCGCGGCTTGCGGCCGGACAAGACGCCGGACGAGGTCGAAGTGCCTGGGCGCGCCGACAGCGCGCTCGATTCCTGAACGGGAAAGGGACGATTCGCCCACTGCTGCGGCTTGGGAAATCACTATAGTGACCGGGTGTCTGCTCGTGATGCATCGTGGAATCGGTTGAACCGTCTCGCGTACACAGCGCAGGTCATTGCCGTCGGCGCGCTGGCTGTGGCGTGGCTGGCGATCGGGCGGGGACTGTTCTCGGGACCGGATCTCGATGCGGGTGGCCAATTCGCCGTCAACTTCTCGATCTATTGGCCGTTCCTGTTCGTGATCAGCCCGGTGTTGTTCGTCACCGCCATCTTCGGGCTGTTGCCCTACCCGTTCGCGCCTGGCGGCACCATCGCGGGTGGACTGATTGCCAGTTTCTTCGCTCAGTGGGTGGGAACCGAGCTGTCCTTGTCCGACTACAAGCCGGAGCTACCCGGACGCCTCGACACGAGCGTTGCCGCGGCGTGCTTCGCCGTTGCCGCAGCGTTCACGGCAGCCTTCTTGCACCTGTACGGCAACCGATCCGGTCGGACGCGTTCCGCCTCGATGCGAGGCGGGGCAGCGCTGGCAGTCGCCGTTCTCGTCGGTGCGGTGGTCACGATTCCGCCGCTGATCGCGGGCAGCGGCACCCCGTCCGGTGTCCTGGCCGGGCTCGTCACCAACTCCCATTGCGGCAGGGAAGTGTCGGACTGGACGGACGAGGGACAGGCGACCGTCTATGCGGGCGACGCGACACAGTGGTCTCCGCCGAAGAACGGGCCGGACAACGTGTTCGGGGTCCTGGTCACTCTGCGTAACGGCACGGGCAGCGTCGAAACCACCCCGCCGACCGCGCTGTCGTTCCGAGACGAGCTGCCGTTTCGGTCGGGTCCGCCGGCAACCGAATTGCTGCTGCATCAGCCCGGTACCGGCAGCGGGTTCGCGTTTACTCGCCTGCGTGATCCGAAGTGTGAGGACGGCAGTAGCCGGGTGGTCTCGGCGACCTATCACTATGAGGAGTACGGCGGAACGAGCGACACTCGGCTTCGGGGCAAGGTCTCTCGTAGCAAGTAACACGCGGTGCCACGCGGTGGCGAAACGCGTGGTTCAGCGTGTGGTCGGGGCGCGCGGGGACGCTCACAGGTCCGCGCCCCAGCGGTCGACCGGGTCGGTGCCGCCGACACCGGAGGCGAATTCTCGCACCCGCAGCCGCCCGCCGGCGTCGGACGCCAATGGTGGTGTGGCGCCGCCGGATCCGTGACTCATACCGGTGAGGACTTCGCGCAGGGCGGACACGGCGTCGATCCGCGGCGTCCAGCCCAGATCGCGCCTGGCCCGGGTGGTATCCATGATCGGCAGGCGCATCATCGCGTCGAACAGGTCGGGCGGGGCGGGGACCAGGCGCAGGCGCCAGCCGACTGCCAAGGCGGCTCGCACGGCCCCAGGTGGTACGGAAACCGTTGGCGCATCGAACAATACGCCGAGTTTCGCGCGGTCGATCACCGGATCGGCCGCGAGGTTGAGGGGGCCGTGCACACTCGGGTCGACGATGGCGAGACTGTAGGCGCTGCCGATGTCGTCGGCGTGCACCGCCTGCAGCCGCAGACCCGCCGGCACGGGCAGCACCGGAATCAGCGGCGGGCGCAGCACACTGCCCGGAACCAGCGGGCCCGCGAACAGGCGGCGCTGCTGGCTCGCGGAGGCCTGCTGGAACGTGAAGGCGGGCCGCATCCGCACCACGCGCCGGTCCGGATGCTCGTTCTCGAACAGATCGAGTAGACGCTCGACGTAGGCCTTCTCTCGCATGTACCCGGCCGGAGGCCAGCCCTCCGTGGGCCAGTCCTCGCCGACGGGATCATCGTGGTGCGCAGGGGAATACGCGCCGACCGACGACGCGTACACCAGCGACGGAACACCGGCCTGCGCGACCGCGCGCAGTACGCGTTCGGTGCCCTGTACGTTCGCGCGCCAGGTCTCGAGCGGCCGATGCGTCGGCTGGAACAACCACGCGAGATGGACCACCACATCGGCGCCGCGGAATTCGGTGAGCAGATCGTCGCAGCGTATGTCGGCACGCGCCCACCGCACTCCGTCGATCGGTTGCCGCGGCAGCCGCCGGGCCAATCCGACGATCGCGTCGATCTCGGGACGCCGCGCCAGCGCGGAGACCACCGCGGTACCGACGTTTCCGGTGGCGCCGACCACGACCACACGCATGACCGTCACCTCCCTCCCGGCGAATGCGACTGCGCCGCTTGGAGCGCGCGGGCCCGCGCGGTGAAGTCGATGCGGAAGTTGTCGAAGGTGATCGGCAGCGCCGCCGCGGGGGTGGGCTGCGGGTGCGAGCGCAGCTCGAGATCCAGTTCGTCGATCAGATGCGCCAGCAGGCTCGTGGTGAGGAACAGGACCAGATCGCGACCGGGGCATCGGGCGGGCCCGGCACTGAACGGCACCAGCTGCGGATACCGCTCGGCGCGCCCGTCGAGCCAGATATCGGGGTCGAAGCTGTGCGCGAACGGCAGGAGGTCGGGGTCGCGGTGGAAGGCAGGCACCGGAATCAGCAGGCCCGCACCGGCTTCCACGGTGAACCGCTCGGCGCCGCGGCCCCATTCGGTGTCCTCGGTGGTGTCGCGCAACACCGCGGGGGTGGTCGGCCACAGCCGTACCGACTCCAGAACACAGGCCCGCAGATAGGGCCGCGGCATGGCGCGCTCGGGCTCGTGCGCGTCCAGCCGCGCACGGGACAGGTGCTCGGGATGGGTGGACAGGACGGCGAGGGCGCGCAGGGTCGCCATACCGGCAGCGTCGAAGGCGAACAGCCAATGCGGGATCTGGCCGACCGGATCGACCGCCCCTGCGGCCGGCAGTTGCGCCAATGCGCCTGCGAGGCTGTCGGTTTCGGCCGTCTGCACGTAGTCGTAGAGTTGTTCGTAGAAGCGCTCGCGCAGGCGACGATGCGGAAGCGCGGCATAGGACCAGTTGCCCGCCGCGCGCAGCCGCCACAGCCGATCGGTGATCGAGTCGTCCTCGCGGGCGCGCCGGCCCAGCACGATCCGGCGCACCAGCCGCCACCAATCGGTGGTGAAGTGCGCCGCGTCGAGACCGCCGCGCTGCACCGCGGCGCGGATCTGTTCGCGGGCGGCATCGGCGACCACCCCGGCGAACGGATCGGCCAGGTGGTGGATCGGCCGGTCGGTGTCGAGCGCCTGTTCGTTCAGGCGCCGGCGCTGTTCGCGAGCCGCACCCTCGGAGATGAGAACCCCGTGCGGCTGGAAGGTGCGCAGCGCGGCGATCTTCTCGCGATTGGCGGGATGGAACGGAGTCGGCGCGCCGTCGAGGATCCGCGAGACGTCGGCGGGATCCAGCGGCACCAGCACCCGCCGGCCGGGCAGCACCAGTTCGACCGGGCCGCTGCCGAATTCACGCCGCAAGCGATGCATCCTGCGGACCGCGCGGTCGTCGGCGCCGACTCGCTCCAGCAGCGCCATCATGCCGCGGCGCCGGGCGATCACCCCGGCGGCGACCGGTGCCAGGCCGAGGTCGGCCAGTGCCGCCGCGGCGCGCAGTCCGGTCAGCCGGTGGGGTGATCGCCCGGGGGCCGGCGGTGGACGGGCAGGGTCGGCTGGGCTGCGCGAATCGGTTTCACCGGGCGGATCGGGTTCGCGGTGCACATCGGCCTCCTTTGGTCCTCAGCGACCGCCTACCCGGGAGGACCGGGGCGAAACGACACCCCGGGTCCCGATCGAATATTCGCCGAGAGGCCGGGTAGTGCCACGGTGATCGGGTAGTGCGACGGTGACGAGCGCACGACGAACGGGCCGGAGGTGACGATGGCACGCGAGGTCGACCCCCGCTGGAGTGACCCGCCGAGTTTCCGGCGGGCGGTGCGGTATGCGGTCGGTGTGCTGGTGCTGGCGGCGATCGTCGCCGGGGTGGCCCTGGGCTGGGCGGCCTCGCGGGATCAGTGCGCGAACGCCGACCACGTGGCCTGCGATACCGCGTCCCGGCTGGCCGTGGGACTGGTGCCCGGAATCGTGTTGTTGCTGGGCGGCATCGGCGCATTCGTCATCACCGTGCGGCAGTGGCGCGGCGGGCGGCCGTGGCCGGTATGGCAGGGCGCGGGCTGGTTTCTGTTCGCGGTGATGGTCGTGTATCTGGCGATGGCGATGGCCGCCGGCTGAACCCGGCCCCTCGTTTGGAGTAGCCGGCAGCGGGTAGGTCGTGCACGCAAGCAGTCGCCTAGGTGATGACTGTCAGCGAGGAAGGAGACCATCGTGGCCAAGACCTCCACGACCACCGATCCGATCGCGACGGTGCTGGAGCCGGAACAGCAACGGATCGCCGGTGACGCGCTGTGCGCCACCGTCGTCGATCTGATCGATCTGAGCCTGATCGGCAAGCAGGCGCACTGGAATGTGATCGGCCCCCGGTTCCGCACCGTCCACCTGGCGTTGGACGAACTGGTCGAGACCGCGCGCGGCTTCACCGACGCGGCGGCCGAACGGGCCACCGCGATCGGCGTCAGCCCGGATGGGCGCGCGCACACGGTCGCGGAGAGTTCCAGCGCCGAGCCGTTCCCGGCGGGGTGGCAGCAGGACGGCGACGTGGTCAGCGCGATCGTCGCCACCCTGGCCGCGGTCGTGCGCAGGCTGCGCGAGCGGATCGACGCCTCGGAGAAGGCGGATCCGGTCACCCAGGATCTGCTCATCGATATCGCCGCCCGGTTGGAGCAACTGCATTGGATGTGGCAGGCCCAGGCCGCGTAACGCGCGCGCTGCGACGATATCTGGTTCCGGCGGCGGCCGTGCTGGCCGTCGCCGGGTGCTCGGCGCCGGGGTCGCGATTGGAAGCACCCGACGCCGTGCGGGTGACACCTATCGGGGCGATCGTGCACGCACCGGTGTGGTCCTACCGATCGGGAGCGCTCGTGGCGCTGGCGCCCGACCGCGTGGTGAAGGTGAACGGCCTGGCCGACGGCCGCGGCGACACGGTCGGTTCGGCACGCCTGCCGGGCTTGGGGCCGAACCTGCAGATCAGCCCGGTGGACGAGGGCACGGCGCTGGTCAGCGCCACCGATCGGCAGGCCGTGGCCTCGATTCGGCTGTCCGATCTGGTCGATACCGGCACGCTGTCCGCCGGACCGCGGCCGTCGTATCTCGCCCTCGATTCCGGGGAGCGGATGCTGCTGGCGCTCTCCGAGGACGGCGCCACGGTCACGCCGGTGGATCTGCACCGCCGCACCGCATGGGCGCCCACGGTCGTGAACGCGGGTCCGCAAGCCCGTCTCGACGGGGCGAACCGCAGCCGTGAAGTGGAGTTCCACATCTACGGACCGCGGGGGAGCGCGCACTACAAGGGCAGTTCCTCGCCCGCGGACGAAACCGGCGCCGACGACGAACCCGTACTCGCGGCGGCGGGGGACGGCACGAAGGTCACCCGGTTGTACGTGGCGCGGCCCGGGGGCAGGCTGGTCGCCCTCGACTCCCGTCGCGACGGATCCGGAAGCGAGACGGTCGGATCCGTCGACCTGGGCGCGCCGATCCGCTATCTGGCCACCGACGACACCCGCATCTACGCCGCGACGGACCGGCAGCTGGTGGTGCTGGAAACCCGCAGCTTCGAGGGCTACGCGAACGGCACCATTCCCGTGCTGCGCCGATTCGACCTGCCGACGCGCGGAGCGCAGGGATCGGCGTGGTCGGGGATCGCCGTGGGGCCGCATCGGGTCTATCTGACCGTCCGCGACCGGCCCGAGGTAGTCTCCGTCGCCAAGCCGCAACTGTGAGAGGTGTCGCCGTGTCCGAAAACCGTGCCGGCACAGTGGATGTCGGTGAGGATCTGGATATCTTGAGTGAGCAGCTGCGGGGGTTGCGAGAGTTGGCCGCCGACCCGGATCTGACCGCGGCGGACGGCGTCGTGTACGACTTCGGCATCCGGTGGGGTGCGATGATGTCGGGACGGCTGCCGCGCGTGGTGTACTACCGCGAACGTGATGCCCTGTCCGCGGCCGACCGGGGCCGGTTCGACCGGCTGGCCGGCGAATTCGCCGCGGCCGCCGCGACGATCGAGCGCTTCCGGCTGGCCCCGGCGCGAACGGGCGGCCGGTCCGAGCCCGCCCGCTAGGCCACCGGTTCGAGCCACAACTGAGCGCGGCGCATCCGGATTCCGGTGTGCGGCACCGGACATGCGGGATTCGCGCAGGTCAGCGCGACCATATAGGAGTCGAGTTCCTCGTCGAGAAACAGGAACCCCAGATACAGCGCATCGCCGACACGGAAATCCGTTGCGCCACAGGCGGGGCAGCGTGCACGCCGTCGGTCGAGGTAGGCCAGGACGCGATCGCGTTGCCGTTCGGTCAGTTCGATGTTCTCCGGTCGCCGCGGCGGGGTCGTCGTCTGCTGGTTCGTCATATCTCGACGTCCTTGTCGTAGTAGATGTTGTCCTCCCGCCAGCCGCCCATCCCGCGGCCGATATGGGAGTAGTCGGAGACGAATTCGATCCGGTCGATCCATTTCGCCATCTTGAAACCGACCTGGTTCTCCACCCGAAGCCGAAGCGGCGCACCGTGTTCGATGGGTAGCGGCTCGCCGTTCATGCGATAGGCGAGCAGCGTCTGCGGGCTGTCGGCCAGCTCCAGATCCAGCACCTCGTAGAACTGGCCGACGCCGTCGGCGCTCGGATCGTCGCGACCGGTGTCCTGCATGGTGAGGAAGCACAGATACTTCGCGTCCGGCAACGGGCCGGCCCGGGCGACGAGTTCGCGCAGCGGCAGTCCGGTCCACTCGCCGATACTCGACCAGCCCTGTACGCAGTTGTGCAGCACCCGCTGGGTCTGCGGTTCGCCGATCGCGCGCAGATCGTCCAGGCTCAGGTGCATCGGGTGCTCGACCAGACCGCCGACGTCCAGGCGCCAATCGGCGAAATTGTGCGCGGCCATCACCTTGTACGGCAGTGCCGTGGGCGGTTTGCCGTTCACCCGATGTTCCGGCGAGAGGGCGCGGGTCGAGTAATCCTGTCGGGGTGTCAGCGGCCGGAGCAGGCCCAACCGCAGCCGGCGCACGAAGGCGCCCAGCACGCGCTGCACCGATCGCGGGTCGCGCAGGCTCCACACCGTGGCCGCGATATGCAGCAGCACGATCGCGCCGATGATCACGAACGACAGCGCGATCGCCCAATTGATATTGCGCACCTGTCCGAAGATCATCAAGGCGCTGAGCTGGCCCCAGCTCCAGAAGAACACCATCGACACGTGGATGACGATGAACACCGCGAAGGCCAGCAGACCCAGGAAATGCAGGCTGCGCGCCGACTGCCGGCCGCCGAACATACGCACGAACCACGGAAAGCGTGCCTCTACGGCCGGTGATTGCGCTGCGCCGGTGAGTATCTGGAACGGGGCGAGCACGAAGATCACTCCGGCGTAGGCGAGTTTCTGCACCGCGTCGAACGGCTGCCCCGGCAGCAGCGGCGGCAAATTGAAACTCATGTACGTCACGATGTCGTGCCAGGCCGCGGGAAACAGCGACCACGAGGTCGGGATGTAGCGCCGCCACTGGCCGGTCGCGAACAGCAGGATGTAATAGGCGAGGCCGACGAGTATCCAGCCCGCGACCGTCGCGAAATGCCAATGTCTGCCGAGGCCCAATTTCTTGTGGCCGGGCAGCGCGATCAGGGAGGGGTAGCTCTCCTCCTCGTCGAGAGTGTCGTAGAGCTTGTCGGTCGGCATCCGTTTGCGGGTGAATCGCGCCCATTCGGTGCCGGGTTTGCTGTCGTCGCGCCAGAAGAGTTTCGGGTAGCTCGACAGGATCTCCACACCGCTGCGCATCGCGAAGGTCAGAAACAGCACATTGAGCCAATGTTCGATGCGCAGCCAGGCCGGAAAATCCAAGGTGGTCATCGTGTTTCACCCCGTTCCGTTCAGTCGTGCCAGTGCTGTGCCCGCGGATGCGCCACGGTGATACCCAGCACGATCGCGGTGATCACCGCCAGGAAGGTCAGTGCGCAGACTCCGGCCACGCTGCCCGGAGCGCTGTCCCACCAGCCTCGGACCTCGGGCAGGCCGGGGAGCCCGGCGAGCCTGCTGACCACGTAAACGACCAGGAACGCGAGGCAGACGAGCCCGCCCAGGGCCCAGCCCGCGCGTGCGGTGCGGGACCCGCACACCAGCGCCGCGGCGACGACGCAGCAGGCGATCAGGAATCCGAAACCCACCCGCAGGTAGTTCGGCAGCCCCGCCTCGCGCAGCAGCACGTACAGATGCACCCCGCCCAGACCGAGCAGCAGTGCCGCCCCGGCCGCGGTGGTGGTGCGGGGCAGGTCGACGGCGGCGTAGCGGTCCACGATCAGCGGAAGGCCACCGCGTCGAGGACGCGGCCGTCCTCGGCGGCGATGACCACCTCGTAACCGCGTTCGGTCAATCCTCTGGCGAGCTCGAACCCGATACCGCTGGATGCGCCGGTCACCAGGGCGAGGGGAGGTGTGTCGGTCATATCTCACGCCTACCCGGACAGGGCGAACACATACCTGTGCGTCGCGATCGCGGCCGTCTGTCGCCGCGCCACAGGCCCAGGTTTCGCCCGATTTCCCGCACCGGCGTGGTTGCCCGCGCCGGTGCGGGGTATGGGCTGCAGTGAGAGCCGACGACGATCAGGGGCGCTTCGCCCCGGACAGGACGCCGAACATGTCTGCAATGGATCCGGACCCGGCCAAGACTCCGGACCTGGAACCCGGTGGTGGCGTAGCCCCCGGTTCCACCCCGCCGGATACGGCACAGACCTCGGGCCTCTCGGCGCCCGAGCCGAGCACCCGTCACCATTTCCCCGCCAGCGGGGCGATGTTGATCGTCATCGTCGCGGCGATCGTACTGGTGTTCGTCGCCGTCGCGATCGCGCTGATCGTCTCCCTGGCCTGACGCTCAATCGAATTGAGGGAGGGCGCGACAGCCCGACGCATGCGTCGCCACCCGGTTCGGGTGGGACGACCTCACGAAAAATCTTTTGGCACAACATCATCGGAGAGATCGTCCGGCACCGTCCGTAAGGTCGGTGCCGGCCGTCGCGGCAGTCTCCATGCCTGCTGTGACTACCGCCCCGTCCGGAGAGACGATCCGTCGCACGCCTCGCACCGGTGCACTCCGTTGTGCGGGACCGAATTGCGGGTATCCGTCGCCGTTGACGAATAGGGCGCTACGTGCGGATCGTTCTCGGTACAGGAGAAGTACCCCGGCTGCTCGGCCGTAACCGGCGCAGTGATCGCCGATTCGAGGTGCACGCGATCAGTCGACCTCGCCGGTCCGGTCGTGCTCGGCGCCCTCCGGCGTCGTGGTGTGCGGGGGTGTGAGCTCCGGGTCGTCGTCGGCGGGTGGTTCGGGATCGCGCCACTGTTCGGCGCGGCTGGAACGGTTGCCGCGCAAGGTCCCCTGTAGTTCGTGCCGCAGGCGATCGTCCTCGCGCGCACCGTGTTTGGTGTTTCCTCGGTCCATCGTCCTCTCCTTTCGCGGATCACCGGTGTCGGAGCAGGGCAGCGACGCCGTCGGTCGGAACGGGATCTCGATCGATGGTCACGATGCCGGCGCCGGCCGCGAGCGCGGCCAGCGGCAGCGCCTCGTCGGCGCGACGGAGGTTGCTGTGGCCCGAGGGCAGGTCCGACGCCTGCACCGCGGTCGGATCCGGCCCGGCGTGCACGGCCCGGTCGCCGATGACGGCGGGGTCGATCAGCAGTGTCTCGACGTTGCGTTCCGTGAGCGCCGCAGCGACCCCGGGCAGGCCCTGCACCGCGAGTTCGTGCGCGCGGCGTTGTTCGTATCCGTCCACCAGGTCGCGAAATCGGGCTCGCGCCCGGTCCTGCAGCACCTCGGCGACCCGCCGGTCGAGGTCGGCCCGGTCGTCGTTCGCCTGCCGGGTGAAGCCGTCGAGCTGTACGACCTGCCGGTGATGTGAGGCCAGCGCGCCGACCAGCGCGGTGCGCGCGCTGATCTCGCCGGCCACCACGATCAGCCCGGCGGCGGCCCCGTCGGCCAGGCGCACCACCTCCTCGGCGGTGGCATCGATGGTCCGGCGCACCGTCT
>Ga0164242_10007955_pt1 | contig 11556 bp, 12 predicted proteins | sample OricomgcompostMG_FD_108783 | JGI IMG/M metagenome (GOLD analysis project Ga0164242, IMG submission 108783) | Miracle-Growth compost microbial communities from Emeryville, California, USA - Original compost - Miracle growth compost (MG) ... | reverse complement strand
GCAACCGCATTATTTGTCAATAAAAACTCTTTTTTATTTTAGCATATATAACAGATGGGGTGAAAAAGTTTTTTCAACAAATGATTTAAACAAAGGCTGGGATGGGCTTTCAAAAAATAAGCAAAAAATTGAGGGAAGTTATGTGTGGATTTTAAAAGCTGAGAATGTTGTTGGCCAAATTTATAATTTAAAAGGCAGTTTTGTTTTATTGAAATGATTAAACTCCACGCATTCGTTTATAGATTTTAATTGCAGTCATTAAAAGAATAATAAAAATAATTAAGACTCCAATTCCCCATGCAACACTGATCAATTGTTTCACTACCGCTAACATTACAATACATAGTAAAAAAACTGTAGCCAATTCATTCCACATCCTTAATTGCTGTGATGTCCATTTAAAATTTCCTTTTTGTTGTTGACGAAAAATTGAATGCAATGACAGGTGGTAAATAAATAAAGCCAAAACAAAAAATAGTTTTATTAAAAGCCAGGTTGGAAGGCTTCCATAAAGAATTCCGATCCATGTTCCAAATATCAGAGTCAGAATTGCAGAAGGCCATGTAATTCCGTACCACAATCTCTTTTGCATAACCGAAAACTGTTTTAAGAGAATTGATCTTTCCGGCTCAGTTTTATCATTCGCTTCAGCATTATAAACAAAAAGTCTGACGATATAAAAAAGTCCACTAAACCAGGTCACCACAAAAATGATGTGCAATGCTTTGACATAAAAATACATGAAGTCGAAATTTAGTTAAAGATAACTTCCTTTGTAACTAGTTTTTGAACCGTTTGAACCCACAAAGCATTTGTATTCAGGCATGGAATCATTGTAAAAGTTTCTCCACCGGCTTCTAAAAAACTTTCCTTTCCACGAATTGCAATTTCTTCTAAAGTTTCAAGGCAATCGCTCACAAATGCCGGGCAAACGACCAATAAATTTTTAATTCCTTCTTTCGGCATTTCCCGGAACCTGTAATCTGTAAATGGGGTCAGCCACCCTTTTCCCAATCTTGATTGAAAAGAGATACTAAATTTTTCTGCAGTAATTTGCAACTGTTCTGTCACCAAACGGGTAGTTGTTCTTACCTGGTGCCGGTAACAAAAAGCATGAGCCGGCGAAGACGTTTCACAACAATTTGCGGTTTGCAAGCAATGACATCCGGTAATATCACTTTTGCGGATATGCCTTTCAGGAATGCCATGATAACTAAACAAAATGTGATCATATTTTTTATTTAAATAGGGCTTGATATTTTCAGCAAGTGCATGAATATAATCTCTGTCATCATAAAAAGGCGGGATAAAAGAAAGTTTGAAAGGATATTTTTTCTTCTTATAAAAGTCTTTCATATATTCCACTGCTGTCTCATAACTTGACATTGCATAATGAGGGTAAAGCGGTAATACAATCACTTCTTCAATTTCAGGATCTCTTTTTAATACTGCCTCAAAAGCTGCGTCAGGCGTAGGATTCCCATAACGCATTGAAATTTCGACCGGCTCTTCTATTCGTTGCTGCAAAGCCTGTTGTAACTGTTTTGTATATATAATTAATGGAGAACCTTCTTCCCTCCAGATTGTTTTATAAGCTTCCGCAGATTTTGCCGCCCTAAACGGAACAATAATTCCTTTTACCAATAAGGCTCTTAAAATCCAAGGCTTGTCAATCACTTTTTCATCCATTAAAAACTGATCCAAATATTTTTTTAAATCCTTTACATCAGTTGATTCGGGGGAGCCTAGATTAATTAAAATAACTCCTTTTTTTGATTTTGCCATTCTCTAAAATATCTGCAAATGTAAGCGCTGAAGGATACATTTGGTGGACAAGAAACACTTATAAAACTTAAAATCTAAATAAAAAGTACTTCTAATGACGTACCAATGACTTTTCAAAATGATTTTAAAAATAATTTTGCAAACTCACGATGGATGTACTAAATCACTCATATAAAAACTCTCTAAATAGTTTTTCAATTATCGGCATTAATTATCGTAAAAGCGATATGAGTATCCGTGGAAAATTTTCTTTATCGGCGGATGAAGCCCTCCTTCTTTTAAAACAATCGGCCGCAAAAAAAATTGCCGGATGCCTTGCTCTTTCAACCTGCAACAGAACTGAAATTTATGGGATTTGTGAAGATCCGAAGGAATTAATTGAAATACTTTGCGCCAATACCCATAGTACGTTAAAAGAATTTGATGAACATGGATATGTTTACCAGGGAATAAATGCGATTGAACATTTGTTTAAAGTTGCATCAGGTTTAGATTCGCAAATTATTGGAGATTATGAAATATTGTCGCAACTAAAACAAGCGGCAAAAAATGCAAAAGAAAATGGATGCATGAATAGTTTCATGGAGCGTGCAATCAATTATGCTTTACAAGTTTCAAAAGAAATAAAAACAAAAACAAAATTGAGTTCCGGCACTGTTTCTGTTTCTTATGCAGCCATAGAAATTTTAAAAGAAAGAACCAAGAATTTTGAGGATAAAAGAATCCTTTTGGTTGGCACCGGAAAATTTGGAAATCATGTTGCTAAAAATCTAAAAGATTATTTACCAGGTTCAAAAATTTCATTCACCAACAGAACTGATGAAAAAGCAGCGGCATTGGCGTATGAATATAATGGAGAATTTGTTTCTTATAAAAACTTAGAAGAAGCTTGTAATAATTCGGATGTAATTATTGTAAGTTCTGGTGGAAATTCTTATTCAATTAATCCTTCTTTTTTTAAAAAAAATAAACAACGCCTTATCCTTGATCTTTCTGTTCCACAAAATGTTGATCCGGATGTAAAAAAAATAACAGGAGCAACAGTATTAAATGTGGATGAAGTTTCTTTGATTCTTGATAATACAATTACAGCAAGACATGCAGAGATTCCGCATGCTTTGCAAATAATTGATGAAACACTTGGCAGTCTTGAAGAATGGCATCGAAATCAATCAAACAATCCATTACTTCATTTAGTGAAATCACAACTTTATGAATTGGATAAAAAATATTTTGAAAATAAAGAGAACGAGGAAAAAATTCATAAAACTGTTTCTGCTCTTGCCATTCAATTAAAAGTAAAAAATAACAAAGGCTGCCAATGTATCAATGCTCTAAATAGTTATCTTCAGTTGAATTATGAAACGACCTCTTAAAATTGGTACACGCGAAAGTGAGTTGGCGATTTGGCAGGCATCACTTGTGCAAACCCTTCTAAAAAAAAAATCTGTTGAATCAGAATTGATTTTTATAAAAAGTGAAGGCGACCTTGATACAAAAACTCCATTGTATGAGCTGGGAGTTCAGGGGATTTTCACAAAAACACTTGATGCAGCTTTATTGGATAACAGAATCGACATTGCTGTTCATTCTATGAAAGATGTACCGACACAACCAGCCGCTGGAACAACGCTGGCAGCAGTTTTAAAGCGTGCCTCTTATAAAGATATTTTGGTTTTTAAGGGCGATAAAAATCAATTTGAAAATGAATTAAATAATACTGAACGTTCTTCATCCAACAATCAATTTTCAAGTTTAACTATTGCCACAAGCAGCATTCGTCGCAAAGCACAATGGCTGCATCGTTTTCAAAATGATACTATTGAAAATCTTCGAGGAAATGTAAATACCCGGTTGAGGAAATTAGAAGAAAATAATTGGAACGGAGCAATTTTTGCCGCTGCCGGGCTTGAAAGAATCAATCTTCGTCCTTCAAATTCTATCGATTTGGATTGGATGTTGCCGGCTCCGGCACAAGGCGCAATAACGATCGCCTGCAGAGAAAATGATGAGGCTACTTTTGAAACTGTTCATTTATTAAATGATGAAGCAACAGAAGCATGTACAAAAATTGAGCGTGACTTTTTAAGAACATTATTAGGCGGATGTTCAACGCCAATCAGTGCTTTAGCTGTTTTGGCGAATGATAAAATTATTTTCAAAGGAAATGTTTGCAGTGTGGATGGGAAAGAAAAATTTGAAATTCAAAAAGAGCGTTCATTGGAAAATAAAAATGAATTAGGAGTAATTGCTGCAAATGAAATTTTGGAAAATGAAAAAGGGAAGCAGATAATTTTTGAAATCAGAAATGCAAAATAAAGTTCAAATATTAAGTACAAAAAAAATCAGTGGTCCCCTTATTAAGGATGCCGCTGATAAAAATATTTTTATTGATCAAATGAATTTTATTGAAACAGAAGAATCGATTTCTGAAGAAATAAAAATGCGAATAATTGAATTATCACAACAAAACATCACTTCAATTTTTACCAGTTCCAATGCTGTAAATGCTGTTGGAAAAATTATTTCACCTCAGGCAAACTGGAAAATATTTTGCATCGAGCCTTTTACAAAAAAAATGGTAGAAAAATATTTTCAAGCTTCTTCAATTGCAGGAACAGCAAAGGATGCAGCGGAGCTTGCAAATAGAATTATGAAAGATAGCTTGATAAAAGACGTTGTTTTTTTTTGTGGAAATCAACGAAGAGATTTGTTGCAAAATGAATTGACAAAGCATGGAATCGAAGTGGAAGAATTAGTGGTTTATGAAACAATTGAAACTCCACAAATCATTTCAAAAAAGTATGATGGAATATTATTTTTTAGTCCGAGTGCAGTAAGAAGTTTTTTTGCAAAAAATAAATTGGAAGCGACAACACAAATCTTTTCGATTGGGAAAACAACTGCGGATGAAATAAATTTTTTTTCAAATAACCCAATAATAATTTCAGAAATTCCGGCAACTGAAAATTTAATCACTGAAGTGATAAAACATTTCACCTCAATAAAAACGGTTTAAATGAGTGTATTAAAAAATGATCTTTTATTAAAAGCATTGAAAGGTGAAAACGTAGAGCGGCCACCGGTTTGGATGATGCGCCAGGCAGGAAGATATTTACCGGAGTATATAAAGCTGCGTGAGAAATATGATTTTTTTACACGTGTGCAAACACCTGAACTGGCTGCCGAAATTACTTTGCATCCAATCAGGAGATTAGGCGTAGATGCGGCTATTATTTTTTCCGATATTTTAGTAATTCCGCAGGCAATGGGAGTAGAAGTGTTGATGGAAGAAGGAAAAGGTCCGCTGTTGCCAAAAGTTATTAAAACACAAAAGGATGTTGATTCTTTGTTTACTGATAGGGTCGAAGAAAAATTGAATTACGTTATGAAGGCGTTGACATTAACAAAACACGAGTTAAATGGCGAAGTTCCTTTAATAGGTTTCGCAGGTGCACCATGGACGATTTTGTGTTATATGGTAGAAGGCAAAGGAACTAAAACATGGGAAAAAGCGAAGCAGTTTTGTTTCACACAACCGGAATTGGCACATCAGTTACTACAAAAAATTACTGATACAACGATTCATTATTTAAAAGCTCAAACCCATGCTGGTGCTGATGTTTTGCAAGTTTTCGATAGCTGGAGTGGTTGTTTAAGTCCGGAAGATTTTAAACGATTTGCACAGCCTTATTTAATTCAAATTGCTGATGCTTTAAAAGATCACGCACGTGTAATTTTATTTCCAAAAGGAAGTTGGTACGCGTTGAAAAATTTGAGCGAAAGCAGTGCTTCCGGTTTAGGTATTGATTGGTGCATTTCCCCAAAAACAGCAAGAGAAATGACAGGAAATAAAATCACTTTACAAGGAAATTTTGATCCAGCAAAATTGTTATTACCTGTTTCGGAAATCAAAAAAGAAGTAAAAAAAATGATTAATGAGTTTGGTGTTCAAAAATATATCGCTAATCTCGGCCATGGAATTACTCCGAATATTCCTGTTGAAAATGCGCAAGCTTTTGTGGATGCGGTCAAAGAATATAGAATGAACGGTGAATCAGAATAAAGTTTTTCGAAATGAAAATTAAAGAAGATTGGATAAAATATATTGAATCGCTTCAAAACCACATCTGTGCTGCTTTAGAAGAAACAGATGGTAAGGCCAGGTTTATTGAAGATGAGTGGCAAAGAGCAGAGGGCGGAGGCGGAAAAACAAGAGTAATCTCAAATGGAAATGTTTTTGAGAAAGGCGGCGTAAATACTTCAGTTGTCTTTGGAGATGTTTCTGAAGCAATGAAAACTCAATTGAAAATTGATGGTGACAAATGGTTGGCCTGTGGTTTAAGCTTAGTGATTCATCCTTTAAATCCTTTCGTACCAACCGTTCATTGCAATTATAGAATGTTTGAATTGTACAATGAAAATCATGAAGTGATTGATCGCTGGTTTGGCGGCGGAACAGATCTTACTCCTTACTATCTATTTGACGAAGATGCAAAACATTTTCATGAGACCTACAAAAATGTTTGTGATGAATTTGATCCTTCCTTTTATCCAAAATTTAAGAAAAAATGTGATGATTACTTTGTGAACAGGCACAGAAATAATGAACGAAGAGGCATAGGCGGTATCTTTTATGATTATCTAAAAGCTGACGAAAAACATGATGCGGAATTTTTAATGAATTTCAACAAAGCCTGCGGTGACGCCTTTCTTCACTCGTATATTCCTATTGTTGAAAAGAGAAAAAACATGGCATTCAAGCCTGAACAAAAGCATTGGCAGGAAATTAGAAGAGGGCGCTATGTTGAATTCAATTTGATCCATGACCGCGGAACTCTATTTGGATTAAAAACAAATGGCAGAACAGAAAGTATTTTGATGAGCCTTCCGCCTACTGTCCGTTTTGAATATAACTATCAACCAAAAGCTGATAGTGAAGAAGATAAATTATTACAAGTTTGCTTACATCCGGTTGAGTGGATTTAATTAAAATGGAAGGTATATTAACTGAATTTATTAAAATCATAAAAAATGTATTTACAAAAAAGAAGCAGAATTCTTCGTCAATCTCCTGCAATCAGATGCCTGGTTGCAGAAACAACGCTTACTCCCGGCGATTTTATTTTGCCTATATTTATTGATGAAGGTGAAAATGTACTTTTTGAAATTCCATCTATGCCCGGATATTTCAGACGTTCATTGGATGGAACGATAAAAGAGGTGAAAGAGTTATGGAGCATGGGGATTAAGAGCGTTTTGTTATTTATAAAAGCGCCGGACGAATTAAAAGACAACACAGGAAAAGAATCATGGAATCCGGATGGATTAATGCAGCGAAGCATCAAAGAAATTAAAGATGCAGTTCCTGAAATGGTAGTGATGACAGATGTTGCACTCGATCCTTATTCTTCTTATGGCCATGATGGCATTGTAGAAAATGGAGAAATCGTAAATGATCCGACGGTAGAAGCATTGGTAAAAATGAGCCTGAGTCATGCAAAAGCAGGTGCTGATTTTGTAGCTCCCAGTGATATGATGGATGGAAGAATTTTTGCGATCCGGAAAGCAATGGAAGAAAACAATTTTACTAAAACCGGTATTATGGCTTACAGTGCAAAATATGCTTCGTGTTTTTATGGCCCATTCAGAGATGCACTTGATTCTGCTCCCGGATTTGGGGATAAAAAAACATACCAGATGGATTATGCAAACCGCATTGAAGCAGTGAAAGAAGCGTTGATGGATGAAGAAGAAGGAGCAGATATTGTGATGGTAAAACCTGCAATGGCATACCTTGATATCATTCGTGAAGTAAAAAATAGTGTACGCATCCCCGTTAGTGCTTATCATGTAAGCGGCGAATATGCATTAATAAAAGCAGGAGCAAAAATGGGCTGGATCAATGAAGAAAAGGCAATTCTTGAAAGCCTTACTTCTATAAAAAGAGCCGGCGCAGATTTGATTGCAACTTATTTTGCAAAAGATGCTGTGAAGTTGTTGTCCTAAAAATAATACAATTATTATAGAAGTGTTCCTTTCAAAAGCCAGAGAGCAACATTAAAGAAGATTACAAGTCCTGTAACATCTACTAATGTAGCAACAAAAGGTGCGGAAGAAGATGCAGGATCGGCGCCTAATCTCTTCAATAACAACGGAAGCATACTTCCAATCAGGGAGGACCAAAGTACCACACCTACTAAAGAAAAACATACTGTAAAACCTATTAAAAGCCAATAGGGTCCATACGTGTAAGAGGTAATAATATTCTCATGCATTAAAAAACTCCAGATTGCTATTCTGCAAAATCCAACCACTCCGAGTATACATCCTAACATTAATCCTGATAAAATTTCCCGACGCATTACTCTCCACCAATCCTTTAAGGTCACTTCACCTAAGGCCATTGCCTGGATGATTAATGTAGAAGCCTGTGTACCACTATTGCCTCCTGTGCTTATAATAAGTGGAATAAAATTAGTAAGCACAATAACTTTTTCCATCTCTTTATTATAAAACGCCATAGCAGTAGCAGTAAGCATTTCACCGAGAAAAAGTATAGTAAGCCACCCTACTCTTTTTTTAACTAAACCAAAAAAGGGTGTATCTAAGTAAGGTGTATCAAGAGCTTCCGCACCCCCGATCTTTTGAATATCTTCACTAAATTCTTCATTCGTAACCCACAACACGTCGTCAATTGTAACGATACCCAGGAGCACATTATAATCATCAACAACAGGCAAAGCCACTCGGTTGTTCATTTTAAAAACTTCGTTTGCAGTTTCCTGGTCGTCATTGACATTTAATTCAATAAAACGACCATCCATCATATCACTCACTTTAGTTTGTGGTGACGCGAGGATAAACTCCCTGATCCTTAAGTCATCTAATAATTCTCCATGTTTATTGATCACATAAATGACATCAATTGTTTCTGTATTTTTCCCAACGCTCCTGATAATATTTAAAACTTCTGCTACAGTATTATATTCGTAAACATAAATATAATCGGGCGTCATTAGCCTCCCTACACTGTTTTCAGGATAACCAAGCAATGAAAGAGTAATCTTTCTTTCCTCGGGTACAAGCGTTTTTACCAATTCACGAACTACTTCGTTCGGAAGGTCTTCAAAAAAAGAGGTGCGATCATCCGGCTGCATTTCATTCAGCAATTCTGCACTTTTTGCAGGCGGAAGATTTTTAATAATTTCTTTTTGCGTAGGATGATCCAAAATTTTAAAAAGACCTGTTGCACGATGCATAGAAAGGTGAAGGAAAATTTCGGTTTCCCTTTCTTCATTATCGTAAATAAGTTCAGCGACATCGCTAATGTTTTGTTGATTCAAAAACTCGCTGATAGCTGAATCATCACCGCTCTTCAAAACATCTTCGTACTGTTCCTGAACTGAAATTTCTTCTTCGGTCATTTGAATCCTTTTCTTTCAGATAAGGGCGCAAAAATAATTTATTTTACCTTTAGAAATCAGGTTAATTATATGATAAAAGAATATTTATTCATTCAAAAAACAGCATCAAAAGGCCGTGGCGTTTTTACTAAAGAAAAAATTGAGAAAGATACATTAATAGAAGAGGCACCGGTAATTGTAATGAGCGCTGAAGATCGCATTAACATTGATAAAACACTTCTGCATGATTATATTTTTGCTTGGGGAGATAATGAAGAACAATGTTGTATGGCTTTAGGTTTAGTACCTATTTATAATCATAGTTATAAAAGTAATTGCGAGTATTTTATGGACTTTGAAAAAGAAATTATTCACATAAAAACAGTAAGAAAAATAAACGCGGGTGAAGAACTGACGATTAATTATAATGGTGATTGGAACAATGAAAAAAAAGTTTGGTTTGATGTGAAGTAGTTAAAAGCAATGGGATGACTAATTACTGAACTCCTGGCTAATCATTAACCCAAACATTCCTCCATCTAAAATCCCAATCCCTACATGACCATAGGCAGGATTGAGAATATTAGCACGATGACCAGGAGAATTCATTAAACCATTGTGCGCAATAGTGAGAGATTGAGCCAATGCAATATTTTCACCGGCTGTAAGAAATTTGATACCATCAGCACGCATCCTGTCAAAAGGATCTTTCCCATCAGGGGTAATATGAGAAAAATAACCTCTAACAAACATATCCTTTGAATGAGCTCTTGCCACTTCTGTTAATTCAGGATCAGCTTTCAAAGGAGACAAACCTCGGCTTGTTCTTTCTTTATTTACCAAATTGATCATTTTTACTTCAAGTGTTGAATCGACATCAGGATGGCTTACTTTAAAAGGAAGCTTTATTGATTCATCAGATTTTGGATGAATTGTAAGGTTGTTCATTGTTTGATTAACAGCCTTATCAAATACCGGCGAAAGCTTTTCATTTACCCATTCTGTTTTTGCGGAAAGTTTATTGGCAATAACGCTGCTGCGAGCTTCTATATTAATGCCATTCATTAGCGGCAAAGCGAGCAATAATGCGGCAATAATGGCCGCAAGAATGATTCCATTAATAAAGCCCGGAACGAGACCAAATGTTTTATTTACGATACTTTGATCCGTATATGCAGAGGTAGCAATAGCAATTCTCCTGGTAATAAAACCAATAATTATTCGTGCAATAATAACAGTAATTATGAATGCAAGAGGCAATCGCCAGATGTCTAATGAAGGAAATATTTTTGCAAAAAAAACAGCCAGGTATGGATAAAAAACAAACCCAAGCAAAAGACTGCCCAACCAGTTAACCAACTCAAGTATGCCTAAAATAAATCCTTTATGCCAACCGCTCCAAATTGCCAACAACACAATTAATACCAAAGCAAAGTCAATCCAGTTCATAATTACCAATATTGTTACCCATAATTTTTTGAACAAATAATATGCCCTAAAGAGGATTGAATAATGATAATTAGAATGCTGGCTTTGAGCGTAATTTTAAAAATATTTAATGTTGAATTTAAACTCCTTTGATCCTTTCTTTATACACATCAAGTGCTTCATCCAGGCGGGCTTTTGAATCACCGGCACCAGGTGCATTATGGGATGGGTGAATGTAAAGCTTTACACCTCTTGATTCCAGGATTTCCGCAACGGTTGTCACGGTCATCCAAACACTAGTAATGAAAGCCATTGTAGAAACAGGACCAATTTTATCAACATGATTTTTTAGTGGAACTGAGGCATCTTCAATTGGTGCGCAGGTATCCACAACAATGTCGGCAATTTCAAAAATATTTTTTCCGCTGGAATGTCTTGTCTTTTTTCCTTCTGCTTCTGCTGCAGAACCAAACACAACCACTTTCATCCCCTTTTTTTTCGCTTCAAGGGCGATGTCAATATTTACATTATTAATTCCTGAATGAGAAAACAGCCACATGGTATCCTTAGGATCAAAATTGTACCCCTTCATAATTTCCACGCCGTAACCTTCTACCCTTTCCAAAAAAATAAATTGATGAACACCCATCTGCCCTGTGATGTTGGTAAAAAAAGTTAAGGGCAATTCAACCATAGGATGAAAACCAACAAATCCACCGATGCGTGGATACATTTCTTCAATTGGCAAAGTAGCATGGCCACAACCAAAAGTATGAACCCAACGTTCTGCCTGTATGGAATCAGCCATAACCTCAGCAGCCTTTTTAATATTCTCCATTTGTGTGTCTTCGATCTTTGACATGATGTCTCTTACATTAGTAAGCCATTGTTTTGCTAACATTTCCTTTGTTATTTTTTAATTATTGATTATTTCTGT
>Ga0164242_10007954_pt1 | contig 11558 bp, 9 predicted proteins | sample OricomgcompostMG_FD_108783 | JGI IMG/M metagenome (GOLD analysis project Ga0164242, IMG submission 108783) | Miracle-Growth compost microbial communities from Emeryville, California, USA - Original compost - Miracle growth compost (MG) ... | reverse complement strand
TGACAGCACCACCGCATCCCTGACCAGAGGTTCAAGATCCACGTGGTCGTCGTGAACCTCGAAGTCGAAAGCTTCCCCAGAAGAATACGCGAAAAGCTCCTGGAAGTCGACTTGGACGGGCTCCGCGATGTCGATCAGACAGCGGCCGCAGACGCCGGTCGCCACCGTCGTGACATCGCCAGAGACGAGGATGCCCTCGTGCACCGATTCGAGCCGAACGTCGAGTTCGAGGCGCGAACCGGCATCCACGCTGAGCAGCCCCTCCCCGAGCTTCTCGGGCACATCGAGGCTTATCGACTCCTCGCGCATCTCACCAGGGCGGTGGATGAGGTCGCGTACGCCGATGGAGTACGGATTGCGAACGGCGGAAGACACGAACGTCGATTGTACGCGTCGTGCCGCACTGTCACGCCTGCACTGTCAGGCCTGCGCTGTCAGGCCCGCGCTGTCACGCCCGCGCGCCGGCGCCCGCCCGGTCGGCGGCGCGCAGGCGTCCCTCCAGCAGCGACACCGGGACGAGCACCGCGCGCACCCGTCGCGCAAGGCCCGCCGTGGCGGCGAGCGCCGACACCACGGTGACGACATCGTCGGCGAGCGCGGGATCCGCCCACGCGCCGCCCGGTGGTCCGAACCTCTCCTGCTCGACGGCGTCGACCAGTTCGGCGACGGCAACGGACGCGGCTTCGCGCGCCTCGGCATCCGGTGAGCTTCCCGCGGCGTCCTGCCACGTCGCCCGCAGCCGCTCGGCGAAGGCGCGCGGCGTCTCCGTCGGCGGTGCCGCCAGTCCCAGATCGAGCACCGATCCGCGCAGCTCAGCCCACGCCATGGATGCCGTGCCGCCGCCCTGACGCAGCGTCGCCAGCCGCTTCGTGCGCATCCGTCTGCGCAGCACGGCGGGAGCCATGAGGAGTGCAACGATGATGAGCGCCACCGCCGCGATGCTGCTGCTGGAGGAGAACGCAGCGGTCGGCGAGCCGGCCGCGCTGTCGTCTCCCAGGGGCTGATCGGTGGGCAGCACCCGCCGTGCCCCCGCCGCGGCGCCCGCGGACGACGTGTCGGTCGGCACGGGCGTCGACGCCGTGCTCGCACTGTAGTCCGGGATGCTGCCCCTGCCCACCGTGGGCTCGAACGGGATCCACCCGACGCCGGGGAAGTACAACTCCGGCCATGCGTGCAGGTCGTCCGACGTCACCTGGTACTGGGTCGTGGATCCGGACGACGCCGTCACGTTGCCGGGAAGGTATCCGACCGCGATCCTCGCCGGGATGCCGAGCTCGCGCGCCATGAACGTCATGGCGGCGGCGAAGTGCACGCAGTAGCCTGCCTTCTTCTGGAGGAAGGTGGCGATCGTGCCCGCCGTGTCGTTGTCGTAGCCGCCGTCCTTCGGGGCATCCAGCGAATAGCGGAAGTCCCCGTCGTGGAAGTACGACTGCAACGCCACCGCCATGTCGTACGGCGTGGTGGCGCCGGCCGTCACCGACAACGCCGTCGCCCTGATGATCCCCGGCGCATCGCGGGGTACCGCGAGGTCGTCCTGCACCGACTTCGGATAGTCGGTGCCGGCGGAGCGGAGTTGCTTCGCCGTCGGCTTCACGGCGCGCGAGGTCACCGTGTACTGCTGGTCGACGGTGGTGGCGGTGAGCCCCGAGATGGTGAGGTCGTTGCGCTCCCACGCCCAGCTGCCGTCAAGACCCTGCACGTTGGCCACCGGGTACGGGGCGGGAAGCCACCGGCTCGTCATGTTGTGCACCTGCACGTCGGTGACGACCTTCGACGTCTTCACGTCTTTGCCGAGGCCAGGCACCTCGTCGATCGAGGTCGACGAGCTGAAGAACGTGGACTGCGACCTGGTGTGCCGCCACACCTCTCCGGAGAAGGCGTCGAGCGTCGTCATCTGCAGGTAGCCGGGAGACGAGGCGGAGGTCGTGTAGTCGATGACCGCGACGGGCACGGGCCGTCGCAGATCGGATCCGAGGTCGACGAGCGTGCTCACGCCCTGTCCGAACAGCACGCCGGATGCCGGGATCGCCTGCCTGCCCACCTGCTGGAATCCCGGAGCCGTCGTGCCGATCACGAGCGCGACGACAATCGCTCCCGCGGCGATGGACAGCGAGGCCGCGAGCTCTCCTCCCGTTCCGCGTCTCGCTCTGACGTCGACGCGGAGCAGCAGCAGGTAGGCGGCGAGGCACAGGATGATGGCCAGCGGCGAGATGCCGCCGTCGAGCAGCGAGGCCGGAGCGAGCAGCGCCGCGACCACGACGACGCCGACGAGCGCCGGCCTGCGCAGCACGACGGCCACGAGATCGGACACCCACGCGATCACCCCGCCGACCGACACGATGAGAAACAGGAACTCGGGCAGCGGATCGGCCGGCACGCCCTGGTTGTAGAACGACACGCGGGCTCGCGCGATGAGCTCGGCGAAGTCGGACACCGTCGCAGGTGTCGGTATGACGCCGAGGAGCGCCGTCTGCGGTGCGAAGAGCGCGGTGACCAGGAAGAGGAGCGCGACGATCGACAGCACGGGCGCGAGCGCGCGCGGCAGTCGCAGCGCGCGCGACCCTGCCGCCACTCCGAGCACGACGACGTAGGCGAGCATCAGCTGCCACCACCATGCAGCGCCGGAGATCAGTCCGACCAGGGCGACGGACAACGCCACCATCACGGCGAGCAGGGCGGCGGTCAGCCGCAGGTCGGCGCTCGGTGAGGAGACGTCGGCCGGCGTCTCGTCGAACCGGGCGCGCCAGGACGGCGACCGGAGGCGGGGCGGTGTCGCTCGGTCCTGCTCGGCGGAAGGTCCTCGCGCCGGCCGGGTCTGGGTCGTCTCAACCACGGCGCACCGCCGCAGACGCCGTTCCCGCACGGATGCCGGCACGCTGCCAGGCGACGCTCGGCGCCTCCCCGGGCGCTACGTCGACGCACGTCCATCCGCGCCGCTCGAAATGCTCGCGCACCTCGGGTCGTTCGGCGACGAAGAACACCACTGCCGGATCGCACAGCATGCGCAGCGACGCCACGGCGGCGAGCTCGTCCCGGTCGCCGTCGACCACCACGACGAAGGTCGGCACGGCCTGAGGATTGCGGCGTAGCGCCGCGCCAAGCACACCCGCAGCATCCGTGTTGTCCCGCCGGCGCTGCTCGACGGCGGCGAGACCGATCAGCAGGGCGTTGCCGCCGCCCGGCGGGTCGTAGGCCGAGACGGCGAGACCCGCGAGACCGGCGCGCCCCGTTCCGGCGCGGCCCAGCAGCTGCAGCGGCGCCGACTCCGCGACTCCGAGCACGTAGCCCTGCTCGATGAGGTGCGATCCGACCGAGGCCGCGAGGTCGACCGCGGTCTCGAACCTCTCGTCTGCGCCGTCGTGACGCAGGTGCCGGTGCTCGAGACGCGCACCGCCATCCGTGTCGAGAAGCATCCACGTCTCGGGATTGCTGCGAGGCTCCTCCTGCCGCACCATCAGCTTGTCGTGCCTGGCCGTTGCACGCCAGTGCACCCTCCTCAGCGGGTCGCCCGGCCGGTAGTCGCGGGCGATCAGCTCATCGGCGTTCGGGATGCTGTGCTTGACCAGCTCGTGCTCGTAACCCTCGCTTCGCGAAACGTCGAACTCGCCATCCCCGAGGTCGTCGATACGCGGCACCACGATGAGCGGCTTGGCGGCACCGACGGCGTAGACGCAGCGCACCAGCCCGAACGGGTCCGTCCGCTCCAGCAGCAGCGGACCGACCGGGAAGACGCCGCGCATCCTGGTGCCCAGCGTGTAGGGAACGGTGGCCGTGTCCGAGCGGTCGCGGCTGGCGATCGCGTGCTCCCCGAGCGACGGGAGCGGGGCGAGCGCGGATGCCGTGAGCGCGGGCGGACACGCATCCCGCCAGCGCAGGCTGGGCGCTCGGCGATTCGCCTCGTTGCGCACGGTCACGACGACGCGCGCCTGCTCCCCCGCCGTCACGACATCCGACTCGAAAACGCGGGTGACGCTGATCCACGGCCGGTCGACGGTGACGGCGATCGCCGCCGCCAGCGGGAGCAGCAGTAGCACCAGACCGACCACGAGCAGGTCGACGCGGCCGAACAGCGCGGCGCCCACCATCGCGAGCGCGCCTGCCGTCGCCAGCCCGGCACCTCGCCAGGTGGGACGTGGCCGCTGCGCTGCCGGCCTGGCGCGTGTGGCGCTCATGGCGCACAGGCTACTTCGGTTGCCCCGTCGGCACCGGGGTGGCGGCGACGATGCGCGAGACCACGTCGGCGAGGACCGCTGCGCGCTCGTGGTGCTGCCCCATGGCGCGGCTGGTCGGCAGCAACCGGTGTGCGAGAACGGGAACCGCGAGGGCGTCGACGTCGTCGGGCAGCACGAAATCCCGGCCTTCGAGCGCAGCGCGGGCCTTCGCCGCGCGCACCAGCTGCAGAGTGGCGCGCGGGCTCGCGCCGAGGCGCAGATCCGCGTCGTCGCGGGTGCCGTGCGCGATGGCCACGGCGTACTGCTTGAGGGCGTCGGAGGCGAACACGCGTCGGGCGAGGGCCATCATCTCCCGCAGCCGGTCGTTGGTGACCACGGCGCCGATCCGCGACAAGGGACTGGACGTGTCGCGGCCCGTGAGCATCTCGATCTCGGCCTGCTCGTCGGGATACCCCATGGCGATACGCGCCATGAAGCGGTCGCGCTGCGCCTCAGGGAGCTCGTACGTGCCCTCCATCTCCACGGGGTTCTGCGTGGCGATGACGATGAACGGCTCGGGCAGCGGATACGTCGAACCGTCCACGGTGACGTGCCGCTCCTCCATGCACTCCAGCAGGGCGGACTGCGTCTTCGGGCTCGCCCGGTTGATCTCATCGCCGATGACGATGTTGGCGAAGACGGCACCCGGCTTGAACTCGAAGCGACGCTCCGGCTGGTTGTACACCGAGACGCCGGTCACATCGGAGGGCAGCAGGTCGGGGGTGAACTGGATGCGGCTCACGCTGCAGTCCACCGACTTCGCCAGCGCCTTGGCCAGCATGGTCTTGCCGACGCCCGGCACGTCCTCGATGAGCAGGTGGCCTTCGGCCAGCAGCACCGTCAGCGCGACCCGCACCGCGTCGTGCTTGCCGTCGATCACCGCCTCGACGTTCGCGGAGATCTGGTCGGCGGCTTGCCGCAATTGCTCTGGGGTGATGCCGGGCTCGGCCTCGATGGCCTCTGCCGCGGCATCCGTGGGCTGTTTCGTCGGGAGCGTGTTCATGATTCCTGCAGGTAGTCGTATACCGCACGGGGCACGTACGGACTCACGTCGCCGCCCAGCGCGGCGACCTGACGCACCAGCGAGCTCGACACGTGAGCGTTCGCCGGGTTGGGCAGCATGAAGACGGTCTCGACGCCTGCCAGATCGCGGTTCACGATGGCCATCGGCGTCTCGTACGCCACGTCCACCTGCGAGCGGATGCCCTTGACCAGCGCGTTCGCGCCGACATCCGTGCAGTAGTCGACGAGCAGGCCCATGCTCCAGGCGGCGACGATGATGTTGCCCGGCAGGCGTTCGTCGGCGATGGACCGCTCGAGCAGTGAGACGCGCTGCGCGATGGGCAGCATGGCGCTCTTGTCGGGGTTGTGCACCACGAGAACGTGGATCTCGTCGAACAGGCGGGCCGAGCGCGCGATCACGTCGAGGTGCCCCAGCGTGACGGGGTCGAACGAACCAGGGACAACGGCGATCCTGCTCATAGGGCTCCAGGATAGCCGGGCGCGGTTACCCGATCGTTACCGTTCGAGGGCTACTCGCAGCGGATGCACGGCGGATGCTCGCCATGCGCGCACCGTTCCCGCCCGGCTGCGTCGGGTGCCCCGCTCCGCTCAGGCGCGTGCCAGGAAGTCGCGGGAACGATCGGTGAGCCGGTCGGCGATAGCGGATGCCAGCGCCCGATGCCGCTGCAGTCCGCCGTCGTTCTCCAGCACGCTCGCGGCGTCCGCGCGCGCCGTCTCGATGAGGTCGCCGTCGCGCGCCACGCGCAGCAGCCTCAGCGACGAGCGTCCTCCCGACTGATTGCTGCCCAGCACGTCGCCTTCCCTGCGCAGGTCGAGGTCCGCCTCGGCCAGCGCGAACCCGTCGAGTGTGGCGGCGACCGCTTCGACGCGTTCCCTTGCGAGCGTTCCCGCTTCGGCCGTGGTGACGAAGAGGCACAGCCCTGCGACGCTTCCTCGGCCGACTCGGCCGCGCAGCTGGTGCAGCTGTGAGACGCCGAACCGGTCGGCGTCGAGCACGATCATGGCCGACGCGTTTGGCACGTCGACGCCAACCTCGATCACGGTCGTAGCGACGACGAGGTCGATGGCGCCCGCGGCGAACGCGCGCATGACGGAGTCCTTCTCGTCTGCCGGCATCCGCCCGTGCAGCGCGGCCACCCGGGCGCCGGCGAGCAGGGGGTTCGCGCGCACGGCGGCGATGGTCTGCTCGACGGTGACGACGGGCTTCGCCTGGCGGTCGGCATCCGTGTCGTCGGGCGGCTCGCCGAGGTCGTCCTCTTCTACCTCCTTCGGGCTGATGGCAGGGCACACGACGAAGACCTGGTGGCCGGCCGCGATCTCCTCGGATGCGCGTTCCCAGATGCGCTGCTCCCACCGCGGATGCTCCGCCAGCGGCACTACGAAGCTCTCGATCCTCTGCCGCCCGGCGGGCAGCTGCGCGATGGTCGACACGTCGAGGTCGCCGAACACGGTCATGGCCACGGTGCGCGGGATCGGCGTCGCCGTGAGCACGAGCTGGTGCGGCGGAGAGGAGGCCTTTCCGCGCAGCACGTCCCGCTGCTCGACGCCGAAGCGGTGCTGCTCGTCGACCACCACGAGGCCCAGATCGAAGAACGACACGTTCTCGCCGAGCAGCGCGTGCGTACCGACCACGATCTGCGCCTGCCCGCTGACGGAGCGCAGCAACGCCTTCTTGCGCTCGGCCGCCGTGAGTCGTCCGGTGATGAGCGTCGGCATGAGCTCGGCGGAGAGGTCCGGGCCGAGCGCGGCGACGATGGAGCGCAGGTGCTGCGACGCCAGCACCTCGGTCGGGGCGAGGAACGCGGACTGGCCGCCATTGTCCGCCACCTGCAGCATGGCCCGCAGCGCCACGACCGTCTTGCCGCTGCCCACCTCGCCCTGCACCAGGCGGTTCATCGGCACCGGCTGCGCGAGGTCGTGCGCGATCTGCTCCCCGACCGCGCGCTGGTCGTCGGTGAGCTCGAACGTCAGTTGGGAGTCGAAGCGGGCGGCGTATCCGCCCGGCACGGGCATCCTCGCCGTAGCCGCCGTCTCCCGCAGTCGCTCCCGTTCCTGCAGGAGCGCGGCCTGCAGCACGAAGGCCTCCTGGTAGCGAAGGGTGTCGCGCGCACGGCGCCAGTCGGTGTCGCTCGTCGGCACATGGATGCCGCGCAGCGCGTCGGCGAACGTCTCCAGCCCCCGCTCCTTCGCGACGTGCTGCGGAACCGGATCGTCGACCGTGCCGAGCCGGGGCACGACCTCGCGCACTACACGGGCGATCTTCCAGCTGGGCAGCGTGCTCGTGGCCGGATAGATGGGAATGGGATGGCTCTGCCAGGCTTCGACGTCGGTGCCGGGCGCTCCCATCCCGTCGTCGTCGAACAGCTCGTAGTCCGGATGCGTCAGCTGCAGCGATCCCTTGTAGCGGTTGACCTTGCCCGCGAAGATGCCCCGACGACCCGGTATCAGCTCGTTCGCACGCCAGGCCTGGTTGAAGAACGTCAGGGACAGCACGCCAGTGCCGTCCGAGATGGTCACCTCCAGGATCGAGCCGCGACGCTGCCGCATGGGGCGCGACTCGCAGCGCTTCACCTCGGCGACGATCGTCACGTCTTCGCCCGCCGGCAGATCGGCGAGCGCGGTCAGCTCGCCTCGGTGGGCGTATCGCCGCGGATAGTGCGAGAGCAGGTCGCCTGCGCTCTGATATCCGAACGCCCTGGCGAACGCCGCGGCCTGCCGCTCGCCGATGGCCGCGGTGAGGGGCGTGTGCAGAGAGACCCTCCCCTGCGGCAACGACGGGGACGCGCTTGCCGCCGTCGGGTCGGACCGCGCGGTCGAGGGCGCGACGGACCCGGACCGGGGTGCTCTGGGCTGCGCCATGCCTCCAGGCTAGGGCGCAGCGCCGACGTTCCGGCCGCACGTCGTCGGCGTTCGTCCCGCGTGCCGCCCCGCGCTGGATACGCTCGATCCATGACGCGCATCGTCTCCGGCTTCGCCGGCTCCTTGAGCCTGACCGTGCCCCGGTCGGGCACCCGCCCAACGAGCGACAGGGTGCGCGAAGCGGTCTTCTCCTCGCTGGAGGCGATGGATGCCGTCAGCGGCATGAACGTTCTCGACCTGTATGCCGGCTCCGGGGCACTGGGCCTCGAGGCGGTGAGCCGGGGCGCGGCATCCGCTGTGCTCGTCGAGCGGAGCGCCCAAGCCGCGGGCGTCTGCCGGGCGAATGCGAGAGCTGTGCTGGCCGCCGCCGAGCGGAGCCCGGGTCGTCGTCCCGCGATCTCGGTTCGTCAGAGCTCGGTGAACGCCTACGTGCGCCAGCCCTCCGGGGCCCGGTTCGACCTGGTGTTCCTCGATCCTCCGTACGACGTGGCGGATGACGAGCTCGGCACCGTGCTGACGGACCTGGTCGCGTCGCTGAGCCAGGACGCCGTCGTGGTCGTCGAGCGAAGCTCCCGCTCTCCCGAGCCACGCTGGCCCGACGGTCTCGAGGCGCTGCGGTCGAAGTCGTACGGCGAGACCACCGTCTGGTTCGCTCAGCCGCCTGCGCCGTCCCAGCCGGAGTAGGGATCCCATCCTGTCCTGCCGTCGTACGGCCGGCCGTCGACGCTCAACCGTCGACGCTCGTCCCCGTCACGCGGCAGCACTGCGCCGATCACCCGGAACGGCCGCGGAACGGATGCTTCGGACGGGAAGCACGCGAGCAGGGCGTGGTCCTCGCCGCCGCTGAGCGCCGTGGCCGGGTCCGGCCCGAGCGCGTCCGAGCGCAGGTCGATGCGCACACCCGATGCCTCGGCGACGCGACCGGCGTCCAGTGCGAGGCCGTCGCTCACGTCGAGCATCGCGGTCGCGCCGGCGAGAGCAGCGGCCACGCCGGCCTCGATGGGCGGCCTCGGGCGACGCTGCACCGACACCTCGGGGACGCGGGCCGCCACGTCTGCCGCACGCACGGCATCCGGCACGCCGTTCTCGTCCACGGCGTCGGCGAACAGGGCGCGCAGCCCGCGGGCCGCCTGGCCCAGCGTTCCCGCGACGGCGACCACGTCGCCTGGCCGCGCCCGCGAGCGCAGCACCGGCTCGCGGCCCTGCAGGTCGCCGAACGCGGTCACGGCGACGGTGAACGCGTCGGAGACCGACAGGTCGCCGCCGACCACGCCGCATCCCGGCGCCAGTGCGGCGCACGCTTCGCGGAAGCCGTCGGCGACGGACTCGAGCGCCGATACCGGCATGTCGAACGGGGCGGCGATCGCCACGACCAGCGCTGTCGGGACCGCCCCCATGGCGGCCACGTCCGCGAGATTGGTGGCCGCGGCCTTCCAGCCCACGTCCTCCGGTGTGGACCACGCCCATCGGAAGTCGGGGCCGGCGATCATCATGTCGGTCGTGACGACGTATCGGCCGTCGGGCGCGGCGAGCACTGCCGCGTCGTCGCCCGGGCCGACGATGGTGGACGCCGACTGCGGCAGCCGCGGGAAGATGCGACGCAGCGTCGCGATCTCGCCGACGGACGCCACCGTGTCGGCATCCGCCGGTTCTGCCTCGCCGTCGGTGTGCTGCCCACGCCAGGAATCCGCCATGACTCTCACGCTAGGTCATGCCCGGCACGACTCAGCGACGGTCGAGCGAGATGGCCTAGCCTGAACGGGATGCTCGTCCGTCCCCGCCGTCTCGTCTCCGCCGCCCTCGCACTGTGCGCGTCCGCCCTGCTGCTGACCGCGTGCGCCCCCGCCGTCGCGCTCAAGCCGGCGGCGGACGCGAACGACCCGCGGTGCGCCGATGTGATCGTGCATCTGCCCGACTCGATCGCCGGCAAGGCCAAGCGCGAGACGAACGCGCAGGCGACGGGCGCGTGGGGCGACCCCGCCGTCGTGCTGCTGCGATGCGGAGTGCCACCCATCGGCCCCACGACCAAGCCGTGCATCACCGTGAACGACATCGACTGGGTGCTCGAGAACGATCCGGCGTCGCCGTCGCTGCGCTACATCACGTTCGGGCGCACGCCGGCCACGGAAGTCGTCATCGCGCACGGGAAGAACGGCGTCGCCGACGCCTCGGTGCTCCCCGCGCTCGCGGACGCGATCGGCGCCATCCCGCAGCAGAAGAACGAGAAATGCCGCGGAACCTCCGACATCACCTCGCCCACCGGGGTGCCGACGCCGGTGCCCACGCCGACCACCACGCAGTCCGGCTGAGGTACGACCTCGGCGAGCGCGGCCTCAGCGCTCGAGTGCCAGGTCGATGAGCTCGTCGATCAGTGCCGGATAGCTGAATCCGGATGCCTGCCACACCTTCGGGAACATCGAGATGGGCGTGAACCCCGGCATGGTGTTCACCTCGTTGATCACCCAGCCTTCGTCGGTGAGGAAGAAGTCCACCCGCGCGAGTCCCGCGCAGTCGATGGCCTGGAACGCGCGCACGGCCAGCGACTGCATCTCCTTCAGCTGCTCGTCCGTGAGGTCGGCCGGGCATACGAGGTCGATGCCTGGAGCGTCCAGGTACTTGGCGTCGAAGTCGTAGAACCCGCGGCCCGAGACGACGATCTCTCCTGCGACGGATGCCCGTGGCCGAGCACCTGCGCGACCGCCCAGCACCCCGATCTCCACCTCTCGACCCACCACGGCCGACTCGATGAGAGCCTTGTCGTCTTCGGCGAACGCCACGTCGAGCGCCGCACCCAGCCCTTCTGCCGACGTGATCTTCGTGACGCCCACGCTGGAACCCGCCCTGGCGGGCTTCACGAACAGGGGCGAGCCGAGCGCGCGCACCCGGTCGGCGACGACATCCTGCGACCGCTCCCATTCGTCGCGCGTCACCGTCACCCACGGAGCGACCGCGATGCCCTCGGCCTGCAGCACGACCTTCGTGAAGTGCTTGTCCATGCCCAGCGCGCTCCCGAGCACGCCGGATCCGACATACGGGATGCCGGTGAGCTCGAGCAGCCCCTGGATCGTGCCGTCCTCACCCCACAGGCCGTGCAGGATCGGCAGCACGACGTCCACCTCGCCCAGCGACGTCACGACGCCCTCGCGCTCCACGGTGAGCTCGCGCGAGAGCGTCGACTCCGGCCAGCGCACCCGGCTGCCGTCGTCGCGCACCTCGGGGAGGGCATCCGGATCGAGTCCGAACGCGGAAGGATCGTCGCGCTCGAGCACGAACGCGCCTTCGCGGGTGATGCCGACGGGGATGACGTCGTAGCGGTCGCGGTCAAGCGCCCCGAGAACTCCGCCCGCCGTAGCGCAGCTGATCGAATGCTCGCTCGAACGCCCGCCGAAAAGAAGCACGAGGACGCGCTTGTGAGTCATCCGTAGTCCTTTCACCCCGCGGGGTGTCGTCCGTGGTCAGGTGGGG
>Ga0164242_10007953_pt1 | contig 11560 bp, 12 predicted proteins | sample OricomgcompostMG_FD_108783 | JGI IMG/M metagenome (GOLD analysis project Ga0164242, IMG submission 108783) | Miracle-Growth compost microbial communities from Emeryville, California, USA - Original compost - Miracle growth compost (MG) ... | reverse complement strand
TTCCTACGAGCCCATATGGAATGTCGGTGTCGCGTCCCAGACCCATGGTGAGATTTCTAACGGTGGCCCCGCCAATCTCGAAGGCATCAGTGAAGTAGTCGCCTTTAGAATAGCTTCTGTCGACATATTTGATACTGAACTCGTCTGCGCCGACGGTTTCGAACGACTTGGAGCGTTTGGGGTCAACTGAAGAGAGATTGTGAGTTAGTCAACCGCAGTAACAGATTCACGGTGGGGGTCCAGTTTCCACGAACAAGTTCCATATGTACAACCCTCAGAGTTGCCCTGGGTCTCTTTACAAGCCTTTGCATCCACATGCGGCACCCAGGTGTCGCTGCTCCCCGTATCGAGCTGGAGGGTCAAGTTTTGGCCGGGGTTTCCAACCGAACAAGTCGCGAAATAGCCTCCCCGTTGCAACTCGTTGGTGATGACCTCTTCAAAGGTCGAGGCACGCATGCGCACATCCCTAGTCAGGGCGTTCCTTCTCTCGATATTCCACGAGACCACGCCCTCTGGGTTGCTCGCGCCAACGGAACGGGCAAAGCACGCCCCGGCGGCCAGCACTATGGCAGCTTTCATTGTTCGATTTGAGCCAAGTCTGAGACGTCAGAGGTCGGGCGGAGGGTAGATACGGTAGGTGTTCGATACCAGGCGAGTGCTATAGAATGCCGTCTATATTTTCGCCAGTAGAGAACGCCGAAGGAAGTGGGATCGGCGTGGGGGTATCGTAAGAAGAGAAGAGAAATAGATCGCTAGACAACTAGAGAGTGGTTCTAGAGAGGAGCAGAGTAAAGGAATGTCGTCCTTAAGGTCACTGGCGCTTCCAGGGACTTGAAGAGTTCAAATCAAGCAGGACAAGCACTAAAGGATCGTAGGCGGACGCAAGGTCTGACAACGAGAAATACTCGTCGCATACTGACAAGACGAGAACCCCAGGATGAAGGGGACCAGCGGGTGCTGATCGGGAAAGGCATTGGAAATTATACCCAGGTACCAAGAAAAGCCAAGAGCAGGAGCGCGCGCTGAGTGACGCCAAGCCAGCAACGACAGGCGGCTGAGGGCATGCGAGCAGGGAAGAAGGATAAGCCAAGAAATGAGAGGAGCAAACACTGCTTCCTGGGGCCTGCTGCGCAATCGATACCTTGTACGGATAGCGGCGCCTAGAATAGCAACAAGATGCTTCTCCGACGCCCTGTCGAGATCATTCATTCAAAGCTGGTGATCGTCGTTTCCCCAGTTTGTTGTTTACAACTCCATCCCTAGTTCTTCATAGCTCCCCCAAGGGCCAAGCCAATCACCTGATCAAATTGCCGCTTCTCCAAGCCCTTGGTACGACAGCGAGCTCCTTGGCGTCCCTATTTTGGCTCCGCGCACTCCGACGCTTCAACTCGAGCAATTGCCCAGCGTATCTTCACTGCCCCTTCACCAGGCTTTCCGATCAGCCAACTCTCGAGTGTAAGAGGGTACAAGGGCCGCGGTTGTCAACCTGTGGGTTATGGAGCAGGATCCGTCTTGATTTAGTGCCGCAGCTAGTTAGTGCTTATGTCTGTCATGGCCTTAGCTTGAAGGCTGTGCTTCTTGACTCGCGCTTTGGGATGCCTGGTGGATTGTGGGAACATACACAGCTAACGCTCTGCGATTGGGTCAAGCTCCGTCAGAAGAGTTGTATGGAAAAGCTTCTCCAGGACCGGCATCCCATAAATACTTCCGCTTTTCACTCAGGGTTTCGGGTGGATTTGCAATTCAAGAACCTTGATAATAACGCTTCCCCTCGAGGGTTTACGTCAAATGCTGCTCGACATATTGACCCAGCTTCTGCAGTCCCTCCCTCAGTACTTCGGTGTGGCAGACATAGCCAATCCGAACGTAGCCGTTGAAGTCCTTTCCATGACCGAAGCACGGAGTGCCGGGAAGAAAAAGCACCTTGGTCTTATTCAGAACGTTTATAACGAATTCTTCGTCATTTATCAACTCGCCGTGCTTTCTGAACTGCACAAAGGCAGTCGTACCCGCGGTGGGTTTGACCCATGAGCACACGGAGCTATACTTGTCCACAAATGCGTCGACCAGTGCCAGATTCGTCCTGGCCAGACTCATGTTTCGCTTAATTAGGGCTGGAAGTACGGCTTCGGAGAGAGCGTAACTGGCAATCTGGTCGTCGAGTTGGGAAACACTGATGGTGGTGTAGTCCCGGGCGGCACAAACGGCTTCAACGATGGTGCTGTCTCGAGAAGCAATCCACCCAAGGCGGATTCCTGCAAGGGCAAATGCCTTGGACATCGAACCTGTGGCCACTGTCTTCTCGTATCCCATTGACAATATCGACGGGGGAGCTTCCGTGCTTCCAGGAAGACTATGGAAGAGCGGACTGTAGACCTCGTCGGAAAACACGATGATACCCCTATCCCTCGCGAGATCTACGATACCCTGGAGCACAGATTTTGGGATAGTGGCGCCGGTTGGGTTGTTGGGGTTGTTGATGACGATGAGCTTGATGGAGTGGCCGTTGTCAGCTACTCTCGAACCACAAACATGCGGGCACGCCCTACCTTTGTGTTGCTCTTCACCAGTCCTTCTAGCTCGCTGATATCCGGAACATAGTTGTTCTCCTTCTTTAATTTCCAGAGCGACACATCTGCCCCTAGAGACCCGGGCACCGCATATAGTTGCTGGTACGTCGGGTAGACACAAACCACGTGGTCTCCTGGTCCAACAAGGGTGTAGAAAAGCAAGAAATTGGCCAGGATCGCCCCCTGAGTTGCAACTACATTTTCGGACGGCAGGGGAGTGGAGGCGTTCTTGCTGAGAAGACGCGCAACATTTTGGCGCAGAGTATCAGAGCCCCTGATGGCCCCATAGGTCATCTTCTTAGACAGGTCCAGGGGCCCCGGGGCGTTCGTGTCCCCGCAGAGGCTGGTGAGCTCGTCAATCGACACCGACGCGGCGCATGTCTCGGCGATGTTGAGAACCCCTGGTGTTGTCTCCAGCCGGTCCATCCATTGCTCAACTTCGAAGGGGTCTATCTTGACCATTTTGCCTTTGTTGAATGGCGACTTGAGATGTTGATGCTATCAGCTTAGTGGAAACATAATGGGACCAGGGGCAGATTTACAGCAGATCGAAGATTTAATTGTGGAAGGGATCTTGGTGTCTCTCCTTGCAGGTATCTCTCATGTGGGCATGCTAGGCGGGGAGATCTTATACTGATATATACCACCAAGACATGTTTACCTACCTACTAAGTACTTATGCGTAGTAGGTAGCCTAAGCGCTAAGCGGAATGCCTAATGTCAGGTGAAGGGCGCGGCGAGAAACCCCGTCACCGAAATTTCACCTGGGAAGGCACGTACCGTAACAAGCGTGACTACTGTACATCGGAGATCTATCAAGATCTCAGGAGGCTAAGGAGATGCAGTCCATTCCAAGGCAGGGACATACCCCGCCATACTGGTACCTGCTTAGTTCCTTCCCCACGTGAAGTTGGTGCTAGCAACAGGGCTTTTGCGGACCTTCCCTATGGGGTTGGGCAGGTTGTACTGTACATGTACGACCTCATAAAGCCATGGGATTGGAATCCAGACGATGGCACCTACACGGCACTTCATGTATGTCGTGGCCGTACAACCTGCCCGCCTGGTGAGGGGTCTACGTAAAGGTACCAGCGTGTTTCGGTTGGCCGCCGACCAGGTCGGCAGTTTCGGAGAAACCAGTTTCAGCCGGCCCCGCCCGCAGGAGGCGCTGTGCCTCGGAGCTGGACCCCTGCAACTCTGCTCCACATGTGGCATCATCACCTGACCCCACATAGGCAGCCACAGCTGTCTCCCCATGATGCATCCTCCGTGACCGCTTTCCAGCCGGCCTTCCTCCAGCCCCCCCTCCGTCCCTGGTACTAGGCCAAGACGGTCAAGCCGCATCACTTCTAGAGCCAACCTATCCGTACGGATTTCAACACTTTTTCTTTCGTCGACCGTGATTCATTTCCACTCCTTTACTGTCCTCTTGTTTCCTTTGCGCCCGCCTGCCGTTGTGGCGTAAGCTACTCCGAAGCTTCGAAACGGTTTGAGCTTCCAACCACCATCCCCAACGGCGCTGTAGCCGAATCGTCCCATCCCAGTTATGGCGCGGCGTGTCTCCAGCACCATCGCCGTTGCGGTGCTGTCGTTGTCATGCCTCGCAGCGGCCTCTGAACATATCGGCGTCTTGCCCGCGCAGTCAACTCTCCTCGACTGGCCCCTTAGAGACTTCAACTGCCACCTGCCTGCTGACTCCTGCGGCCAATATGCGCCGTGTAACGAAATCAACGGGACGTGCAGCTGTCCGGAGGGCTTCGGCGGTGACGATTGTTTGGAACCTCGTGCGTATCCGTCCCCCCTACCCGAATGTGGCTCCTTCGTAGAGATGTGCTCACCGTTTATTTTGCAGTGTGTGGTTCCCTTGCCCGAGGCCAAGACCGCCCGGTGCGGGACGGCGGGCAGCGATGCGACTGTGACGAAGGCTGGACCGGGATCAACTGCAACGTCTGCACCGATGACAACGCATGCAATGCTCTGATGCCAACAGGCGATGGCGGGATTTGCTACCAGCGCGGCGAAGTCGTACATCACAATTACCAGATGTGTGATGTCACCAACAAGGCCATCCGCGACCTGCTGGGTGCTCGTATCCCACAGGTTACCTTCAACTGCAAGAACGAGGAGAGGCAGTGTGACTTCCAGTGTATGTGCCCAGATTCTCCCGCTTCATAACTTGGATGCTGACGCGACCTAGTCTGGGTCGATCACCAGGAATCGTTCATGTGCCACCTCGAAAACTGCGACTCGACCGCCGACTTCGACGAATCTAAGAACAGCACCTCGTATAAGTGCAAGAACATCGCCTGCGAGTGCATTCCCGACCGTATGCTCTGTGGTGCCGACGGCTCTGTGGACATTACCGAGTTCTTGGACGAGTTGATCCGAGGACCGGCGGAGTTCCGCTGCTTGCAGCTCGAGGGCGGCATCAACAAGTGCTTCTTTGAAGAGCCCGAGATGAACAACCTGATTAGTGACATGTTCGGCGACAACAGCATCACCCTTAGCTGCCGTTCTGGGGAGTGTCTCTACCACACCGACGTTCCCGGCTACGTGCTGCCAGTCCCAAAGATCAATACTCCACTCATCGCAGGGGCTATCGCCGCATGCTCCCTGTTCCTCGTCGCCGTCATTCTCCTAACCTGGTATCTTTCCCGACGAAGCATGAAGTACGGCCCTATCAGTCTGGATGACTCTGACGACGAAGCCATCAAACTCATGGCCGACCACAAACCCGCGTCGCTGTACTTTGACCACGTTTCGTACCACTTAAACGAGAAGCGGATTCTTTCCGACATCCAAGGCATGGCTCACCCAGGAGAGCTCACCGCAATCATGGGCGCGTCTGGCGCCGGGAAGACTACCTTCTTAGATATTCTTGCTCGAAAGAATAAGCGGGGCGAGACTAGCGGGAACTTCTACGTCAACGGCGAGAAGGTCGACAACTCGGACTACAAGAGTGTTGTCGGGTTTGTTGATCAGGAGGATACTATGCTTCCTACGTTGACTGTACATGAGACGATCCTTACCAGCGCACTGCTTCGACTACCTCGAGATATGGGCCGAGCTGCAAAGGAGCAGCGCGTGTTTGAAGTAGAGAAACAGCTGGGAATTTATCACATCCGCGATTCGCTGATCGGGTCTGAAGAGGGTAAAGGCCGAGGCATCTCCGGAGGCGAGAAGAGGAGAGTCGGGATCGCCTGCGAGCTTGTTACGAGCCCGTCCATCCTCTTCCTTGATGAGCCAACCAGCGGCCTGGATGCCTACAACGCTTTCAACGTCATTGAGTGCCTAGTCACCCTCGCCAAGACTTACAAGCGGACCGTCATCTTCACCATCCACCAGCCTCGGTCTAACATTGTCGCATTGTTTGATCGCCTCATCCTTCTCGCCCAAGGAAGGACTGTCTACTCCGGTCCTTTCATGCACTGCCAGGAGTATTTCGACGACCTTGGTTACAACTGCCCCCCTGGCTTCAATATCGCAGATTACCTCGTTGACTTAACCATGCACGCCGGGGCCACAACCTCTTTCGACGATGGTACCATCTCTGCGGACGCTGTTAGTGTGGGGCCGAGTAGCACCAGAGCCGTAAAGTCGATTGCCAGTGCTTCTGGTGGTAGCATCGCGGAGGAGAGCAGCCTCGAAACACCAGCCTCAAGACCCCGTACCAGCCGACGCGATTCAGTGAGAGCCAGACAAGAACGAGTTCTGTTCACTAGGCGGAAACAGACTGCGGATACCGCTGCGTCCTCAGACCAAGGGGCCGATGATGTCGGTGCCATCAAGCTGCAGAGGCAGACGCCCCATCTTGTTCCACCACACTCTATTGACGAAGCTCTCGACCTCCCGCCGGCTGCGACGTTTGGTACGGACCTCGATGCCCTGGTTTACTCGTATGCCCAGTCCGAGATTGCAAGAAATACGCGGGATGAAATCCAGCAGGTCATAATCGGCGCTCGGAACAGCAACGGCCAAAATACTACCGATTACAATCCGGAGGGACCCAATATTAACATTGCTGCCAAGAGCAGTGTCGTTGGAAACGGTTATGCCCGCGTCGGATACCTCAGGCAGTTCGCCATCCTGTCCCAGCGGACCTGGAGGAACCTATATCGCAACCCGATGCTGATGCTCACCCATTACGCTATCGCTATCCTTCTAGCCGTCTTCTCCGGCTTCCTTTTCTACGGTCTGACTAGCGACATTCCCGGCTTCCAAAACCGCTTGGGTCTATTCTTCTTCGTCCTGGCCCTCTTCGGCTTCAGCACGCTAACGAGCTTGAACGTCTTCGCTGCAGAGAGGCTCTTGTTTGTGCGCGAGCGGGCTAACGGATACTACTCTCCCGTCACGTACTTTGCCGCCAAGGTCCTGTTCGATATCGTACCCCTACGCATCATCCCGCCCATCCTGCTGGGTGCCATCATATATCCAATGACCGGGCTCGTCGCCGATGCTCCTCACTTTTTCGTTTTCCTTCTGGTCTTGGTCCTCTTCAACCTCGCGGCCGCGGCAATTTGCCTCTTCATCGGCATTGTCTGCAAGGATGGCAGCGTCGCCAACCTGATTGGTAGTTTGGTTATGCTCTTCAGCCTCCTCTTCGCCGGCCTCCTCCTCAACCACAATGCTATTCCGGCAGCAGCGGTCTGGCTCCAGTACTTGTCCATCTTCCACTACGCCTTCGAGGCCCTGATCGTCAACGAGGTCAAGTACCTAACCCTCATCGACAAGAAATACGGCCTTGATATCACTATCCCTGGAGCTGCGATTCTTAGCTCGTTCGGTTTTAACAACGCCGCTATGTGGTCGGACATCACGAGACTCGGTATCTTTGGAGCCGTCTTTATCGTCCTCGCATATGGTGCCATGCACATTCTCCTAGTCGAGAAGCGATGAAGTGGAGTATAACGATAGATTCATCCATGATCGCGAACTGAAATTGCGTTTGTATTATTTGTTTGGAATTATTAGCACGTTTATTCTCATTGCAATTTTAAGGGGCCATACGGTATCAACACCAGCCCGTAGCATTATTACACGGAGTACTGGGGAGACTTGGCATATTTGGCTAACCACTTGTGCCCGTGGTATCGCATAGTCAAATAGGTAGCTTTGATTTACACAATACACTTGAGATATAGTCACAGAAGAGAGATTAAACAAGACAGTCAACTGCGATGATGCAACTAATATGCTCCATGTGATAATGTACACAGGTTTCTCCTGTTACAGTTCTTACAAAAGTACCCTTAACCGCCCTACTTTACACAACATTGCTGTTTCTCGAGCAGGCTCTTGAGCTCGGTGCAGCTCAAGGCATCTTCCCGCCAGTAAGCTCCTCCGCGACAACCTTCTGCCTCTTAGCCGTCCTCGTTGTCTCGGTCTGGGCCGCCGAAATGAGGTTGGTCTGGGTACGATTAACTGCGGAGACCATGCCCGCAATCGTGATCGGGCTACCCCTAGCGTCCCAGATGTTAGACGAGTCGATCGCCACCGAGCCGAGCTTCCGGAAGTAGTCCTCCGTGAAGATCTTCTCCACCGTCTGCTCCAGCTCCTCCTCCGTGACGATGAAGTCCTTAGCCGCGATATACAGCTCCGACAGCGCGTCCCTGCGCGCCTCGCTCGCGGCCTGCTGCCGCTCCGCCGTCACGGCCGCGCTCCGCTCGGCGACCTCGAACCGCGCCGGGTCCGGCTGCATGGCCTCGTTCAGGGCGGCGGCGACGGGGACGGTGGCGCGCGTGAGCACGTCGTCGAGGCCCTCGGGCGCCATGGCGGCGCGGCGGTTGCGCTCGAACTTGGCGGTGCTGCGCTCGCGGCTGATCTTGTCCGACCGCTCCTTGCGGCGGTACAGGCCCTTGAGGCCGGCGGCAAGGGACTGGCGTCGCGACTCGGCCATCCGCCGCCGCCAGGCGTCGAGGTCGTTCCGCGGGGGCTCGCCGAGGTGTTCGGCTTGGGTGCGCGGGACCGTCTTTTCGATGTAGCCCGGGGCGACCTTGCGGTGGCCGTCGCGCTTGTGGAACACCTGCCGAGGGACGGGTAGGTGGCCCTTGATAGGGGGGAGGCGGACCTCGGAGGATTGTGGCGGCTCCGGGAGGGTGATGTATTTGGGTGACTCGGGAGGGATGCGGCCGTTGTTCGCGGGCGACGTCGTGCTGAATGAATTACCCCGGTTTGGCAATTGGGATCGGGACAGGAGTGCAGAGCTACATCTTGATGCAGGCACTGCACTCCTAGATGAGAGCGGTCGTTGGAGTGAGCATATGGGTGCTCGTGGTATGGGGGGCGGCATTTCTGCGGCAGTTCTCGAGGTTTGCCCGAGTGAATTGAGCAATTCTTTCCCCCCGTTATGCTCCGTCGACTCGAATTGTTGCGTGACCGTTGATGAGAACGACACGAGAAGAAAGATTCCGTCCTGTCAAAGCATGCCAGCTTCCAAAATTCTGAGGAGAGGATATATATTTATCCGAACCCGAGCTCGGGGGTCCTGCCGCCGTTCACCGACCAATTTTTTTTGAGTGGGATGAATTGCAGATTTTCGATCGCCAGCTTCAACTCCACCCCCCAGCCATTGCTCTTTTTCACCGCTCAACCACGGTTTTTTCAGACGGTCCTCGCTGGAAACTTTTGACAATGGGCACTGGAAAAAAGGAAAAGACCCGTCTTGTCCGTCAGGGCAAGACGGGCGACGGCATGGCGAACGTCAAGGTTAAGGGCGAGAACTTCTATCGGTGAGTTGAGTTGCCCGCGGAAAATTGAGAAACAGAAGACTGATATTGTCTTGTTGCAGCTCGGCAAAGAAGGTCAAGACCTTGAATATGTTCAAGGATGGCAAGGCGACACGCAACCCCGACGGCAAGATTATTCAAGCCGCTTCATATCAGTCCAGAGGTTTGCCATTCCGCCCGCCTACTTTAGCCCGGAGGAAGTTGCTGACGAGCCCTCGAAAGATATCCCCACCGCCGTCATTGAACCAAACCGACGATGGTTCCAGAATACTCGCGGTATGCTGCGCTCCAGCAACTCAGCTGCATATCGTAGCCGGTACTGACTAAAAGGCAGTTATCTCACAGGACACATTAAAATCCTTCCGCGAGGCAATTGCGGAGAAGGACAAGGATCCCTACCAAGTCCTTATCAAGAGCAGTAAGTGGGCACAAATACCATCGGTTGGTTCCACCCAGGTTCGAACATTCGACTAACACCGGGGATAGATAAGCTTCCGATGTCACTGATCCGGGACGGTCAAGAGGCCAACGGGTTGAAAAAGCACGAGGCGAAAGCGACTATTGAGACAGCTCCTTTTGCGGAGGTGTTCGGGCCGAAAGCCTCGAGGAAGAGGGTGAAGTTAAGCGTGTCGACCATTGCCGACTTAGCCGACGATGCACAGAAGAGCTTGGGGAAGTATCACGAACGGCAAGAAGAATTGAAGCTCCTCAGCGGCAACTCCGGCGTTGATGCCGACGGCACCGAAGCGGTTCCGACAGAGGAAGACTCGACCATTTCTGTTGCCATGGAGCCCATATTCAAGTTTGTCACTCTTCGTCTCAAAAGGTACCGGGAGTATAGACTGACATTTTCCTTCACAGCAAGGGCAAGAGCAAACGTATCTGGAACGAACTTTGTTAGTCTGCTCGGTTGGCCATTTTGGCGGGTTATTTGCTAACATACTGTGCCCTGTGAAGACAAAGTTATCGATGCCTCTGGTAAGTCTCCAACACTTTTTCCTGGGAGAGGTGGGCTCAGCTAACCATTACCCGATAGATGTTATCCTCCATGTCCTTGATGGTAAGCTCACTTTTGTGTCGGCCTTGAATGCGCTCCGTATCGTTCTAACACCTTACTTCAGCGAGAGACCCATTGGGAACACGGTGTCGAAGCGTGGAAAAATACCTGCGCGAAGAAGCTCCCCACAAGCACATGGTTTTTGTTCTCAATAAAACGGATCTCGTCCCGACAAGTGTAGCAGTAAGTTACTTCCTTATCCCCCCCTTGTCCTCCCCCCGACACCCCAGTAGTTTTTAGTCAGGGTACTCCGTCCATTTTCTGTGGGAAATACCCGTTAGGCACTGGGATATGAAGATCCTCTCCCAACGTCTTCTTTCTTCGGATTTAGGACTGATGGTCTCCGTTTTGGAGTGCTATCGCGGGAACCGGACCTGTTTCGTTTTGAGTTGAGGGCGACATCTGCTCCTCTTTGGGCTAGTTACAATGTTGCTCTCTTAGTAATGATCCAGACATCACGACCCCTTTCAACCTTTTGGTCACTAGTTGATCTATTGCTGACCAAATACTAGGCCAACTGGGTTCGGATACTGAGGAAAGAATATCCGACTTGCGCCTTCAAGGCAAATATCCAGAACTCGTTTGGAAAGGGAAGCTTGATTGCTCTCCTAAAACAGTTCAGCATCCTGCACAAGGAGAGAAAGCAGATCTCGGTCGGGCTTGTGGGCTATCCGAACGTGGGCAAGAGCTCGATCATCAACACCTTGAGAGGGAAATCCGTCTGTCCTACTGCTCCCATTCCTGGAGAGACAAAGGTCTGGCGGTACGTGACTTTGATCAAGAGGATTTATTTGATCGATGCCCCCGGAATTGTGCCACCGAATCAGCTTGATACCCCGGAAGACATTCTCCTCCGCGGCGTGGTCAGGGTCGAAAACGTCTCAAATCCGGAACAGTATATTCCCGCTGTCTTGAGGAAATGCAAGCGACATCACATCGAGCGGACGTACGAGCTGACGGATTGGGAGAATCACATCCAGTTCCTTGAGCTGCTAGCTAGGAAGGGCGGCCGGTTGCTCAAAGCCGGAGAACCGGATCTCGACTCGGTTGCGAAGATGGTATTAAATGACTTCATGAGAGGCAAGGTACCCTGGTTTACTCCGCCGCCGGCTGCGGAAGGAGTCGACGTAGGAGTTGCCGAGGGCCGTGCCGGTCGACTTGGCGAGATGCCAAAGAAACGGAAACTTGAGGAGTCCGGCAGCACCCCT
>Ga0164242_10007952_pt1 | contig 11560 bp, 11 predicted proteins | sample OricomgcompostMG_FD_108783 | JGI IMG/M metagenome (GOLD analysis project Ga0164242, IMG submission 108783) | Miracle-Growth compost microbial communities from Emeryville, California, USA - Original compost - Miracle growth compost (MG) ... | reverse complement strand
GTGGCCGGTTCGGACGTCGTCATCGTGGCCGCCAGCGGCACGTCCGGTGCCGGCCGATCCCTGAAGCCGCACCTGCTCGGTGCAGAGGTCATGGGTTCGATGAGCCCGTACGGTGTGGGCGGCGGCCATCGCCATACCCCGGAGATCGAGCAGAACTTGTCCCGGGCGGCGGGCGCGCCCGTGACCGTCTCGTTCACACCGACGCTCGCGCCGATGCCGCGCGGCATCCTGGCGACCTGCTCGGTCGAACTGGCGCCGGGAGCGACTGCCGGTGCGGTGCGTGCCGCGTACGAGCAGGCGTATGACGACGAGCTGTTCGTGCAGTTGCTCCCGACGGGAGTGTGGCCGTCCACCGGTGCCGTCGTGGGCTCCAACAACGTCCAGGTGCAGGTGACCGTCGACGAGCGGGTGGGTCGGTTGATCGCAGTGGCGGCGGAGGACAACCTCACCAAGGGCACGGCCGGGGGAGCGGTCCAATGTCTCAATCTGTCACGGGGATTCGACGAAGGACTCGGTCTGCCGACGACCGGGGTCGCGCCCTGATCGGCCTTGAGATGAGTGAGCCACCCCTGACCGTAGGAGCAAGCAGATGAGCGTCACAGCAGCCAAGGGCTTCCGGGCCGCCGGCGTCGTCGCCGGTCTGAAACCCAGCGGAAAGCCCGACGTGGCCGTCGTGGTCAATGATGGCCCCGATCACGTGGGCGCCGCCGTGTTCACCAGCAACCGTGTCGAGGCAGCGCCCGTGACCTGGTCCCGCCAGGTCGTGGGCGACGGCCGGGTCGACGCGGTCATCCTCAATTCCGGGGGCGCCAACGCGATCACCGGCGGCCAGGGATTCGCGGACACCCACGCGACGGCCGAGCACCTGGCCGGGCAGCTCGGCGTCTCCGCGGGCGATGTCGTCGTCTGCTCCACGGGCCTCATCGGCGAGCTGCTGCCGATGGACAAACTCCTGGCCGGCGCCGACGCAGCGGTGAAAAACCTTTCGGCACAGGGCGGTCCGGCCGCGGCCGAGGCGATCATGACGACGGATACGGTGGCCAAGCAGGCCGAGTCCGGCGGTGACGGCTGGATCGTGGGCGGTATGGCCAAGGGAGCCGGCATGCTGGCTCCCGCGCTCGCAACGATGCTGGTCGTCATCACCACGGACGCCCTGGTCGACGCCACGGAAGCGGGCGAAGCGCTCCGTGCGGCCACCGCGGTCAGTTTCGACCGCGTCGACTCCGACGGTTGCCAGTCCACCAACGACACGGTGCTGCTCATGGCGTCCGGGGCGTCGGGGGTGCGCCCCGACCCCGCACAGTTCGCGGTCGCACTGACCCGGGTCTGCACCGATCTCGCTCGCCAGCTGATCGGCGACGCGGAGGGAGCGGCGCACGACATCGCGATCGAGACCGTGCGCGCCGCAACCCTGGACGACGCCCTGGAGGTCGGGCGCTCCATCGCCCGCAACAACCTCTTCAAGTGCGCGATCTTCGGTCAGGACCCCAACTGGGGCCGCATCCTGGCGGCCGTGGGCACCACGAAGGCCGCCTTCGAACCCGGACGGTTGGGGGTGTCCATCAACGGCGTCCAGGTCTGCCGCGACGGCGGCGTCGGTGACGACCGCAACCTGGTCGACCTCACCGGCCGAGACGTGCGCGTCGTCGTCGACCTCGACGCCGGCGAGGAGACCGCGACGATCTGGACCAACGACCTCACCCACGACTACGTCCACGAGAACTCGGCGTACTCCACATGAAACGCATCCCGACCGACCTGGCGACCGCTGCGGTCAAGGCGAACACTCTCGTTCAGGCGCTGCCCTGGCTCGAGCGCTTCCGCGGTGCGCTCGTCGTGGTCAAGTACGGCGGCAACGCCATGGTCGACGACCAGTTGAAGACCAGCTTCGCGCAGGACGTCGCGTTCCTGCGTTACGCGGGACTGCGCCCCGTCGTGGTGCACGGCGGCGGCCCGCAGATCCAAGCCATGCTCGACCGGCTCGGCATCGAGTCCGAGTTCAAGGGCGGACTGCGCGTCACCTCGACCGAGGCGATGGATGTGGTGCGGATGGTGCTCACCGGTCAGGTCTCCCGCGAGCTGGTCGGCCTGATCAACCAGCACGGTCCGCTTGCGGTGGGTATGTCGGGCGAGGACGGCGCACTCTTCGGTGCTCGGCGCAGGGGTGCTGTCGTCGACGGTGAGACCGTCGACATCGGCCATGTCGGCGACGTCGTCACGGTCAATCCGAAGGCGGTCGAGGACCTGCTGGCCGCAGGTCGGATCCCCGTGGTGTCGTCGGTCGCACCCGACCTCGACCACGACGGCGCGGTGCTGAACGTCAACGCAGACACCGCCGCGGCGGCCCTGGCGGTGGCGCTCGGGGCGCACAAGCTCGTCGTGCTGACCGACGTCGAGGGTGTCTATGCCGACTGGCCGGACAAGGACAGCTTGTTGAGTTCCATGTCGGTCAGCCGGGCTGAGGAACTGCTTCAGCAGGTGGACGCCGGCATGGTCCCGAAGCTGGAGGCCTGCGTGCGTGCCATCCGTGGCGGGGTCCCGCAGACCCACGTGGTCGACGGTCGCTCACCGCACTCCATCCTGTTGGAGATCTTCACCGACGAGGGCATCGGCACCATGGTGCTGCCCGAAGACCAGGAGACGACATGACCACGAACACCGAGTGGTTACAGCGGTACTCAGACAGCATCCTCGGAGTGTTCGGGTCACCACCGCTCGTGCTGTCGCACGGCGACGGTTGCCATGTCTGGGACGTCGACGGCAAGCGTTATCTCGACCTGGTGGGCGGTATTGCGGTCAACGCACTGGGCCATGGCCACCCGGCACTCGTGTCTGCCGTCTCGAAACAGGCCGCGGAGGCACTGCACGTCTCCAATCTGTTCACCTCACCGGGTCAGGTGCTGCTGGCCGAGCGGCTGCTGGAGATCACCGGTGCGCCGGCCGGATCCCGGGTCTTCTTCGGCAACTCCGGTGCCGAGGCCATCGAGGCCGGGATCAAACTGGCCCGCCGCACCGGTCGCACGGGCATCGTCGCGGCGGAGCACGCCTTCCACGGGCGCACGACCGGTGCGCTCGCGCTGACACACAAGGCGGCCTATCGCGAGCCGTTCGAGCCACTGCTGCCCGGTGTCGTCCACGTGCCCTACGACGACCCGGATGCGCTGCGCCGTGCCGTGGACGGATCGACGAGCGCGGTGGTGCTCGAACCCGTGCAGGGTGAAGCCGGCGTCGTCGCGCCGACGGTCGACTACCTGCGGGCCGCCCGCGAGATCACTGCTGCGGCAGGGGCGCTGCTGATCATCGACGAGATACAGACCGGCATCGGCCGCACCGGTCGATGGTTCGGATTCCAGCACGCGGGCATCGTGCCGGACGCGATCACGATCGCCAAGGGTCTCGGCGGGGGCGTGCCGATCGGTGCCATGGTGACGTTCGGGCCGGAGGTGTCGGGGTTGCTCACTGCAGGACAGCACGGCACGACGTTCGGGGGCAATCCGCTCGCCGCCGCTGCGGGCCTCGCAGTGATCGGTGCGATCGAGCAGGAGCGTCTCCTGGACCACGCACGAGAGATGGGGGAGCATCTCGAGTCGGCCGTCGCGGTCGCGCACGTCCCGCACGTGACCGGGGTGCGGGGACAGGGCCTGTTGCGTGCGATCACCTTCGACGAGCCGATCAGCGGTGCGGTTGCGACCATCGCCCGTGCAGCCGGCTTCATCGTCAACGCGGTGGCGCCGGACGCGATCCGGCTGGCGCCCCCGCTCGTCATACGAGCAGAGCAGCTGGACGAGCTCGTTGCTGCTCTTCCTGCCATCGTCCAGGAGGCAACAAGCCAATGAGCCGTCATTTCCTGCGCGACGACGACCTCACACCGGCCGAACAGCAGACGGTGCTGGAGCGTGCTGCGCGGCTCAAGGCGGACCGGTTCGCGCTGCGTCCGCTGGCCGGCCCCCGGGCGGTCGCGTTGATCTTCGACAAGCCGACACTGCGCACGCAGCTGTCCTTCACCGTCGGTGTCGCCGAACTGGGTGGACACCCGATGGTCATCGACGGCAACCTCGCACAGATCGGGACGCGCGAATCAGTCGCCGATGTCACTCGCGTGATCGAACGGCAGGTGGCCGCGATCGTGTGGCGCACCTACGGCCAGGAGCGGTTGGAGCAGATGGCCGCGAATTCCACTGTCCCCGTCGTGAATGCGCTGACCGACGACTTCCACCCCTGTCAGATCCTCGCCGACCTGCTGACGATCACCGAGCACAAGGGCGCCCCTGCCGGACTCACGATGACCTATGTCGGCGACGGTGCGAACAACATGGCGCACTCCTACCTGCTGGGTGGTGCCACGGCCGGCATGCACGTGCGCATCGGCGCGCCGGCCACCCATCGACCTCGCGCTGACATCCTGCAGCGTGCCGGCGAGATCGCCGCGCAGACAGGCGGATCCGTGCATGTCACCGACGATCCGGTCACGGCGGTGGTGGGCGCGGACGTCGTCATCACCGACACCTGGGTTTCGATGGGCCAGGAAGCAGAGGCTGCCGACCGCAAGGGCGTGGAGAGCCCGTTCACGAAGTTCGCGGTCGACAGCAGTCTGGTCAGTCATGCCGCGCAGGACGCGATCGTGATGCACTGCCTGCCTGCCTATCGCGGATTCGAGATCAGTGCCGAGGTGATCGACGGCCCTCGGTCGGTGGTGTGGGACGAGGCCGAGAACCGGTTGCACGCACAGAAGGCCGTGCTGTCGTTCCTGCTCGAGTCATGACGGTGCCCGGGCAGCGAGGTGGGCACCGATGACGAACGCAAGCTCCCTTCCGAGCAGCCGGGCGGCCCGCCGGCAACGGATCGTCGACATCCTGACCCGGGAGTCCATCGGCTCGCAGGCGTCGCTCGCGCAGCGGCTGAAAGCCGACGGTATTCGTGTCACCCAGGCAACCTTGTCGCGCGATCTGCTGGATCTCGGCGCGGTGAAGGTGCGCCTCGGGCGGCAACAGGTCTACGCCGTCCCCGGCGAGGGCGGCGACCGGGCACTGGTCACTGGCGCTGACGGGGCCGACGCGGACAACCGGTTGCGGCGCATCTGTGCGGATCTCCTCGTGACCGCAGCGGTCTCAGGCAATCTCGTGGTGTTGCGGACGCCTCCGGGCGCGGCCAACTTCCTGGCTTCGGCGATCGACCATGCGGATCTGCCGGACGTGCTCGGCACCATTGCGGGTGATGACACGATTTTGATCATCGCTGCCGACCGGCGTGCTCGCGAGGTGAGCGCGACCTTGCTCGAGCTGGCCGGCGAGGGCTGACGACGGCAACGATGCACGACCGAGACAACAACCGACGACAATTGAGAGCGAGCATGACGTGACCGACTCCGAAGAACGACTCAGCTTGTGGGGCGGCCGTTTCGCCGGCGGTCCGGCCGACGCGCTGGCAGCGTTGTCGAAGTCGACCCAGTTCGACTGGCGCCTGGCGCCGTACGACATCGCCGGGTCGAAGGCGCACGCCCGAGTGCTGCACTCCGCGGGTCTGCTCGACGACCGGGCCCTGGACGCGATGCTGTCCGCACTGGAGCAGCTGGCGGCCGACGTGCGCAGCGGTGCCTTCGCACCCGCTCCGGACGACGAGGACGTGCACACCGCTCTCGAGCGGGGTCTGATCGAACGCGCCGGGGCCGACGTCGGCGGTCGGCTGCGTGCCGGACGGTCCCGCAACGACCAGGTCGCCACGCTGTTCCGGATGTACCTGCGGGATCACGCCCGCTCTGTCTCGGCACTGCTCCTCGCCGTCGTGGACGCCTTGGTCGCCCAGGCCGCCGAGCACATCGACGTCCCGATGCCGGGCCGCACCCATCTGCAGCACGCGCAGCCGGTGCTGCTCGCGCACCACTTGCTGGCGCATGCCTGGGCGCTGCTGCGTGACGTCGAACGCTTCCGCGACTGGGACCGCAGAACGGACGAATCGCCGTACGGCTCAGGGGCGCTGGCCGGATCATCGCTCGGGCTCGACCCGGGCGCGGTCGCCACCGACCTCGGCTTCAGCCGCTCGACCCGCAACTCCATCGACGGGACGGCAAGCCGCGACTTCGTGGCCGAGTTCTGTTTCGTCTCAGCGATGTCGGCGGTGGACATCTCGCGAATCGCCGAAGAGGTCGTGCTCTGGGCGACCAAGGAGTTCTCGTTCGTGACCCTGGACGACGCGTTCTCAACCGGGTCCAGCATCATGCCGCAGAAGAAGAATCCGGATGTGGCGGAGCTCGCGCGCGGCAAGGCCGGCCGGCTGGTCGGCGACCTGGCCGGGTTGATGACGACCTTGAAGGCCTTGCCCTTGGCCTACAACCGGGACCTCCAGGAGGACAAGGAGCCGGTCTTCGATGCGGTCGACACCCTGGAGGTGCTCCTGCCCGCGTTCTCCGGCATGGTCGCCACCCTGGCCTTCCACACTGAGAGGCTGAGATCTCTTGCGCCGCAAGGGTTTGCGCTTGCGACGGACGTTGCCGAGTGGCTGGTGAAGCAAGGCGTCCCGTTCCGCGTCGCCCATGAGGTCGCGGGGGAGTGCGTGCGCGCCTGCGAGGCGCGCGGGATCGAGCTGTGGGACCTGACCGACGAGGACCTGGCGGCGATCAACCCGGCGCTGACACCGCAGGTTCGTGCAGTGCTCAGTGTCGGGGGCTCCCTCGCCTCGCGCGACGGTGTCGGAGGGACGGCACCGGTGCGGGTCACCGAGCAACTGCAGCAGGTGCGTGATGCGGTCGCCACCGCGCGCGTCTGGGCCGAGGTCGAGCTCGACTTCCCGCAGCGGGTGCGCTGAGTTCAGGGTGCGAGGTCGGCCCTCCCTGGCCGCGACGCAGCACGCAGGCGGCGGAGCATCCGGGCGTCGTCGAATCCGACCTGCCTGGCCGCGCTCTCCAGCGTCGCGCCGTGCGTGACCAGCTCCTCCGCCCTTTCGCGGCGGAGCTGCTGCTGGTACCGCAGCGGCGTGAGGCCGGTGGCGTCGACGAAGGCACGCGTCAGGGTCCGTTCGCTGACACCACAGGCGTCCGCCAGGCGGAGCAGCGGCAGGGCCCGGTCGAACTCCGCGTCGATGATGTCCTGCGCGCGGTGGACGATCTCGCGCAGGTGATCGCGGTAACGCAGCATCGTGCTGAGTTGTGCAGCCCGACCATTGCGTCGGCCGTAGACGACCATCGTGCGGGCCACCCGAGCGGCGAGTGCGGGGCCCTCTCGGGTCGCCACGAGGTCGAGTGCGAGATCGACCCCACTGGCGATGCCCGCTGAGGTCACCACGCGATCGTCCTCGACGAAGAGCCGGTCCCGGAGGACGTGGGTGGCGGGATGACGTTGTTGCAGGAGGTCCTGGACCTCGTGGTGCGTGGTGCTCTGCCTCCCGTCGAGCAGCCCGGCGGCGCCCAGGGCGAAGGCGCCCGCGCAGATGCTGCCCACCGTGCCGCCCGCACGATGATGCGAAACCAGCCGTTCCAGATCGGGCCGGGTGACCGGTTGCTCCCAGGCGGTCGTGTCGGGAAGCTTCCATCCCGGTACGAGGACGAGGTCTGCCGCGCTCAGATCGGGCCAGGTGGCACGCACGGCAAGGGGAAGCCCCTGGTGGCTGGTGATCGTCGGCTCCGCGCCGACGAAGTGCAGCTCGTACGACGCGCCCAGGTCGGCCGCGGTCGCAAACACCTGCGCCGCGCCGGCGACATCGAGCAGATGGACCCGGGGCGCCAGCACGAAAACGACGAGTGTCATGATCCGGTCATTGTGACATTGCGCTCGATCGCTGGTCGAGGACCTGGTCCACGGTGAGGATGCCGGCAAATCTTCCGGCGAGTGCGTACTCGGTGCGTTCGATGACGGTGGCCGTGGACATGGTGCGGGGATCGCGCAGCAGTTCCTCGTAAGGTTGCTCCGGATCGGCGTCGCGATGAGGGATCGGGAAGGTTGCGGTCGCGTCGACGACGAAGTCGACGGCGTATCCCAGGTCGGCGGCGAGCCGGGTCGTGGTCTCGCAACATTGCTCGGTCTGGATGCCGCAGATCCTCAGGCGGCGAATTCCCCGCTCGGTCAGAATCTGTTGTAACCGCGTGGTACTGAACGCATTGCGGGATGTCTTGGACAGGACGGGCTCGTTGCCGACGGGGTCGAGTCCGGGTTGCAGCTCGACCAGTCCGCTGGAGGGGTCGAACGCGGTGCCCGTGCCGGGTTCGGCGTGCAGGATCCAGATCACGTGGTCGTCATGTCGCCTCGCATCATCGACCAGGGTGCGCGCCCGGAGTGCGATGTGCGGGTCGGAGACCGCCTGCCAACGGGGGAGCGCGGTGAAGGACTGCTGGATGTCGATGACCAGGAGCGCGGTGTTCGTCATACCAACATCGTGATGATCCGGGCACCCGTGTTCCAGAGCTGATCGAGTCACGATGCGGAACGATCCGGTCATCGAGGACATGGCGATGCAGGCGCCACGAGCTTCTGAGACACTGCGGCCATGGCGTTCATCCTGCAGTTGGTCGGCCCGCCGGCGTCGGGCAAGCGGACCATCGGGGCGTTGGTGGCGGAACGGACCGGGGCCGCGCTGGTGGACAACCACCTGATCAACGATCCGGTCTTCACCGCGCTCGGCGTCAACGGACTGGGAAGCCTGCATCCACAGGCGCTTCCGATGGCAGGGCGGGTCCGGAAGATCGTCCACGAGGCGGTGTTGGCCGCGCCACCGGAGACGTCCCACATCTTCACCAGCTGGCTGGTGGACACGCCGGAGGACGCCGCCGCGTTCGAGGGGATCCGCAAGCTCGCGGCAGATCGCGGCGCACGGTTCCATGCGGTGTGGCTCCGCTGCGCACCGGCGGAGATCGGTCGCCGGCTGACCCTCCCCGACCGCGCGGTCCGCAACAAGTTGCGCGACCCGTCGAAGTTGGATCACGTCCTGTCGCTGGGGGTTGCCCCCGCGGCCGAAGATGCACTCCAGCTCGACACGACCACGACCCCCGCGGCGCAGACGGCAGATCGGATCGTGGAGTGGCTCGATGGACGCCACTGATCCGTTCCGGACGGCGCGTCGTCTGCTCGGTGCGCATCTGATCGGGCGGGGCGTGACGGTGCGGCTCACCGAGGTCGAGGCGTATGCCGGCGAGCGAGATCCGGGCTCACACGCGTTCCGGGGTCGCACACCGCGCAATGAGGTCATGTTCGGGCCGGCCGGACATCTCTACTGCTACTTCAGCTACGGCATGCACACGTGTTGCAACTATGTCTGCGGTCCCGACGGGGAGGCCGCGGCGGTGCTCCTCCGGGCCGGTGAGGTCATCGACGGCATCGAGGTGGCGCGGGAACGACGCCGCACGACGGTCGACCGATCCCTCGCACGCGGCCCTGCCTGCCTGACCCAGGCACTGGGCATCGAGTTGTCGGACAAGGGAGTGGATCTGCACCGGGACGGCTCGCCCGTGCAGGTCGTCTGGCAGGACGCGCTGGCGGCGGAGCTCATCCGCACCGGCCCGCGGGTCGGTGTCAGCGGACCGGGTGGCGACGGCGACGCCTACCCGTGGCGCTTCTGGATCGACGGTGACCCGACGGTCTCGGCATACCGACCGGCGAAACCGCGTCGTCGCCATCGCGGATGATGGGGCAGGCTTGTCCCGGCGGACGTTCGCCGCCATACCGAACCGGAAGGACGGAACACACCGTGAGCGACATCTTCGACGAGCTGCAGTGGCGAGGCCTGGTGGCACAGACCACCGACCTGGACGCACTGCGCACTGCTCTTCGGAGTGGGCCGATCACGATGTATGTCGGCTTCGACCCGTCCGCCGACTCACTGCACATCGGCAACCTCGTGCAGCTGATCGTCGCCCGCAAGATGCAGCGGGCCGGGCATCGCGTGTTGTGTCTGGTCGGGGGTTCGACCGGGCTGATCGGCGATCCCAAGCCCGACTCCGAGCGAGTCCTGCGCAGCAAGGACGAGGTGGCAGCGGCGGTCGACCTCATCCAGCAACAGGCACAGGCGCTGTTGGACTTCGACGGCGACAATCCGGCGACCATGGTGAACAACCTCGACTGGACCGCGCCGATCTCGGCCCTGGACTTCCTGCGCGACTACGGCAAGCACTTCCGGGTCAACGCGATGATCAAGAAGGAAGCCGTCGCACGCCGGCTGAACAGCGATCAGGGCATCAGCTACACGGAGTTCAGCTACCAGATCCTGCAGGGCCTGGACTTTCTGCACCTCTACCGCACGGAGGGCTGCACGCTGCAGCTGGGTGGCAGTGACCAGTGGGGCAACCTGCTCGCCGGCGTCGACCTGATCCACTCGGCCGAAGGGCGAGCCGTCCACGCGATGACCACCCCGTTGATCACCGACGCGAACGGTCGCAAGTACGGCAAGTCCGAGGGCAACGCCCTGTGGCTCAACCCCGACCGTATGTCGCCGTACGCCTTCTACCAGTTCTGGATCAACCTCGACGACGCCGACGTCATCGACAAGATGCGGGTCTTCACCGACCAGGACCAGGCGGCGATCGACGAGTTCGCCCGCCAGGTGGCCGAGGAACCGTATCGGCGCGCGGCACAGAAGGCGCTCGCCGCGGAGATGACCACTCTGGTGCACGGTGCCGACGCGACCGCTGCGGTCCAGGCCGCGTCCGAAGCACTCTTCGGGAAGGGGGACGTGGCAGCGCTGGACGACCGGACACTGCGCGACGCGACCGCAGAGTTGCCCGGTGCCGAGGTCCCCGTGGCCATCAGCGTGGTCGACGCCCTGATCGCCGTGGGCATCGCGGACTCGCGCAACGCCGCCAGGCGGCTCATCGCCGAAGGCGGGGTCTCGGTCAACAACCGCAAGGTGACCGACGCAGAATCGCTGCTGGGCAAGGAGGACTTCCTGCACGGAGCGGTGGCACTGCTCAAGCGCGGTCGCAAACACCTGGCCGCGGCCCGACTGGCGGGCTGAGATCCACGCCCCGACCGTCTCCGTGCCTCGAATCCGTTGGAACGGCACCGATTTGCCTGCGCTGCGGGCGGTGGGTAAAGTCTCTCCTCGCGCCTCGGCGGCACGAGCACCATCACACTCGTGATGTGGGTGAGGTCACAGGCGCAGGGTCGGCTCTCAGGTTGTCCGCGACAGCGGGTATCGGGTAAGGTTGATCCTCGTTGCCCGGGAGGCACGGACGCCAGTGGCGCAAGCCAAGGCGGCCGGTCCCGATGCGACGAAACCACTCCTTCCGATGACTTCAGATCGCTTTCGGTTCGCCGAAAACACCGATTTGGAAAGACGCCGGAGAGGGTGTTAAGTTTTAAAAGCCCCGAGAGCGGAGCGGAAACGCAAAGCGAACGGGAGCGGTCGTTTTTTGAGAACTCAACAGCGTGTCGAGTGATTGATGCCAATTGTTTGTTGGTTTTGATCGTTTTTGTAGCATTTTTGCTCTTGATCGATTTTTGCCAGTTTTGGATTCTTTTTTGGAGAGTTTGATCCTGGCTCAGGACGAACGCTGGCGGCGTGCTTAACACATGCAAGTCGAACGATGAAGCTGGTGCTTGCACTGGTGGATTAGTGGCGAACGGGTGAGTAACACGTG
>Ga0164242_10007951_pt1 | contig 11561 bp, 15 predicted proteins | sample OricomgcompostMG_FD_108783 | JGI IMG/M metagenome (GOLD analysis project Ga0164242, IMG submission 108783) | Miracle-Growth compost microbial communities from Emeryville, California, USA - Original compost - Miracle growth compost (MG) ... | reverse complement strand
TGTCGCCATCGTATCGCTCCTCATCCTGTTCCGAACCCCGATCCGCTTTCCAGTGTAGCAGCCGACGCCGCAGGCGCCCGCTCGCCTGGTGCGCGCTGCAGGCGTTGCGGCCGGCGTTCGACATGATGCTTGATATCGGTCACGCAGTTGCCGGCGTGCGCTGCCGCTGATTCTTCCGCCGTCCATGCAACATTGGCACGCGTATGCAGTCGAACCAATCGTAAGCACCTTGGCAATTCCTTGAAAAGGAGCAAATGATGAACAGGATTGCGGAAACGACTGTCGGGCAAATGAACATCATGGATAGCAGCGGCCATAGCCGGCTCACCTGGGAACTCGACCGGCCGGACCAGATCGCGGCGGCACGCGAAGTCTTCGACAGCCTGATCCAGAAGGGGTACTCGGCATTCGGCTCGAAGGCCAAGACCGATGCGAAGCGCACGCTGGATACCTTCGACCCGACGCTGGAGGAACTGGTGATGGTGCCGAGGACGGTCGGAGGCTGACGATGTGGGAAGCCGACGGGCGCGGCGCGGCAATGCGGCGCTGGCTTGCCGAATGCGCGGCGCTGTATGGGCGTGTGCGCGAATTCGGCCGCAACTACCAGCGGCGCCGGGAGTTGCTGCAGCAGATCGAGCGTAATGACGAACTGTACCGGCGCGAAGCGATCCGGCGGGCGCGCCGGGCGCGACGGCGTTCGCTGCTGCTGCTGGGACGATTGCTGAATGCCGCGCAACGGCAGGAATTCCGCAAGTCCGGGCATTTCCACGTCATCGGCGCCAGCACCGGCGACCGTTACCGGATCCGCACCGACATGATCGCCAACATCGATGTCATGCACGAAAACGGCACCGTCAAGTACCGGCTCTGCGTGCGTCCTGCGGGCGATGTGCCGGTCTACGACGTCATGGCGGCGCAGTTGCTGCATCTGCAGGACCCGACCGTGGAGCGGCGCTTCCTGCAGCATGCAAACGTGCTGACCAGCCTGCCCGAGGACCGGGTCTATTTCAGGTCGGTCTGGCTGGCCTGACGGCTGAGCCGGGCCGTGTGGCGGCGCCCGTCTGTGGGGCCGGGTCCGACAGTCCCCTGCGGCTGTCGGGCCCGGCCCTTCATCCGGCCTGCGCCGGCGTTTGCCATGCGCGTTCGAAACACGCGCGCATACGCCGGGTTTTCCTTGTTTTTCAATGACTTGTCGTTCGCCGCGAAGGAGCGGGCAGGAACAGGCACGTTCCCTGCAGAACCGGCGGGACCGCAACGCCGCAGGCCGCGCGGTTTTCCGACCTTTCACCTGTATCGAGGAGAACGACCATGACTACCTTGCTGATCAACGACTTGTCCGAAGAGCGCGAACTGGATGCGGAACGCATGGACGCGCTGCGCGGCGGAATGATGAAGCTGCCGTCGCAGCGCGCAAACGTGGGAGGATTGCTGATGTCGCCCGACGGCGAGCCGGTTTCGGTCTACGTCGACGGCGTGCTCGTCAATTCCGTGGGCGACGGCTATGTCCATCACTGACCGCAGCGCTGCTGGCGGGTCGCCGCGCCATGACCTATGACGCGGCCTGCTGCAGCGTGACGATCAGGCGCGCGTCGTCGAGCGCGGCGGTGCGATGGAAGGTGATCGCCTGGTAGGGAGGCGACTTCAGCATTGCCAGAAATGCTTCCTTCGACGGATATTCGACCAGCAGCATTTCGTCCCAGTCTTCGCCCTCGGGCGCGATGAAGCAATGCCTGGCGCTGCCTTGCCAGATGATCCGGCCGCCCACCTGCTGCAGGTGCGGCTGGGTCGCGCGTCCGTATGCGGCGTAGGCGTCGCGGCCGCTGCAGTCCGGCTGCCTGCGCTCGGCCGGATAGGCGGCGCGGGCGCGGAAGCGCAACAGGTTCAGCATGACGACCGGCACGCCGGACGGCACTTTTTCAACCAGGGATTTCACGCTTTGCGGAGTGGGATCGACAGACTTGGGCATCGCTGGCTTCCTTTCGCTCGGAGGAGGGGATCGACGGATGCGACGATCACGGCGAGCGGGATCGCGCGTCGTCGATTATACCGATGAGCGAACGGGCGTTCGTTTTGGGGCGGTTGCCGGCGTGCTGCGGCAATATCGGAATGGCAGTGCTATTCCAGCGGAAGGGCGCCGCCGCGCAATGCGGCGGGCGGGAAAGCGCGGGCGGGTGTCGCGGGTGTCGTCGCGTCAGCCGCGCCGGCGCGGGGAGCGCGGAGACGGGCCGCTGCGATGTTCGAGGTGCCGGAACGTGATGCGTCCCTTGTTCAGGTCGTACGGCGACATTTCCAGCGACACCTTGTCGCCGGCGAGGATGCGGATATGGTTCTTGCGCATCTTGCCCGAAGTGTAGGCGACCAGCTGGTGGCCGTTTTCGAGTTCGACGCGGAAGCGCGAGTCGGGCAGGACTTCGGCGACAGATCCTTGCATTTCAATCAGTTCTTCTTTGGCCATGGTTTACTCCAATACAAAAAAGACGTTACAGCGGCCGCGATGATCGGCTGCAAACTGCTCGCGGCCAGCGGCCGGGGAATCCGCCCGGGTCGACGCGCGGCTGCGCACGCAGCATTCGCGCCGGCGAACCGGCTGGCGGACTTCGTCAACTCGATGTCAGTGACACGGCATGCGCACGTCGTCGTGCGGGACCGGGAACGTCGAGACAGTCGGCGCAATCGGCGAACCGCGCGCCTGCAACTGAGGGGTTGAGGGGTCCAGGCGCACAAGCCTTCCTGGACGAAGGGATTTACTTTGGAAAGTAGCCGCCATTATACCCGATCACGGCCTCTGCCGCCGATCGCCGCCCTGTGCGCGTCAAGCGGCCGGCATCTCCTGCAGCGACCGGGTGGCGGGCACCGGCGCGGTGTCGGGTTCGGCGATGCAGATCCGGTCACGCCCCAGGTTCTTGGCGCGGTACAGCGCAGCATCGGCGCAATTCACGAGTTCGTGCCAGGATGCCTGGTCGCCGTTCGCGTGCGAGGCAAAGCCGATGCTGACGGTAACCGGATACGTGTCGCGGAAACGGTAATGGCGGACGGCGGCCAGCAGCCGTTCCCCGATCAGCGGGCACTGGGCGGCGCTGGCGCCCGGCAGCACGATGCAGAATTCCTCGCCGCCGTAGCGACCGACCAGATCGATGTGGCGGCAGGTCTTTTTGAGCAGGCGGGCAAGATCGACCAGTACCGCGTCGCCCGCTTCGTGGCCGAGCCTGTCGTTGATCTTCTTGAAAAAATCGATGTCGACCAGCGCCACTGCCAGCACCTGGTGCTGCCTTGCCGCCAGCGCCAGTTCGCGTTCGCCGCCGGCAACGATCGCGCGTCGGTTCAGCAGTCCGGTCAGCTCGTCGTGCGTCGCCAGGTGGTGCTTTTCCTTCACGATCCGCTCGAAGTACAGCAGCAGCACGCCGGTTGCGTAGAGCAGCACGCCGGTCATCGGCACCAGGAACAGCGTGGCGATGACCGGGCTGGAATGGGTGGCCGGCCCGACGTTGATCGGATGCACGAGGCCGACCGCAATGCGCAGCAGGTTGTTGGCGATCAGCGCGACGAGGCCGCTCAGCACCAGCCAGGTGCCGAAGGTGCGCTCGCCGCGGCCGCCGCGCCACAACTCATGCACACTCAGCGCGAGCGCGAGCAGCACGGCTGCGGAAAACATCAGGATGCGCTGCGGGACCGGCAATCCGCTGAACACCAGAATCGCATAGCAGAGCAGGAACAGGCCGCCGATCGCCCAACCGGAGGCGGCCGTCGGGCGGCCGTAAAAGGCTTGCAGTCCCCACCACTGAAGAATGGCGCTCCAGACGATCAGTGTGTGGGCGAGTACGATGAGCGTATCATGAGTGCTGCCGGCGTTGAATACCGCCAGCAGCGCACCGAGGGCCACGACGACTTCCGACATTGCCCAGTAGCGGGTGCAGCGTTCGCGCGGCGCTGCCAGGGAAATTCCGCTCATGACCAGCGCGACGCAGACTTGCGTCCCGATCAATGCAATGCCCGCCGTGAAAAAATCCATCGCCGCCTGCCGTCAGGTCGCCCGTGCCGCCGGGCAAATGCCGCCATATTAACTGCAAACGGAAGCTTGATGTAATCCATGCAACATGGCGGGAGGACGGGCCTTCGAAACATCGGCCGGCGCGGGAATAGTGGTGCGCAATGGTTCCGTGCGTGGAACATATGATCCGGCCGGTGACTCCAACTTTATCTTCTGCCATCGTGCCGGATCGCGCTACCGGTACCGGCCGTCGTCCAGTCTGGGCGATAATGCGCCCCCGCGCCGTGATTTGCGGCGACGCGGGATATTTTGCAACTTTTTTTGAAAGCACACGACATTGGTCACGACGAGAAGCAAACGCTGGAATGGAAACGTTGAGGGTCTCCCGCCCGATTTCATGAAGGGAGTCATCGAAAAGATGGCCGAGTACGGCGACCGGGTGCAGTTCTCCCTGGCCAGCCCGGGGCCGCAGCCGAACTACCAGGTGATGAACGCGCTCGACAAGAAAATGGCGTTCGACCGCAACCACCATCTGCTGCGTCCGGACGACGACGCTTTCACCGGCGCGAACGCGACTCCGGTATTCACGCTGGAACAGGTACAGGCGTTGATGGCCGGCAGCGCTGCCGCAGCGCCGCCGCGGGCGCGCTCGGTACGGGTCGCGCGCGGCGCCACCACGCGCACTGCCGCCGCCAGGCTCGACGAGCAGTTCGCCACGCAACGGTACGAGTATTTCCGGAACAACCGGCAGCGCTTGCCGGCCAACATTTCCGAACATTCGGACGAGATCACTGCGCTGATGAGAAAAGGCATACCGGTCGAGCAGGCGTTCGACGATATCGTGAAGAAGTATTACTGATTGCGCTGAACCAGCCGCCTGCAGGCGGCTGCCGCAAAGTCAAAGGGCCCGGTGCATGCACCGGGCCCTTTGTTCTGGATGACTGGTTGCGGGGACAGGATTTGAACCTGTGACCTTCGGGTTATGAGCCCGACGAGCTGCCAGACTGCTCCACCCCGCGTCTGAGGGACCGAAGTGTACCTTCCCGGTGGCGATCATGCAAGCGCCGCTCGCCATTTTCTTTGCGTCCTTTGCGCCGTGGCCGGATGCGCCTGCCGTTGCCGTCCGGGCAAAGGGCGTCCGCGAAATTGCAAAAAACACAATGTTCTCTCTTATAATGTCATCCCGACAACATCATGAAAGGGAACAGCCATGAAAATGATCTCCTCCGCCGTCCTGGCGGCCTCTGTGCTTGCCGCCTGCGCGACCCCGCCGGCGGGCACGCCGGACAGCACGGCGGCCGCGCCGCAAAAGGTCGCTCCCGCGGCCAAAGCAAGCGCCGGCTTGTCGCCGTCGGAGACGCTTTATGCAGACTTGCAGAAAGCCTGTCCCGACGATGCGCAGCTCGGATTGCACTATCTGCCCGACCATTCGATCGCGCTCCTGCTGGCCGGCGACAATGCGTTTGCATTCGGCAGCGACAGCGTGCGGCCGGAGCAGGCGACGCTGCTGGAGCCGGTTGGCGCTGTCCTGCACGCTCATCCGCAAAGCCATGTCGAGATCGTCGGCTATACCGACAATGTGGGCAACGCCGCATTCAACCGGGCCTTGTCGGAACGCCGCGCGCAGTCGGTGGCCCGGCTGCTGGTCGCCCACGGCGTGCCGGCAGCGGCAGTGGAGACGCGCGGCGCGGGAGCCGACGATCCGATCGCCGACAACGGTACGGCGGCCGGCCGCAGCCTCAACCGGCGCGTCGAAATCTTCATTTCCGCGTCCGCGCTGGCGCCGGTCGCCGACACCGCGCACTGAGACGGAGCGGCACTGCATCCGGGCTCAGCCGACCGGTGCGACTGCCTGCAGCGCCAGCGTGAAGAAGTTGTCGATCAATGCCAGTTGTTCGCCGTGGCGCCGCGCCAGCAGCAGTCGCGTCACCGCGTTCGCATCCGACAGCGGACGGTAACTGACGCCCTTCACCCGCAGGCCGGTGAACGATTCCGGCAGGATCGCAATGCCGCAGCCGGCCGCCACCAGGCCGATCAGCGTCGATCCTTCGCCCGCCTGCATCGCGATCTTCGGCTCGAAGCCGGCTTCCCGGCACAGCCGCTGCACCAGCACCTGCACGCCGGTGCCGGCGTCGGCGCGGAACGTGACAAAGGCAAATTCCGCCAGCTCCGCGATTGCCACCGCGCGGCGCCGAACCAGCGGATGATTGACCGGCATCACCAGCACCAGCGGATCGTGCCGCAGCGACTGCACCGCGATGTCGGGCGGCAGTTCGAATTCCGGCGGGCGGATGAAGCCGAGATCGATGCTGCGGTCGCGCAGCGCGTCGATCTGGCGCAGCGTCGACATCTCGGTGAAGTTCAGCGTCACCGCCGGAAACTGCCGGCGATAGGCATTGACTGCCTTGTTGAAGACTTCGGTCAGCGGCGTCGACGAGGTGAAGCCGATGCGCAGCCGGCCGACCGCGCCGCGCTCGGCCAGCCGCGCGGTTTCCGCCGCGTCCGCGGCCAGCGCCAGGATGCGCCGTGCATCATCGAGGAACAGCTTGCCTGCCTCGGTCAGCCGCACCCAGCGCCGCGAACGGTCGAGCAGGCGCGCGCCCACTTCCTCTTCCAGCATCTGTATCTGCTGGCTCAGCGGCGGCTGGCCGATGTGCAGGCGCTCAGCCGCGCGGGTGAAATGGAGTTCCTCGGCGACCGCAACGAAGTAACGCAAGTGGCGCAATTCCATTCCGCTGTTATCTCCAAAACCAATAAGAAGTACTAGAAAGATATATTGGATCGAATAAGAGGACAAGCCTATGATGGCTGTTCCCGTCCCTTCCTTTTCCTGTCGTAACGTGTCGCTTCCGCAATCTCCGGCGCTTGCCGATCCTTCCGTTTCAGTCCCCGTCCGTCGCAGTGCAGGCGCGAACCGCGCGCTGTTCCTGGGCGGTTTCGCCACATTCTCGATCCTCAACTGCGTGCAGCCGCTGCTGCCGGTGTTTGCGAAGCAGTTCGGCGTATCGCCGATGCTGAGCAGCTGGACGCTGTCGATTTCGACCGGTGCCCTGTCGTTCTGCCTGCTGCTCGCCAGCATCGTGTCCGACCGCCGCGGCCGCAAGATCGCGATGAGCGTGTCGCTGTTTGCGTCGGCCCTGATCACGCTGGCCAGCTCGCTGGTCGGCGGCTTTGCCGAACTGGTCGCGCTGCGCGGATTGCTGGGCGTCGTGCTGGCCGGGTTGCCGGCCGTTGCAATGACCTACCTGAGCGAGGAAATCGAACCGGCTTCGCTCGGCTATTCGATGGGTGTATATATCGCCGGCACCGCGCTCGGCGGCATGACCGGACGGATCGCTGCCGGCATGCTGACCGACTGGGTCTCGTGGCGTTTCGCGATGGCGGTGGTGGGCGGCGTCGCGCTGCTGATCGCATGCGAGTTCGTGCGCAGCCTGCCGCCGTCGACCAACTTCCGGCCGCGTGCTCAGCCGCTGTCCGAGGTCGTCGCCGGCGCGATCCGCCATTTCCGCGACGGCGCGCTGCTGCGGCTCTACCTGATCGCCTTTCTGCTGATGGGCACCTTCGTCAGCCTCTACAACTACCTCGGCTTCCGCCTGCTGTCGCCGCAGTTCGGGCTGTCGCACACCGCGGTCAGCCTGATCTTCGGGCTGTACGTGATCGGCATGTTCAGTTCGGTGCTGACCGGCAGGATGTCGGACCTGTTCGGGCGCCGGCGCGTGTTGTGGATCGTGGTGCTGGTGATGCTGGCGGGCCTGCTGCTGACGCTGACCAAGGTGCTGGCGCTGATCGTGCTCGGCGTCGCGCTGTTCACGTTCGGCTTCTTCGGCGGCCATGCGACCGCAAGCAGCTGGGTCGGGCGGCGCGTGAAGGAAAACCGGGCGCTGGCGTCGGCGCTATACCTGTTCTGCTATTACCTCGGCGCCAGCGTGATCGGTTCCTGGACCGGCAGCCTGTGGGAGCGCGGCGGCTGGGCCGGCGTGGTCACCGCGCTGGCCGGCTGCCTGACGCTGTCGCTGATGCTGGCGGTGAGCCTGCGCAAGGTGCCGGCGGCCAGCTGACCGGCGCGCGCCGTTCGCGCCTGGTGCGCCGCTCATTTCAGGCCCAGCCGCAGCCGCAGCGTTGCATCGTCGATGTTCATCAGCGCCGCGATCGCGCGGAAATCGTCCGGCAGCGCCGGATCGTCCCAGCCGGCCGCCGAATGGCGCGCCAGGTCGGCGGCCAGCTTGACGTTGCGTACCCGCGGCCGCTCGCTGTGGGCATCGTCCATCAGGCTGGCCAGCAGCTCGGGCAATTCCCACTCGCGGCACAAGGCCGCCTGCAACTGGTTGAATGAAAAGCCGAGCAGCGCTTCCTGCGCGGCCGCACTGCGCATGCCCGGATGCGCGCCCTGCAGTGCCGCGATCTTCAGCGAGCTATCCGGTGCAAACGTCCACACCAGCATCTCGGCCAAGTCGTGCAACAGCGCGGCGACTGCGACTTCCTCGCTGTTCAGGTCGCAGCGCCAAGTCGCCCAGTCAAGCGCATAGCGCGCCGCGCGCTGCGCGCGCTTGATGACATGCAGCAATCCGAGCAGCGCCTGCGGCTGCGCGCCGAGCCGGTCCTCGATGATGTCGAATGCAGCGAAATGATGGAAGAAGGGCTCGACGCCAAGTATCATCAGCGCGTGTTCGACAGTCGAGATATCCTGTAGCTGGCGCCGGCCGCGATGGCGGGCGCTGAAGCGCAGCAGCAGCAGGGTCATCAGCGGATCGTGCAGCACGACGTCGGCCAGCTCGCGGACGTTGATGCGGTCGGCGCGGGCGCGGGCGGCATCGATTGCGCGCGCGGTCCGGCGCAAGACCGGGATCTCGCGCGCCCTCAGGAAGGCGGTCCACGCCGGGATGCCGGAAGGCGAAGCTGTCATGGTGTTCCCCGTACCGATGCTGCTGCGGAAAGGCCATTGTACTGCGCGCGCATGCGGCTGGTTGCTGTATTGCAAGTGAGCTGGACGCGGAAACGCGGCTGCAATGAAAACCCTCTCGTCATCACGCCGGCTGCTGTCGCCGCAAGCGCTGCAGGCGCCATGGCAGCACGGCGGAAAGGTCAAGAATGAAAGCAATCGTTACCGGACACTCGCGCGGCCTCGGCGCCGCCCTCGCCGCCGAGCTGCTCGCGCGCGGCATTGCCGTGCTCGGGCTGGCGCGCAGCGGCAACGCCGAATTGAAGGCGCGCCATCCCGGCCTGCTCGCGCAACAGCAGGTCGATCTCGCCGACCCCGGCGCGCTGGCGCGCTGGCTGGAAGGTGCCGGACTGCAGCGTTTCATTGCCGGCAGCAGCGGCGTACTGCTGGTCAACAACGCCGGCATCGTCGAGCCGATCGGTCCGCTGCCGGCGCAGGACGCGGCAGCGGTGGCGCGCGCCGTGGGCCTGAATGTGGCGGCGCCGCTGATGCTGGCGGCCGCGCTCAGCGCCGCGGTCGAGAAGGGTGCCGACACGCGCATCATGCACATTTCGAGCGGCGCCGCCCGCAACGCCTATCCGGGCTGGAGCATCTATTGCGCGACCAAGGCCGCACTCGACCAGCATGCGTGCGCTGCATTGTTGGACCGAGTACCCGGACTGCGCATCTGCAGCATGGCGCCCGGCATCATCGATACCGACATGCAGGCGGCGATACGCGCGACCTCGCTGGAGCGCTTTCCATTGCGCGAACGCTTCGACAGCCTGAAGCGCGACGGTCAGCTTGCCAGTCCCGCGCAGTGTGCGCAAAAACTGGTCGCCTACCTGCTCGATGCGCGTTTCGGCGACACCGCGGTCGGCGACCTGCGCGATCTCGACGCATAGGCCAGATGCCGCGGCAACCGGCCTTGCATCGATGAAAAAGCAGGACGCGAACGTCCTGCTGCCCGGTGCTGCTTATGGTTGCTTATGGCTACTGCCGGCCGACGTTCGCCGCGTTGCCGCTACGCGTACAGCCTGCGTTCCAGGCTGTTGCGGCTGGCGGCCCAGTTCGTGAGCGCGCCCATCACCAGATAGCCGAGCGCGATCAGTACCGGGTAGGCGCCGAGCAGTTGCAGCAGCGAGTATTTCCAGGAAAGCTGGCGACCGACGCCGAGCATCGCCGCATAGCACCAGGACACTGCCGATACCGCGCCGGAGAACAGCGCCAGCCGGCGTTCGTGCAGCGCCATGTGGAGCAGCGAGCCGGCCTTCTTCAGCGCCGGCATCACTGCGCGGTGCAGCAGCACGCCATTGAGCGTCAGCAGCGCGACGATGCCGATCTTCGCCTGCAGCTTCGGATTGTCGAAATAGCCGATGCCCTTGTGCGAGGCATCGATCCAGATCATCGCGATGCCGGTCAGCCACAGCGCGACCAGCGCGTTCACGATGGTCGACTGCAGCGAATCCAGCTGCGCGCTGTCGTGCGTGGCCGGATAGGTGCCGCGGATCAGCCGCCGTAACATCTGCAGATCGCTCGTCACGACCAGTCCGACAGCGACGCAGCAGGCGATCAGGTGAATGTACACAATCCCAAGTCGTATGAATTCCATCAGTGCTCCCGAGTAATAGGCCGAGTGTGTTCGGCTCTGTTGAAAGAAGCGATCGTGCACGATTGCCGGTACCGATAGGAAACTTGGCGAGGGGTAATGGTTCCCGCGTCGAGTTTGCGGAAGTGTAAGTACGCGTTTCACGCGTTGACGCTGCGGGCGGCGGTGGCCGTCTGCGAAAATGGGAGGACCGGGAGCGGATGCGGCCCGGAGCGCGCCGCCCGGAGCGGGGCGGCGGGCGGCTGGGATCAGTGCAGCGGGGTGGCAGTGGTGCCGGCGCCGGCGCCGCTCTGCAGCGGCATCTGGTCGGACAGGAAGGCGGCACGCGTGGCCGCAGTGTCGTAATACTGCTCGAAGCGGACAACCTTGCCGTCGCGGATCGTGAAGCAGTGCGCCCACGGTTCGTCGTAGCTCTTGCCAGTTGCACGCACCCGCCATTTCGCGCGGCCGAGCACGACCACCCGGTCGCCTTCGGCAATCATTTCACGCGGCTCGAAGCTCTCCGCTTCCTGCGCCTGGCTCAGGTCGGAGAAGAATTGCGCGATGCCCTGGCGGCCGTGATAGTCGCCGGAAAAGGAAACCGGTTCGACTTCCATTCCGATCCATTCGGCATCCTCTGCAAACAATTGAAGCAGTCCATCGATGTCGCCAGCCCTGAACTTCTCGTACCCTTGCGTGACCAGTTGCTTGTTTTGCTGAATGTCCATCATGGTCTCCTGTGCGATTCCCCGATCTCCCCTGTATGCCCTGCTACACCATAGGTCAGGATTTGCACCGATGATTGAGACGTATCAAAGCGGTAGCGGCCCGCGCCCTTGGGCCGCCGCGATTCGGGGTATACATTCCGATGAACAGGTCACTCGAATCGCCGCGCTGCGAGGCATGCGGCGCGGCGTGTCGGGGACTCCCACGGTAAGGAGCATGCAATGGAAAACGCAAGCGTGTCGCGCATCGGCCAGATGAACATCATGGACCGTTCCGGCCACAAGGAACTCAACTGGGATACCGCAAACCTCGATGAAATCCTGGTGGCGAAGGAAACCTTC
>Ga0164242_10007950_pt1 | contig 11562 bp, 10 predicted proteins | sample OricomgcompostMG_FD_108783 | JGI IMG/M metagenome (GOLD analysis project Ga0164242, IMG submission 108783) | Miracle-Growth compost microbial communities from Emeryville, California, USA - Original compost - Miracle growth compost (MG) ... | reverse complement strand
GCTCGACAACTACTGGCACATGGGCATCCCGGGCCCCGGCGGGCCGTGCAGCGAGATCTACGTCGACCGCGGTGCCGAGTTCGGCCCCGACGGAGGGCCCGTCGTCGACGAGGACCGGTTCCTCGAGATCTGGAACCTCGTGTTCATGCAGGAGCAGATCACGAACGTGCGCTCGAAGACCGAGTTCGACGTCGTGGGCCCGCTGCCGAAGAAGAACATCGACACCGGCATGGGCCTGGAGCGCGTCGCCTTCATCAAGCAGGGCGTCGAGAACATGTACGAGATCGACCAGGTGCGCCCTGTGCTCGATCGTGCGGTGGACCTCTCCGGTCGTCGGTACGGCGCCGAGCACGGCGACGACGTGCGCTTCCGCGTCGTTGCCGACCACGTGCGCTCGTCGCTGATGCTGCTCTCCGACGGCGTCACGCCGTCGAACGAGGGCCGTGGGTACATTCTGCGTCGTCTCATGCGCCGCACGGTGCGTGCCATGCGCCTCCTGGGCGTCGACGAGCCCACGTTCCCCGAGTTGTTCGCGGCGTCGCGCGACGCGATGAAGAGCGCCTACCCGGTCGTCGAGGACGACTGGGCCCGCGTCTCGCAGTACGCGTTCGCCGAGGAAGAGACCTTCCTGCGCACGCTCGCGTCGGGCTCGACGATCCTCGACGTGGCGATCGATGAGACCAAGAAGGCCGGCAAGAGCGCGCTGAGCGGGCCGGAGGCCTTCCTGCTGCACGACACCTACGGCTTCCCGATCGACCTCACCCTCGAGGTCGCGCAGGAGGCCGGGCTCGACGTCGACCGCACCGCGTTCGACACGCTCATGCAGGAGCAGAAGGCCCGAGCCAAGGCGGACGCCCGCTCGCGCAAGCGTGCCATCGCGGATCAGAGCGTCTACCGCGAGTTCCGCGCGCAGGGCGAGACGGTCTTCTCCGGTTACACCGACCTGGAGACCGGGTCATCCGTGCTCGGCATCCTGGTCGACGGGCTTCCCGTGCCGCAGGCCGTGCAGGGGCAGATCGCCGAGGTCATCCTCGCCGAGACCACGCTGTATGCCGAGAGCGGCGGTCAGGTCGCCGACAAGGGCATGATCGTGGGCCCGGGCTTCGAGCTCGAGGTGCTGGACGTGCAGCGTCCGGTGCCGGGCCTGATCAGTCACACCGTCGAGGTGTCGCAGGGCGAGGTCGGTGTCGGGCAGCCGGCGACGACGGTGGTGGATGCCGCGAACCGCCGCGCCGCAACGCAGGCGCACTCCGCGACCCACCTGGTGCACGCCGCGCTCCGCGATACGTTGGGTAAGACCGCCACGCAGGCGGGCTCGCTCAACCGCGCCGGCTACCTGCGCTTCGACTTCTCGTGGGGACAGGCGCTGTCAGACGCGACCAAGACCGAGATCGAAGAGATCGCCAACAACGCCGTGCGCGACGACCTGCAGGTCACCACCCGCGTGCTGCCGCTGGCCGAGGCCAAGGAGCTCGGCGCCATGGCGCTGTTCGGCGAGAAGTACGGCGACACCGTGCGCATGGTCGACATCGGGGGTCCGTGGTCGCGTGAGCTGTGCGGCGGCACCCACGTCGCCACTTCCGGACAGATCGGGCTCATCAGCCTCCTCGGCGAGTCGTCCGTCGGCGCGTCGAACCGTCGCGTGGAGGCACTCGTCGGTCAGGACGCCTTCCGCGAGCTGACCGCCGAGCGCGCCCTCGTCTCGCAGCTCACGAGCGCGCTGAAGACCCCGCGCGACCAGCTCGCGGAGCGGGTGGCGGAGCTGGCCGCGAACCTCAAGGCGGCGGAGAAGAAGCTCGCCGCCTTCGAGGCGCGTGCGCTGGCCGACCGTGTGCCGATGCTGGCTGAGGGCGCTGCGCGCGTCGGCGCCCAGCGCGTCGTGGCCGCGTCGCTCGGCACCGCGGCCTCGGGCGACGACGTCCGTTCGCTCGCGCTGCAGGTGCGGGACCGACTGGGCTCTGACGCGGCCGTGGTCGCGCTCGGCGCCGAGGTCAAGGGCCGCCCCGTCGTGGTCGTGGCCACGAACGAGGCCGCGCGGACTGCCGGTGCCAAGGCGGGCGTGCTCGCGAAGACCGCGGCCGGCGTCCTGGGCGGCGGAGGCGGGGGTCGCGACGACGTGGCGCAGGGTGGTGGAACGGATGCCGCGGCTCTGCCCGCCGCGCTGGACGCCGTGCGCGCCGCACTGGAGACCGTGTGACAGATCCGCTGCGCGGAGTCCGTCTGGCCGTCGACGTCGGCAAGGCGCGCGTCGGGGTCGCCCGCAGCGACCCCGACGGCCTGCTGGCCGTCCCGGTGGAGACCGTCCCGCGCAAGGGAGAGCCGATCGCGCGCATCGCGGCACTGGCCGACGAGTACGAGGCGATCGAGATCATCGTCGGGCTGCCGCTGAACCTGCACGGCCAGGACACTCCTTCGACCACCGACGCCCGCGAGTTCGCGGCGCGGCTGGCGGCGGCATCCACCTCTCCTGTTCGCATGATCGACGAGCGTCTGAGCACTGTGTCGGCTCACAACGCGCTGCGAGAATCGGGACGATCCCAGCGTTCATCTCGTAGCATGGTGGATCAAGTCGCCGCGGTCGTGTTTCTGCAGCACGCACTCGACATCGAGAAGCGGACAGGGCAGCCCGCCGGCGATCTCATACCCCCAGCGCAGGAGCCCGCCTGACATGCCCGAAGTCCGTCCCCCCGACGGTGAACCCGCCCCCGGCGTGCCGTTGACGCGCCGCCAGGCACGTGAACTGGCCGCCCGCCGAGAAGCGGAGCAGGCCCCCGCCGCCGGTGGCGGGGAAGCGACGAGCGCACCCGAAACGCACGTGGCCGATGTCCCCGCCGCCTGGACGGCCCCCGTTCCGGAGCCGCGTACGGCGTCCGTGCCCGAGCCGCGGGCCGCGTCGGTGTCGGAGCCTCGCATCGCGTCGGTGTCCGAACCGCGGACCGTGTCCGATCCGGCGCAGACGGCCCGGTTTGCTGCACAGGCACCGCAATCGGTGACGCCGACGGCCCGCAACGCGGCGGAGCGCGGCTATGGACCGATGCGCACCGGCGCCGTGCTCACGGCAAACGCGGACGCGGACGAGCCGGCTGGTGAGCCGACGGCGGCCGCGGCATCCACCCGTCCTTCTCGAATCGGTGAGAGCGGTCAGGCCATGCCCGCGCTCGACGACCTCTTCACGGGAGCGACGACGACGGATAGCTTGGGGGCCGTGCCGCAAAAGAAGACGAAGCGCCAGCGAGGCAAGGGCTGCCTGATCGGCCTGCTCGTCGTGGTCGTCGTGCTCGGCGGCATCGGTGCGGGCGGGCTCTACGTGTGGAACACATATGAGTCGCAGATCCGCAGCATCATGGGCTGGGAGGAGCCGAAGGACTACGAGGCGGGGCTCGCGCACGGCGAGGCGCTGATCACGATCGAGTCCGGCGACACGGGGGCCGTCATCTCGAAGACCCTCGCGGCCGCAGGCGTGACCAAGACCTCCGGGGCCTTCTACGACCTGCTTGTGTCGACGGGCGCGAACCCGACGTTCTACCCCGGTGTGTACAAGCTCCAGAAGGAGATGACGTCGAAGGCAGCGCTCAAGGCGCTTCTCGACCCGGCGACCAAGCAGGAGAACGCGGCACTGTTGCCGGAAGGACTGACCGAAGACCAGATCCTCGATCGACTGTCGGACTCGCTGGGCATTCCGCGGAAGGACTTCACCGCGGCCGTGAAGAATCCCGGCGACTACGGCGTCGACGCCGACAGCCTCGAAGGCTGGCTGTTCCCCGCGATGTACGACTTCAACCCGGATGTGACCGCGAAGGACGTCATCAAGACGATGGTCGCGCGCACCGTGAGCTCTCTCGACAAGGCAGGGGTGCCGAAGGCCGATCGACAGCGGATCCTCATCGTCGCGTCGATCATCCAGCGTGAGGCGCGTGAGGAGAAGGACTTCTACAAGGTCTCGCGGGTCATCGAGAACCGGCTCTCCCCATCGAACACCGAGACGTACGGCAAACTGCAGATGGACTCGACGGCGCAATACGGCTACGGCGAGCTGCATGACGGCACCGCGAGCTCGTCGCAGGCAGCGCTCGACGACGACAATCCGTGGAACACCTATCTGCACGCCGGGCTGCCGATCGGCCCGATCTCGAATCCCGGAGATCTGGCGATCGACGCGGCGATGCACCCGGCGAAGGGGCCATGGCTGTACTTCGTGACCGTCAACATGGACACCGGCGAGACCATCTTCAGCACGACGTACGCCGAGCAGGGCGCGGCGATCAAGAAGATGCAGGCGTGGTGCTCGGCACACCCGGACTCGGGATGCTGATCGCGGGCGACCGGCTCGAGGTCTGGGGCGATCCGATCGCGCACAGCCTGTCGCCGCGTCTGCACGCCGCGGCGTACCGGGCTCTCGGCCTGGACTGGACGTACGGCCGTCGGCAGGTTTCAGAGACGTCGTTCGAGGGGGAGTTCGCGGCGCTCGGGTCTGCGTACCGCGGGCTGTCGCTCACGATGCCGCTCAAGGGGCAGGCGTTCGCGGCCGCGGTGACGTGCAACCGGCACGCCGAGCTGTCGGGGGCCGTCAACACGCTGCTGCTGACCGACGACGGTCCGCACGGCTTCAACACGGATGTCGCGGGCATCGCCGCCGACGTGGCCGAGCAGCTGCCCTCGCCCGTCGAGCGCGCGCGGATCATCGGTGCGGGGGCGACCGCGACGTCGGCGCTGCTGGCGCTGGAATCACTGGGCGTCACCCGCGTCGAGGTTGCGGCGCGCCGGTCGGAAGCGGTGGCGCGACTGGCACGCCTGGGTGCGGAGATCGGCGTGACCGTCGACGACAGCGGGTTCGATGCCCGCCCGCGCGAGGCGGTTGCGCTGACGATCGCGACACTGCCCGGTGGCGCGCCGATCGATGCGGCCGTGGCGGAGGCGCTCGCGCGCGACGGGGGAGTGCTATACGACGTGGTGTACGGACATTGGCCGACCGCGCTGGCGCAGGCCTGGGAACGCCACGGCGGGCGGGCCGTCGCCGGGATCGGGATGCTGGTGCAGCAGGCTCTGCGGCAGGTGCGGGTCTTCGTCTCGGGGTCGGATGAGGAATCGCTCGTGGGGGAGCCCGAGGTGCTCGCCGCAATGCGAGCGGCCGTCACGAAGGTCTGAGCCTCGCTGAGGGCGTGGGAGACTGGAGGAATGCTCCGCGTGCTCACGGCCGGCGAATCGCACGGCCCCGAACTCGTCGCCCTCATGGAGGGACTGCCCGCCGGCGTCCCCGTCTCGCGCGCCGCGATCCAAGCGGATCTCGCGCGTCGCAAGCTCGGCTATGGCCGTGGCTCGCGGATGAAGTTCGAGGAGGACGAGCTCACGCTCTCGACGGGCGTCCGCTACGGCCTGAGCCTGGGCAGCCCGATCGCCGTCCGGATCGGGAACACCGAGTGGCCGAAGTGGACCGAGGTGATGAGCGCCGAACCGGTGGAACTCACCGACCGCTCCCGCGGCCGGGGCGCGGCGTTGACGCGCCCCCGCCCCGGGCACGCCGACCTGGTCGGCATGCAGAAGTACGGCTTCGACGAGGCCCGGCCGATCCTCGAGCGCGCGAGTGCGCGCGAGACTGCGGCGCGCGTCGCTCTCGGAGCGATCGCGCGCGCGTTCCTCGCCGAGCTGGGCATCCGTCTGGTCAGTCACACGCTCTCGATCGGGCCCGTGCAGGTTCCCGACGGCTCTCCGCTGCCGGTGCCGGACGACGTCGCGGCGCTGGACGCCGATCCGCTGCGCTGCTTCGATGAGGCGACGAGTGAGCGGATGGTCGCGGAGGTGGATGCCGCGCGCAAGGACGGTGACACGCTCGGTGGCATCGTCGAGGTGCTCGCGTACGGTCTGCCGCCGGGGTTGGGCTCCCATGTGCAGTGGGACCGGAAGCTGGACGGTCGGCTGGCGCAGGCGCTGATGAGCATTCAGGCCATCAAGGGCGTCGAGATCGGCGACGGCTTCGAGACCACGCGGCGGCGCGGGTCGGCAGCCCACGACGAGCTGTTCGCGACCGACGAGGGCATCGCGCGCGCGAGCGACCGCGCCGGCGGCACGGAGGGCGGGATGTCGACCGGCACCGTGCTGCGGGTGCGTGCGGGGATGAAGCCGATCGCCACGGTGCCGCACTCGCTGCGCACGGTGGACGTGACCAGCGGCGAGGCGGCCGGTGCCCACCACCAGCGGTCGGACGTCTGCGCGGTCCCCGCCGCGGGCGTCGTCGCCGAGGCGATGGTCGCGATCGTACTGGCGGGTTCGGTGCTGGAGAAGTTCGGCGGCGACAGCGTCGCCGAGGTGCGACGCAACCGTGACGCCTACCTGGCGGAGATTCCCGCCACCCTTCACACGACGGCGCTCAGCGACCCGACGCTCCTCGATCGATGAGTGGGCGTGCGGTCGTCCTGATCGGGCCCATGGGCGCGGGCAAGACATCGATCGGACGCAAGACGGCGAAGGCACTGCAGGTGCCGTTCACCGACACCGACATCTCTGTGGCGCGCGACCACGGACCAATCCCTGAGATCTTTGCCGCGCAGGGTGAACGACGATTCCGTGAGCTCGAGCGGGAGGCCGTGCGTGCAGCCCTGGCCACCGCGGGTATCGTCGCGCTCGGCGGCGGCGCCGTTCTGCACCCTCAGACGCGTGCCGACCTGGCATCGCACCCGGTCGTTCTGCTGACAGTGGACCCGCGCACGGTGGCGGGCCGGATCCAGGGGACGAGTCGCCCCCTGCTGCAGGGCGAGGATGCGATGGAGTCATGGCGGCGGGTCATGGCCGAACGCGAGGGGATCTACGCCGAGCTCGCTGACATGACGATCGACACCTCCACGGGTCATATCCGTGACATCGTGGAACGGGTCGTGGCGTGGGTGCACGGACAATGGGCGCACGACGCCGGGGAAGGATCACGATGAGTCAGACGACGACGATCAGCGTTGCCGGGGATCGGCCGTACGACGTGACGATCGGGCGCGGCATCCTGCTCGACTCGATCGAAGGGGCGCTTCCGCCCGCTGCGCGCAAGATCCTCGTGGTGCATCAGCCGGCGCTCGCGACCGCGGCCGGTCAGTTGCGCGATGCGCTCACGACCGGCGAGCGTCAGGTGCTGCTGGCCGAGATTCCGGATGCGGAGGCCGGCAAGCGCGTCGAGGTCGCGGCGTTCTGCTGGCAGATCATGGGGCAGGCGGACTTCACCCGAACGGACGCGGTGATCGGGTTCGGCGGGGGAGCGGTGACCGACCTCGCCGGGTTCGTCGCGGCGACGTGGCTGCGCGGGGTCGAGGTCGTACAGCTGCCGACGTCGGTGCTGGCGATGGTGGATGCCGGCATCGGCGGCAAGACCGGGATCAACACCAACGAGGGCAAGAACCTCGTGGGCGCCTTCTGGCCGCCGCGTGCGGTCATCTGCGACTTCGAACTGCTGGATTCGTTGTCGGACAACGAACGCATCGCGGGGTTCGCAGAGGTGATCAAGGCCGGGTTCATCTGGTATCCCGAGATCCTCGACCTCGTCGAGGCCGACAAAGCGGCGGCGCTGGACCCGCAGTCGGAGGCCTTCGCGCGCTGTGTCGAGCTGGCGATCCGCATGAAGGCCGAGGTCGTGGGTCAGGACCTGCGCGAGGCGGGCCTGCGGGAAGTGCTCAATTACGGGCACACGCTCGGGCACGCGATCGAGTATTCGGAGCGCTACCAGTGGCGGCACGGGGCGGCGATCAGCGTCGGCATGATGTACGCCGCCGAGTTGTCGCGCCTGGCCGGACGGCTGTCTGACGACGTCGTGGACCGCCATCGGGACATCCTGACGTCGCTCGGTCTGCCGACGACCTATCGGTCGAATGCGTGGAAGACGCTCCTGGCGACGATGCGCCGCGACAAGAAGGCCCGCGGTGACATGCTTCGGTTCATCGTTCTCGACGACATCGCTCGGCCGACCGTGATGCAGGCCCCCGACGAGTCGCTGCTGTTCGCGGCGTATCAGGAAGTGACGGAGTAGCCGTTCGGCGGTTTGTTCGTCGTGTGCGTGGTCGTTGCGGGCTTTTTCGGGACGGTTTCGGGCCACCGACACCGCTCCTGATCGCCTCACGTCTTGATCAGCGTGGCTTATCAACTGGTGAGCGTCGCCATGCCGGCCAGCGCCTCACGTCTTGATAACTGTGGCGAATCAAGACGTGAGCGAATGCGGGAGTGTGTGGAGCGAGGCTTATCGACGCGACGATGTCGGTGGCCACGACCAGGATTCCACCATGGCTTTGAATGATGGCAGCGCGTCCACTCACACGGACGCCGACTCCCACCCGACGATGCGTCATGTCGGTGCCGGTCGCCGACCGTCCGATGAGGTCGACACCTCTGGGTACGTTCGTCGTGCGCGGCGGCTTGCCGACCTCAGCCAGCGCGAGCTCGCCGACCGTATCGACATCACGCAGCCGCGCGTGTCGGCTTTTGAGAGCGGCGCTGACATCACGGTGCCGATGTTCGCGCGCATCCTCGCCACGGCGGGACTGCGGCTGGCGGTTGTCGACTCCCGAGGGCAGGGGGTCGAGCCGATGCCCGACGACGTGTTCCACGACCGCGCCGGGCGACGGCGGCCCGCACATCTGGACGTGCACGCGCGGCCCGAGCACCCCACGATGAAGATGCTGTTCCGCGCTGCGGATCCCGTGCCGCCAGGCGGCGCATGGCACCACCTGCGGGAAGAGCGCGACAGGCTGAGGCGCGAGAACGGCGGCGACGCGAGACGCGAGCAGTTGACGGCCGGAGCCGCGCGAGCCCGTCGCCGCTACGGCGGTAGGGTGGTGCCGTGACTGCGCCCCGCCGCCTCCTGCTCGTCAATGGCCCCAACCTGAATCTGCTGGGCGTGCGCGAACCGGAGATCTACGGCACCGAGACGCTCGACGACGTCGTGCAGCTGACGACGGATGCCGCATCCCGCCACGGCTTCGAGGTGCGCGCCGTGCAGAGCAACCATGAGGGCGTCATCATCGATGCGATCCACGACGCGCGTACCGACTGCGCCGGGATCGTCATCAACCCCGGTGGTCTCACGCACACCTCCGTGGTGCTGCGCGACGCGCTGTCGGGGGTTGCGCTGCCGGTCGCCGAGGTGCATATCTCCGACGTGGCGCAGCGCGAGGAGTTCCGCCACTTCTCCTATGTCGCCGACGTCGCGGTGGTGCACGTGATCGGAGAGGGCGTCGCGGGCTACGGGACCGCCGTCGACCTGCTCGTCGATGTGATCTCGGGGCACGCCGACGGCTGACTCACGCCCTCTGTGCGACGGGCTGTGCTGACGGGGACTGCACCGACGGCTTCGGCCGCGCCGGTAGCGCGAAGCACACGCCGATCGCCACGACGGTGAAGCCCACCGCCCACCAGAACGCGACGTCGAAGCCGTCGGCGAGGGCAGCGAGCGACGTGCCCGAGCCGACAGCCCACTGGAGGATGACGGCGAGCAGGGCGGTCCCGAACGCTCCGCCGATCTGCTGTGCCAGACGCGTGATGAGGCTCGCGTGCGGCACCGCTTCACGCTCGAGACCCACATACGCGACGGTCATCACCGGGATCATCACCGCACCGGTACCGAGACCCCGCACGAGCAGCACCGCCATCAGCCACCACAGGTTCGTCGTCGCGTCCGCCAGCGCGAACGGAATCGTCGCCAGGCCCATCACGGCGAACCCGCCGATGGCCACGGCACGGGCCCCGATCGAATCTGTCAGCTTGCCTGCGAGCGTACGGCTGGCGAGGGCCCCGATCCCCTGCGGGATCATGAGCAGGCCCGCCGTGAGCACATCCACCCCGTGGAGCAACTGGAAGAAGAGGGGCAGCAGCAGCATCGAGCCGTACAGCGCAGCACCCGACAGGAACAGCACCGCGGATGACGATGCCACGGGCCGGCGGCGCAACAGGCTCACGTCGATCAACGCGCTGCTCGGCCTGCGCGACGCCCACCAGGCGAAGGCACCCAGCAGAACGATGCCCACGACCGCCGGCAGCCACACGTCCACACGCGCGAACCCGCCGGGCTCGCTGACCCGCGACATCCCGTACAGGATCCCGACGATCCCGGGAGAGGCCAGCAGCAGCCCGACGAGGTCGAGGCGTGAGCGACCGGCCGGGGCGTCGCGGGGGAGGAACTTCCAGGCCAACAGGAGACCGACGGCGCAGAACGGCACGTTGACCCAGAACATCCACCGCCAGTCGAGCCAGTTCAGGATGATGCCGCCGATCGTCGGGCCCAGGATGGGGCCCAGTGCCGCCGGCAGGCTGACCATGGCCATCAGCCGCCCGAGTGCCGCCCCGCGCGGCACCTGCTGGATGGCGAGTGTCGCCATCAGCGGCATCATGAGCCCGCCGCCGATGCCCTGGACGACGCGGAACGCGATGAGACTCGGCGCGTCCCACGCGAGCGAGCACGCGATCGAAGCCACGAGGAACACGGTGAGCGCGATCATCCACAGACGTTTGCCACCCAGGCGAGCCTGCGCCCAGCCGACCACGGGGATGGTCACCCCCAGCGCAAGCAGATACCCCGTGCTGACCCATTGGATCGTGCCGACCGACACCTGCAAGTCCGTTGCGAGCGTCTTCAGCGCGATGCTCACGATCGTGCTGTCGAAGATCACCGCGAGGCCACCGACGATCAGCGTGAACGTCGTGACGATGGCGGCACGGGGGATCGCGGGCGAGGCTTCGGACATGAGAGCTCCTTTTAAGATACACAACTGTATCTACGCGTCGAGAGTGTACGCCGATCCGTTAAGATACACAAATGGATCTTGAACGGGATGCCGCACCCGCGCGACGACGCCGGGGGGAAGAGCTCGAGCAGGCACTGTTGCAGGCCGCCTGGGAGCAGCTGCTCGACGGCGGCTACCCGGGGTTCACGATCGATGCGGTCGCAGAGCGCGCGCAGACGAGCCGCTCAGTGCTCTACCGTCGCTGGTCCGACCGCCAGGAGCTGTTGGATGCGACGCTGAGCTATGGGCTCAACCTGGGGCGGGTGCAGACCCCTGACACGGGCACTCTGCGCGGCGACATGCTGGCGATGATGCGCGACTCGAACGTGACGCGCAGTGCGATTGCGCCGTTGATGAGCGTGTTCATGGGGGCCTACTACGCCGACTCGGGTCGCACCTTCGCCGATGTGCGCCGGCGCGCGTTCGGCGAGCGGTCGGGGAGAAGCGTCGACGAGATCCTCGAACGAGCCGTCGCTCGCGGCGAGGTCGACCCGGGGCGGCTCACGCCGCGCGTGCGCACCGTGGCTTCCGACCTCTTTCGCCACGACCTGCTGATGACCGCCGCGCCGCTCGCCGATGAGGCGATCGTGGCCATCGTCGACGAGGTCTTCCTGCCGCTCGTCACGGCTGACCGCGGCGCCGGCCGCGACATCCCGTAGAATCGAACGTCGGGTCTCGACACGACCCCTCGCGAACTCACGAAACGGAACATCGCACATGGCATCCACCGCAGACATCCGCAACGGCGTCGTCCTCAACCTCGACGGCCAGCTCTGGAGCGTCGTGGAGTTCCAGCACGTCAAGCCCGGCAAGG
>Ga0164242_10007949_pt1 | contig 11563 bp, 11 predicted proteins | sample OricomgcompostMG_FD_108783 | JGI IMG/M metagenome (GOLD analysis project Ga0164242, IMG submission 108783) | Miracle-Growth compost microbial communities from Emeryville, California, USA - Original compost - Miracle growth compost (MG) ... | reverse complement strand
GCCTGCGAGATCGGCGACGGTCCACGCCAGTCGGTGCACGCGGACCGACCCGCGGTGGGTCAGGGCGCCGTCCAGGAGGTGCTTCTGGAGCTCGCCCGCGGCCCCGTCGGCGAGCGGCCAGACTCGTTTGAGCACCGGGCCGGGAACGTGCGCGTTGAGGCGCCACGGATGCCCGTCATAGCGCGCCGCCTGGATCGCACGCGCTCGGGCAACCCGCTCGGTCACGTCCGCGGACGACTCCGGTGTCCCGAAGGCTTCGTCGTCCAACTCATGGGTGCCGACCGGCTCGACGTGTCGGGTGATGTCGATCCGGTCGAGGATCGGTCCGCGGATCTTGCGCCGGTAGTTGCGCCGGGCGACCTCCCCGCAGATGCAGTTGTGGTCGCGGTTGTGCGGCGAGAAGTCACCGCACGGGCAGGGGTTGGCGCCGAACACCACGAGGGCGCGCGCGGGGAACACCGCGTCCTCCTCGCCCCGGGAGAGCCTGATCAGCCCGCTCTCGAGGGGCTCGCGCAGGGCGTCGATCACATCGATCGGGAACAACGGGAACTCGTCCAACAACAAGACGCCGTGATGGGCCTTGCTGACCTCGCCGGGCCGGACCTGCCCGGACCCGCCGCCGAGGACCGCAGTGCGCGATGCCGAGTGATGCGGCGCTCGGAACGGCGGCCGGGAGATGATGCCGTCGCCCGGCGCGAGTGCTCCGGCCAGTGAATAGACCGCGGTCAGTTCGAGGGCGTCCTCGCGACCGAGGTCGGGCAGGATCGTCGGGAGCCGTTCGGCGAGCGTGGTCTTGCCCGATCCCCTGGGGCCGCTGAGCATCAGGTGGTGGCCTCCGGCGGCGGCGACCTCGAGGGCGTACCTGGCGTCGGCCATGCCGTAGACGTCACGCAGATCGAGGTCGTCGTCGCCGGTGCCGTCCACCCACCCGAGCAGCGGTGTGGACGTGATCGGCTCGACCGGGGGCGCCGGGGGCGGCAGGGCGCCGATGAGCAGCGCCATCACCTGCCCGAGCGAGCGGACGCCGAGGACGGTGACACCCTCGACCATGCGCGCCTCACCCACGTGGGGCTCGGGGACGTAGACGGTGTCGATGCCGCGCGCCGCGGCGGCCATCACCATGGGCAGCACGCCCGGGACGCAGCGCAACCTGCCGTCGAGGGTCAGCTCGCCGATGAATGCCGCTCCGGCGAGCCGTCCGCGCGGGAACGCCTTGTCGGCCGCCGCGAGGACGCCGACGGCGATCGCGAGATCGAAGTGGGAGCCGCGTTTGGGGAGGTCGGCGGGCGAGAGCAGGATCGTGACCCGCTTGGTGACCGGCCACTCGAACCCGCTGTTGTTGACCGCCGACCGGCAGCGGTCACGCGCCTCGTTGATCGCGGCGTCGGGCCGGCCGACCAGGACCGCGGCGATCACCCCGTTGCTGAGGTCGACCTGGACGTCGATCACATGGCCGATCGAGCCGTGCAGGGACACCGTGTGGGTGGTCGCGATCATCAGCCGACGCCCGTCACGTGCACCACCTCGGCCGGGCCGCGCCCGGACCGGACGACGCCGACGAGATCGATGCGTACGCCACCTGGATGCACGTCGTGGGCGTCCAGCCATTGGGCCGCGAGCCGCCTGATCCGTCCGATCTTCCGCTCGTCGACCGCCTCCAACGGGTGGCCCCCGATCGCGGAGCTGCGTGTCTTCACCTCGCAGAACACGATCGTGTCGCCGTCCCTCAGGACGAGATCGAGCTCGCCGGCCGGACCACGCCAGTTGCGGTCGAGGACCTCCATGCCCGCCCCGACGAGGGCCCGGGACGCGACGTCCTCGCCGTAGCGCCCCAACGATGACTTCTGCGCTGCCGTACTCATGCGAGCACCGTGCACGCCGGCGCGGTCGGACGACAGCGCGGACGCGCGCGCCTGTGGACAACGTCGACGAGCGGTGCCTGTGGACGGTTAGTGGTCAGCCGACGATGCGCGGCGTCCCGCAGGCCGCACGGATGCCGTAGAGATCGGCGCCGCCGATGCGGAGTCCGAGCACCTTGGAGAGCGGGCCGAGGAAGTTGGCATCGATGTTGGCCGCCAGCGGGCGCAGCGACCGGGACACGAACGACGACGGGTCCGTGGGATCGGCCAGGCTCGAGACGATCTTGCCGAGCACGGCGGAGAGCGTGCTGCTGGTCAGCGACAGGTTCGTGCCGACGTTGACGATGCCGAGCAGCCCCACCGTGACGGTCGCCGAGAAGCCGGTGCTCGAGACCGACCCGCTGGGCGTGATTCCGGAGAGCGCCAACGGCGAGCCGACGGGGACGGGGGTCGTGTCGTTGGGCGGGATCGACACGGTCACCCGCGTCGTGGTGCCGTTGATCGAGATGGACTGCACGATGTCGACGGTCAGATCGAGTGCGACCGTGATCTGGCCGAGCGGGATCCCGGCGAGGCTGAGGTAAGGCACCCTCACCGTCCCCGACACCGGGATGTGCACGCTCAGCGCTGCACTCGCGACCGAGGTGGTGACATCGACGTCGAACGTCGTCGGGTCCGCGGTCGTGCCCGACCCGCAGTGGATCGCCGGACTGTCCGCGAGCGCGGCGTGGGCAGAGCCGACGTTGACGGTGAATTCGCCCGTGCCCTTGTCGGTCTTCAGGTTCCCCACGTCGAGGTTGATGCTCGGGGTGTTCATGCTGGCGAACGTGACCGAGCCGGAGACCTGCGAGCTGTCCGCCTCGGCGCCGCCCGAGCCCGGTGCGCCACACGCGATCGACGGCCCCTGCACGACGCGGATGTTCTGCAACTTCGTGCTGCCGGTGCCGGCGACCCCGGACCACAGCACGGCGTCGGGCACCCAGAAGCCCGATCCACCGTCCGCGACCAGAGCGCTGCCGGCGAGCAGGTCCAGGACGTCGAAGCTCGTGGCGAGGGCGGCCTGGTCGTCCGGGTCGACGTGAAGCACGTCCGCGAGCGACACCGAGCCCATCGTCGCGGTGATGCCGAGCAGCGAGTTGAGCGCGGAGATCGCCGCTGCGTTGCCGGCGGGATCCTGCGAGAGTGCGTCGATCGTCGCGACCGTCAGGTCCCGCATCGACACCGACCCGGTGAGGAGTTCGGACGTCGTGCCGACCGCCGAGCTCGCGGCGAGTTGCGACAGCGTCACGTTGGCGTTGGCCAGGCCCTGGTAGCCGACCAGCGTGAGATCGAGGCCGAGCAGGCCGTTGAGCGTGGAGAGCACCGCGGAGTCACCGCTGTTCACCGCGGCGGCGTACGAGCCCATCTTGAAGCACGCGGTGTTGGCCACGCCGGCGATCGAGGCCCGGCAGACCCGTCCCGAGCCCCCGTAGATCGCGTGGTCGACGTCCGCCGAGGACGTGACGAGCACGGCGTTCGGCTCCTTGCCGCTGGGCACCGCTGCGAAGTAGTCGTTGTGAATCGGAGCGGTGCCGCATCCCAGCGATTGGTCCGAGACGAACCCGGCGTCCCCGGCGACATAGCCGGGGTAGGCCGAGACCGTCGGCGTGCTGCCGACCGTGCCGGACGTGCGCCGCGCCGAATCCTGCGCGACCGCGGTCAGCCCGCTCGCCGAGTCGGTCCCGGCGGCGAGGCTGCGCGCCGTGTCCAGAGCCGCCGAATCAGCGACCGCCTGCATGTCGGAGCGGGCGACCCGCATCATGCCGATGTCGACGACGAACCCCGACAAGGGCACGAGTATGAAACAGGTGACCAGCGCGAGCGTGATCGCCATCGCGCCGGAGTCCCGGAACTCCCTGTGCAACGTTTTCCTCCCCAGGCATTGCCCGACCCACGGTAGTGGGCCGTGCCGTTGCCGTCCGGCGTATGCGGAAAATGCTCAACCGACGAGCGTCGGACTCGCACAGGACACGTACGGCAGGGCGGTGAGGTCCGCACCGTCGACGGTCAGGCCGAGGCCCGCCAGGAGGTTCGGGACCAGGTTGTCGGTCACGGCGGTCACCAGCGGGCTGAGCAGGCTCAGCACCGGCCCGATGCTCACCGCGCCCAGCAACGTGACGTCGGCGCTGCTGAGGTCGAGGCCCAACGTGCCCGAACTCGTCTCCACCGGCGTGGTGTACGCCGAGGGCAGCGGGAGGTCGTAGTCCTTGGTCGGACCGGCCGACGGAGCGCCGGTGTCGATCGAGGCGATGTGGACGAGGATGCCGAGGAGGTACTGCTTCACGTCGGCCTGCAGCCGGATGTTCGCCAGCCTCTGGTCGAACACGTTGAGCGTCAGCTTGTCCGTCGAGCACTGCCAGTTCGGCGACTGCTTGGCGGACGCGTTCGCCAGGTTGACGGTCAAGGTGATGCCGGCGCACGCGACCGACAGCAGCCTGTTGCACGAGCCGAGGTCGCCGGTGATCGTGATGTGGCCCTGCGTTGCGGTCGCGGTGCCGCCGTTGCACGCCTGCTTCCCCGGAGCGACGATGTAGAGGTTCGCCGAGACGTTCGCGAGCCCGAGGTTGACGGCGAGGTCGTTGACCGCGATCGCGTTCGTGCCGTTGGCGATCTCCACCGAGCCCGTGACCAGGCTGAACACGTTCACCCCGGCGTCGAGGGCGCTCTCGCCGCCCTGGCCGACGTCGATCAACTGACTCAACGGCGCGGTGTACGCCGCGATCGGGCCGAGGTCGGTCTTGAGCCCGAGCAGCTGGGTGGCGAGCGCGAGACTCGCGGTGTCCCCCTTGTCGTTGAGCACGCTGGCCGCCGCCGTGAGCAGCGAACCGACCGTCACGTTGGGGAGGTTGAGCAGCTCCTGCGGGGTTCCGACGCCGAGTTTGCCGGCGATCCCGATCAGCGACACGTTCGCGGTCGCGATGCCCTGGTTGGAGAGCACCCGCAGCGCCGCGCTCGAGCCGAGCAGCCCGCGTAGGACCGAGTCGTTCGTCGCCAACCCGAGCGCATACGAGTCGACCTGGTAGCAGTCGACCTGCTGGGCGCGGGCGATCGACGAGCGGCACGCCCCGCCGCTGCCGCCATGGATCGCGAAGTCGACCGAGGACGACGCGGTGACGAGCACCGCGTTCGCGGTCTTCCCGGACGGGACGGTCGTCGAGAAGGAGCTGTTGCTGACGGTCGAGCCCGCGGACTCTCCGCAGCCGAGCGACTGGTCCGACGCGAAGCTCGCCGCCGGCGCGATGTAGCCGGGGAACGCGACCATCGCGAGCCCGGACCCGACGGCACCGGAATTGCGCGCGGCGCTGCTGGTCGCGATCGCGCTGAGGGCGGCCGAGCCGGTGGTCCCGGCGGCGAGGGCCCGCGCCGTGTCGAGCGCGGCGGTGTCGGCGATCGCCTGCATGTCACGACGGGCCACCCGCTGCATGCCGACGTCGACGACGAACGCCCCGAGCGGGACGAGCACGAAGCAGGTCATCAGCGCGAGGAAGATCGCCATCGCGCCCTGCTCCTTGCGGCGCAGGGCGCCACGCGTGCACACGCTCGAGCGGGCCCGCCGCAATTCAGCTCACCTCGACCGTGGAGGTGAAGCTCAAGGTGTTGGGCAGTGCGAAGTCCAACCCGGGGAAGCTGATGAACTTCGGGTTGTCGCGGTAATCCGTGCTGACCTGGACGGTGATGCAGGTGTGCCCGGACGGGCACGAGCTCGGCGGCGCGGGGTAGGAGCACGTCAACTCCGATCCGCACTGGATGCCCGCAGAGCTGTAGTTCGCGAGCGCGTTGTTGATCGCGGTCTGCGCGGCGGACTGCGCGGCGGCGGTGCTCGGCGCACCCACCGCGGCCCGGGCCCCCTCGGATGCGGCCTGCGAGAGCGCCTGCCGGAACGACAGCATCGCGCCGAACTCGATGATGCCGAGCACCAGCGGCACGACGATGAAGACGAGACACAGCGCGGTCTCGACCGCCGCGGCTCCGCTCTCCGACCACCGCGGTCGGGCATGCACGTGCCGGTGTGCGCGTACGCGTCGATGCAACAGCCCCATGGCCGATCCCTCCCCAGGAACGCGTCCCTCCCAGAACGCTGCGCTCAGCGTAGACCCAAAGTGTCCGTTTTGCGGAGAAAGCTGGAAAAGAATTCCCGGCTCGTTCAGCCCTTCGGCGGCTCGATGTCCTGCTGGCTGAGCTCCTCGACGTTGACGTCCTTGAAGGTGAGCACCTTGACGTTCTTGGCGAACCGCGCGGGGCGGTACATGTCCCACACCCAGGCGTCGGTCATCGTCACGTCGAAGAACACGTCGCCGGACTCGGTGCGCGCCTTCACGTCGACGGAGTTGCACAGGTAGAAACGACGATCGGTCTCGACGACGTACTTGAAGATGCCGACCACGTCGCGGTACTCGCGATAGAGGGTCAGCTCCATCTCCGTCTCGTACTTCTCGAGATCCTCAGCGCTCATCGGCACTCCTCCGTCGCGCCCACAAGCCTCACTGCGTTGAATGATTCGCTCGCAAGCTCGCTCATCGAGCCTCCTCCATCGTCTCCTGCCCGCGTGTGGACACAGTCTGCACTCCCGGCAGGCTCCAGGAGACCCGGTGGTGGGGTGTCGGACCGAGTTCGGCGAGCGCGGCGATGTGTTCGGGGGCCGAATAGCCCTTGTTGTCGGCCCATCCGTAGCCGGGGAACTCGTTCGCGAGGCGGACCATGATCTCGTCACGGGCCGTCTTCGCGAGGATGCTCGCCGCGGCCACCGCCGCGCAGCGCAGGTCGGCCTTGATCATCGTCACGACCGGCGGCACCACGCCGAGCACCGGTGGCGGCTCGAGGAGCGAGGTCTGCGCGGGCGAGGAGAGGTAATCGTGGTTGCCGTCGAGCAGCACCGTGGCGGGGGTGTCGGTCAGTTGCACCAGCGCGCGATGGCCGGCAAGACGCAGCGCGGTCATCAGGCCGAACTCGTCGATCTCGGCCGGGCTCGCGTGGCCCACGGCGTACGACGTCGCCCACCGCTGGATCCGCGGCACGAGCCGTCGCCGTGCCTGCGCAGTGAGCAGCTTGCTGTCGCGTACGCCCTGCGGCGCGGTCTTCGTGGTGGCGGTGATGAGCACCGCCCCGACCGTGACCGGACCGCACAGCGCACCGCGCCCGACCTCGTCGCATCCGGCGAGGCTGACGAGCCCGTCACGCAGGAGGCTGCGCTCGAACCGCAGCGAGGGGGCCTTGGGGCGGGTCACGCGGGCCTACTTGGGATCGGGGACGTCGGCGAACGTCACCGGCCGGTGCACGATCTCGGCCCGACCGAGCGGCCACACCAGGGCGAACACCTTGCCGACGACGAGATCGGCCGGCACCATCCCGCCACCAGGGTCACCCATGTGCCCGCGGGAGTCGTAGGAGTCGCCGCGGTTGTCGCCCATCATCCACAGGTCGCCGTCGGGAACCCGCACGTCGAACTTCGTCAGTGACGGCTTGGTCCCCTTGGGGAGATAGGACTTCTCGTGGAGCGGCTGCCCGTTGACGGTGATCCGGCCCTTGGCGTCGCAACAGATCACCCGGTCACCGCCGACGCCGATCACCCGCTTCACCAGGTGTCCGCCGGTCGGGTAGAGGCCGATCGCCGAGAGTGCCCTGGTGACCGGGTTGGACGCGGTGTCGTCCTCGGCGGCGGTCAACCAGTGGCCGGGGTCCTTGAAGACGACGATGTCGCCGCGTTGCGGGGTGCCGCCGCCCCAGTAGGACACCTTCTCCACGAGGATCCGGTCGTTCTTGATGAACTCCGGCTCCATCGACGGCGAGGGGATGTAGAACGCCTGCACGAAGAAGGCCTTGATCCCGATCGCCAGCAGGAGTGCCACCCCGAGCAGGACGAGCGTCTCCAACCACACGGGAGTCGACTTCTTCTCCGACGGCCGCACGGTCGCCTTCTCCTGGAACGGCGCGTCGGGATGGGTCACGAGTACGAGACTAGAGGGTGCGGCTACTTCGGGTCGGGGATGCCCGCGAAGTCGGCGGGCCGGTGCAGGATCGTGGCCCGGCCGAGCGGCCACACCAGGGCGACCACCTTGCCGACGACGAGATCGGTCGGCACGAATCCGTGCCCGGGATCGTCCTGGTGCGCGCGCGAATCCGCGGAGTCGCCGCGGTTGTCGCCCATCACCCACAGCGAGCCGTCGGGGACGTGCACGTTGAAGGCGCCGTACGTCGCACACGGCTGCGCGCCCTTCGGGAGGTAGGAGGACTCCGCGAGCGCGTGGCCGTTGACCTTGAGCGGACCGGCCGTGCCCGAACACGAGACGGTGTCACCGCCGACCCCGATCACCCGCTTCACGAGGTGGCCGCCGGCCGGATAGAGCCCGACGAACGTCAGCGCCTTGGCGATCGGGCCCGAGGGACCGTCGTCCTCGCTCGCAGGCAGCCAGCCGCCGGGATCCTTGAAGACCACGACGTCGCCTCGCTGCGGCGATCCCCCACCCCAGTAGGAGACCTTCTCGACGAGCACCCGGTCGTCCGTCTTGACCTGGGCGCCGCCCTGGAGACCGGGCTCCATCGACTCGGACGGGATGTAGAACGCCTGGATGAGGAACGCCTTGATCCCGATGGCGAGCACGAGCGCCACGACCAGCAGGACGAGCGTCTCGAGCCAGAGCGGCTTCGACTTCTTCTCCCCCGACCGGCGCGGCTCCTTCTCCTGGAAGGGTGCGTCGGGGTGTGTCACCGAGCGATCACGCCTCGCGGCGCTCCTTGATCTTGGCAGCCTTGCCGCGCAGGTTGCGCAGGTAGTAGAGCTTCGCGCGGCGGACGTCACCGCGGGTGACGACCTCGATCGACTCGAAGATCGGCGAGTGCAGCGGGAAGGTGCGCTCGACACCGACACCGAAGGAGACCTTGCGCACCGTGAAGGTGCGGCCGACGCCGGAACCCTGCAGCTTGATGACCACGCCCTGGAAGACCTGGATGCGGGAGCGGTTGCCCTCGACGACCTTCACGTGGACCTTGACGGTGTCGCCGGCGCGGAAGGCCGGGACGTCGCCACGGAGGGTGCCGGCGGCGAGCTGGTCGATGACGTTGGACATGATGTCTCCTCGCGGACGCCACAGGTCGCACCGCGGATCGGAAGTTGCGGATCGGGTCGGCCACCGGCGGTGCCGCGACGTCCCCCTGTGGCAGGTGCGCGGCCGGTAGACCGAGGATCGATTCTGCCAGAGGAGGGCACTCGTACGGAAATCGGCGTCGGTCCGGGTCAACGATCGTGGGTGCGGGCCTGTTCGGCCCGGCGGACGAGGACGGCGCGCTCGGCGTCGTTGCGGGTGAGTGCGGCGGCGCGATCGAACGCTGCCGCCGCCTCGGCGGCCCGGCCTGCGCGGAGCAGCAGGTCACCCGTCACCGCCGCACGCACCGGACTGTCTGCCAGCGCATCGTCGGGAAGCGCCGCGAGGATCTCCAGCCCGGCCTCCGGGTCGCGCGCCCGCCCGTGGGCGACGGCCCGGTTGACCTCGATCACGGGTCCGGGCGCGGTCGCGGCGAGCACGTCGTAGAGCCGGGCGATCCGGGCCCAGTCCGTCTCCTCGGCGGTCCGGGCACGCATGTGCACCGCGGCGATCGAGGCCTGGAGGAAATAGCTGCCGACCGGTCTCCCGCTCCGCGCGAGGTCTTCGGCCCGGTCGAGCGCGGCGAGCCCACGGCGGGTGAGCAACTGGTCCCAGCGACGGCGGTCCTGCTCGGCGAGCAGCACCGGCACGCCGTCGGCGTCGGTACGCGCCGGCAGCCGGGCGGCGTGCAGTTCCACGAGTGCCTGGAGCGCATGGGCGTCGGGCTCGCCGGGCAGCATCGCGGCGACCATCCGAGCCAGGCGTACGGCTTCGTGACACAGGTCCGCCCGGAACCATTCACTCCCGGCGGTAGCGGTGTGACCCTCGTTGAAGATCAGGTAGATCACCGAGAGCACGTCGTCGAGCCGGTCGATCCGGGCCGCGAGGTCCGGCACCTCGAACTCCGCGCGAACCTGTGCGAGGGTGCGCTTGGCCCGCGTCAGCCGCTGTCCCATCGTGGTCTCGGAGACCAGGAACGCACGCGCGATCTCGCTCGTGCTGAGGCCGGCGACCAGGCGCAGCGTGAGCGCCGCACGCGAGTCGGGGGTCAGGGCCGGGTGGCAGCACAAGAAGATCAGCCGGAGGACGTCGTCCTCGACATGATCGACCTGGTCGGCCATGTCGTCCTCCTCGGGTGGGTCGGGCCGCTCCGCGAGCGCGTTCGCGTGCCGTCGGACGACCTCGTTGTGCCGGAACGTGTCGATCGCGCGACGACGGGCGGTGGTCGTCAGCCACGCACCCGGCGAGGCTGGGATCCCTTCGCGGGGCCACTGCTCGAGCGCGGCGACGAGCGCGTCCTGGGCGAGGTCCTCGGCCAGCGCGACGTCACCGGTGAGCCGCACGAGCGTCGCGATCAGCCGCGCCGACTCCGCGCGCCAGGCCGCGGTGACCGCCGCCTCGGTCGCGGTCATGCGGGCTCGCGCACTACTTGCCACCGACCTCGTCGGGGCCGGCGATGCGACGGACCTCGACGCTGCCCTCCCACCCGGGCCAGAACCGCCGGTGCAGTTCGACGAGCTGCCGGGCGCCCTCGACGGCCTCGTCGTGGTCGCGGAACTCCAGCACGGAGTATCCCCCGACCTCCTCCCTGCCCTCGGCGAAGGGACCGTCGATCGTGGTCATCTCACCGCCCCGGAGCCGGATCTCGGTGCGGAACGTCTCGGAATAGAGGCCACCGCCGTCGACGAAGACACCGTCGGCGATGTTGCGCTGGATGTGCTGGTCCATCGCCTCGATGAGCGCCTGTGGCGGCTCGCCCTGGCCCGGAACCATCTTCACGAATCCCATGTAACGCATGCTGATCTCCTGGGTGGTCGGGACACTTTCACACGTACGTCGGTCCAGACTCACCGATTCCGACACGAGCGATCAAGAAATCCTGCGCGACTTGGTCAGTCGCACGGTGCCCGGCGCGATCTCCCCCGGCCGGAGCCGGTATCCGGCCCTCTTGTACATCCGCAGGTTGCGGGAGCTTCCCGCGCCGGTGAACAGCGCGAACCCGGTCGCCGCGTCCGGCGCCGCCGCCTCGATCCGCTCGAGCAGGATCCGGCCCAGACCGCGGCCGCGCAGGTCGGGGGCGACCATCAACCGGCCCACCTCCCACGTGTCGCCGTCGAGGAAGCCGCGCGCCCCACCGACGAGGCGGCCGCGCGATCGCGCGACGAGCACGACACCACGACCGAGCCACTCCCGGACGTCATCGAGGCTCTCGTGCAGCGCTGGGATGTGCGCATGCGGGTTGTCGTGCTGCTCCTCCACCCAGCAGGCGAGCTGCAGGGTGAGGATCTCCCCGGCGTCCCCCGCGACCGCTGCGCGGATCTCGACGTCGTCGAGCGCCGCGGACGGCGCCAGCAGGTCCGGGCGGCGTTGCGCGGTGCGGCGTACGGCCTGCTCGTGCCTCCAGGCGCCGATCCGGCCGTGGTCGCCGGTGAGGAGGACCTCGGGGACGTCGAGGCCGCGCCAGGTCGCGGGCTTGGTGTAACTGGGGTGTTCGAGGAGACCGTCCGCATGCGACTCCTCGACGATCGACTCGGCGTTGCCCATGAATCCCGGGAGCAGCCGGATCGTCGCCTCGATCATCGCGAG
>Ga0164242_10007948_pt1 | contig 11563 bp, 13 predicted proteins | sample OricomgcompostMG_FD_108783 | JGI IMG/M metagenome (GOLD analysis project Ga0164242, IMG submission 108783) | Miracle-Growth compost microbial communities from Emeryville, California, USA - Original compost - Miracle growth compost (MG) ... | reverse complement strand
GCCGGAGCGGACGGCCCTCGCCGCAGAGCCCCGCCCCGGGGCCGACCCTCAGCGTGTGGCCCGGCCAGTGGAAGGTGACGGCGTACTCGTACTGGATGCCGGCCGGGCTCGCGCACGGACCGCCCCGGACGTCGGCGGGAGCGCCCTGGAGGTGGTCGAACGCCCGGACGACCCGCGTCGTGCGGACCGGGTCGGTGACGGCGACCGTCCTGCCGTGGCCCGCGGACGGGCCGTCGATCGGCGTCCTGGTGACGTCGATGCCGGTCACCGTCGCCGGCACGAGCGTGTCGGCGGTCCTGTCGTAGCGGGCCGCGATCGTCACGTCGATCCGCAGCGCGGTCGTGTCCGCCTTCAGCCGGGCGTAGGAGACGATGACGGCAGGCTGCGTGAACGCCGTCGAACGCGTGTGGAGCTCCCAGTAGAGCTGGCCGTCCGGCACCGGCTTCGTGGAGTCGGGGGTCCGGGTCGTCGCCGGGTCGGCCGGCGTGTGACGGCCGTACCAGGCCACCAGGCCGGCGTAGGGCACCGGCACCACCCACCACTCGGTGTGGGTCAGGGAGGGGTCCACCGAGCCGATCTGGGCGCCGTCGCGACGCAGCGACCTGGCCGGAGCCGTCGTGGCCCTCTTCGCCGCCGGCGGAACCGGAACGGCGGCCAACGCATGCGCCGCTTCGGCGGTGGCGACCGCCCGGTCGTGACCGGCGATGCCGGCCGGCGGGACGTGCACGGCCACCGGCTGCTGCGAGGCGCCCGGCGCCACGGCCGCGTAGACGACGACGCCGATCACCAGCACCGCGACGCAGGCGCCGACTCCCAGCCATCCCCGCCGCCGCGCCGAACCCGCCATGCGAAGGACGGTAGCTCCCCGGGGTGGAGTCGAACCACCGTCGCTAGTCCTGATTCAAAGTCAGGCGGGCCCTGCCGGCAGACCAACCGGGGATTGCTGTGTCCCGCCAGGCGGGACTCCCCTTGGGTCCGGCAGACCGACCGGGGAACGCCCGGACGGCATCCGCCGACCGGGGTCAGCCAACCCTAACGGGGCCGCGTGCCGGCGTCAGATCCGCTCGCGGTAGCGCTCGATGATCTCGTCGGCGAGCTCCCCGTCCTGTTCGTGCAGCGGCAGCAGCAGCTCGGTGACGACGTCGGTCAGCTCGGCGATGCGCCGGTTGAGCGCGCGCTGCTCCTGCACCTCGCGTTCGAGCGCCTCGACGCGGGTGTGCAGGCTCTCCGGGGTCAGTCCCGCGCGCCAGGACCGGTAGACCGCTCGGGCAGCGGGACGGTCGGCACGATCCCCCTCGTGTCGAGGCACACCCTCGTCCGAGACGACGCCGGCCACGAGCACGTCGCACCGCCGCCTGCCGCAAAACGTCTAACTCGATAAATTTGATCGATATCAGCCACGACGTGAACGGAACGTGCCGATTTCACGCGAATCGCCGACCGGTGCGGCCGGCGCCGAGCACCCTCCGGGTCAGGAGACGCACGGAAGCATCACCGAGAACCGGCAGCCGTTCGCGTCGTCCAGGTTCTCCACCCGGACGTCGCCTCGATGGGCCTCGACGATGCCCTTGACGATCGCCAGCCCCAGGCCGGCGCCCTGGCCGAGCGTCGCCTCGCGCGGCGTCCGCGCGGTGCCGCTCTGCCAGCCGAGGTCGAAGGCACGCTCCATCTCGTCGGCCCGCAGCCCGCCGCACTCGTCGCTGACGCAGAGCTCCACGACGTCGCCGTGCCGGCGACCGGTGATCACCACGGTGCCGTCCGCGGGGGTGTGGCGGATGGCGTTCATCAGCAGGTTGGAGAGCACGCGTGACAGCCCGGCCGGGTCGGCCGTCACCTCGAGGCCGGCGTCGACGTCCCCGCCGAGGCGCACTCTGCGGGCCTGGGCGACCGGGTCCGCGCCGGCGATGGCCTCGCTCACCAGGTCGCCCAGCGCGAGCGTGGTGGGGTTGAGCTTGAGCACCCCGGCATGGATGCGGGAGAGCTCGAACAGGTCGTCGACCATCGCCGCCAGCCGGTCGACCTCGGCACGGATCTGCCGGTGGTACCGGACCGGGTCGGCGGCGAGACCGTCCTCGAGCGCCTCGGCCATGGCCCGGAGCCCGGCCAGCGGCGTCCGCAGGTCGTGCGAGACCCACGACACCAGCTCGCGGCGGGCCTCCTCCAGGCGGAGCTCGCGTTGCCGGCTCTGCTCCAGCCGGCGCCGGGTCGCCGCCAGCTCGGTCGAGACGGCGCGCAGCTCGCGCGGGGCGCCCGAGCGCCGGTCCGGCGCGGCATCCGGGCCGAAGTGACGCACCTGGGCCTGCAGGTCGGTGGACCACCGCGCCAGCGACCAGCCCACGGCGAGCGCGACCAGCGCCGCCACGCCCGCGGCGACCGAGCTGACCACCGTGACGACCAGCAGGTCGTGCGCGGAGAGGAACATGAGACGGGCGATCGCGAGCGTCCCCGAGTACGCGGCCAGCACGGCGACGACGGCGACGAGGACCACGTGCCAGCGGAGCGACCAGCGCCGGGTCAGCCACGCGGCCGCGAGGCCCAGCGCGCCGACCGCGACAGCACAGATCGCGGTCACCCAGACGATCTCGACGACGTCGCTGCCCCTCATGCCCGTGCCTCCCACCGGTAGCCGACGCCCCAGACGGTCAGGAGCCGCGCCGGCCGCGTCGGGTCCTTCTCGATCTTCTCCCGCAGCCGGCGGACGTGGACCGTCACGGTCGACCGGTCGCCGATCGTCCAGCCCCAGACGTGCTGGAGGAGATCCTCGCGCGTGTACGCCTTGCCCGGGTGCGTGATCAGGAAGCGCAGCAGGTCGAACTCGCGGACGGTGAGCGCCAGCGGGATCCCGTCGAGCGTCGCGACGTGCTGCGCGCCGTCGACGACGAGGTCGCCGTCGCGACCGGTGACCACGTCCTCCGCCCCGCCGGCGTGAGTCCGACGCAGCACGGAGTCGACCCGCAGGGCCAGCTCGCGCGGGCTGAACGGCTTGCCGACGTAGTCGTCGGCGCCGAGCTCGAGCCCGAGCACGCGGTCCGCCTCGCTGCCGAGGGCGGTGAGCATGATGATCGGCACGTCGCCCTCCGCACGCAGTCGGCGGGCGACCGCCAGGCCGTCCATCCCGGGCAGCATCAGGTCGAGGACGACCAGGTCCGCCGGCTGGCGGCGCATGGACTCCAGCGCCTGCTCCCCGTCCCCGACCTCGACGGTCTCGTGGTCGTGAGCGCGCAGGTAGCTGCCGAGCACCTCGCGCACCGTCCTGTCGTCGTCAACGACCATGACCCGTGCCATCGGTCAGCCTCCCTCTTGTCCGCCGCAAGCCTCTCGCCAGCGCGTACCCCGCGGCCACCCCGCCGACGACGACGGCCGTCGCGAACAGCAGGCCGGCGGGGTAATCGCGATCCAGGAGGGTGTGGTTCTTACCTCCGCCGTGCGACCGGCCCAGGACGGAGAAGCCGGCCACGACCAGCGAGCCGACCAGGATCAGCGTCACGGCCGCTGGCGCCGCCGCCCAGCGCGGCAGCCGCCGCCGGATCAGCCAGCCGGTCCCGAAGGTCAGCGGCGCCAGCACGGCGTCGTGCAGCAGCACTCCGCCGGCCGCCCACCCGACCACCTCCGCCAGCTGGCCGACCGACTGCCAGCGCACCATCAGCCACCCGCCGTAGCCGAGGAACAGGAGTCCGGCGCCGGCCAGGGCGATCCGCGTCCGGCGCATCAGAGCACCTCGATCCGGGCGATCCACTTGGTCTGCAGCGCCCCCGGCCGGTCCGGCGCGATGAGCCTGGCCGGATAGCCGTGGTCGAGCGACAGCGGCTCGCCGTCCAGCATCAGCGCCACCAGCGTGCGCGGGTCGTCCACGAAGTCGGCCGGCAGCTCGGTCTGCCGGTCCGAGCCGGCCTGCTGCAGCGAGGTGACGCGGACGGCGTGCCCCCGCGGCGCCCCGACGTGGTCCAGCAGGGTCCGGAGCGGGACACCGGTCCAGGTCCCGTCGGCGCTCCAGCCCTCGACGCAGGCGATCGGCAGGGTGTGGGTGGCCTGCGGCAGCGCCTGCAGCTCGGCCCGGCTGAACGAGCTCGCGTTCCCGCCGTGACGCACCTCGCAGCGGTAGGACGAGCTGGTCGCCGAGGCGACCACGCCCACCTGGGACGCCGTCCGGTTGATCGGGACGCCGTACCGGCGCGACCTGGCCGAGAGCACCGCGATCCGGTTCAGGACCGGCGCCGTCCCCGCCGCGGAGCTGCCGGCCACGACCGCGAGCACCGCCGCCAGCCAGGAGGTCCGCACCAGGGCGCGCCGCGACATGGCGCCGTGCCCGACCGCTGCCGGGCGGTCGAGCGCGGTCTCCTCGATATCGCTCCCGAGCGCCGACCGGATGATCGGGAGCTTCACCGCGACGTGGACCAGGAGCGCCCCGATGACGATCCAGGCCAGGGCGTAGTGCGTCCGCTTGAAGTCGAAGTGCCAGATGTACCACTGCGCGACGTTCATCGTGCCGATGGCGAGCTCCAGGATCGAGCCGGCCACCAGCACGGCCATCGAGCCGCGCTCCAGGCCCGACCGGATCGCCGGGCCGAGGCGCCGGGGCATGGCCTGGAAGAGCTTCGGATAGACCGCCCAGAGCTTGACGAGCAGCAGCGGGATCGCGGCCGTGCCCGAGACGACGTGCAGGCCCTGGGTGAGCCGGTAGCCCCACGCCGGGTGCGTCGGGAACGGCACGAGCTGGTGGCTCGCCTGGGCGTAGTGGCTGATCAGACCGGTCACGAACGCGACCGCGAAGCAGATGCCCAGCCACAGCCCGACCCGGGCCGCGACCGCGGCGCTGCGGAGCCGGGAGGTGAAGTCGGACTCGCGGGGCAGTGTCATGCCGGCTCCGTCAGCACCGTGGCCCAGCGGCCGTGCGCCGTCCACCGGCTCGCCTCCACCAGGCCGGCCTCGTGCGCCAACGCGGCCAGTTCGTCGACGGTGACGACCGCCCAGCGGAACGCCTCGCTGGGTCCGCACTCGCACTCGAGCCGGGCGCTGAAGACGCTCGAGTCCCGGTGCGGCGCCGCGGCCTCCACGACCAGCCGCCCGCCCGGCGCGAGCAGCCGGCGGAGCCGGTTGAGCAGTGCCACCGGGTCGCCGCCGATGCCGATGTTGCCGTCCGCGAGCAGCGCCGTCTCCCAGCGGCCCTCGCCCGGCACCGGGGCGAAGACATCGCGCCGGAGCGCGGCGGCTCCGCGCCGCCGGCTCTGGCCCACCGCCTCGGGGACGACGTCGATGCCCAGGGCGACGTGGCCGCGGGCGGCGAGCTCCACGGTGAGGCGTCCCGGCCCGCAGCCGACGTCGATGGTGGGGCCGGCGCACAGGCTCAGCAGCAGCTCGTCACTGGTGTCGGCGGTGCGGGTCCAGGTGCTCACCGGCAACGGCAGCGGCGGCCGGTGGGCCGTGGTCAGGTAGCAGGTCTCGCCGCGCAGCGCGTGGCCGAAGACCTCCTCCAGCGGCATCGGCGGCCTCATGAGGCGAGCCGTCCAGGATCCAGCGAGCGCAGCGCCTGTGCGAACCGGCCGTGCGGCGCCTCCGCCGCGACGATCCTCGCCTCGGCCAGGTGGTCGACGTCCGTGAGCGTCGGCGCCGTCCCGATCCGCAGGTCCGCCGAACGCAGCGCGGCGTACGTGGCGGCGTACGTCGTCCCGGTCGACATCGGCACGCCGCGCAGCAGCTCGCCGTCGATGCCCGACCTCAGGCCGAGCGCCCACCAGCCGCCGTCGGAGGCCGGGGCGAGGACGGCGTCGTAGCGGTCCAGCGCCGCGACGAGCCGGTGCAGCATCGCCGGGGTGACCTGGGGCGTGTCCATCCCGATCTGCACGACCGGCCCGGGGACCGCGGCCAGCGCGTTCGCCAGCCGCTCGTCGAGGCCGTCCCCCTCCTGGGCGACGACGTCCCATCCGGCCAGTGCCCCATGGAGCGCCTCGCGCTGGGCCGCCTGCCGCAGCTCCCCCGCCACGGCGAGACGGCACCGGCCCGGCCCGACCGCTCCGGCGCAGGCGGCGATCGTGTCGAGGAGCGACGCGGCGGCGAGCTCGGCGGCCGCCGCCCGGTTCCCGCTGAGGTCTGCGGCGAGGCGGGTCTTCGCCTGCCCGGCCACCGGCGCCTTCGCCATCACGAGGACGGTCGTCATGCGAGCACCCGCCAGAAGTCGCGGGCCGTGCGCAGCGTGCCCCGGACCGAGCCCGACACCTTCGACCGCGTCCCGGCCGCGCGCGGGAGGTACCGCACGTCCTGCTCCACGATCCGCCAGCCGGCCCGGGCCGCCTTGTCGAGGAGTTCGACTGGGTAGCCCATGCCACGGTCGAGGACATCGAGCGCCAGGAGCGCCTCGCGGCGGACGACCCGCAGCGGGCCGATGTCGCGGACGGCCACCCCGATCCGGCGCCGCAGCAGCGCGAGGACCAGCGCGTTCCCGAGCCGCGCGTGCCAGGGCACCAGTCCCCGCCGCACCGGCACCCGGCGTCCCGTCGCGAGGTCGGCGCGACCGGCGCGGACCTCGGCCAGCAGCGGCGCGATCGCGTCGGCGCCGATCGAGCCGTCGCCGTCCATGACCACCACGTAGGGCGCCGTCGCCGCGAGCATCCCGGCGTGGACGGCGGCGCCGTACCCGCGCCGCGGCTCGTGCACGACGGTCGCGCCGGCCGCCCGGGCGACCGCGGCGGTGTCGTCCCTCGACCCGTTGTCCACGACGATCACCGGCATGTCCGGCGGCAGTGTCGGCAGCAGCGCGCGCAGCGCCGGACCCTCGTCGAGGCAGGGCAGCACGATCTGCACCTCCGTCGTCCGCCCGGTCATCGGACCGCCTCGCGCAGCGGCGCCGTCGCGAACGCGCGCAGGCCGGCCTCGGGCGGCACCGCGGCGCGGAAGCCGAGGCCACGCGCGGCGGCCTCGGGGGACGCGACCACGTGCCGGACGTCCCCGGCCCGGAACGAACCGGTGACGACCGGCTCCGGCCCCCGGTCCCCCGCCACGATCCGCGCGACGTCCCCGACGGTGACCGGACGGCCCGAGGCGATGTTGTAGGCCGTGAGCGTCCCCTCGGCGTGCTCGCCCGTCGCCGCGAGCGCGAGCAGGTTGGCGGCCGCCACGTCGTCCACGTGCACGAAGTCCCGGGTCTGTCTCCCGTCCTCGAAGACGAGCGGCTCCTGACCGGCCTCGAGGCGGGAGCGGAACATCGCCGCCACACCGCAGTAGGAGGTGTCGCGCGGCATGCCCGGTCCGTAGACGTTGTGGTAGCGCAGCGCCAGCACCCGACCGGCGGTCTGCCGTGCCCAGGCCGCCGCGTAGTGCTCCTGCGCCGTCTTGCTGGCGGCGTAGGCGCTGCGCGGCTCGAGTCCCGCGTCCTCGCTCACCGGGAGCCAGTCGAGGTCGCGGCCGCACCGGGGGCACCCGTGCTCGAAGAGCCCGGCCGCCAGCCGGTCGGCCGGCCGGCGTCCCGGACGCTGGGGACCGTGCTCGGCGCAGGCGTAGCGGCCCTCGCCGTAGACCACCATCGAGGAGGCGAGCACGAGCCGGCCGACTCCCCCGGCGGCCATCGCCGCCAGGAGCGCGGCGGTGCCGAGGTCGTTGTGCGAGGCGTAGTCGGGCAGGTCGGCCGGACCGGTCTCGACCCCGACCACCGCCGCCTGGTGGCAGACGGCGTCGACGCCGGCGAGGAGACGGGACCACTCCTCGCTGTCGCGCGCCTCGCGGACGTCGAGCCGGTGGGCGTCCGAGGTCTCGGCCGCCGTCCGGCCGTGGGCCTGCGGGATGAGCAGGTCCACCGGCACGACCTCGTGGCCCGCTCCGGCGAGCGTGCGGCGGAACGCCGAGCCGATGAAGCCCTCCGACCCGGTCAGCAGGACCCTCATCGCACGGCCGCCTCTCGGCCGGCGGGGCTGCCGCCGGGGATCTCGTAGGCGAGGTCGAGCCCGTCGGCCCAGGCCGAGCAGTCGCAGCCGTCGGCCGTGGGGAGGCCCGTCACCGCGGCGGCGAGGATGGACTCGATCCGCGTCACGTTCGCCGCGAACCGGGCGTAGACCTCCTGCTCGCCCACCCCGTCGCCGGGGCTCACCCCGGCGTCGAGGTCGGTGACCAGCGCCAGGGCGGCGTAACACATCCGCATCTCGCGGGCGAGCACCGCCTCGGGGTGACCGGTCATGTTGACCAGGTCCCACCCCTGCGCCGCGTACCAGCGCGACTCGGCGCGGCTGGAGAACCGCGGCCCGTCGATGACCACCATCGTCCCGCCGACCCGGAGCGGCTCGCCGCTGCCGGCCGCGGCCTCGGCGAGGCTGCCGGTCAGGCGGCGGCAGTACGGGTCGGCGAACGGGACGTGCGTCGCGCCGCTCTCGACGAAGCTCTGCGTCCGGCCGCTGGTCCGGTCCACGAGCTGGTCCGGCACGACGATGGCGCCGGCGGCGACCGCGGACGGCCGGAGGCCGCCGACGGCGCACGGAGCCAGCACCTGCCGGACGCCGAGGCTGCGCAGTGCCCAGATGTTGGCGCGGTAGTTGATCGCGTGCGGCGGGTACCGGTGGTCCACGCCGTGACGGGGAAGGAAGGCCACCCTCCGCCCGGCGACGGTGCCGACGGTCACCGGACCGGACGGCTCACCGTACGGCGTCTCGACCTGGATCTCTTCGGCGTCCGCGCCGCCGAACCATCGGTAGAAGCCGGTGCCGCCCAGCACGGCGACGGTGGCGAGCGGCGGGTCGGGAAAGGCCTGCATGCCACTCAAGGTGGCAGCGACTGCGGCGGCTCACCAGCGCATCGGCCGATCCGTCACCGATCGGTAAGAACTGGCCCTGCGGGCGTCACCATCCGTCGGCGGCGACGGCGTGCAGCAGGCCCTCGTAGTCCTCGAAGCACGGGCCGCAGGCGGCCAGGTGCGCGGCGACGCCGGGGTAACGTCCGGCCGCGTCGACGCCGTCGGCGACGAGCTCGACGTAGACGTGCAGCGCCGCGATCGCCTCCGTGCAGCCGACGTCCTCCGGGTCGGTGGCGAGGAAGCGCGCCAGGATGTCGCTCACCGGCCCTCCTCGATCTCCAGGTAACCGTCTGCGACCAGTGCCGCGCGGATCTTACGTCGGGCGTCGAAGATCATCTTGTAGACCGCGTTCCGGTTGGTCTGCCGGCGTTCCACCACCGCGTCCAGCGGCACGCCATGGACCACCACCTCGACGAAGACCTCCCGCTGGCGCTCGGTGAGGGCGTCGATCGCCCGGCGCAGCGCCGCGGCGAGGTCGCGTGCCTCCGCGTCGCGGGCGGGGTCGAGCCCCATCCGGTCCTCGAAGCGCTCCCACGCCTCGGCGTCGAGGACGAGCACCGGCGGCACGGTCCTCCGGTAGCGGCGCCCCAGCTGGTGGGAGACCTCGAGGACGACGAACTTGTAGGCCCAGGTCGTGAACCGGCTCTCGCCCCGGAACTCGTCGAGCTTGGCCAGGATCGCCAGGACCGCGTCGGCGGCCGCATCGTGGGCGACCTCCTCGCGCTCGTGGTGGGTCAACGATGCCGCGGCCGCCCGGCGGCCCAGTTCCCGGAAGGCGACCCGCAGCGCCATCTCGTGCAGCCGCGCCAGCGCGCGATCCCGGCCCGCGGAGCCCGGCCGGAGCTCCGCGGGCCAGTCGGCGTCGCGGAGCTCCTCGTCGGTCACGAGCGCTCAGCCTAGGAGCAGGTTCTTACGGTCCGCTTACCGACCTCGCCGCATCCTCCCGGGGCCGGTCGGCCGCTGGCAGGCTCGCCGCGTGGTGGTCGAGTCGATGGGGCGGACGGACGCGCCGGCCGGGCGACGGCGCGGGGCGGCGGCGGTGCTGGTGGTCGCGCTGGCCCTCCAGGTCGCGGTCACGGTCGTCCTCTACGACGGCCATGGCTGGGGCCTGCGGATCCCGGACGCCTCCCGGCTGCAGCCGATCGCCTTCGTCCCGTTCGCGGTCGCCGTCGGCGCGCTGAGCCGGTCCCGCCTCTCGCGGCGCACGACGGCCGTGCTCGTCCTCGGCGTCACCGCGCTGCTGCAGCTGGTCGCACTGACCCGCCCGCCGCAGACCTCCAACGACGACCTGCGCTACATCTGGGACGCGAAGGTCCAGCTCGCCGGCGTCGACCCGTACCGCTACGCCCCGGACGACCCGGCACTGGCGCGGCTGCACGAGCCGGACCTCTTCACCCACCACGACTGCGCGCTGCCCACCGGCTGCGCCCTGCTGAACCGGCCGACCGTGCACACCATCTACCCGCCGGTCGCGCAGGGCGCCTTCGACGCGATCAGGATCGTCAGCATCGGCGACCGCGCCGGCCACGGCGGGCAGCTCGCGTTCCAGGGCGCGGCGGCGGCCGGCGTCGTCGCGATCGCGTTGCTCCTGCTGGTCCGGACGCGGCGGCGCGGCGACCCCGCCTGGTGGAGCGCCCTGTGGGGCTGGTGCCCGATCGCGGTCTCCGAGTTCGGCAACAACGCGCACATCGACTGGGTCGCGATCCTGCTCAGCCTGGCCGCCATCGGCGCGTACACGGCGCTGCGCCCGGCCTGGGCCGGCGCGCTGCTGGGCGGCGCGATCGCGACCAAGCTCTATCCCGCGCTGCTCGCGCCGTCCCTGCTGCGCCGGCACCCGGTCAGGGTCGGCGCGGCGGCGGTCGCGGTGGTGGTGGCCGGCTACATCCCCCACGTGGCCGCGGTCGGCGACAAGGTGATCGGCTACCTGCCCGGCTACCTGGACGAGGAGGGCTACGACAGCGGCTCGCGCCTGGTGCTCGTCGGCCGGCTGGTGCCGCATCCGTTCGACACGGTCGTCGGGGCGCTGCTCCTGCTCGGCCTGGCCTTCGTGTGCTGGCGCAGGACCGACCCCGCGCGGCCCGAGCTGTCGGCCGTCTGGCTGGTCGGCGCGGCGTTCCTGATCATCAGCCCCAACTACGGGTGGTACGCGGGCCTGCTGGTGGCACTGGTGGCGATCACCGGCCGGTGGTACTGGCTCCCGGTCGCGCTCGCGCCGACCTGCACCTATCTGTACGGCCACTCGGCCGGGCTCGACACGGCGATCTACGCGGCGGCCGGCGCGGCGACCCTCGCCGGCGCGCTGCTGCACCGCGCTGGGCCGAGCCGGGACGCCACACCGATCCGGAACGCCGCCGGCTGAGCCCGACCGGTGTTTGACTGGGGTCGTGCTGCTTGCGGAGATCGTGGCGACCTCGGCCGAGGTGTCGTCCACGCGGTCGCGCAAGGCGAAGGTCGCGGCGATGGCGGAGCGCCTGCGGACGGCCCTGCCCGAGGACCGGCGGATCGTGGTGGCCTACCTGGGCGGCACCCTGCTGCAACGGCGCACCGGCCTGGGCTGGCGCGCCATGGCGGCGCTGCCGGAGCCCGCCGGCGCACCGATCCTCACCGTCGCCGAGGTCGACGCGGAGTTCGAGCGGATGGGCCTGCTGTCCGGCACCGGCTCGCAGGCGGCACGCGGGAACGCCGCCGCGGCGCTGTTCGCCCGCGCCACGGCCGCCGAGCAGGCGTGGTTGCGCGGCCTGGTCACCGGTGAGGTGCGGCAGGGCGCGCTCGACTCGCTCGTGCAGGAGG
>Ga0164242_10007946_pt1 | contig 11563 bp, 15 predicted proteins | sample OricomgcompostMG_FD_108783 | JGI IMG/M metagenome (GOLD analysis project Ga0164242, IMG submission 108783) | Miracle-Growth compost microbial communities from Emeryville, California, USA - Original compost - Miracle growth compost (MG) ... | reverse complement strand
GGTGTTTGTCAACCGGTTTTAGCTTTTTTTGAACAGGTTCGTTTGGCTGTGGTGGTCTAGCAGGCCCTCCAGGGCTCTGACCACCACCAGGGCGCAGCCCCCGGCCCCCCCCAACCAAATGAACCGACAGTCAAGTGGTGGAAATCAAGTGGTGGACTACTCGGTCGGACCAAGGTGGCTCGGACATGCCTGGGGTGACTAAATTAGGCCAGGAAGCATGGTGTACTTCTTCTTCTTGTACTTGTCGGGGAAATGCTGGCGAAGAGCAGCCTCCTTGCCCTTGGACCAGTCGCGCATGTACAAGATGCCGCCAGCTATGAACACGACGACGGCCCAGCTGCGGCTGACCAGGATGACACCAACCCAGGCGATGACTTCGAACATGTAGTTCGGGCATGTCACCAGGCTGCTGCCAATGCAGCTCGGAATTCCCTTCTCGGTCCCGCCCCTAGAGCGCAAGCTCGCGAGGTGCTTGTGGACAATGAAGTTGCCCACCTCACCGAATACGAACATAGCAATGCCGAAATAGTCAACGAGCCCAAGTTCCTCCCTAGCAGCGAGTGATTGCGGTGCGTAGATGTCGTACGCTGACACCAGGCCCGCGAGGAGCCAGTAGAAGGCCGAGTTGCGGAATATGTTGAAGGCTGGCATTGTATTTGCCGAGAACTTGTGAAGGAACATAGTTTCCAACTCCCGCTTGAAGAAATGGAGCTGGAACATGGCGAAGAGGAGCCATTGGACCCGCGTGATTGGCGTTTCGGCCTCGCTCTTGTAGACATACGGCGGAATTAGGTAGATATATGGTCGAATCTTGACAAAGAGGAGGTGGAACAAGATGGGGCCAAGGTATTCGACCACGAATACTGTGCGCCAGGCGATTTGCGGTCCTGCAATGGGATATTAGACGACATGTTCCCGAACTCGAGGTTGGCAAGACCACGAACCAAGGTCTTTAACGAGCAGCTTGCCAGCCGATATGACCGACTCTTGGTCCCGCACCAAAGCGGCCTTGTTCTTGAGAATCTTCTTTGTGGTGGGATCGAAGAGACCAATGCGATTGTGGTCCTTCACGCCCGATTGCCTTGCAATGGTGATCTTGGCATCCTCGACTGTGGCATCACCTGGAAGCTCGGTGAGCTTGGGCATCCTCTTCATGGGCTGTTTCGGAGCTAAAAAAAAGCATCAGCTAGAGCTCTCAATTACTGAGCGAGTATTTGGAGAGAAATAGTGCCTACAACGGTCGGCAAGCGCCAGGGAGATCGTGGATTTGGGTTTAGAAGCCATGGTGAGCGTTCGTCCAAGTCGCGAAACTGGGAAGGTCGTCGTCTAGCTGCGGCCTTGAATCAGGGGTGGATGCGATCGAGACTCGCCGGGCAAGCCTGTAAGGTTCCTTGCTGCTGCGCGCTTCGTCTGCACAGAGTCTCAAAGCAAGTCGTTGCAAGCAAGCTCAAGCTACGTCGGAAGGTTGGGATGCTAATCTAGGGAGCTTTTTTTGCTGAGCTCGTGTATTATGTCATCTACAACTGCAAACACCTGCCAAGTTTAGCTTCAGTTGTACCTGCAGAGCGGGACTGCTTCGAGCCCACGACAAGACTTTTCAAGCAATTAAAGGTTTTACTTGGAAACAAATAAAGATGCCATGGCCGTACTTACTCGCAAAACACATCTAATAAGCAATAATATTCAGCCCCTACACAGGTAGAAAATCCAGGTTTGAAAGGTACCTCAACCAAATATCACGAAGCTCACCGCCTTTGAATAATTATTTTCTGCCGAATCCCACTTCCCCAACCACTACTTTTTTTTTGCACGGCACATCCGCCCTCCCACCTCCGAACTCGAAGTACAACTCCACGCCGGCTTCCGTCAACCGCGGTATCGGCGCAACATGGACGATCTATTCGACGTCTTTGAGGAGCAACCTCGTGCTCCAAAGAAGCGCAAGGCCGATGTCGACATGACCAACGGCGGCCAGCCGCCTTCCAACGATGTGGAACCGCCCGAGGAATCCCCTCCGGCGGACGACGAGAAGGACAGCAAGCGCCGAAAGAAGGAAGCAGAGGCCGAGCCCGTGCTTACGGATTCGTTCCAGACGGCCGAATTAAGAGAAGTTGCTGCGGCGGAAGGCTTTGCGCCCGCGCCAGGCGAGGAAGCTATCGTCTTGTCTCACAACATTCAGCACCAGGTCGCATTACCGCCCGATTTGGACTACGAGTACATTCCGCTCTCACAACACAAACCTCCAGCGCAGCCTGCCCGAGTATGGCCGTTCAAACTAGATCCCTTTCAGAGCATGTCGGTCGCTTCGATCGAGAGAGACGAGAGTGTCCTTGTCTCGGCGCACACTAGCGCTGGAAAGACCGTCGTTGCCGAGTACGCCATTGCTCAATGCTTGAAGCGGAACCAGAGAGTCATATACACGAGCCCGATCAAGGCACTTAGCAACCAGAAGTACCGAGACTTCCAAGCCGAGTTTGGCGATGTCGGCCTCATGACAGGAGACGTTACCATCAATCCGACCGCAAGCTGCCTCGTCATGACAACCGAGATTCTCCGTTCTATGTTGTACAGAGGCTCCGAGATCATGCGCGAAGTTGCTTGGGTCATCTTCGACGAGATCCACTACATGAGAGATAAGACCCGCGGTGTGGTTTGGGAGGAGACCATTATCCTGCTCCCAGACAAGGTCCGATACGTCTTCCTTTCCGCCACCATTCCCAATGCCTTCCAGTTCGCCGAGTGGATTGCCAAGATCCATCGTCAGGCCTGCCACGTCGTGTACACCGACTTCCGACCCACTCCCTTGCAGAATTACTTCTTCCCGGCCGGCGGCAAGGGCATCTACCTGATCGTCGACGAGAAGAGCGTTTTCAAGGAGAAGAACTTCAACGCTGCAATGGCTATGATCGAGGAGAAGAAGGGAGCTGACCCTGCGGACTGGTCTGCGAAGCAAAAGGGCAAGGGAAAGGACAAGAAGACGAACAAAGGTGGCATGGCTTCGAATGAAAACTCGGACATTACCAAGATCATCAAGATGATCATGAAGAAGAACTTCCACCCCGTCATCGTATTCAACTTTAGCAAGCGGGAGTGCGAAACCCTAGCTCTAACAGCCTCGCAAATGGCCTTCAACGCACCAGACGAGAAGGCCATGGTCGACAAGGTCTTCGAAAATGCCCTGCGCCAGCTATCTGACGAGGACCGTCAGCTTCCTCAAATCCAGCACATTCTGCCATTGCTGAGGAAGGGCATCGGCGTTCATCATTCTGGCCTACTACCGATCCTGAAGGAGACCATCGAAATCCTGTTCCAGGAAAATCTCATCAAGGTTCTCTTCGCAACAGAGACCTTCTCGATCGGTCTGAACATGCCTGCGAGGACTGTCGTCTTCACTCAGGTGACAAAGTGGGATGGTGTGCAGCGACGACCTTTAACTTCGTCAGAGTACGTGCAGATGGCGGGCCGAGCCGGCCGTAGAGGTCTCGATGACCGCGGAATTGTCATCATGATGGTCGACGACAAGCTAGAGCCGGACACCGCCAAGGCCATCGTCGTGGGACACCAAGACAAACTCAATTCTGCTTTCTACCTGGGGTACAACATGGTGCTGAATCTGCTGCGAATCGAGGCGGTGTCTCCCGAGTTTATGTTGGAGCGGTGCTTCTTCCAGTTCCAGAACACGTCCAGCGTACCGGAGTTGGAAAACGCACTCGCAAGTCTACAGCAGGAGCGGGACGGTATGATCATCGCCGATGAGAGCACGCTCAAGGATTACTGGAGTCTTCGCCGCCAGCTCGACGAATATACCAAGGATATGGTTTCGGTTATTCAACACCCGACATACTGCCTCGAGTTCTTCCAACCGGGCCGACTGGTGCACATCGAGACCCCGAGCGGGGCAGATTTCGGTTGGGGCGCCATCGTGAACTTTGTGCCTCGACGGGCCCCCAAGCATGGAGACCCCGAATACCCCCCTCAAGAATCTTACTTCATTGATGTCTTCTTGAAAATATCGACCAAGAGCGCAGCATTCAACCTGGAAAACAAGGTCGGCACAGTACCGGAGGGCATTACCCCGGCAGGGAAGGGTAACGGCAGATGGGAGGTAGTCCCGTGCCTTTTGACCTGCATGAAGTCCTTGAGTCAGATCCGCTTGATGCTACCGGATAGACTCCGTTCTCCTGAAGATAAATCCGAAGGCGGCGGAATCATCGAAGAGGTGCATCGCCGCTTCCCGGATGGCATCCCGGTGCTTGACCCCCTGGAGGGTATGCACATAAAAGACGAGTCGTTCAAGAAGCTCATGAGAAAGATCGAGGTGCTCGACTCAAGACTCGTTGCCAATCCACTCCACAACTCGCCCCTATTGCCCGAGCTGTGGGAAAAGTACAACAAGAAGGTTGCGCTAGGAGACAAAATCAAAGAGAAGAAGAAGGAGATTGCCAAAGCACACAGCATCACCCAGATGGACGAGCTGAAATCCCGGAAGCGAGTGCTGCGACGACTTGGCTTCATCAACGAAGCTGAAGTTGTCGAGATGAAGGCGCGTGTCGCTTGTGAGATCTCGTCTACAGAGGGCCACGAACTTGTGTTGGCCGAGCTTCTCTTCAACCGCTTTTTCAACGAGCTAACCCCCGAGGTCTGCGCCGCGGTGCTCAGCTGTTTCATCTTCGACGAGAAGGTCGAGGCCACCCCGCTCAAGGAGGAGCTTTCGAAGCCGTACCGTGACATCCAGGCACAGGCCAGGATCGTCGCAAAGGTCAGCGCCGAGAGCAAGTTGCCTGTGAATGAAGAGGAGTACGTCCAGAGCCTGAAGTGGCAGTTGATGGAGACTGTTTTTGCATGGGCGAACGGTAAACCTTTTGCCGAAGTTTGGTATGCATACCTACACCCCACCCCGTATCGCTATGTGCGAGCAGCAAGAACTAACACCGCGATAGCAAAATGACGAACGCGTATGAGGGATCTCTGATCCGGCTCTTCCGTCGTCTCGAGGAACTTCTCCGGCAGATGGCCCAGGCAGGGAAGGTGATGGGGAGCGAGGACCTGACCGAGAAGTTTGAGACCAGCTTAGCTAAGGTCAGGAGAGACATTGTCTCTTTCAACAGTCTATATCTGTAGAGCACCCGTATATTCTCTTTTCACCGCCCATGGACGGACCATGGGCATTTCTGTATTCAAGCATGACCCCACGATGAGTCGGTTTGCATCGTTTTTGGCGTTGGGGAAGATAGATACCAGGTTCTGTATCGTCTGTAGTAATTAGCTTGTCTAGGGGTCGCTCCGAAGTCTCTAGGAGGCCTGACTACAGTCTCGATAAATAAATGGAATATGATGTATGTGAATCACAGTAGGATAGGCCACAACCCTCTTACTCTCGATGTCAAATTCCAGGGCAGCGCGTAACGATCGATGCCTTGAAATGGGAACAGGCTTCTCCCCTTTCCGGGTATCTATATGCATACAGGAGGAGTATATGATACAATGCCAACAAGCACTAGTCGCTCACTTATCACTCGAGATGGCTCGTATCATCCCGATGGTCAAACTCAGAATGAAGCCAAACGAGACAAAGACCTGCCATCGACTCGACCACAGGCCTTCCTCGCGGATCAACCACCCGACACTCCCGAGCGGGAATAGGAACCCGATCACCATGCCCTTAACCAACACATCGACGAGCCCGACCAATCCGAACCCCTCGTCTCCATCCCCTCCCGTACCATCATCCCCAGCACCGCCACCGCCACCACCCGCTCCTCCTCGCCCTGTCCCGGCGTCGTTATTATCGATCCAGTCATCCTCCATGCCGCGCATCGTATCAGGTGACGGCATTGTGTCAGGCGTGAACCGCGACGCATGTATAGACCGGAACTGCAACCGCAGCTGATTCACCTCTGCCGCCGAGAACCCCGCCGTGAGGAGACGGTCGAAGCCCCGCGGTGTACGCCGTGTCAAACCGTCGGCGCCGCCGCCTGTTGCTGTACTAACCCCCGTCGCCGTAGGGCCAGGACTGCTGCCGCCAGAGTCTCCAGCATCCGTGCCGCTGCGAGACGGCGACGGTCTCCGGTCCTGCACCGGCTTTGCGGCCTCGCGGGCCTCTGCGTCGAGATCGGCAGCGCTCAGAACGTCACCAATACTACAGTTGACGTAGACGCGATGGGCCGCGGCCGCGGGCCGGCCCTCGACATTTTTGCCCTTGCCCTTAGGGTCTGCGGCGTCGCCGCCGCGGTGGTTATGATCGCGCGCGCCGGGGGACGCTAGCGGGGGCGGTGGCGGGGGCTTGAGCACGGCGCTCAGGACGGCGCCGTCGGGGAGGATCTTGCCGCCGTGGATGAAGCGGAGGCGGCGGGCGGAGTTTGGGTTGGCGAGGCGGGTGCGGATGAGGTGTTTGAGGGCGACGACGGTGGTCTGGTGGGGGTTGAGGATGTCGAGCTGCAGGTCCGGCACCGAGGTGCTAAAGCGGACGGTCAGGTGCAGGGGAGGCGGCGGGCGCGGGGGGAAGAGCGTGGAGGACGGGCTGCGGAGGAGGGGCGGGTGCGAGCCCGGAGAGGGTGTCGGCTGGCGCGGGGTGAGCATCCCCGGCCGCGACGGCGGCATCGGCGAGGTTGCGCGGCTGCTGCTCATTTTGCGGGATTGGCCTCAGGGTGATGGACCCCTGGGTTTGAGCATTGAAGCTTGGGTGGCTGCGGGATGAGGTAGATGAGCTCGGGTATCAAACCCATTAAATTGAGGGTCCTAAGTTGTCCATCGGTGCGAGGTCACTGCCTTTAGTCAAGCGTTGGGGTCCTCAATTATTGCCCCTCGTATGATATCCGCCTTCGTGGGTAAATCCAGTAAGAATATATCGACAATGTGGTCGTGACAGATGTACCAGTGTGTCGTTCCGACCTTCATTGATGGCCCTTCCTGAGTCAGCGAGGCCCGGGGTACCCCTGACCCTCCAGTCCAGGGTTAGGGTTATGATCAACGTCACATTTGCCAACAGGAGCACCCCTGCTTGATAGAGACACCCAATCTGGGATGAAAAACAAATAGTATGGCAAACTCACTGCGCTTTGTGCTAAGGGAAACTCCTTAAGGAAACAGAAGGTTTGCAGAATTTGCGGTGCCTAAACACACAAGTATGAGGTACCAACAGGCTGCCTCTTTATCTGACAAGTTCAGTGCATACATTTCCCAAGCTCCCAGCAAACGGACTCCCCAACTGATGTTTTACACGATTCACCATACACTACAAATCAAGGATAGGCCATTTGCTTTATTGTATTCCATAGACCAGGCAACAGGGTGGCAACGTCCCGATAATTGTGATGAGCGGGAAGATATAAAACCTTGAATGCTGGTCGCCCCGATGCTACATCTCCAAGCATATGAGGACGCTCAATCCATACGGGAGCCCAACCGGCATTGGATCTTCAGTGCATATGTATAGGTACTATAGAATCCAGGGTTGATTCTACTTCCCCCTTTTCACAACTACAGGATGGAGCTAGCTGGAAGCACCTCCTACCCTCTGAACGGCGACAACCGTCACACAATCTTGCCAACACACCTTACCGGGCATGGACTGTATTACGTTGTCGCCGCCGAACACCTAGATTAGGGGAACACGGGCTAACAAGATGTTCGAAAAGCGGCGTGACTTCCAGGAAAGGCTAAACCAGTCCCGGGAAAAGCATCCAGCACCCACCATGACCCCAGGCGACGACGGGGAATCCCCAACCAAACCGAACCTAATGTTCCCTAATGTCGATGATGACGACGATAACACGTTCTCGCAGGTTTTCCCGCGTACCAAGTCAAATCCTAACCTTCCCGTACAAGCCAACTGAGTGGGAGGAAAAGATTCCACGTGGATCATACGGAAGAAGAATGGTACGTGGCCAGACTGGCCAACACGCGCAGCACTCGGCGCGGCGATAACCATCGACATCTACAACAAACGTGAGAAGACAGCACCGGAAACCTTCCCAAAACCCCTCCAATAGTTGGGAATGAGGGCATGCCTACAAGAGGACGGCTACCGCACGTACAAATATTGGGCAGCCGCGATGCTTTAGTACCGAGATTCTGAGGCATACACTGCGGAAGGCTGGAAAATGTAGTTCCTGGAAGAAGGGTGGTCCTACAACCATAGCTAACTAGCCCGACAACAAGAACGTTGATACCAAGCTGAGCTGAGCTGGCCCTCCTACAGTTCCATCCCCACAACTACGGACCCGAGCCAACGGCTTCATTGAGGCGGGTGATTATGAGCCTTTAAACGAGCTATACAACGATATGAGGTGGTGGTTTTCCGCGTCAAGATTGTTCTTCTCGTCAAATTCGAACACTCGCAGCTGACCATCATCTTGGAGAAGTGGGAAGAAGAAGCATGCGTCGCTCCTCGTGCCGGTGCGATGATGCCGCGATATGCTGCGACCATTGGTACGTAATGTGGATGCGACCCGCGGTGAATATTTGCACCCCGATGGTGCGCGGTAACATGTCGGCGAATTGGTGGATGTCCTCGCTTGATAGAAGATGGCATGGGTTGATGGCGTAATGCATTGTATCGCGGCCCGACAAGGGGAAGTGCGGCGTGTCAGAGTAGCTCGCGCCGGGGAGCACTGAGCTAATTGGCTTTCAATAGGCCCAATCCCGAGATCCAGTCAGGACGACAGCCAGGACGATGATATCCCCCAACCGAAGATGGCTCAGCCCCAGATCAGTTTCGGGGATACTCAGGAATTCTTTGGTGTGGCACTTTTGTGCAAAAAGCCATCTGTGCTTACGGAAACGCATCTGTCCAAGGTATATCCTATCAAGACAACCACTATGTGGAAAATCTCGAGGAATAGTCTATGTAGATTGTGGTTGAGAAAGATAGGGGCAGGTCGAGAAGTCAGGGGCGTATTGGATGAAGATAAACATCTGAGCCAAAGTGTTTCATCACAGGCCAAGATTTGGAGGATGAACCACACCTGAGATGGTCTGCGTCGCCGACACTCAATGGCCTGGCCGCTGCCATTATGAACGACTCTCCAGCGCCACAGACCACATAATTGCATTTGTTAAGGGACCGGTCACATTTTGGTACAACATCTTTTACATAACCGCACAAAATACATATAATTACAAGAAAGAAGGAAGAAACACCACCACAAACCGACCGAAAAAGCCCAGCCAGGGCAAAACAACCAAAACGGCAGGCGCCGCCACAAAAGACCGACCGAGCAACGTATAGCTCCTCACACCACCCACCTACCCCTCGCCCCTAGCCGCCTCGGCTTCCACGAGGGTTTCAGGGTAGGCGGGTGGGCATGCCGCAGAAGAGGAAGGAGACCTTCCGGCCCGCCTCCTTGGCTGCCTCCTTGGCCTTCTCTCGGCAAAGGCGGGCGATGCGCCTCTTATCCTCCTGCGCACGGCGCTCGAGGGCTTGACGGGCCACTGCCCGGAACATGTCCTCGACGCCCTCGCCGGTCTTGCAGGAGGACTCGAAGTACGCCTCCGCTCCCGCTTGCTCAGCGGCCTGCCTACCCTGTTAAGAGGTGTTAGACTGGTTGGACTGGCTCATAGTGTGGGGTAGTAAAGGGTCTAGGAGAGGTAGGGGCAGGTGGCAACAGGCAGAAGGGGAAGGTAAAAGTTTGATAGTGGCCGGTAGCATGCTGAGAATGGAAGGGGTAGGTAGAAATAGAAAGGTAGACTTACCTGCTCGTAGGTCGCGGGGGTCTCCTCGTCAAGGAAGCGCAGACGAAGAGTTGGGCAGGCAGGCCGGAGGTCCTTCTTGAGCCCGGCGACGAAGAACGGCACCTCGATGAGGTTCCGGCGTAGTTCGTGAGGCCACTAAGAAGGTGTATTGATCAGTCTATGTAACTACCTACTTCTGGAAGAAACACGCAGGGTACTTACCCGCCTCGTCACCGACCCCAAGTGCTCCTCGCTCCCTAGGCTGAAGCAAACCACCGCCGCGTCGAAGAAGGCACCCATGAGAGGACTGGGCACGTTAGGGTCAAGTTCGCCGGGGATGTCCTAGATATCCAGCAGGTACATGACCCCATCGATCTCCATTGGGTAACGGTGCCAGGAGTAGGAGATCGATTGCTCGGTCTGCGACATGTTGTTAGCCTGTTTCAGTGGCTTCACTTGGAAGGGATGGTTTAGCACTCACCGGGAGGAACGCCTTGGTTTGCAGTCGACTATCGACCTGTTAGTGCCATGCCTTGTCTAGGTAGGTAGATAGGGAGGGAGGGAGGGAAGAAAGAAAGTACATACTTGATCAAGGAGGTCTTTCCAGCTGATTTGTCGCCGATGAGACAAATTCGGATTTTCTGGGAGGCGTTGGGGCTCCGGGCTGGAGTTGGTGCAACAGACTTCAGGCCGTCCTTGCTGAAAATTCTCACAATGCTGCTCCTGGGAGTTCTGTTCCCTTCCAGTGCCATCCCTGAGAACCGGCGCTGAAGTGAACTTAGGAGTCGGATTCGCTTAGTTGGAGGGCCATATGGAGCTTGGCTCTCAAGCGGCGAGTCCTAGTACAAGAGTAAGTATTCATTTCGATGACGCTGGGAAGAGAGAGTAGTAAGAAGTATGACACTTACAGCACGTCGCTTCTTGTTAACCTTGAGATGGCCGTTAGACAGCGAACGAAGCACTGGGTTGACTCGGCCAGTAGCCACTTCAGCTTGCATACCCACTTTTCGGTTGATGTTTTCTAGAGGAGTGCTGTTGGAAGGATCAGGTCCAAGAGCAGAAGTCTCTTCAATGATCTTGCTTCCATCTTTGTTATGCTGGCTCTCAGGTCGGCTCTCCTGAAGCCACTGGTGAAAGAAGTTGTTCGACTCTGTGCAAGAACAGGCACTCTGGAGCCACTCCTCGAAACGCTCAGTGTGGTGATATTCGTACTGTCCAGCAATATTCTCAGTGGTGACACGGCCATAGAGCGGAGTTGACTCGGGCAGAGCTCGAAGTCGCTCAAATACTAGATAGGCATCTGTCACGGGTTGGTGCATGGCTGTCCGATGGTGAACTTCGCTTGGCGGGCCAAGGGCGTGCATGTTGTGACCTCCAGCTGATGCAGAGTAAACTCCTCGAATGATGGTGGGACAATAAGGATGTCCAGCACTAGGATTGTTGAAGTTACTCGAAGAAGGACCGCCGTATGGCTCTGGCTGGTTCCGAAAGAAGAATGGAGTTGGGGTGCGATCACGGACAGATTGCCCAGGAGGAGATGGCGGATGGAAAATTGGGGTGGATGGGAAGAAAGGGACGCCGTCAAGCACCTCGGACCTCCTGTAATGCCCTGGGATTGCGCGGGTGGTCATGGGGATACCTCTGCGGATTCTTGGGAGGATGAATCGACGTTCTTGATTGCCCTCCATCTGTACGGTTAGACGCCGGCGGGATCTTCTTGTAGTGACAGATGCTGGGGGGATATTTTCTAGTGACGCTGGTCAGAAGGAGGGTCTGTTGAGGTACGCGCGTTGCTGGGCTTGTTGTTGACAACTGATCGCGCCTACGCGATTGGGACGGGTACCTAAGGAGAGATTTACGAATGGAGGGAGACATTTGTGGATACGGTGCT
>Ga0164242_10007945_pt1 | contig 11564 bp, 7 predicted proteins | sample OricomgcompostMG_FD_108783 | JGI IMG/M metagenome (GOLD analysis project Ga0164242, IMG submission 108783) | Miracle-Growth compost microbial communities from Emeryville, California, USA - Original compost - Miracle growth compost (MG) ... | reverse complement strand
TGGATCGTCGGATTGCCGATGGGTTACAGCCTGGGGATTCTGGCGGGGTACGGCCCGAAAGCATTATGGGTGGGCCCGATCGTCGGGCTGACCGCAGCCGGCCTGTTGCTGATGCTGCGGTTTCAGCGGACGATTTTGCGGCTGCCGATGGTGGAGCAGGAGACGACCACTCCGTCGATTCCCCCGGCGGAATCGGCGGTGAGGTGCGGAACGGACGCCGGGTAAGGTGGAGGAGTAAGTTTTCGGTGTTCAGTTTTCGGTGGCAAAGGCCTGCACCGGCTGCCACTGGCGTTCAGGGCGTAGGGTGGGGCTGTGCCCACCATGCAATACTGACCCGAAGAGGAGAGCGAGGAGCCCAGGCCAGTCGGTTCCCGGTTTTCTGATTTCACGCAGAGTCGCAGAGCCGCAAATAAGTTCTTTTGGCGTCTCTGCGTGAGTCTTATTCTTCCGAGATGATTCACGATCCGCTGGGCAATCCTGTTCTCTTTGTGTCTTCGAGTCTTTGTGGTTCCTCTTCTGCTGATTCGGCTTATTCGTTTGATTCGTGGTTATTTTTCCAGAATCTGCGGTTCAGGATTGTCGCGCCCTTACAAGGGCTTTTGTGGTTGATTTGGTTCCGCTACCCGGGGCGGCGCTGCGCTCTGCCCCGGGCTATAATGTGGCTGGCCTTTCAGGCCGGAAGAACTCTTTCGACCACGTCAATGGTTCCCCGGTGCCGATCACTTCGCACAGCCAGAGCACTGGCGGACTACGCCCGCCAGTGGCACCCGCCGGAACAAAAACCGACCTGGTTTCCAATGCCCGATTCGATGGATTTTGCACAGCCCAGCAACAGGAGAACCACCCGTTCTCAATCGCGGAACGGGTGCACCACTTCCTTCCAGTACTTCTCGAACTGGAATGCCGGGCTGTTGTCTTCATCGTGACACTTCCGGCAGACGTGCTTCTCGGCCACCACCAGGTCGAGATGCTGCGATTTCCGCAACCGGACAAGGTCGTCGCTCATCTTCCGGGATTTGGCATACTTCTCTTCCGCCTCGACATGCTGGCTGCCCGGGCCGTGGCAGTTTTCGCACTGCTGCCCCTGCAGATGAGCGCTCTGCTGTTCATCCACATAACCCGACTGGTACCGCAACACGTCCTGCGGGCTCCAGCCGGTCACATGGCAGGACAGGCATTCCGGATCGTACACCCGCGAGATCCAGGTTTTCTCCTGTCCTTTCCGTCCGACTTTCAGGCTGTCGAACGCGTGGGCGTGTTTCGTCCCTTTCCATTTGTTGAACGCTTTTTTATGGCACTCGCCACACTTCGCGGCTCCCACAAAATCGGCCCCGGTGGGATGCGTAATCGCCGGGTCGGTGGCCGCGATATTCTCGGCCTTCAGCCGCTCCTGGTAGAACCGCATGTGGTCCTCCATCCGGGGCGAGTTCTGAAACCGCTGGTTGTCGAGGTCGACCAGTTCGAACCGCAACGGATGTTCCTGATCGTCCGGGTAGATTCCCACAACCCCCACATGCTTCCCCTTGGCTCCCACGGTCACCAGCATCGTCTTGCCGACAAACTGCGGTCGCGGATCGGGGTCTTCCGGTCCGCCGGTACTGAGAATCAACTGCACCTGCGGAAACGCTTCCGCCAGCCCCTTCGATTCTTCCACCGAAGCATGCGAAATCAGCACCAGCAGATCGGGCTTCCCGGCTTCCAGTTCCGAAATCACCTTGGTCAGCGCAGTTTTGGGGTCTTCGATGGCGATGTCGGACGGAGCATTCCCGGCAGCCCCGGCCGGCAGAACTTCGGGCTTCAGGCTGGGACCAAAGTCCGCCGTCACCCCGACCTTGAGGTCGCCGACGGTCATCACCGTTTTCGGCACCGGCGTCCCCACCTCGGGAGAACCGAACAGCACGACGTTCGCACTTAAGAACGGCAGTTCCTGCGGATTGTGCTGCGACAGTAGGTACTCGGGCCCGAGTTTCAGTTCTTCGACCCCGACTGCCAGGCCGCCGTACTTCATGTCTTTGAGCGCGCTGAGCATCGTCTCGAATTTGATTTTCGATTGCCGGCGCTGCGCGAACTTCCGCTTGATCAGTCCCCCGGCATCGAGGGCCCCCACGGGCCATTTCCGGTCCCGGATCTGCCGCAGCAGATCATCCCGCCTGGCAAACCCGCCCAACTGAATCAGCGAGCAGCCACAGGGCTCGAAGTGCCCGTGCTGTTCCCCCGACAGCAGCAGCACCGCGGCGGGCTGGGGCCAGTCTTTGAACAGCGGACGGGGCGGCTCCACAGCAGGTGCCGTCGACTTTCCGTTCGATGCAGGATCGCTTTTGCCCGGCTGATCTTTGGCAACCGGCGAATCGGGTTCGGCAGGACGGGCCCGGTCGCGATACACCAGCGCGCCATACACCCCCGCAAGGATCAGGACCAGGACCAGGCCGCCGGCCAGCAACGCTTTTGACATCAGGTGATTCCCTTCACGAAAACAGATCTCCAGAATAAATTCGCGGCCCACGATCCTGCCGGTACCACGGCCGGTACCAGGTGCAGTTCTACCCCGGTTTCAATACGGGTTGAAGATGACCTGGAAGTTGATTTCGGGGGCCTGGGGGTGGTTCGTCGTGATTTTGATCTTCCCCCGATTGTCCTTCAGATGCGGTTCCTTCGGGCTCCCCGGCGGGAACTCGAACGTCAGGTGATAATGCTTGCTCCGGCCTTTGAACTTTTCGTCGGGCTGAATCGAGACGCGGATATAATCCGGGTCGGCCTGGACCTCTTTGAATTCCAGCCCGGCTTCCGGACAGTTTCGCACAAACAGGTTCAGCGTCACCTTTTTACCCACCTTGGCCGCAAACGTCCCCAGGCTGACCGTCATCTGGTCTTCGATCCAGTTCGGTCCCAGAATGCTGATCGGACCGGCGTGCATCCCGGTCACCATCACCTGCACGGCGATTGGCTCGCCCGCATCGGCGGACTCCGGTTTGTCGCCGTCGGTGGAGGCGTCTTTGTCACCGTCTTTGTCACCGTCGGCGGGTTGATCGGACTTCGGCTCCGGTTTCTGTTCCTCTGTATTTTTGGCGGCTTCGGCAGATTTGGCGGCATCGGCAGATATTTTGTCGTCCGGTTTGTCCGCTGCCGTTTTATTGTCGGCGGCTTGATCGCCCGCGGTGTGGGTGGTTTTCCTGCCACGGATGTCCGTCTGCACGATCAGCGGGAACCGGAACTCGCCCACCGGAATGTCCGGTCGAATCTCCAGGGCAATCGAATACCCCGACTGGGCATGCAGCTCTTTGAGAACCTCGGCTTCCAGCGGTTCGGACTTTACGGTCGCGAAGGGAGAATCGACTTTGAGATCGGTAATCTGGAATTTATCGAGCACGGTGGAGTAAATGCTGCCGGTAAACGGCGTTGGCTCCGATTCGTTGATTTCGTGCAGATGCCAGGTGTCGGCCGGCGAGAAATGAAATTTGGCATCGACCGTCCCCGAAACGGTCAACTCGATTTTCGTCCGCTTGGGGTCGTTGGTCAGAATGTTGGCGACCTGGCGGAACATGGTGCTTTCGGCGACAGGCTTCCAGGTCAGTTCGATTTCGGCCGATTCGCCGGGGGGAACCTCTCCCTGGGCCAGTTCACTGAGAGTACATTTGCAGGTGGTGGTCCCCTTGACGAGTTTCAGCGGAGCTTCGCCTTCGTTCCGCACCACAAACATGTGGGTCCGTTCTTCGCCAGCTTCCATGGCCCCGAACGCGAATTCGGTTTCGTCGAGAACGGCTTTGGGATACGGCCCGGTCGCCGAGACTTCGGGAGCTTCCGGATCTTCTTTGGCCGCGGGGGCAGGGGTGGCGGTGGCCTGTTTCCGGGATGGATCGGCCTTCAGCATCCAGACGGCCGCGTACAGCGACCCCACCGCGACCAGAACCGCAACCAGGAGTGTGCCGACTTTCATCCAATTTCCTCCACGAAAAGCCCGGGGCGAACAACGCCTGATAACGACCGGATAAGAATTACAAACCAGACTCTCATTGTAAATGACGTACGACGGGGGTCAATTACAGCCAGAAATGTGGCTGGCCGGGTCGACAGGCGAAGTGCCTCCCCCCACACATCGCTGAATACGTAAAAAGCCGGAAGTTTGATGGACCGAAACCCGGCAAATGCCGGATACGTTTCTTTATTGTTCCTCCGAAGAATTCAGCTCCTCGGCCAGTGTCTGCATCCGTTTGACCTGTTCTTCGGGCAGCAGTTTGTCGGTATGCCCGGCTGTCCGGCTGATTTCGTGCAGGTCGAGCGCCTGTTGTGCCGCAAACGCCGCGGCCTTTGTCTGACCGGCTGCCGACAACGCCTCCGCCATCTGCACCTGCAGCGCAGCCTTGTTGGGGTAGTGAGAAATCGCCTGTGCAAATTCGCCGACGGCAGCCACGGCATCGTCCGGTTGAGCCGACTTCCGGAATCGTTCGAGATAGAATTCCCCCAGCAACCGATAGCCGGTGATATCTCCCGGGTTACGCTTGATGGCGTCCCGCCCCCAGTGGATGACCTGATCGAACTGTTTCTCCTGCTGTGCCCCACTGGTCATCTGCCAGCGCTGCCAGGCCAGTTGCGACAGTCGCAGATAAGGGTCGGCCGACAGCGGGTCGGCCCCGGCAGCCTGCAGATACAACGCTTCGGCAGCGCGTGCATTCCCACGGTCGAACAGTTGCCGGTCTCCGTCGGCAATCAGATTTTCGCGACGACTGACCTGCCGGGGGCCCGTCAGCAGACAGGTCAGGCAGACGGCCAGCAGCACTCCGACCACGCCAGCCATTCGAAGGCGGGAGACAGAACTCAGCACCCGTTCGTCGTCGCTGGACTGAGGCTGCCAGCCCAGCACCACCAGCAACAGCACTGTCTGCAGCACGGCAGGCATGGCAATTCCCCCGGCCCCGAGCAGATGCACCAGCAGACCGATCGCCGCCGCTCCCATTCCCAGCCGGAGAATCCGGGAAGGATCAACGACCGAACCACAGCAGACGATGAAGGCCGCACCTCCAGCCGCCAGAACGAGTGCCCGCTCGTCGATCGTCAACAGCCAGATCAGCAGACAGGCGGTCAGAGCCCCGATGCCCGGGGCTCCGGTTGCGGCCCACAGGTCCGACAGAAACGGTACGGGAACCTGCGAGGCGGGCCGCGTCTTGTTCGACGCCGCGCCTCCGATAGCGGAACCCGCGGGAGTGGCCTGGGGCGCTCCCGTCGGCACTGTCGCCCCTGTTGAAGTCGTCGGCCTCACGCCAGTGCCGGTGGTTCCGTCGGAGACCGCATCGCTGGCCCCCGGCCCGGCAGTCGGCCCGTCAGCCAGTCCGTCAGTTGGCGGGCGTTGCAGCAGCACCGTCACCACCGCCGAGCACAACAGCACCAACCCTGCCAGGGAACAGTATCCCCCATTCACCCACACATCCAGAAACAGGTTGTGCGGATCGGCGATTTCTTCACTCGATTCCGGCAGTTTGTATCGCAGGTAATGCGCGCGGAAATTGCCGGGCCCGACTCCGAATGTCCGGTTCCCGGAATTTTCGTTGATGACCTGCCAGGTCCCGCTCCAGTACTCCAGACGGTACCGCAGCGACTTGCCAGCTTCGGAGAATACGAACCGGTCGAGCCCCCCTGTTCCCCAGGCCACCCCAGCCCCCAGAACGGCCATCATAAGAATCGCCAGCCCGCCGATGATCAGCTTTCGCGGCTGCAGAGTCCGGCTCCACATCAGGGCCGCCCCCCAGGCCAGCAGACCGGCCAGCAGCCCGACGTAAGCCGTCCGGCTCTTGGTCAGCAGTAAACAGAACGCGACCAGCAGCAGCGCCCCCCAACCGGCGATCTGCCGCCACCGGAGCCGGATCAGCCCCCCCCTGCCCCGCGCAATCATCGCGGCCAGCCACACCACCACCACACACAGCAGAACACCGGCCAATGTATTGGCCAGGGCAAACATCCCCAACGGCTCGCGACTGGCTTTCAACCGCTGCTCCCACAGGAATCGGGCTCCCGCTTCGGCGGGAATCCCCATCTGCAGGAACTCTCCCTGCAGTTGGCGTTGCTCGATATCCCATTCGGCGGCGGCCCGCGGATTGGCAGGCCGACCCCGCTGTTCGAGATCGTCCAGCCGGTGCGTCAGTTGGTCATACGTTTTAATCAGCTCGGAATATCCGAAGAAATGCTGATAGACCCCCAGTCCCGACAATGACACGCCGGTTGCCAGAAACAGTGTCAGGAACTGTCGGCGGCGAGCCTCGTTGACAAGCAACTGCCGTAATAAAAACCAGGTGGCGGCGATCCCCACCCATTCCCACAGCAGGTTGAGGGAGGCCCGTTTGTCGCCGGTGGTGGCCAGCACCAGCCCCGCACTGACCAGGTTCCCCAGAACCAGCAGCCCGGGGCCCCAATCGATCCACGACAGCCGGCACTGTAACGTTCCTTCCCGATATTGCACCGCGGCCCACAGCAGGCAGGCCAGCAGAGCCCCGAGTGCCAGCCACAGCGTCCCTCCCAGCGAAGCGGCTTCGGTCGGGGTGATCCACCGCGCCACCAGCACGCCCCCCACCACCGCCAGCAATGCCGCTTCCAGCCAGTCGACACCGGCAGCCAGGCTGCCTGGGCGATCGACCGGAGAGCTGGAGGCTGCACGGTTCTGGTTTCGGCGATTGCGGCTCATGAGTCGGACTGCTCACGTTCGAGGCGAGCCGATTTCCGCCGGCCCGCGGTTTCCAGAATCGCAATGACGGCCAGCAGACAGGCAACCATCAGCAGAATCAGGCAGGCTCCTCCCCACCCCGAAACCTGGTACAGCAGCAGCCCGCCGATGCCCGTTGTCAATGTGACCAGGTGAATGGTGAGCACGGCCCGATGCCGGCTGAGCCCGAGTTCCACCAGCCGATGCGAAAAGTGCGATTTGTCGGCGTGAAACGGACTGCGGCCCTGCAGCAGGCGGATCAGCACGACCGAACAGAAATCGTACAGGGGGACAGCCAGAACGCACAGCGGCGCCAGAATGACATGCCGGCTGTTGCGATCGTATTCATAAAAAGTCCCCACCACGACCAGGCAGCCCAGCCACATGCTGATGAGATTGCTTCCCGCGTCTCCCATGAAAATTTTTGCCGGCGGCCAGTTGAACACCAGAAACCCGGCCAGTGACCCGGCCAGTATGAGCAGAAACGCCGCCACAAACCAGTGGGGCTGCGGCCCTCCGATCAGCATGATGACGGCGAACATCACCGACACAATGAGCGCAATGCCCCCCGACAGGCCATCCATGTTGTCCAGAAAATTGAACGAGTTGGTCATGACGACAATCCACAGAACGGTCAGGCCGCCTCCCAGACCGGCCATCGACAGAAATGCCGAGCCCCGCACGCCCCCCGCCACCACACCACACGCGACCAGCAACTGAACCAGCAGCCGGGGCTGCCAGCGGAGATTGTGCAGATCGTCGAGCAGCCCGAGGGTGACCAGAACTGTTCCGCCGAGCAGAATCGCCCACAACTGGGGAGCCCGCCAGGCGATCCCCTCGAGGTGCGGACGCAGCGCCCCGGGAACCCAGTCGATGGAAATCATTCCGTGCTGCACGAGTGCCACGGCGAGCTGTGCCCCGGCCAGCGGCAGCAGAACCCCCAGCCAGATACCGACGCCTCCTCCCATGGGAGTGGGTACGGAATGGACTTTACGGACGCCGGGTTTGTCCAGCAGCCCCAGCCGCGGGGCCAGCCGCAGCATCAGCCACGTGACCAGCACCGAAACTCCGAAGCCGGAAAGAACCGACAGAACAATCAGAGACCACATTCCAGCCTGCCCATGACGGCTACCCTTGCAGCCGCTATCCTAGGGGGATTGCCGAGAGATCCACACGATCTTTCGGACCGCTCCACCGTTTCATGAATTCCACGACACCTGCAGAAATTGCTGTATGAGTTCGCCACCACCAACCATTATCCGGGCCGTCAAGCAGTCGCAGTCGTTCGAGCTGCAATGGGAAGACAGCCCGGTCTGCCAGATTCTGTTCCATACATTACGGGCCGCGTGTCCCTGCGCCACCTGTATCGACGAATTCACCGGCGCGAAGCTGCTGGACCCCGATACGATTCCGGCCGACATTGCCCCGGTGCAGATGGGGTTTATCGGCAATTACGCCTTGAAGATTACGTGGTCGGACGGGCATTCGACAGGACTGTACACCTGGGATCTGCTGGCGGACCTGGCCGGACAACAGGGGGACGGCTGACATCATCCGGTGCGCAACGCTGAAGACCGGCAGAGAGAAACCGCAACGGCTGATGTGGAAAAGTGTGACGCCGACACTGTAACGGGAAGCGGAGGCGGTTGCCACCAGCAGGCGGCGCTGCGATCTGCCCCGGACTCTTTTGTGGTTGCCCTGCGGGGCCGTAGACACTTCGAACTATCAGAGCACTGGCGGCTTGCAGGCCGCCAGTGGCACCCGACAGGAACCGATTAGCCTGGTCTCCTCGCTGGCGCTTCGAGTTCATATTGGTGGAAACAACCCACACGACGGCCCCGTCACCCGCCCGTCTTCATCCTTCATCCTTCATCCTTCATGGTGGGCACAGCCCTCCATACTGAACACTGAACACTGAACACTTCCTCATGTACGAAGTCGAACTCAAATTTCCGCTCCCCGATGCCGACCGGATTGTCGCCCTGCTGACTTCCTGGAAAGTCGACCGCAGCCCTCCTGTCGTACAATGCGATACGTACTACAATCACCCGGCACGCGACTTCAAAGCCTCCGACGAAGCGCTCCGCATCCGGCAGATTGGCACGGAAAACCGCATCACCTACAAAGGCCCGGTCGTCGACTCCCAGACTAAAACCCGGCGGGAAATCGAACTCGGCTTCGACGACGGGGCGGGGGCCGCCGATCGGTTCGCCACGATGCTGGAGCTGCTCGGGTTCCGGCGGGTCCGGCAGGTCCGCAAACAACGTGTCACCGCGACCCTGGTCCGCGAAGGGCGAACCTTCGAACTGGCCCTCGATAATGTGGAAGGGCTGGGGAGTTACCTCGAAATCGAAACACAGGCCGACGAATCGCAGCGGATCGAGGCCCAGCAGGCCGTGCTGGATCTGGCCCGGGAACTGGGGCTGAGCAATGCCGAACGGCGATCGTACCTGGGGCTGTTGATGGATCAGGAGGAAGAACATCGGTAGTCTCCGATTTCTTCCGATTTCCCCTCTTGCATCCTCCAGAAGAGCTGATATAGTGTCTTTTTGTTCAGTATATCAAATAACAGAACCGAAGATATGCTTAACGTGGCACCGTTTGCATTGGAAACTTGCCGCGGCTAACTGTCCGGCCCTGGTTCATAAGGAAGGGAGACTCCTGGTATGTCGGCAAAAGTGAAGGCGGCCAAAGGCGGCAGCGGCAAAGTGGCGGAAAACAACGGCGAGCACAAGCTGCTGGACAATGCCCTCGGGCAGATCGAGAAAGCGTTCGGCAAAGGCTCGATCATGAAGCTGTCGGATGCTTCGATGGCTCCGATTGCCGGTATTCCCTCCGGGGCACTCTCTCTCGACCTGGCACTGGGGGGGCGAGGGTTTCCCCGCGGACGGATCATCGAGCTGTTTGGCCCCGAGTCGAGCGGAAAAACGACGCTGGCGCTGCACGTCATCGCGAATGCCCAGCGGCTGGGAGGAATTGCGGCCTTTGTCGACGCCGAGCATGCGCTCGATCCCTCGTGGGCCAAGCGGATCGGGGTGGACCTCGAAGATCTGCTGGTCAGCCAGCCGTCTTATGGGGAAGAGGCGCTGCAGATTGCGGAAATGCTCATCAAATCGAATGCAGTCGACTGTATTGTGGTCGACTCGGTCGCAGCCCTGGTTCCCAAGGCGGAACTGGATGGCGAAATCGGCGATACGCACGTCGGTCTGCAGGCCCGGATGATGAGCCAGGCCATGCGGAAGCTGACCGGAGCCATCGCCAAATCCAAGACCTGCGTCATCTTCATCAACCAGATCCGCGAGAAGATCGGGGTGATGTTCGGCAGTCCGGAAACGACACCGGGGGGCCGGGCGCTCAAGTTCTACAGTTCCTGCCGGGTCGATGTCCGCCGGATCACCACGCTGAAAGAGGGAGACACGACGACCGGCATCCGGATGCGGGCCAAAATTGTCAAGAACAAGGTGGCCCCCCCCTTCCGTGTCGCCGAGTTCGACATGCTGGGAGAAGAAGGGATCAGCCTTGAGGGAGATGTCATCGACCTGGCGATCGAAAGTAAAGTGATCGACCGGAGTGGCACCTGGCTGAGTTACGGGGATGTCAAACTTGGTCAGGGACGGGAAAAGGCCCGCATGCTCCTCAAAGAAAACCCCGACATGCTGCAGGAACTGGTTGCCAAAGTGCTGAAAGCCCGCGGTCACGACCCTGCCGAGCTGAATTCCCAGAACGGACAGCCGGCCGCCAATCCTGAGGAGTAATGCCTCCCATGCCCCGAGGACCTTCCCGCTGCCACTTCCGACCAGTCGTGTCGCTGCTGTTCTGCGGCTGCCTGGTTCTGGCTGCGCGCGGCGGCGAGTTACCGGCCCAGGAAGCCACCGGGTTGAGTGCCGCACTGGCGCTCGAACAAACGTTTGCCAAAGTCATCGAGGAGACCGAGCCTTCGGTGGTCAGTATTGCACGAGACCGGCTGCGACCTTCCCGCATGTCGGAACTCGACGAATTCGAGGGACTGCAGCCGCGGATGGGGCTGCTCCCCGACCGTAACGACATTTCGAGCCCCAGCTACATCCCCAACGAATTCGGGACGGGAATTGTCATCGGCGCCGACGGGTTGATTCTGACCAACTACCGGCTGGTTCGAGGGGGACCGGTGGAAGGCAAGGCCGGGGCGGGGGAACAGAACCTGTACGTCCGGCTGTGGGACCGGCGGGGCTTTCCGGCGCGGATTCACGCGGCCGACCCGCGGAGCGACCTGGCCGTGCTGAAGATCGACGCCACCGGACTCAAGCCGATTAAGCTGGGGAACTCCTCCCGACTGAAGAAAGGGCACCTGGTTCTGTCGCTGGGGAACCCGTATGCGATTGCGCGGGATGGGTCAGCCAGCGCCAGTTGGGGCATCATCAGCAATATTGGTCGACAGGCGCACCTCGATATCGACCCGACCGACCAGGAAGAACACAAAAAGCAGACGATACATCACCTGGGGACGCTGCTGCAGCTTGATATGCGGCTGAACCTGGGAACCAGCGGCGCACCACTGCTGAACCTGCAGGGAGAAATGGTCGGGCTGACCACCTCGCTGGCGGCGATTGTGGGTTATGAAAAGTCGTCGGGGTTCGGGGTTCCGGTCGACGATGCCATGCTGCGGGTGATTGACACGCTGGCCAAAGGCCAGGAAGTCGAGTACGGCTTTCTGGGAGTGCGGATGTCAACCAACGACGCCATGTCGCCCGAAGAGCAACGTCTGATCCACGAACGGTTCGGGCAATACGGCGGAGCCCGGATCAGCACGGTGCTGACCAACTCCCCCGCGTATCAGGCCGGGCTGATGAATAACGACGTTGTGCTGGGGGTCAACGGCGACCCGGTGTACTCCGGG
>Ga0164242_10007944_pt1 | contig 11564 bp, 12 predicted proteins | sample OricomgcompostMG_FD_108783 | JGI IMG/M metagenome (GOLD analysis project Ga0164242, IMG submission 108783) | Miracle-Growth compost microbial communities from Emeryville, California, USA - Original compost - Miracle growth compost (MG) ... | reverse complement strand
TCTCTCCGTGGACTGGAACCAGACGTACCGCACGATCGGTGATGAGTCGATGTTCGTCTCGCAGCTCGCGTTCCTGCGCAACGTCGAGCGCGGCGAGGCCTACCAGGCGATGGCTCCCACACTGTGGGATGTGACGTTCCGCAGCGCTGTCGCGCAGGCGGAGCTCGAGGATCGCGACCAACCAGGCGCGTTCCACACGATCTCGTTCCACGGCGAGGCCGGCCCTGTCGTCATCGCCACGACGCGTCCCGAACTCATAGCGGCGTGCGTGGCCCTTGTCGCGCATCCGAGTGACGAGCGCTACAAGCCGCTCTTCGGCAAGACCGTACGCACGCCGGTGTTCGGCGTGGAGGTACCGGTGCTCGCACACCACCTCGCAGAGCCCGACGAGGGAACGGGCATCGCGATGGTCTGCACGTTCGGCGACATCACGGATGTGACGTGGTGGCGCGAACTCGACCTGCCCACTCGCCCGATCATCGGCTTCGACGGCCGCGTGCTCACCGACCCGCCCGAGGCGATCGCCACGCAGGAGGCGAAGGACGCCTACGCCCAGTTGGCGGGCAAGACCGTGTTCTCGGCCAAGCAGGCAATGGTCGAGCTGCTGAAGGCATCCGGCGATCTCCTGGAGGATCCGAAACCGATCACACATCCGGTCAAGTTCTACGAGAAGGGCGACCGGCCGCTCGAGATCGTCTCGACCCGCCAGTGGTACCTCACCAACGGCGCGCGCGACGGGAAGCTCTCCGACCGGCTCATCGAGCTCGGCCGCGAGATCGACTGGCACCCCGACTTCATGCGCGTGCGCTACGAGAACTGGATCGGAGGGCTCTCCGGCGACTGGCTCGTGTCGCGACAGCGGTTCTTCGGCGTGCCGATCCCCGTGTGGTACCCGGTAAACGCGGATGGCGAGACAGACTTCGACCACCCGATCCTGCCTGCTCGGGAGCAGCTGCCGGTCGATCCCACGATCGACACCGCCCCCGGGTTCGAGGAGGCGCAGCGTGGCGTGCCGGGCGGATTCGTCGGCGAGGTGGACATCCTCGACACCTGGGCGACGTCATCGCTCACTCCGCAGATCGTGGGGGGCTGGGAACGCGACCCGGAGCTGTTCGAGTCCGTGTTCCCCTACGACCTCCGTCCGCAGGGTCAGGACATCATCCGCACCTGGCTGTTCTCCACCCTCCTGCGTGCACAGCTCGAGGAGGGCGTCGCGCCGTGGAGGCACGCTGCTCTCTCCGGATTCATCGTCGATCCCGACCGCAAGAAGATGTCGAAGTCCAAGGGCAACGTCGTGACGCCCGCAGACATCCTCGAGAAGCACGGCTCCGATTCGGTGCGCTACTGGGCCGCATCCAGCAAGCTCGGCACCGACTCCGCGTTCGACCCGCAGAATCCGACGCAGATCAAGATCGGGCGGCGCTTGGCCATCAAGGTGCTGAACGCGGCCAAGTTCATCCTTGGCTTCCCGGAGGGCGACGGCGCAGTCACCGAGCCGTTGGACCGCAGCATGCTCGCCTGGCTCGCCGACGTGGTCGCCGACGCGACCACAGCGCTCGACGGTTATGACCACGCCAGGGCGCTCGAGGTGAGCGAATCGTTCTTCTGGACGTTCTGCGACGACTACCTGGAACTGGTCAAGGAACGCGCTTACAGCGAGGGCCGTGGCGCCGGCTCGGCGGTGGCCGCCCTCCGGATCGCGCTCTCCACCATGCTCCGGCTGTTCGCCCCGGTCATCCCGTTCGCCACGGAGGAGGCCTGGTCCTGGTTCCAGGCGGGCTCGGTGCACACGACGGAATGGCCCTCCGCCGACGAGGTGCGAGCAGCGGCGGGCGAGTCGACACCGCTGGTACTGAAGGCGACGTCGGGTGTGCTGACGGGCATCCGCGGAGCCAAGACGTCCGCGAAGGCGTCGCAGAAGGCACCGGTCGCCCGTGCCGTCGTCACCGCGCCCGACGACGATCTGCGGGCCATCGAGCAGGCCGCTGCAGACATCCGTGCCGTCGGCCGCATCGCCGAACTCGAGTTCGTTCCGGGCGACGAGCTGACGGTCGACGTGGAACTCGCGGACGAGTCTGCCGCATAGAAATGGTCTATCGCGGCAGTGCCGCTCAGAGGCTCAATCGGCTCGACCGAGCAAATGAACTCGCTCGGCTCTCGCCTCAATTGCCTCTAGGCGCACTGTTCCGCCTGACAATAGGTTGTAGACACGTCTCGCGCGTACCGCGAAGGGCGTGCCCAGAGGGGGATTGAATGGGAATCACGATCCGCGAACCGGCAGAGGGAGACTTCTTCTCCTGGCTCGCCCTTTACGAGGATTACGCTGCGTTCTACGGACGCCAGCTCACCGACCAGGGCGCTCTCCTGGTGTGGAGCTGGCTGACGGATGCCGCGCACAGCGAGCGCGGGCTGGTCGCCGTCGACGACGAAGGCGCCCTGGTCGGCCTCGTGCACTTCCACGATGTGCCGCGTCCCCTGGAGGGCGGCCACGCACTGCACATCGACGACCTCTTCGTGCTCGAGGAGCACAGAGAGCAGGGTTACGGGCGCACGCTCATCGAAGCCGTCGCTTCCCTCGGCGCCGCGTCCGGCATTCGCGTCGTGCAGTGGCTGGCGAAGCCGGAGGACTCGGATGTCCGTGGCTTCTACGACGAGATCGCCGATGCCTCCGAAGAGGTCGTCTACCGTCTGCGTCCTCAGGAGTCCTGACCGTGCAACTCGGCACCCGCTGGCCCGTTGGCGGCACCGCGCCGGATCGCCTTCCCTCCGTCGTCGTCTCCGCCGTGCGGGCCGTGGAGGATGAGCTCGAGGCGCTCGACGTCGACGCCTCGACCTGGCGGTGGACGCTGACCTGGCTCGAGGGCAAGCCCGTTGTGGAACTGGATGATGGAACGGTCATCCGCTATCACCCCGAAGAGGACACGGCTACCGTCTCCCAGCCAGACGACGGCGATATCGCCGGTTGACCTCGTCAAACCGCCCGTTGGTTCGACGAGGTCGGCCCACGGCGCGGTCGCAACTCAGGGCAGCAGCTGCCCCCGCAGAGCGGCCGTGCGCACCGCGGCTTGCTCTTCGACCTCCGCCTGACGACGGTAGAGCGCCTGCCGCTCCGCCTCGAGTCGCTCACGCCGCTCGCCCCAGGAGACCAAGGCCCGGCCGACCCTGATCGCTGCACGCCCTCGCCCGAATCCGCGAGCGGGAACCGCTCCGATCGTGCTCATGATCCCTGCTCCACTCCGCCGATGATCGGGAACGCATTGAACTGCACCTGCACCGGCCGCGCCCCTGCCGGCACCTCTCGCTCGCGGAAGGCGACGATCGCCTCGTCGAGCACGTCATAGACCTTCGCGGAGAGCTCGGCGAGCTCCTCGGCCGTCATCCGCAGGTTGGACGTCGAGATCGTAATGGCCTTCAGCCACGTCTCAGAGAACGTGTCGGCCGCCCGCGCCATGAAGTCGTTCAGCGCGTTCTCCTGGTTCCTGCGGAACTCCCTGTTGACGAGGTCGTACGCCTCGCGTCCGGCAGCGGTGTCGCCGAGCTCCGTCGGATCCATCGAGAGCCCGACCGGCGCCCGGCGCCACCAGCGCTCTCTTGCGCTGCCCTTGCCCTCCACCTCGCGAACGAAATCATGCTTTGCAAGCTGCCTCAGGTGATAGCTGGTGGCGCCGCTCGACTCTCCGAGACGTTCTCCCAGGCCACTGGCTGTCAGCGGTCCGAATTTGGACAGCTCGTCCAAGATGCGCACCCGCAACGGGTGGGCCATCACCTTCAGCGCTGCGAGGTCGATGTGCCGATCGGTGCGACGCAGCGGCTGCTCGGAGGTTTCTCCCCCCTCAGCTGCCGAAGTCGCCTCGGCCGACTCTTCGTCGTTCATGCCACGAGACTACGCGTGCAAAGCGTCCTTTGCAAGGATTTCTTTGCATAGTGCCCTTTGCAACCACTTCTTTGGATGCCGAGTTGCGGCCCTAGGCTGGGCACATGACGAACCCGCTCATCAGCGACAGCACGCTTCCGCACGGCCTTCCCCCGTTCGCCGAGATCCGCGACGAGCACTACCTCCCCGCGTTCGAGCAGGCCATGGCCGACCACCGTGCAGAGGTGGCCGCGATAGCGGCCGACCCCGCGGAGCCCACCTTCGAGAACACGTTCGTACCCCTGGAACGCTCCGGCCGTCTCTTGCGCCACGTCTCCGAGGTGTTCTTCAACAAGAGCTCGGCCGACTCGAGCGACGAGATCAGCGCCATCGAGGAGAAACTCGCACCCGACCTCGCCGCACACGAAGACGCGATCCGGCTCGATCCCGCACTCTACGAACGCATCAGTGCCGTGCACGCCCGCCTGAACGAACTGGGCCTGGACGCGGAGTCCCGCTATCTCGTCGAGCGCTACCACGAGGAGTTCACGCTGGCCGGCGCCGGACTCGCGGATGCCGACAAGGAACGTCTCAAGCAACTGAACGCTGAGCTTTCCACTCTCTCGACCCGGTTCGAGAAGAACCTTCTCGCAGACACGAACGACCTCGCTGTGCACGTGGACGATGCGGCGCAGCTCGATGGTCTCTCCCCTGCGGAGCTCTCCGCGGCTGAGCAGGCCGCGCATGAGCGCGAGCTCGACGGGTACCTGATCACCCTGGTGCTGCCCACCGGCCACCCGTACCTGGCGCGGCTGACCGACCGTGGTGTGCGCGAGCGGGTGATGCGGGCATCCCGCTCCCGGGGCATTCACGGCGGCGATCACGACACACGCGACCTCGTTCTGCGCATCACTTCGTTGCGCGCCGAACGTGCCCGCCTCCTCGGGTTCGCGAACCACGCAGCCTACGTCACCGCTTCGCAGACGGCGCGCACTCCGGATGCCGTGGCTGGCATGCTGGGCCGCCTCGCCCCGGCCGCAGCCCGGAATGCCGCCGCGGAGAAGGAGGACCTGCGTGCATCCGCCGGTTTCGACATCGAGCCGTGGGACTGGGCGTACTACTCCGAGAAGGTGCGCGCGGCGAAGTACGACGTAGACACCGCCGCGATGCGCCCGTACTTCGAGGCGGAGCGGGTGCTGCGCGACGGCGTGTTCTTCGCCGCGAACCGGCTGTACGGCATTCGTTTCGAGGAGCGCACGGATCTGACCGCGTATCACCCGGATGCCCGTGTGTTCGAGGTCTTCGACGAAGACGGCACGGCGATCGGCCTCTACATCAACGACCTCTACACCAGAGACTCCAAGCGCGGCGGGGCGTGGATGAACGAGCTGGGCGAACGCACGCACCTGCTCGGCGGATCGACCATCGTGGTCAACAACCTCAACGTTCCGAAGCCGGCCGATGGCGAGCCGACGCTCCTGACGTATGACGAGGTGGGCACGCTGTTCCACGAGTTCGGGCACGCGCTGCACGGGCTGTTCGCCGTGACGAAGTATCCGAAGTTCGCCGGCACGAACGTGTTCCGCGACTTCGTCGAGTTCCCCAGCCAGGTCAACGAGATGTGGCTGCTGTGGCCCGACGTGCTCGACAACTACGCACGCCACTACGAGACCGGCGAGCGGATGCCTGCAGAGCTCGTGGAGCGCATCCGCGCCTCAGAGGCGTTCAACCAAGGCTTCGCCACCAGCGAGTACCTTGCTGCGGCGATGCTCGACCAGGCCTGGCACCGCATCGACGCCGACGCGAGAGTGGAGTCCGTCGAGGGGTTCGAAGCGGCCGCCCTGAGGGAGGCGGGACTCCACGATCCCGCCGTGCCGCCGCGGTACGCGAGCACGTACTTCGCTCACACGTTCTCGGGCGGCTATGACGCCGGCTACTACTCCTACATCTGGAGCGAGGTGCTCGACGCGGACACCGTCGAGTGGTTCAAGGAGAACGGCGGGCTCTCCCGTGAAGCAGGCGAGCGGTTCCGCCGCCACCTGCTCGGTGTAGGCGGTTCGAAGGATCCGCTGGAGGCGTACCGCGACTTCCGGGGCCGGGATGCCGTTATCGAGCCGCTGCTGCGCCGTCGCGGTCTCGACGCGGCGGGCTGAATTCGCCGAGCCGGTGCGGAACCGTCAGCGTGTCAACGAGAGGACGGTGACGACCGTGACGAGGGTGCCGATGATCCCCGTCGTCAGGCCGATACAGAACCAGCGGAGCCGACCGCCGACTCGTTCCGGAGCGGTTGGCAACCCCGGCATCGCACCGCCGCCGCTCTTCATCGTCACCGGCCCCATCGAGCCCGGGCCGAGTCCATTGCTCATGACTCGACCATATCGGGGCAGGCGCAAAGCGGCCGTATGTCGTCGTGTGACGACTGCGGATGCGCTCGTCCACGCCTGCTGCGTACCCTGAACGAACCGAATCGCGAGACCCGCGATTCCTCGACGCAGGGAGCCAAGTCATGTCCGTCCGAGCCGACCAGCACACCGCCGCCTCGTGCGCGTGGGAGCAGGGCGGCATGTGCGCGGACAACCGACCAGGTCACGGACTGCACGCGGTGCAGCTGCGCCTCGCGGCCGCCACGCCCTCTCAGTGGCAAGACCTGCTCGTGGTCCGCGTCCGTAACGACGGCTGGGTCGAGGCCGCGACGCTGGACGGCTGCCCGGTCTCGCTCTGGAACCACGGCGACCTCACGGACGTGGTGGCCGCGGGCGATCCCGTTGCGCTGCACCCCGTTTACAACGTGCTTTCCGCAGGCGCACGGCGCTTCAACGTGCTCGCCGAGAGCGCGGCCTGAGTTCAGACCGCCTCGGCCTGACGCATCATGTCGAGCATGGCCTGGCATACCTTCATGCAGGCATCGCACGCCATGGCGCACATGCGGCACGTCTCGCTCATCTCGGAGTGATTTCCGCACTCGTCGGAGCACGCCGAGCACATCGCCATGCACGCCTGCAGCATCGACTGCATCGCGGCCATGTCGAACCCGCTCGGACGCATCATCATACGCATCATCGTGTTGCAGACATCCGCGCAGTCCATGCACATCGACGCGCACTTGATCATGCCATCTGCCATGGCGTTGTCGGCGCACATCGTGCACGCCTGCTCGCACGCTGAACACGCCTCCATGCACTCCTGCATGGTCATCGTGTCCATAGCAGGCATGCCGATCGCATCCATCGACATGTTCTGCATCATTTCGGCCGTCATCTTGGTGTCCATCGGAGCCCCCGTTACGTCATCGTGACGGTTGCGATGCTACGCGCGAGCGGCCTCGACTGCTACGGACTCAGGCGGACTTCTCTTCGCGCCGCGTTCGACGATGCGGAACGATGGTCGGCGCCGCGTTGTCGAGCACGGCCTCGCGAGTCACCACGACGCGGGCTACCTCGTCGCTGGAGGGCACCTCGAACATGATCGGTCCGAGCACCTCCTCCATGATCGCCCGCAGTCCGCGAGCTCCGGTCTGGCGCAGCACGGCGAGGTCGGCGATGGCGTCGAGCGCCGCAGAGTCGAACTCGAGCTCCACGCCGTCGAGCTCGAACATGCGCTGGTACTGCTTGACGAGCGCGTTCTTCGGCACGGTCAGAATTTGAATGAGCGCCTCGCGGTCGAGCTGCGTCACCGTCGTCACGACGGGCAGCCGGCCGATGAATTCCGGAATAAGCCCGAACTTGTGCAGGTCTTCCGGCAGCACCTCGCTGAAGAGGTTGACGTCGTCGCCCTTGCTGTGCAGCGGCGCACCGAACCCGATGCCCTTCTTGCCCGCACGGGACGAGATGATGTCTTCCAATCCTGCGAAGGCGCCGGCGACGATGAACAGCACGTTCGTCGTGTCGATCTGGATGAACTCCTGGTGCGGATGCTTGCGCCCACCCTGCGGAGGAACCGATGCGACGGTGCCCTCCAGGATCTTCAGCAGGGCCTGCTGCACGCCCTCCCCCGACACATCGCGCGTGATCGACGGATTCTCGGCCTTGCGAGCGATCTTGTCGACCTCGTCGATGTAGATGATCCCGGTCTCGGCGCGTTTGACGTCGTAGTCCGCGGCCTGGATGAGCTTGAGCAGGATGTTCTCGACATCCTCCCCGACATAGCCCGCCTCGGTCAGCGCTGTTGCGTCGGCGAACGCGAACGGCACGTTGAGCCGCTTCGCGAGCGTCTGCGCGAGGTAGGTCTTGCCGCATCCGGTCGGGCCGATGAGCAGGATGTTCGACTTCGAGATCTCGATGTCGTCACCCACGGACTCGGCCGGCCCGAGCGTCGTCCGCGCCCGGACCCGCTTGTAATGGTTGTAGACCGCGACCGAAAGCGCCTTCTTCGCCGCATCCTGGCCGATGACGTATTCCTCGAGGAAGGCGAAGATCTCCTTCGGCTTGGGAAGGTCGAACTGCCCGGTGTTCTCCTCACCGGACTCCGCCATGCGCTCTTCGATGATCTCGTTGCACAGCTCGACGCACTCGTCGCAGATGTACACGCCAGGGCCCGCGATGAGCTGCTGGACCTGCTTCTGGCTCTTTCCGCAGAACGAGCACTTGAGCAGGTCGGCGCTTTCTCCGATGCGAGCCATGGAACCTCCCGATTGGGCTGCTTCGTACGAGCCTAACCTGTGGTGCAGACAATGACCGGTAGGCATCTGTCGGGTGTGGCAATCTCGTGCCCGGGTGCGAAAAGCGGCGGAGGACTGGTCGTTTCCTCCGCCGCCTTCTTGTGTCTTGCGACCTACTTCGCCGTGAGAGCCGGCAGGCTCTTGCGGCTGCTCAGCACCTGGTCGATCAGCCCATACTCACGGGCCTCCTCGGCTGAAAGGATCTTGTCGCGATCGATGTCCTTGTTCACCTGTGCGACATCCTTGCCGGTGTGCTGGGCGAGCGTCTCCTCGAGCCAGGTGCGCATACGCATGATCTCGTTCGCCTGGATCTCGATGTCGGATGCCTGCCCCTGCCCCGCCTCGCCGACGGCGGGCTGGTGGATCAGGATGCGTGCGTTCGGCAGCGCGAGGCGCTTGCCGGGCGTGCCTGCGGCAGTGAGCACGGCGGCGGCCGAGGCGGCCTGGCCGAGGACGACGGTCTGGATCTGCGGGCGGATGTACTGCATCGTGTCGTAGATCGCCGTCATGGCCGTGAACGAACCGCCGGGCGAGTTGATGTACATCACGATGTCGCGGTCCGGGTCCTGGCTTTCCAGTACCAAGAGCTGCGCCATGATGTCGTCGGCCGACGCGTCATCGACCTGCACGCCGAGGAAGATGATGCGGTCCTCGAAGAGCTTCGCGTACGGGTCCTGCCGCTTGTAGCCGTAGGCGGTGCGCTCCTCGAAGCTGGGCAGGATGTAGCGGGAACTCGGCATGGCGATGCGCGAGCCGCCGGCCAGACCGGAGAAGTTCGGGGTTTCCATTACGTGTGGTGTCCTTCGTCTCGTGGCGTTCTGCGCCTACTCCTGGGTTCCGCCGCCGCCGACCACGTCGGTCGCCGACTCGCGGATGTGGTCGACGAAGCCGTAGTCGAGCGCCTCCTGGGCGGTGAACCAGCGGTCGCGGTCGCCGTCCGCGTTGATCTGCTCGACTGTCTTGCCGGTCTGCGCCGCGGTGATCTCGGCGAGGCGCTTCTTCATGTCGAGGATGAGTTGCGCCTGTGTCTGGATGTCGCTGGCCGTTCCGCCGAATCCGCCGTGCGGCTGGTGCAGCAGCACCCGTGCGTTCGGCGTGATGTACCGCTTGCCCTTCGTGCCGGCGGTGAGCAGCAACTGACCCATCGATGCGGCCATGCCGATGCCGACGGTCACGATGTCGTTGGGAACGAACTGCATGGTGTCGTAGATGGCCATGCCAGCGGTGATCGAGCCACCGGGCGAGTTGATGTACAGGTAGATGTCGCGCTTCGGGTCCTCGGCAGCCAGGAGCAGCAGCTTCGCCGCGATCTCGTTGGCATTGTCATCGCGCACCTCCGAGCCGAGCCAGATGATGCGGTCCTTCAGCAGTCGGTCAAAAACACTGGGTTGCAGTGTCGGTTCGGCCATGAACGTGCTCCCTTTTTCGTACGTGCTCTCGAATCTATCGAAGCGGTCGCGCGGTCACGGCCCTGTTCGCCGTCGGCAGAGCCGATGGCGAACGAGACAAGCAGGGCTCGCCGTAAGCGCAGCTTGCCGTCGGTAGAGCCGATGGCGAACGAAGCGTCAGATGGCGATCTCTCTCGCGTACGCGGTGACGGACTTCGTGTACAGCGGAAGGTGTGGTGCGAGTGCGCCGAGCGCGATCGATGCTGCACGCTGGGCTTCGCCGCTGCTCACGAGAGCGAGCGCGTAGAACGCGGCGACGGCGTCCCGGTAGGGCGACGTGGAGTGATTCGCGTGCTCGTCGCCGAGCATCCACACCGCTTCGTGCACTCGTCCCAGGTTGCGCAGGGTGCTGGCGAGTTGGATGACGGCGCGCACCCTGTGATCGTCGTCCAGGCCCAACTGCAGCGCGCGCCGGTAGAGCGGTTCGGCCTCTTCCTCCTGTCCGGCGGAGTCCCGCGCTCCTGCCCTGTGGAAGAGCGCCACGGCGTTGTCGCCCCAGACCGCGGCCAGCCGGTCGATGCGCTCGATGCGTTCGATGTCGCTCAGTTCTTCGTCGGCCCACACGGCATCGAACTGCTGGTCCCAGTCGGTCATGGCATCCTCCGCGCTGAAGAGGGGACGAACAAGAAGAAGGGGGCGGATGCAACGCACCCACCCCCTTGCAAGACCCTATCGCCTTGCCGGACTTGTTCTTCTTACTTCTCCTCGGCTTCCGGCGCTGCCTCGTCGGTCGCCTCCGCGTTGTCGGATGCCTCAGCTTCGTCGGATGCCTCAGCCTCGTCGGCCGGCTCGTTCACCGCGGCGAACTCGGAGAGGTCCACCTGCTGGCCGTTGGAGTCCTTCACGACGGCGCGGCCGAGGAGTACGGCGATCGTCTTGTTGCGAGCGACCTCACCGAACATCTGCGGAAGCTGGCCGTTCTCGCCGAGCAGCTGCACGAACTCGTTCGGGTCCATGCCGTACTGCGCGGCGGCCTGAACGAGGTAGTTGCTCAGCTCGTCCTGGCTGACCTGGATGTTCTCCTTCTGCGCGATCTCGTCGAGCAGCACCTGCGTGCGGAAGGCCTTCTCGCTGGCCTCCTTCACCTCGGCACGGTGCTCGTCGTCTTCGAGCCGGTTCTCGGACTCGAGGTGGCGGTGCACCTCGTCTTCCACCAGGCCCTCCGGGACCGGGATCTCGGTGAGCTCGAGCAGCCGGTCGACCAGCAGGTTGCGCGCCGCGTTGCCCTGATCGAACGTCTTGCTGCGAGCGGCTTCGCCGCGGAGGCTCTCGCGGAGCTCGTCGATGGTGTCGAACTCGCTGGAGATCTGCGCGAAGTCGTCGTCGGCATCCGGGAGCTCACGCTCCTTGACGGCGTTCAGCGTGACGGTGATCTCAGCGTCTTCGCCCTCGTGATCGCCGCCGAGCAGCTTGGAGGTGAATGTCGTGGTCTCGCCGGCAGACAGCGCGTCGAGCGCCTCGTCGATGCCCTCGACGAGCTCGCCGGAACCTACCTCGTACGAGACGTTGCTGGCGGTGTCGACCTGCTCGTCCCCGATCGTGGCGACCAGGTCGAGCTGGGCGAAGTCGCCCTTCTTCGCCGGACGGTCGACGGTGACGAGCGTTC
>Ga0164242_10007943_pt1 | contig 11565 bp, 11 predicted proteins | sample OricomgcompostMG_FD_108783 | JGI IMG/M metagenome (GOLD analysis project Ga0164242, IMG submission 108783) | Miracle-Growth compost microbial communities from Emeryville, California, USA - Original compost - Miracle growth compost (MG) ... | reverse complement strand
GCCGGCGGCGCGCGCGTCGGCGGCGGGGCCGCTGCAACGATCGACGGGATCGAAGCCGAGCGCGCGGACTTTTTCCTCGATTGCCGCCACGGACGTGCGGCCGTGCTCCAGCTTCAGCGACAGGCTTTTCCGGCTGTAGCTGACGTCGATGTCCGACACGCCGGGCAGCCGTTTCATCGCGTTCTCGATCTTCAGTGCGCACGATGCGCAATCCATGCCTTCGATGCGCAGCTTCAGCGGCAGCGGTGCATTCACGGTTCATTCCTCGACAGGTCGGATGACGGTGACTACGATAGACCCTGTAGTCACTACAGGGTCAAGCGAATGAACGACGGAACGCTGACGATCGGTCAACTCGCGCGCGCGACGCACACCAGGGTGGAGACCGTCCGCTTTTACGAAAAGACCGGACTGCTGCCCGCGCCGGGCCGCACCGGCGCGAACTATCGCGCGTACACCGACGCGCATCTGGACCGCCTGGGGTTCATCCGCCGCGCGCGCGATCTGGGTTTCTCGCTCGACCAGGTGCGCGAACTGCTCGAACTCGCCGACGAGCGCGACCGGCCGTGCGCCGCGATCGACGCGATCGCCACCGCGCACCGGGCCGAGGTCGAGCGCAAGATCGCCGATCTGCTGGCGTTGAAGTTGGAACTCGACAGCCTGATCGCGCAGTGCAGTTCCGGCACCGTCGCGCAATGCCGGATCGTCGATGCGCTGTCGCCGCGCCGCTTGCCCGGCGCGGCTACGCGTAAATGATCTCGATGCCGAGCGACGCGACCCACGCGGCGAACTCGCCGTCGAGCCCCTTGTCGGTAATCAGATAATCGACGCGATCCATCGCGCCGAACGTCGCGAACTCGCGCTTGCCGAATTTCTTCGAATCCGCGAGCAGATACACCGTCTTTGCCGCGTCGATCATCGCGCGCTTCACGTGCAGGTCGATGAAGTCCGGATACGAAATGCCGGACTCGATGGACACGCCGCCCGCGGCCAGGAACAGCTTGTCGACGAACATCCCCTCGAAGAAGGCCGAAGCCTTCTCGCCCGACACGGCGATCGTCTCCGGCTTGAAGATGCCGCCCGTCAGCATCACGCGGTTGGTCGGCTCCGCGCCCAGCAGGATCGCGATGTTCAGCGCGTTGGTGACGATCCGCAGGTTCTGGCGCTCCAGCAGGTTTTTCGCCAGTTCCGTCGTCGTGGCCCCGCAGTCGAGAATGACGGCGTCGCCGTTTTCGATCAGCGTCGATGCCTTCTTGCCGATTTGCGCTTTCTGTCTGCTGGTCGGCAGCACGCTTTCGGCCGGCGTCCTGCGCGCGCCCTGCGCCGCCTCCGGCCGCAGGCGCACGTTGCCGTGAACCCGTTCCACGCGGCCGAGACGCTGCAGTTCGTCGATGTCCTTGCGGATGGTCGGCATCGACACGCCGAATTCGGCGGACAGATCGGACAGCTTCACCAGCTTCGCCGCCTGAACCCTTTCGAGGATTTTTTCTGTTCTGGTCCTTTGATCCATTTGCGTTCCTGGCTAACCGCCCGGGCAGGCGCTTTCCCGCGTATTGTGCCGCATTCGCCGGGGTCCCGGAATCCGCATCGGGACTTTCCCTTGTTTTCTATCTATTCCGTTTGACTTTCGATAGAAAGAACAAGAAACTTGGGAATCATGCAAACAGGAAGTTCGGAGCAGGGAATGGACAACCCCTTCAAGCAATCCGGCCAGTCGCTGCACCGCCGCGCGCAGGAGATCCGCAAGAAGATCTGCATCATGAATGCGGCGGCGAAGAGCGGTCACACCGGCGGCGACATGTCCGAGGCGGACATCCTCGCCGCGCTGTATTTCCACGTGCTTCGCTACAGCGTCCGCGCGGACGGGAGCGTCGGCTGGCAGGACCAGTTCATCCTGAGCAAGGGGCACGGCGTCGGCGGCCTCTATTGCTGCTTCGCGGAGCTTGGCTGGCTCGACGACGCGGAGCTGAAAACCTATCTGCGCGACGATTCGCGGCTGCCGGGACACCCGGTGAGACAGAAGATGCCGGCCTGGATCACCGTGAACACCGGCGGGCTGGGCCACGGCCTGCCGATCGCGGCGGGCCTCGCGCTGGCGAGGCGCCGCCGCGCCGCGCCGCCGCAGGACGTGCCGGCGCGCGTGTTCGTGCTGACCGGCGACGGCGAACTGGAGGAGGGCTCGAACTGGGAAGCCGCGATGGCCGCCGCGCACTTCGGGCTGGCCAACCTCGTGGTGATCGTGGACCGCAATCGCCTGCAGCTGGCCGACTTCACGCACAACATCATGGACGTCGATCCGCTCGACCGGAAATTCCACGCATTCGGTTTCGACGTGCACGACACGAACGGCAACGATGCGGACGCAATATGGAAACTGATCGAAAGTCTCGACTACGCCAATGGAAAGCCGAAAGTGGTCATCGCGCATACGATCAAGGGCCGCGGCGTGTCCTTCATGGAGAACGTGCCGGCCTGGCATCACAAGTTCCCCGACGAGGCGCAACTGAAGCAGGCGCTGACGGAGCTGGATCATGCGTGATCTCGCGGACCTGCGCGACGGCGCGGTGAGCGCGCTGAGCCGCCTGACGGCGGCCGGCCAGGACATCGTCGTGATGGTCGCCGACTCCACGTCTACGTCGAAGATCGCGGCGTTTCTCGACGCCTATCCGGACCGCGTGATCAACGTCGGCATCGCCGAGCAGAACATGGTGGGCATGGCCGCCGGTCTCGCGCTGGGCGGTCACATCGTGTTCACCGCGAACGCCGCGCCGTTCCTGGTCGGGCGGGCCAACGAGCAGGTGAAGAACGACGTGTGCTACAGCGCGACCAACGTGAAGATGCTCGGCCTCAACGCGGGCGTCGCGTACGGGCCGCTGGCCTCGACCCATCACGCGATCGACGACATCTCGATCATGTCGGGCTTCGGCAACGTGCAGATCTTCGCGCCGTGCGACGACGTCGAAGTGGCGCAGATCGTCGCCTACGCGGCGTCGGTGGACGGTCCGGTCTACATCCGGCTCGACAACGCGAAGTTCCCGGTCGTGCACGACGCGCACTACCGGTTCCGGCCGGGGCGGCCGGACGTGCTGATCGACGGGCGCGAGGTCGCGGTGATCGCGCTGGGCTCGGTCGTCGGCGAGGCGCTCGACGCCTGCGAGCGTTTGCAGCAGGAGGGCGCGAACCCGACGCTCGTCAATCTGTCGTCGCTGCGGCCGCTCGATCAGGACGAACTGGCCCGGATCGTCGCGGACCACGATGCGGTCGTGACCGTCGAGGAGCATTCGCTGCATGGCGGAATCGGCGCGACGCTCGCGCTGCTGATGGCGCGCCGTCAGCTGCACCGCCGCCTGACGACGCTCGGCATCACCGAAGGCGAATTCGCGCGCTACGGCACGCGCCAGGGCATTCGCCGCCATTACCGCATCGACGCCGACGGCATCGCGCACGCCGTGCGGGCCGCGCTGGCCGGCTGACCCGCGGCGCGCATCGCGGACACGGGACACGGGACACAACGAGGAGAGGCAGGTGAGCACTCAATACGACATGTCGCTGCGGCACGGCGTGGACTTCGATTTTCGTCTCGACGGCAAGGTCGCCGTCGTGAGCGGCGGCCTCGGCGGCATCGCGATGGCGACCAATGCCGCGCTGATCGCGAAGGGCGCGCGCGTGGCGATCCTGCACCCGGCCTGCGAGGCGCACCGCGTGCCGGCCGCGCTCGATGCGCTCGGCGCGGACAACGCGCGGGCGTTCCCGTGCGACGTGGCCGCCGAGGCCGACGTCGAGCGCGCGCTCGCCGCCGCCGCCGCGCATTTCGGCGATCTGCACCTGCTCGTCAACGCGGCCGGCTGCATCACGCTCACGCCCGCCGAAAACATCGGCATCGACGAATGGCAGCGGCAGATCGACGTCAATCTGACCGGCGCGTTCCTGTGCGCGAAGCATTTTGCCCGCCACGTTCTCGCCAGCGCGCACGGCGGCAAGATCGTGAACATCGCGTCGCAGGCCGCGCGCGTCGCGATCGACCAGCATTGCGCCTACACGTCGGCAAAAGCCGGGCTGATCGGGATGACGAAGGTGCTCGCGAAGGAGTGGGCCGCGCGCGGCATCACGGTCAACGCGGTTTCGCCGACCGTCGTGCTGACGCCGATGGGCGCGGCCGCGTGGGACGGCGAGAAAGGGGAGAACATGAAGCAGCTGATTCCGCTCGGACGTTTCGCGTACACCGACGAGATCGCCGCGGCCATCCTGTTCCTGCTGTCGAACGGCGCGGACATGATCACCGGCGCCGACATCGTGATCGACGGCGGCTACACCATTTGTTGACGAAGCAGTGCCGGCGCGGGCCCGCGCGTTGACGGGCCGCCTTGATTGAAAAAGACAGAAATCCAGACAGGAGACAAACCATGTGGAAGAAATTTGCCATTCCGGCAGTGGTCGCGGCATCGTGCGCGCTGGCTGTTGTGCCCGTCGACGCGCTGGCGGCGAGCAAGGGGACGATCGCGATCCTCGTGAACGCGCTCGACAATCCGTACTACGCCGCCGAAGCCAGGGGCGCCGACAACGAGGCGAAGAAGCTCGGCTACGACACGATCGTGCTGTCGCACGGCGAGGACGTGAACAAGCAGAACGAACTGGTGAACCTCGTGATCGGCAAGGGCGTGAAGGGCATCGTGCTGGACAACGCCGATTCGAACGCCAGCGTCGCGACGGTGCGCACCGCGCAGCAGAAGAAGGTGCCGGTCGTGCTGATCAATCGCGAGATCCCGAAGGACGGCCTCGCGATCGCGCAGCTGAGCCATAACAATCTGCAGGCCGGCACCGAAGTGGCGCAGCGCTTCGTCGAAGCCATCGGCGAGAAGGGCGAGTACGTCGAACTCACCTGCAACCTGGCCGACCAGAATTGCGTGACGCGTTCGCAGGCGTTCCATCAGGTGCTCGACCAGTATCCGGACCTGAAGATGGTGGCGCGCCAGGATGCGAAGGGCGCGCTGCTGCCGGGCAAGCAGGCGATGGATTCGATCCTGCAGGAGCATCCGCACATCAAGGGGGTGATCAGCGGCAACGGTCCGGTGGCGCTCGGCGCGATCGCGTCGCTCGATTCGGCGAACCGCAAGGACGTCGTCGTGATGGGCATCGACGGCAGCAACGACGAGCGCGACTCGATTCTCGCCGGCAAGCTGAAGGCGACCGTGATGCTCCAGGCGCAGAACATCGCCATTCACGGCGTGGACCTGCTCGACAAGTACATCCGGACCGGCAAGACCGGCGAGCCGGAGCGCCAGCTGTTCCGCGGCATCCTGATCACGAAGGCGAACGCGTCTCACGTGAAGGATTTCTACTACGCGAAATAACGCGGCGGGCAGGGCGTCGGACGGGCGCGGCGTGTCTCGCGCCCGTGAAAGTGTTCAAGCGAGGGGGTCATGGTTCAGCGCATGCTTGCCGGACGAACGGCGAAAACGGCGGGTCCCGCCGCATTGAAGCGGATGTTCGCGCTCGCGGCGGCGCTCGCGGCGGCGGGCTGCCACGTGGTGACGGATCAGGAACTCGCGCAGATCCGCAGTCAGGGACAACATCACGGCCCCGACCCGGCGCGCGTGTTCAACGAGCAACTGGTGCCCTACGCCGAGAAAAACGCGAAGCCCGCCGCCGAGGTGATCGGCGCGCTCAGCCGGAATTTCGACGCGGCGTGCCGGCAGTACGGCTTTCGCCAGAGCAACGCGTTTCCGTGCAATTTCTGGATTCGCGTGCAGGGCAAGGTCACGCGCATCGACACTGCATCGCGCGTCGGCAAGGCGTATGTGGACGTCGCGCCGGCCGGCGGCGGCGACGCCGTGCAGGTGGCGCTCGAAACCGGGCCGGTCGTCATCGGCACCGGCGTGCGCGACGGCTTCCCCGGCGTGAAGTACAGCGACTTCGACGACCAGACGCGGTTCGCCGCGTTCGGGCAGGCGATCAACAAGCTCGTCGTCGAGCACGCGCGGCAATCGCTGAAGCTGCAGGTCGGGCAGACGGTCGACGTCGCGGCCGTCTACAGCAGCTGGAGCGAACCGGCGGGCGAGATCCGCGCGATACCGGTGGCGTGGAAATGAGCGGGCCGAACGCGACGCCGCGGGCGCACGCCGGACACATCATCGAGACGCGCGGGCTGTCGAAGCACTACCCCGGCACGGCCGCGCTGGTCGACGTCGATTACAAGGTGCGCCGCGGCAAGGTCAACGTGCTGATCGGCGAGAACGGCGCGGGCAAATCGACGTTGATGAAACTGCTCGCCGGGGCGCAGAGCGCGACCTCGGGCGAAATCCGCATCGACGGCCAACCCGTGCAGATCACCGACGTGCGCAGCGCCGAAGCGCACGGCGTCGGCATCATCTTCCAGGAACTGAACCTCTTTCCGGACCTGAGCGTCGCGCAGAACATCTTCGCCGGCAACGAACTGACGCGCGCCGGCGTGATCCGCTCGCGCGACGAGAACGAGCAGGCGAAACGGCTGCTCGCGCGCCTGCAGATTCCGATCAATCCGCGCACGCGGCTGGGCGACCTGTACGTCGGCCAGCAACAGCTGGTCGAGATCGCGAAGGCGCTGTCGAAGCACATCAAGGTGCTGATCATGGACGAGCCCACGTCGGCGCTGTCCCGAAACGAAGTGGAGATCCTCTTCAAGATCATTCGCCAACTGAAGCAGGACGGCGTGACGGTGATCTACATCTCGCACCGCCTCGAGGAAATCATGGCGATCGGCGACTGCATCGCCGTGCTGCGCAACGGGCGCCTCGTCGCGGAAGACGACATCGCGAACATCGACATCCCGTGGATCATCGAGGCGATGGTCGGTTCGTCGAAGAAGCGCTTCGCGTTCGAGCAGCACCCGATCGGCGACGAGGTGCTGAAGGTCGCCGACCTGTCGCTCAAGCGTCCGAACGGCATCTACGCGATCGACCATGTGTCGTTTTCGGTGCGCGCCGGCGAAGTGGTCGCGATCTACGGACTGATGGGCGCGGGCAGGACCGAGCTGCTCGAATCGCTGCTGGGCGCGCAGCCGCTCGCGCTCGGCGCGATAGAGCTGGCCGGCCGCGCGATCGACGCGCTGCCGATTCCGGCGCGCATCGACGCCGGCATCGCGCTCGTGCCCGAGGACCGGCAGAAGCAGGGCATGGTCCAGCTGATGTCGATCCTGGAAAACATGACGTTGTCGAGCCTCGGCAAATTCGCGAACCGGCTGGCGTTCGGCGCGCTCAGGCGCGATGCGCAGGTGGTCGCCGCCACGGATATCGTCCGGCGCCTCGCGATCAAGGCGGCGTCGGTCGATGCGCCGATCACGTCGCTGTCGGGCGGCAACATGCAGAAGGTGGTGATCGGCAAGGCGCTGCTCACGTCGCCGAAGGTGCTGCTGATGGACGAGCCGACGCGCGGCATCGACGTCGGCGCGAAGGAGGACGTCTACAGCACCATCAGCCTGCTCGCGCGCGCGGGCATCGCGGTGATCTACGCCACGTCCGAACTCGACGAGGCCATGGCCGTCTCGAACCGGGTCTTCGTGATGGCCAGCGGCCGGCTCACCGCCGTGATCGAGCGTTCCCAGTTCGACAGCGAGCGCATCGTGCGCGCGTCGACACCGGCCACCGCCGTGGTCTGAGCCATCGAGGTAGACACTATGGAAACATCGAACAGCAGCACGCCGCTGCATCCGGTTCGCGCCAAACCCCGGCAGCATGGCGCGTACGTCGCCGCGCGCGTCGCGGTGAACCTGCTGCGGCTGCGGATTTTCATCGCGCTCTTCGCGATCGTCGTCGTGTTTTCGCTGACGGCCGACAACTTCATGTCCGCCGGCAACCTGCTGATCATGGCCAAGCACGTGACCATCGTGGCGATCCTTTCGATCGGCATGACGCTCGTGATCCTGACGGGCGGAATCGACCTTTCGGTGGGCTCGATCTTCGGCATCAGCGGCATGGCGGCGGGCTATCTGCTGCTCGAAGGCGTCCGCATCGGCCATTACGTGGTGTTCTTCGATACGTTCGGCGTGGCGGCGATCGCCTGCGTGCTCGGCGCGCTGATCGGCGCGGTGAACGGCTATCTGATCACCGCGCTCAACGTCGCGCCGTTCATCGCGACGCTCGGCATGCTGTACGTGGTTCGCGGCGCGGCGCTGCTGGTCAACAACGGCGGCACCTACGCGGATCTGTCCGGCAATCCGGCGCTCGGCAACACGGGCTTCGAATTCATCGGCAACGGCACCGTGCTCGGCCTGTCGACGCCGGTATGGATCATGCTGGTGCTCGGCGCGATCACGATCTTCATCGCGCGCAAGACGCCGCTCGGCCGGCGCATCTACGCGATCGGCGGCAACGAGCAGGCGGCGCGCTTTTCCGGGATCCGCACGCATCGCGTCAAGCTGTTCGTCTATACGTTCTCGGGTTTTTGCGCGGCGCTCGTCGGCCTCGTCATCACCGCGCAGCTGCAGACCGCTCACCCGCTCACCGGCGAGACCTACGAACTGAACGCGATCGCGGCCGTCGTGCTCGGCGGCACGGCGCTGATGGGCGGGCGCGGAACGGTGTTCGGCTCGGTGGTGGGCGCGTGCGTCATCAGCATTCTCGGCGACGGCATGGTGATGTGCGGCATCAGCGACTTCTGGCAGATGGTGATCAAGGGCCTCGTCATCATCTTCGCGGTGGTGGTCGATCAGCTGCAGCAGCGGCTGCAGTCCCGCATGGTTTCGTTGACGGCCTGAGCCGCCGCGTGGAAGGCGAGATGCGATACGTACTGGCGATTGATCAGGGCACGAGCGGCACCAAGGCGCTCGTTTTCGACGCGAACGGCCGGGTTCGCGCGCGCGGCTTCGCGGCGGTTTCGTGCACCCACCCGCGGACCGGGTTCGTCGAACAGGACGCGAACGCGCTGCACGAGTCGGTGCTGCGGGCGGTCGCATCGTGTCTCGCCGCGTTCGACGGCGAGGCGCGCGCGATCGTCGGCGCGGGCATCTCGAACCAGCGCGAGACGGTGGTGGTGTGGGACGGCGAGGGCCGGCCGATCGCGCCGGCGGTGTCGTGGCAGTGCCAGCGCTCGCTCGCGATCTGCGAGCGCTTCAGGCAGAACGGCCTCGCCGCGCTGATCGCCGAAAAGACCGGACTGCTGACCGATCCGTACTTCTCCGGCACCAAGCTCGTCTGGCTCAACGAGAACGATGCGCGCGTGCGCGAGCACATCGCGCGCGGCGACGCGCGCTTCGGCACGGTCGACAGCTGGCTGCTGTACCGGCTCACGCACGGCGCGTCGTATTGCACCGACTATACGAACGCGTCGCGCACGATGCTGTTCGACCTGGCGTCGCGGCAGTGGGACCATGAATTGATCCGCGCGTTCGGCCTCGACGGATTGAAGCTTCCCGAACCGCGGGCGTGCGCGTCGGACTTCGGCGCGACCGACTTCGACGGCCTGCTCGCGCATCCCGTTCCGATCCTGGCGATGATCGGCGATTCGCACGCGGCCGCCGTCGGCGAGGGCTGCCTGATGCCGGGCGTGGCCAAGGCGACCCTCGGCACCGGCTCGTCGATCATGATGAACGTCGGCGGCAAGCCGCGGACGCCGGCGCGCGGGCTCGTGTCCACGCTGTGCTTCGCGGCCGGCGAGCGGGTCGATTATGCGATGGAGGGGATCGTCATCAGCGCGGGTTCGACGCCGTCGTTCCTGAAGGAAAAACTGCATCTGTTCGACGATTTCGCGCAGGCCGAGCAGGCGTTCGTCGACTACGACAACGGCGGCGTGTACCTGATTCCGGCGTTTTCCGGGCTTGGCTGCCCGCACTGGAAGTATCCGGGCGGCGCGCAGATCGTCGGGCTGAATTTCTCGACGTCCTGGCAGCACGTCGCGCGCGCGGCCTACGAGTCGATCGTCTATCAGATCAAGGACGTGATCGGCGTCATCGAGCAGGCCGCGAACGTACCGCTGCGCGAACTGTATCTGGACGGCGGCCTCGTGCAGCGGCCGTTCCTGCTGCAGTACCTCGCGGACACGCTGAACCGTCCCGTCAGCACGCTCGCGCTGAGCGAGATATCGGCCGCGGGCGCGGCGGCGCTGGCGTCGTGGCAGGCGGGCACGATCGCGTCGCTCGACGCGTGGCGCGCGACGAGGACGGTCGCGCGGCATGTCGAACCCGGTCGCGGCGTGGACGCGGCCGCGCGCAACCACGCGCAATGGCTGCGCTGGATCGAACGTCTGTAAAACCCGCCGGATTCTGGAGAAAACCCATGGCGTACGAAATGAAGCTGAAGCGGTTCGTCGACAAGGTCGTGGTCGTGACGGGGGGCAGCCGCGGGATCGGGCTGAGCATCGCCGCGCGGTTCGCGCAGGAAGGCGCGCGGGTTTGCGTGTCGGCCAACGAGAAGGGCGTGCACGACGCCGCCGCGCGCCTGCGCGCGGCGGGCTTCGACGCGATGCCGTTCGAGGCGGACGTGACGCAGAAGGAACAGGTGAGCGCGCTGTACGAAGCGGTCGCGAAGACGTTCGGCGAAGTCGATATTTCCGTGCAGAACGCCGGCGTCATCACGATCGCGAAGCTGCAGGACCTGAGCGAGGCGGAATGGGACAAGGTGCTCGCGGTGAACACCAAGGGCGTGTTCCTGTGCTGTCAGGAAGCCGCGGCGCGCATGCTGCGCGCGGGCAAGGGCGGCCGGCTGATCAACACGGCGTCGGGGCAGGCGCGCCAGGGGTTCATCTACACGCCGCACTACGCGGCGAGCAAGTTCGGCGTGCTCGGCATCACGCAGAGCCTGGCGCGGGAACTGGCGCCCACGGGCATCACCGTCAATGCGTTCTGCCCGGGCATCATCAGCACCGACATGTGGGCGTACAACGACGACGCGTGGGGCAAGCTGCTCGGCGACTACAAGCCCGGCGAGCTGATGGCCGAATGGGTGAACGACATCCCGATGAAGCGCGCGGGCAACGGCGGCGACGTCGCGGGGCTCGTGTCCTTCCTCGCGTCGGACGACGCCGCGTACATCACCGGGCAGACCGTCAACGTGGACGGCGGCATGTTCATGTCGTGACGCGCGCCGCGGATGCGGCGCGTCGTCGGCGTTTTGAGGGCGCGGCGCTGTCGGCGCGTCGGTAGCGCGGCGCCGTCGGCGCGCCAGTGAACCGGCGCGCGTCGGCGTCTCAGCGAACCGGCAGCGCGGCGAGCTTGCCGACCGTGTCGGCGCACGCGTGCGCCACCTCGGCGCCCTTCACGACGAAGTGCTCGCGGAAAAACCCGGTGTGCTCGTCGCCGTTATGGAAATGATGCGGCGTGAGCACGGCCGAGAAGACCGGCGTGCCGGTTTCCAGCTGCACCTGCATCAGGCCGTCGATGACGGCCGTCGCGACGAAGTCGTGCCGGTAGATGCCGCCGTCCACGACGAGCCCGGCCGCGACGACGGCGGCGTAGCGGCCGCTCTGCGCGAGCCGCTTCGCGTGGAGCGGAATTTCGAATGCGCCCGGCACCTCGAACAGGTCGATGTCGTCGCCGGCGTAGCCGTACTGGACGATCGAGCGAAGAAACGACGTCTTGCACTGGTCGACGATTTC
>Ga0164242_10007942_pt1 | contig 11565 bp, 10 predicted proteins | sample OricomgcompostMG_FD_108783 | JGI IMG/M metagenome (GOLD analysis project Ga0164242, IMG submission 108783) | Miracle-Growth compost microbial communities from Emeryville, California, USA - Original compost - Miracle growth compost (MG) ... | reverse complement strand
CACTTCTGTCGATCAGATCGACTTCGGCAGGTTTTCGGTCGAGTTCGGAATGGCCGCCTATCTCACCAAGCCGGCCCGCTCGGCTGTCCTTTTCGACACGCTCGTTTCGGTCATTCAGAAAGGACGGCGGCAGCAGGACCAGAAACTGACGCTTGCGCCCGCTCCCATGGCCACGGTCGCAGCGCCTCCGGAGGCGCAGAAAATCGCCGAAGTCATTCCCGCCGCACGTCCGAAGCCGGTGGATATTCTCGTCGCCGAGGACAATGAGGTCAACCAGCTGGTCTTCAGTCAGATTCTTGACGATCTGAAGCTCTCCTACCGCATCGCGGCAAATGGAAGGACCGCGCTCGAGCTTTATCGCGCGCTCTCGCCCAAGCTCATTCTCATGGATGTTTCGATGCCTGAAATGAACGGTTTCGAGGCGACGAAGGCGATCCGCCGCGAGGAGAGCGGCAAGATGGCCCGCACGCCCATCATCGGCATAACGGCGCATGCGCTGAAGGGCGACCGGGAAAAGTGCCTGGACGCCGGAATGGACGATTACCTTTCCAAGCCGATCTCTCCCGACAGGCTGGCGCAGAAGATCGCCGTATGGACGGAGGATTCGCTCACGCCGCTGAGCGCCTGACCAAGTGGGAAGACGCTTCGCGTGGAGCGGTGCCCCGGAACTACCGGTTCCTGAGCACGACGCATGAGCCGCCGGCCTTATGCAACGCCTCGCAGACCGTATTGGCCTCGCTCCGGCTGCCGGCGCCGATCCTGACGGCATAGATGCCGCGCCGTCCCATCGGGGTCCTTACCCGGCTGACAACCGGTTCATATTTGGCCAGAACCTTCGGATAACGCGCCCTGACGCGTCTCCAGTGAGCAACGGCCGCGGAGCGGCGGAAATTGCCGGCAACCTGAATCCCCCAGGGCTTGATGTTGATACGGGCCATCGGAACGGTCGTGGCCATGATGACCGGCAATTTGCGGCAGGACTGCTCGAAGGAAAGCTTGGCATCGAGAGGCTTGATCGTCGCGCGATGCGACCGGTCGGTAAAATTGTCGACCGGCTCGCCGAGAATGTCGAGCACGTAGTCCTCCGTCTCGATCGGCAGGAATCCTCCGGACGAAAGCCAGCGCGACACGCGGTTCTCGCCGGCATTGTAGGCGGCGGCGGCGAGGCCGAGATTGCCGTAGCTCTTGCGCAACGCCGCTAGATAGACGGCGGAGGCCGGCAGCGCCTGATCGAGATCGAAAGGATCGGCAAGGCCGCGCAGTTTTGCCGTTCCGGGCATGAATTGCGCTATCCCCTCGGCGCCGACGGGGCTGACGGCGTTGGCGTCGAAGCGGCTTTCCTTCCAGATCAGCCTCGCGAAGAAGGCCCGCGGCAGGTTGTTTGCGTCGGCTTCCCGTTCGATGAGGTCGCAGATGTGGTCAATACCCTTGTCCGCTGCCCGCGGCACGGGGGGATCGGCGGCGGCATCGACGATCCAATGGGCTAGCGCCAGGGCCGCGGCGAGGAGAGCCGTGGCAAGATGGCTTTTATTGAGCCGCCGCCGACGCGCCACTGCCGAACCGTTGTTCGATATAGTCGGCGACCATTTTCTGGAAGTCTTCCGCGATCGCCGGACCGCGCAAGGTCGTCACCTTGCGACCGTCGATGAAAACGGGCGCGGCGGGCGTTTCGCCCGTTCCCGGCAGCGAAATCCCGATATCCGCCTGCTTGGATTCCCCCGGTCCGTTGACGATGCAGCCCATCACCGCGACATGAAGCGCTTCGACGCCCGGATATTTCGCGCGCCAGGTCGGCATATTGTCGCGGATGTCGCCCTGAATTTTTTGCGCCAGCTCCTGGAAGACGGTCGAGGTCGTGCGCCCGCAGCCTGGACAGGCGGCGACGATCGGCACGAACTGGCGGAAGCCCATCGTCTGCAGAAGTTCCTGCGCCACCTGCACTTCGCGCCTGCGGTCGCCACCGGGTTCGGGCGTGAGCGAAATGCGGATCGTGTCGCCAATGCCCTGCTGCAAAAGAATGCCCATGGCGGCGGAGGACGCGACGATGCCCTTGGTTCCCATGCCGGCTTCGGTAAGACCAAGGTGCAAAGCATGGTCCGAGCGTTTGGCGAGTTCCGCATAGACCGCGATAAGGTCCTGGACCTGGCTGACCTTGGCGGAGAGGATGATCCGGTTTCGCGGCAGGCCGATCTCTTCGGCAAGCGCGGCCGAAATCAGCGCCGACTGGACGATCGCCTCGCGTGTCACTTCTTGCGCGGTGAGAGGCGAACCGTTCTTCTGGTTCTCGTCCATCAGGCGCATCAGCAGCTCCTGGTCGAGCGAGCCCCAGTTCACGCCGATTCTCACCGGTTTATCGTAGCGGATCGCCATCTCGATGATGGCGCCGAACTGCCGGTCGCGTTTTTCCCGGAAACCGACATTCCCCGGATTGATACGGTATTTGGCAAGCGTTTCCGCACAGGCCGGATGTTCGGCAAGAAGCTTGTGGCCGATATAATGGAAGTCCCCGATCAGCGGCACGTTGACGCCAAGGCGATCGAGGCGTTCGCGGATGCGCGGTACGGCCGCCGCGCTCTCGTCGCGGTCAACCGTTATGCGCACCAGTTCCGAGCCGGCGCGGTGGAGCGCGGCGACCTGCGCCACCGTCTGGTCGACATCCGCGGTATCCGTGTTCGTCATCGATTGCACGACGACGGGCGCATCGCCGCCCACCGTGATCCCCCCTACGTCGACGGCGACGGATCGTCTGCGCGGGAAGGGACGAGGCTGATAGTCTGTCATGAGATCGAACTCGCGGTGCTGCCTGTCGGTCGAAATGGATCACATGCACCCGGATTTCAATAATCGCCGCCGCACATTCGGACAAGGCTTTTGGTTCGCTACGATGCGGGCACGAGCATTCTGCGCAAGGTGCCGTCCTTGAGCCAGAATTGGTGGAAGAGCGCCGCCGCCGCATGAATGGAAATGAGGATGATGAGAAGCGGCTTGCCCCACGAATGGATGTCGCCATAGGGATCGCCGATGTAATAGCCGAGCAGGCCGAGCACGGGCATGGCCAGGAGGAGGACGTAAAAGAGCGCGTGGCTTGCTGACGCTGCCCTCTTCATCCAGTGCGGCCCCGACGCCCCCGGCTCCGGGACGTTACGGGTCAGGCGCAGCAGAAGGCGCAAAAGGACAAGCGCGAGGATCGCTAAGCCGACCCAATAATGATAGCCCGCCCAGGACCGGACGGAAGCATCGATGGGCATGCCCCGATGTTCGCGGTGCAGAAATCGCGACATGCTGTCGCCAAACACGAGTTGGAACAGGACGAGAAGCGCGATGAGCCAATGCAGCAGGATCTGCAAAGCGGAGTAGCCGGAACGGAAGGCCAAAACCATTTGATGTCTCTTTGTGGTTGAAAGCCGATGCGGGAATGGGAGCCGATACCGTCATAATTTGGAATCGTTCCAATTTATGGCCAATCGACGATAGCATGCTCGCCGCTCGATCCAAGCATCCCTCATGTTGACGCCATCGCGCCGCCGGTCCTATGTGAGTGGCTGCCGCACTGCACAATGGTCTGGTAAAGGGGAGAAGGCGCGATGGGCAATGTCAGAACAGCTGTCATCACCGGCTCGAACTCGGGAATCGGACTGGCGATCGCCGAGGCATTGGCCGGCATTGGCCACAATCTGGTGCTGAATTCCTTCACCGACAGCCGGGATGACCACGCGCTGGCGGCCGAAATGGCCAGGAAGCACGGCACGGACGCCGTCTATGTCAAGGCCGACATGACCAGGCCGGAGGAATGTCGGCAACTGATCGAAAAAGCGGCCGACCGCTTCGGCTCGGTGGACATTCTCGTCAACAATGCCGGTATCCAGCATGTCGCGCCGATCGAGGAATTCCCCGCCGACAAATGGGACGCGATCATCGCGATCAACCTCACTTCCGCCTTTCACACCACAGCCGCTGCAATCCCATATATGAAGAGGGCCGGCTGGGGACGAATCATCAACATCGCCTCCGCGCACGGTCTCCGCGCATCGCCCTTCAAATCGGCCTATGTCGCGGCAAAGCATGGCATTGTCGGCTTCACCAAGACGGTGGCGTTGGAAGTGGCCGAACATGGCGTGACCTGCAACGCGATCTGTCCGGGCTATGTGCTGACGCCGCTCGTCGAGGCGCAGATTCCCGATCAGATGAAGGCGCACAATATGGATCGGGACACCGTCGTCAGGGAGGTGATGCTGGCGAAGCAGCCGACAAAGGAGTTCGTCACCGTCGAGCAGGTCGGGGCGCTCGCCGTGTTCCTGGCTTCCGACGCGGCGGCTTCCATCAATGGCGCGCCCGTTTCCATCGACGGAGGCTGGACCGCCGAGTAGCGGCGGCTGCAACGCCTCGTTTCCGGACGAGCCAATATCTGGTAAGATGCCGGCTTCGGACATTGAGGCCGGCTCCTGGGGCGCCTTATCGCAGGCGCTCCTCGTTCGGGAGAGGGGAAGCGGAAGTGACGCTCGGCACCATTCTTCTTATCGTATTGATCCTCATTATCCTCGGCTCCGTTCCGACATGGCCCTATTCGCGCGGCTGGGGGTACGGACCGTCCGGCATTGTCGGGATAATCCTCGTCATCGTCATCATCCTGATACTGACCAGGAGGATCTGAGGCGCGCTTCGATCGTCTCAGGCCGCCTTCTTCGCTGCAACCCGCGCAATTCCGAGTTCGGCGATGGCTTCGGCGACGGCCTTTTCGAGCGATGTGTGCGGCACCCGCCCGATTATTCCGGCCAGCCGGCCTGGCGCCAGCCGATGCGCCTCGAAACGCAGATAGGCCATGGAGACGATGGCGCGCCACATCGAATTGAAGGGGCTCCCCAGCCGAAGGATCCACCAGGGCATCGATTGAAGGTAGAGGCATTCGTCCATGGCGCTTTGCGCTGCCGCCTTCATTTCCAGATCCGTAACGGCATGGCCGGCGAAATTGAGACTTTCGAAAGCGCCGAGCTTATTCCTGTTTTCCGCCAGGGCAACGAAAGCGCGAGCAAGATCAGGCAGATAGGCCCATTCGTGGACAAGATCGATCTTGCCCGGCGCCGTGTATATGCCGTTCGCAAGCTTCGACGCCACGACGAGATCGAACCAGGAGCCGGTGCCCTTGCCGCCGAAGAAATCGCCGGCGCGCAGGATCGCGGTCCTGACGCGGCCCGCCTCGGCTTCGCGCCGGAAAAGCGTCTCCATCGCAACGCGGACGCGTCCTTTTTCCGTCGTCGGACGCTGCGGCGTGTCCTCCGTCAGCACGGCCGGGATTGGTGAGCCGAAATTGTAGACCGTTCCCGGGAAAAAGTGATGCGCGTCGGCGGCTGCGCAGGCCGCCATGACGTTTTCCGCCATCGGCAGGCAGGACGTCCAGTCCGAATAGATCGGACTAAGTCCGTTGAAAACGATGTCGGCGCCGGCAATCGCGGCGATAAGCGCATCCCGGTCAAGCGCATCGGCGGCCGCGATTTCCGCGCCAGCAAGCTCTGTCGGAATCCTGCCGTCGCGCGTGACAGCCCGCACTTCGTAACCTGCATCGAGAAAGGCCTTGGCGACGGCGCGGCCGATACGGCCTTTGGCGCCCAGAACAGCAATCCGTGTCATCTGAAATCTCCATGTCCGGTGTTGACGACCCGAATATCGTTCATTCATAACCAATATTGAATTGACAAAATCTACGTCGAAGTTATTCAATAATGAATAGATGCGAGATTTCGACTGGAACCTGATCAAGGCGTTCCTGGCCGTCTGCAGGAGCGGAAGCCTTTCGGCGGCGGCACGCATGTTGGGAGCCAGCCAGCCGACGCTCGGCCGCCATATCGCCGAACTGGAGGCTGCGACCGGGCTGGTGCTCTTCCGCCGCGGCCGCTCCGGCTATGAGCTGACGGAAAGCGGAATGGCGTTGATGGAGCGCGCCGAAGAGGCCGCCGAAAAGGCGGCGGCGTTTTCACGGCTGGCGCTCGGCCAGACTACCGTGACGATCTCCGGCACGGTGCGCATCGCGGCGAGCGAAATCGTGTCGGCCTATGTGCTGCCCGAAATGCTGAGACGCTTCCTGCGCGAGGAGCCGTCGATCGAGATCGAGCTGGTGGCAAGCAACCAGGTGGAAAATCTGTTACGGCGTGATGCCGATATAGCGATCCGCATGGTCGAGCCTGCGCAACTCGATCTCATCGCCCGGCACGTCGTTGACATACCGATCGTCGCCTGTGCGGCGAAATCCTATCTTGCCGGCCGTGCTGCGCCACGCAGCCTTGCCGACCTCGCCGCGCACGAACTCGCCGGTTTCGATCGAAGCACGGACATCATCGCGGCCTTCGGGCAATACGGTCTCAAGGTCGACCGGCACGACTTCCGTTTCCGTTGCGACAACCAGATCGTCTTTTGGGAGGCGGTGCGCGCCGGCAACGGCATCGGCTTCGGCCAGGAACCGCTGGCCCGCCGCGATCCAGGCATCGAGATCGTCCTGCCGGATCTGAAGCTGCCGCTTCTGCCCGTCTGGCTCGCCATGCACCGCGACGTGCGCACGTCAGCACGCATCAGAAGAGTGGCGGATTTCCTCCATGCGGAATTGAAGCGCTATGTGTTGTCCTGAAATCGCGGCCTGTCCGCGGCGCGCGCCAGGCCGGCAAGGAAAAAGACGACCAGCAGCAGCACCGGCAGGGCGGTGAACACCGCGGCGAAGCCAAGATGGCCGCCCGCGAAGCCGATGAGCGAGGGCGCGAATAGGATTCCCGTGTAGCCCATGAGGCTGACGGTGCTGAGACCCGCCGCCGTGGAAAGGTCGGGCTGGTTACCTGCAGCGGAAAATAGGATTGGAACCATGTTGGCGACGCCGAAGCCGGCAAGGGCGAAAGCCGCGATCGCCCATCCCGGATCGGACAGGCGGCCCGCGGCGAGAATCGCGGAGGCGGCGAGAAGGCTCGATGCCCGAAGCGTCGCCGCCGCGCCATAGAGATTGCGCAAGCCGTCCCCGGCGAAGCGCGTCAGCGCCATGCTTCCTGAAAATGCCGCGAAGGCGAAGCTTGCGGCCGCGATGCTCGCGCCGCGCTCCTGCTTGAGATAAAGCGCCGCCCAGTCGAGGATGGCGCCTTCAGGCACCATCGAAAACAACGCCATGATGCCGACGAGATAAATGGCGGGCTTGCGCGGGAGCGAAAAGCCGAATTTGCGCGCGGCGGGCGGCCTGGCCTCGGTAATCATGCCGCGCGTCGCCGCAAAGGCGATGGTCGCGGCGATCCCGGCCACGAGAAAAGCGTGCGGGAGGGCGCCCCAGTGCTCGATGACCAGACCTCCAAGGCCGCCCCCGGCGAAACCGCCAAGGCTCCAGAAACCGTGCGACGACGACATGATAGCGCGCCGCAGCCGCCGTTCCACCTCGACCGCGTTGGCGTTCATGGCGACATCCATGCCGCCAAGCGTCGCGCCGAAGGTGAACAGGGCCGGCGCGACCAGAAAGACATTGGGCGCAAGGACGATGATCGGCAGGCCACATACCGCATAGCAGGCAAATCCCTCCGCGACGCGCCTGGATCCGAAACGGCCGATCAGCTGGCCACACCAGACCATTGAAGCAACGGCGCCGGCGCCGAACAGCAGCAAAAGCAGCCCGAGCATGAAGCTGGTCAAGTGAAGACGGCCGAGCAATAACGGGATCTGCGGGGCCCAGCTGCCGACCAGCAATCCGTTGGTGAAAAAGACGCCCGCCACCGACCATCGCCCGCGGCGTATGACGGGCAGAGATTCGCTGGCGTTCATAGGTTGGCCTCAATGAAATTAAATCGATTTAATAGTTCCAGCTTCGGGCGGCGGCAAGCGCGAAAAAGTCCCTGGATCACGATCAACGTTCGATGTAGGCCATTTTAATTTACGCCGGTTCTGGCCAAGATGATCCGATCGGTGGGGATCAGCCAACGCAACCATAATCGGGGATGGATCGGGCGTCCGAAACAAGATTGCCGATGCGGGAGAACATCTATATCGCCTGGTTTCTGGTCGGGCTCCATATCGCGCTGCAAGCTCTCTTCATTGTCAGGGCTCTCCTGCGCACCCATCGGGAGCCTTCGGCTCGCATGGCCTGGGTGCTGGCGATCGTCACCGTGCCGGTTGTCGGTATCGTCGCCTATATCCTGTTTGGCGACACCAATATCGGACGGCGCCGCATCGCGCGCATGCGAGCAGCGTTGAGGAGACTGCCTTCCTTCCACGATTTCGGGCCGAGCCACGACGCGGACGATCCGATCCCGAAACGTTATGAATCTCTGTTCAGGGTGGGGCACTCGATCAGCCTCTATCCGGCGGTCGGGGGCAATCAGGGTGTCCTTCTGGCCGACTCCGACGCGGCGATCGATGCGATGGTCGCGGACATCGATGCGGCAGCCGAACATGTGCATGTGCTTTTCTACATCTGGCTTGTGGACAATAACGGCGTGAAGATGATCGCCGCGTTAAAGCGCGCGGCCGAGCGAGGCGTAACCTGTCGCGTGATGGTGGACGATATCGGCTCGCGCACCCTCATCCGCTCCGTGCATTGGCGCGACATGGCTTCCGCCGGCGTGAAATTGGCCGTCGCCCTGCCGGTTGGCAATCCGCTCCTGCGGCCGCTGAAGGGCCGCATCGACATGCGCAACCACCGCAAAATCGTGGTCATCGACAACCGCATCACCTATTGCGGCAGCCAGAACTGCGCCGATCCCGCTTTCGCGGTGAAGGCGCGTTACGCGCCCTGGGTTGACGTGATGGTGCGTTTCACGGGGCCAATCGTCAGGCAAAACCAGCACCTCTTCGCCAGCGACTGGATGGGGCATGTAAACGAGGATTTGGCCGGTCTTCTGCGCCATCCGGAAAGAGAGAGGGAGCCCGGCTTCACAGCGCAGGTCATCGGTACGGGCGCGACCACCCGTTATTCCGCCATGCCTGAAATGTTCGTTTCGCTGATGAACGCCGCGACGCGGGAACTGGTCATAACGACACCTTATTACATCCCCGACGAACCGATCCAGGCGGCACTGTGCGCCAGCGCCCATCGCGGCGTGGCGACGACCGTGATCTTTCCCCGCCACAACGATTCATGGTTCGTCGCGGCGGCGAGCAGAAGCTATTACGGGGAACTTCTGGAGGCGGGCGTCCGCATCTTCGAATATCCCCACGGCCTGCTGCACGCCAAGACGCTCACTGTCGATGGAGAAGTCAGCCTCATCGGCTCGGCCAATGTCGATCGCCGCAGTTTCGAGCTCAATTTCGAAAACAACATCCTTTTCTATGACGTCGCGCTTGCGGCCGACATCCGGGCGCGTCAGCAAAGCTACATCGATGCTTCCCGAGCGGTGACCCTCGACGCGGTCGCCGAATGGTCGCGACCGAAAAGGTTGCTGAACAACGCAATGGCGATAATCGGGCCGCTGCTTTAGGTCGTAGTGAACGGTTTAAAACCTTTCCCAGCGCGCAGCGAGAACCTGTCCTCGGAACCGCTCAAAACTTCCGCTGATGGCATATATAACCGCTACCGACGCTCCCACGAAGGATCTACGAAATGGCCGACAATGGCGCGAACGCCCCGGAAAAGCATGCCTCCGGTGAGGACGGAAGCCTCCGGGATCAGTTGCGGATGATGAGGATCGCCTTCATGCGTTCGCCGGTCAGGGGTAAAATCTTGCTGCTCGGCGGCACGATTTTCCTTCTGATCGTGGCGACATCCCTGGCGCAAATTCTCCTCAACCGGTGGAATCAACCCTTCTATGACGCCATCGCGCGTCGCGACCTGGCGGACTTCTTTCACCAGTTGCTTGTGTTTGCGGCAATCGCCGCGGGGCTGCTCGTGCTCAATATCGGCCAGACATGGTTCAATCAGCTCCTGCGCCTGCGATTGCGCGAAGGGCTGACGCTCGACCTCATCGGGCAATGGATGGCGCCCGGCCGCGCCTTCAAGTTGGCGCATGCGGGCGTGATCGGCGTCAATCCCGACCAGCGGATGCAGCAGGACGCGGATCACCTGACCGAGCTGTCGAGCAGCCTCGGCGTCGGCCTGCTGCAATCGGCGATCCTGCTGTTTTCCTTCGTCGGCGTTCTGTGGAGCCTGTCCGCCGGATTCACGTTTCAGTTCAACGGCCATTCCTTCGCCATTCCCGGCTATATGGTCTGGGCGGCGATCATCTATGCGGGCTCGGCTTCCTGGTTGAGCTGGCTCGTCGGCCGTCCGCTGATCCGATTGAACGCCGAGCGCTACCAGCGGGAATCCGAGCTTCGCTTTTCGATGATGCGCGTCAACGAGGATGTGGACGCGATTGCGCTCGCCCGCGGCGAGGCCGACGAGCGTCGCCGGCTGGAACTCGACCTTTCCGAAGTCCTGCAGGCCCTCAGGCGAATCTTTGTCGCCCAGCTCCACCTCCTGTGGGTGACGGACAGCTATGGCTGGGTAACGGTCGTCGCTCCGATCATCATTGCCGCACCGGTCTATTTTTCAGGCAACCTGACCTTTGGCGGCCTGATGATGGCGGTCGGCGCATTCAACCAGGTTCATTCGTCGCTGCGCTGGTTCATCACCAATATCAGCGCCATCGCCGATTGGCGCGCCACCCTCCTGAGAGTCGCCGATTTCCGCTCCGCTGTCATCAAAACGGATGTGCTGCACGACGATGAAAAACGCATCGAGTTCGCGCGGTCCGAAAAGGACCGGATCGCGTTTTCGGATTTGCGGGTCTCGTCGCCCGGAGGCTGCGCCAAACTGGCAGAGAGCAATGTCGTGGTCGCTCCCGGCGAAAGGGTGATCATGGTCGGCGACCCCGGCGTCGGGAAAACCTTGTTTTTCCGGGCCATAGCCGGCCTGTGGCCCTGGGGCAGCGGCCGGATCGAAATGCCGCCCCCTGACGAGATCGCATTCGTGCCGCGAACTCCTTATTTTCCTCCGGGAACGCTCCGCGCGGTCCTTTCCTATCCGCGCGGCGAAACCAGCTTCGAGGAAGAAGAGCTTGCCGCCGGACTGGAGAAGATGGGCCTCGGACGGCTCAAGACATCTCTCGACCGCGTCGCTCGTTGGGACCGGCAATTGACGGAGGAAGAGCAACGCTTGCTGGCCTTCGCCCGGCTGCGCCTTCATAAGCCGCGTTTCGTCGTCATCGACGAGGCGCTTGATACGATGGAAGGCAGGGAACGGGACAAGGTAATGGCCATGCTCTCCGGCGATCTCGCCGATTCAGCGGTCATAAATATCGGCCGGGAGGAAAGGAACGGGCACTTCTTCTCGCGCAAGCTGCATCTGGTCAAGGATGTCGAGGGACGCGCGCTGCGCCCGATGCGCCTTAAGCATACCGGGCCGGAGACACGGGAATTGGCCGAAGCCGCTTCCTGACGGCCTCTCTCCCGCGCCAGGCTATGACGCGCTGCGCCGAAGTTCCAAGCCTTGGCCCCTCGGAATAGCCAACGGTCGATTTGTCATGATCGCTGGCATTAACTCTTCGGGCGAGGGCGAGGCGGCGCCTCGCGGATGACACGAGATCGTGCCGATTGCGTCGTAGTGGCGACATGATTGGCCGCTATGGTCCGTTT
>Ga0164242_10007941_pt1 | contig 11565 bp, 12 predicted proteins | sample OricomgcompostMG_FD_108783 | JGI IMG/M metagenome (GOLD analysis project Ga0164242, IMG submission 108783) | Miracle-Growth compost microbial communities from Emeryville, California, USA - Original compost - Miracle growth compost (MG) ... | reverse complement strand
GACCTGGGCCCCCTCCTGGCCGAGGCTCGGGATCCAGAGGGCGAGCTGGCCCTGCCGCTGGAGGTTGCCGCCCTCGAGGTCGAAGCGGCGCGTCGTCACCATGGCGCGGTGGAAGTCGCGGAGGCGCTCCTCGGGGAGCGCCTGGATCAGCGTGAGCCAGGGCGCCGTGACATCGTCCTCGACGAGCGTCCCCTGGGGCGAGAGCAGCCGGATCGCGGTCGGCGATTCCTGGGCGAGGCCCGCAGGGTCGAGTCGGAGGGCGCCGGCCATGGGTCCAACCTAACCGCGGGCTCCTGCGGGCTGTCGGAGCATCGCCACAACCTTTTCTGCGGATCGCAGGAGCTTCTCGACAGCCTCCTCCTCGCCGACGGAGACGCGGAGGCCCTCGCCGAGCGCACGGACGACGGAGCCGTCCTCCTCGAAGATCTCGGCGGCCCGCTGGACGAGCTCGGGTCCGGTCTCGAGCCAGACGAAGTTCCCCTGGGCCTCAGGGATGCGCCAGCCCTGCGCGCGAAGGGCGGCTGCGAGCCGGTCGCGCCGCTCGACGATGACCTGCACCCGCTCGAGCAGCTCGTCCTCATGGTCGAGGCTCGCGAGCGCGGCGATCTGCGCCGCCTCCGTCACAGCGAGCGGGGTCATGACCGAGCGGACGGCGTCGGCGACGTACTCCGGGCCGATGCCGTAGCCGATCCGCAGGCCGGCGAGCCCATAGGCCTTGCTGAATGTGCGGAGCACGAAGAGGTTCGGGTACCGGTCGAGGAGCTCCTCGCCGTGCACCGCTTCGGGGTCGGTCACGAACTCGATGTACGCCTCGTCGAGCGCGACGAGCAGGGTCGGCGGGACGGCGGCCATGAACTGCTCGAACTCGGCCCGCGTGATGATCGTGCTCGTCGGGTTGTTCGGCGTGCAAAGGAAGACGAGCCGCGTCCGCTCGTTCACGGCGGCGATCATCGCCGGGATGTCATGGCGGCCGTCCGGCAGCACCGGCACGGGGACGGTGCGGACGCCGACGGCGCCGGCGACCTGCGGATAGCCCTCGAAGCTCCGCCAGGCGAAGATCACCTCGTCCTCGGGACGGCACGTCGCCTGGATGAGGTGGCCGATGAGCGCGACGGCACCGGGAGTGACGACGACCTGCTCGGGACTCACGCCGTGGATCCGCCCGAGCCGCTCGCGCACCGCGGCGGCGCTGCCCTCCGGGTAGCGGTTGAACGGGAGCTCGCGCAGGACCTCGGCGACGCTCGGCAGCGGCGGGAACGGGTTCTCGTTGCTCGACAGCTTGAACGCGTCCTCGGCCGCCATCCGCCCCTGCTTGTAGGGGACGATCTCGGCGACGTCGGGGCGGAGCTGCACGCGCGCATTCACCCATTCACCCTATCCGCGTCGCTGGATCAGGAATCGGCGGGGATCGGCGTGGACTATCCACAAAGCCGGCCTCCGATTCCTGATCCACGACGGGCCCGGCCGAGAAACGCGACGGTCGAGTCGGACCGCCGTCTGGGAGGATGGCCCTATGCGGTTCCTCCTCAAGGCGATCCTCAACGCGGTGGCCCTCTGGCTCACGACCCTCATCGTCGCCGGCCACATCGTCGTCCAGTCGTTCGGCGCGGGCGAGTGGTGGCAGCTCGCGCTCACCTACCTCGTCGTCGCGGTCGTCTTCGGCATCGTCAACGCGATCGTCGGGAACGTCATCCGCATCGTCGCCTTCCCGCTCTACATCCTCACGCTCGGCCTGCTCGCCCTCATCGTGAACGGCCTCCTGCTCTGGCTCGTCGCGTGGCTCAGCTCCCTCATCGGCTGGGGCCTCTTCATCGTCGGCGGCTTCTGGTGGGGCGTCCTCGGCGCGCTCGTGCTCGGGATCATCTCGTGGCTCCTCGGCATCGTCTTCCGGCCGTTCCTCAAGCGCGAGGGACGCAACCACTGATGGCGCTCCCGCCCCAGCCGCTGAGCCCCCTCGACGGCCGCTACCGCGCGGCGGTCGCGCCGCTCGGCGACCACCTCTCCGAGGCCGGTCTCAACCGGGCGCGCGTGCATGTCGAGGTCGAGTGGCTCCTCCTGCTGGCGGAGCGGGGAACGTTCGGCGTCGCCCCGATCGAGGAGGGCCAGGTCGCGGAGCTGCGCGCGTGGGCGGCCGGCTTCGGCCAGGCCGAGATCGACTGGCTCGCGGCGAAGGAGGCGGTGACCCGCCACGACGTGAAGGCCGTCGAGTACCTCGTCCGCGAGGAGCTGTCGCGGCTCGGGCTCGACCGCGTCGCCGAGCTCGTCCACTTCGCCTGCACGAGCGAGGACGTGAACAACCTCTCCTACGCGATCACGATCCGTGACGCGGTGCAGGAGGTCTGGCTGCCGCGCTTCGACGCGATGGTCGCGAAGCTGTCGGCCCTCGCCGCGGCGACCGCCGACGCCCCGATGCTCGCGCACACGCACGGCCAGCCGGCGACCCCCACGACCATGGGCAAGGAGCTCGCCGTCACCGTCGCCCGGCTGCGGCGACAGCGTGAACGCCTGGCCGCCGTCCGGTACCTCGGCAAGCTGAACGGGGCGACCGGCACCTACGCGGCGCACCTCGCCGCCGCGCCGGACGTCGACTGGCCGGCGCTCTCCCGCGCATTCGTCGAATCGCTCGGACTCACGTGGAATCCGCTCACGACCCAGATCGAGTCCCACGACTGGCAGGCCGAGCTGTACCAGGCGGTGTCGCTGGCCGGGCGGATCCTGCACGGCTTCGCCGTCGACGTGTGGACGTACATCTCGCTCGGCTACTTCCGGCAGATCCCCGTCGCGGGCGCGACCGGCTCGTCGACGATGCCGCACAAGGTGAACCCGATCCGGTTCGAGAACGCGGAGGCGAACCTCGAGCTCGCATCCGCCCTGCTCGAGTCGCTCGCGGCGACGCTCGTCGAGTCCCGGATGCAGCGCGACCTCACCGACTCGACGACGCAGCGGAACGTCGGGGTCGCCCTCGGGCATTCGCTCCTCGCCCTCGACAACCTCACGCGCGGACTCGACGAGATCGACCTCGACCGCGCGCGGCTCCTGTCCGACCTCGCCGACAATCCCGAGGTGCTCGCCGAGGCGATCCAGACGGTCATTCGGGCCGAGGTCGTCGCCGGGCGATCGACGATCGCCGACCCCTACGCGGTGCTCAAGGAGCTCACGCGGGGGCATCGGGTCACGCTCGAGGAGATCCGGGCGTTCGTCGCGGGCCTCGACATCGACGACGAGGCGAGGGAGCGGCTCCTCGCGCTCACGCCCGAGACGTACGTGGGGCTCGCCGCGGAGCTGGCCACGGGTCGCTGAGCGGGCGGCTCTCGCCTTTCAGCCTCCGACCTCCGGGACCGGCGGCTAGTGCCCGAGGTCCTGCTTGCGCTCGTTGTCGCGGAGCACGCCGTCCTTCGACGGCGGCTGCTGCGCCTCGTAGCCGCCGAGCGACAGCATCGCGAGCACGACGAGGCCGATGATGAACGCGACGCCGAACATCACGCCGCCGAGCAGCCAGTCGCGCGTCGCGAGCAGGGTGATGAGCCCCGCGAAGAGTCCGCAGCCGGCCGAGATGCCGAGCATCTCGAGCGGCTTCGACCGCTCATGACGGGTCGGGCCGCCGGGCGCCTCGTCGAGCGGATCGATCGCACCCGAGTCCGCGGGATCGATCACGGCGTCCTCGTCCACGGGCTCCTCCTCAGGCCGGTCCTCGATCACGCGGTCGCCTCCGCCGGCTTCCGGCCCATGAGCGACACCGCCGAGATGGCGAGGTAGACGCCGATCACCGCGAGGGCGGCGCCGAGCAGCCCGACGACCATGACGGCGGCGTCGAGGTCGAGCTGCACGGGCGGCAGGCCCTTGTCGGTGACCGTGTACTGATGGTCGTACCCGCTCGGCACGAGCACGACGACGACGGCGGCGAGCGCCTCGAGGACGCCGAGCGTGAGCCAGTCGCGGCCGAACCGGTCCGCCCTGCGGCGCGCGGCGCCCACCCAGACATCGGCGATGGCGAGGAGGGCGAGCACGACGGCCGCGGTCCAGGTGATCGTCGCCGCCCCGGCAGCGGGCGGCGCTCCATCGATCGACGCGGCGCCGATCGATGCGGCCACCGCCCCGAGCAGGCCGACGGCGGCCTTCGCGATCGAGCCGGTCCGCGGGGGGCCGGCGGGCAGTAGCGCGGCCCCGATGCCGGCGGCGATCGCGGTCACCCCGGCGAAGATCGCGAGGACGACGAGCCCATAGCGGGCCGAGTGATCGGCGCTGAATGCGATGAGGACGCCGAGCGCGAGCGGTGCGACGGCGAGCGCGGCCGGGACCGGCCAGCGGACCGACGTCGGCTTCACGATCGCGGTTGGCACCCGAGAAGCGTACCGAGGTTGACTCGACCGGCGCCTCAGGGAGTGGCGGGACCCCTCCTCCGCGACCGAGCGCTCAGCGATTCGGCGGCAGGTCCGCGAATCGCGAATAGTGCCCCAGGAAGCCGACGACGATGTCCTTCGTCGGACCATTGCGGTGCTTGGCCACGATGAAGTCCGCCTCGCCGGCCCGTGGGCCGTTCGGGTCGTAGACGTCCTCGCGGTGGAGCAGGATCACCATGTCGGCGTCCTGCTCGATCGCGCCGGACTCGCGGAGGTCGGAGAGCATCGGGCGCTTGTCGGCACGCTGCTCCGCGCCGCGGTTCAGCTGCGAGATCGCGATGACGGGGACCTCGAGCTCCTTCGCGAGGAGCTTGAGGGCGCGGGAGAACTCGGCGACCTCCTGCTGCCGGGACTCGACCCGCTTGCCGCTCGTCATGAGCTGGAGGTAGTCGATGACGACGAGCTTGAGCCCGGCCCGCTGCTTGAGGCGGCGGCACTTCGCGCGGATCTCGACGAGCGTCATGTTCGGCGAGTCGTCGATGAAGAGCGGGGCCTCATTCACCTTGCCCATCGTGCGGGCGATCGTCTGCCAGTCGTCGTCGCGGACGGTGCCCTTCCGCATGTGGTGGAGGGGCACGCTCGCCTCCGCCGACAGGAGGCGCATCGCGATCTCGCTCTTGCCCATCTCGAGGCTGAAGATGATCGACGGCTGCTTGTGCTTGATCGCGGCGCTCCGGGCGATGTCGAGGCCGAGCGTCGACTTGCCGATCGCGGGGCGGGCCGCGATGACGATGAGCTGCCCCGGGTGGAGGCCGTTCGTCAGCTCGTCGAGCTCGACGAATCCGGTCGGCACGCCGGCCATCTGCCCGTCGCGGCCGCGAGCGATCTCGAGCTCGTCGAATGCGGCCGTGACGGCCGCGGAGAGCTGGACGAAGTCCTCGGTGTTCGTCTCGCCGTTGACGGCATAGATCGCGGCCTGCGCGTCGTTCACGAGGTCGGTGACCTCGCCCTCGCTCGCGTAGCCCATCTGCACGATGCGCGTGCCCGCCTCGACGAGCCGCCGGAGCACGGCCTTCTCGGCGACGATGGCGGCGTAGTAGCCCGCGTTCGCGGCGGTCGGGACGATCGAGGTGAGCTCGTGCAGGTACTCGGGGCCGCCGGCGCGGCTCAGCTCGCCCTGCTTCGTGAGCTCGTCGGTGACCGCGATGACGTCGGTCGGCTCGCCGCGCGAGTAGAGGCTGAGGATCGCGTCGAAGATGAGCTCGTGCTTCGGGATGTAGAAGTCCGAGCCCTTCACGCCCTCGAGCACGTCGGCGGCGGCGTCCTTCGAGAGAAGCATGCCGCCGATCGCCGACTGCTCCGCGAGGAGGTCGTGCGGCGGCGTGCGGTCGCCTCGCGCGTCGCGGAGCTCGCCCCTCGCGTCGGAGGGGGCGGCGCTCCCGAGGTAGGCGATCGACACGGCGGGCAGCCTCTTCCTGGGGTGTGGTGTGGTCGTTCACGGCACGCCGAGGCGGGCCGGCTCCATCGTCGCCGGCACCCCCGACATCGCGCCGCCGGAGCCGCGGCGCCTATGGCATACCGGCGGTCCGGAACGAGATCGCTCCACACTAGGAACGGGTCAGGGACCACGCAAGGCGAGCATCCGACTGCCTGTGGATAACTCTGTGGACTGCTTGCGGGAAACGCCGTTCACCTTGTGAGGGCGATGTGGGCAAGCATGTGAACAACTTGCGAATCGTGATTCACAAGTCCACTCTGATCAGCTCTTTCATGTTTTACGGGCTGTGTGTGGAAAGTGGGCTGAACTGTGGGTTGAGGGTTGACGTTTTCGACGCGCTCCTGTGGACGGATCGCTTGACACGACGGTCGCCGACCCACTAAAGCGGATCGCGCATTCACCCGCATCCGATCCCGCAGGGACGCGAGAAGCCCGCCCAGGCCATCGACCTGGGCGGGCTTCCGGGTGTGTGCGATCAGGCCTTCGCGGCGACGACCTGCAGCGTGACGACGGCGGTGAGACCGTCGCGGAGCTTCACGGTGGCCTCGTGCTCGCCGACCGACTTGATCGGGCCCGCGAGCTCGACGGTGCGCTTGTCGATCGCGCCGAGCCCGGCGGTCTCGACGGCCGTCGCGATGTCCGCGGTCGTGACCGAGCCGAACAGGCGGCCGTCCTTGCCGGCCTTCGCGGTGAGCTTGACCTTCGCGGACTCGAGCGCCGCCTTCGCGGCCTGCGCGTCCTCGAGCGACTTGTGCTCGCGCGCGCCGCGCGCAGCCTTGATCTGCTCGATCTGCTTCTCGGCGCCGCGGGTCCACGCGACGGCGTAGCCCTGCGGGATGAGGTAGTTGCGGGCGTACCCGTTCTTGACGTCGACGACGTCGCCGGCCCCGCCGAGGCCGGAGACCTCGTTCGTCAGGATGAGCTTCGACATGAGGTTCCCCCGATCAGCGGCCGGCGCCGGCGTAGGGGAGGAGCGCCATCTCACGGGCGTTCTTGACGGCCGTGGCGATGAGACGCTGCTCCTGGACGGAGACTCCGGTGATGCGGCGCGAGCGGATCTTGCCGCGCTCGGAGACGAACTTGCGAAGGGTCGCGACGTCCTTGTAGTCGATGACGCCGACGGTCACCGACTTCGGCGGCGCGGCGTTCTTGCCGTCGCGCCCCTTGGCGCGGGGCTTGCGGCGGTCGCCGCTGCTGCTGCTCTTTCCAGCCATTTGGATTCCTTAGATTCGTGAATGCGTACGTCTGATCGGGATCAGAACGGGGTGTCGTCCGAGTAGGCGCCCGGGGCGTTCCACACGTCGTTGCCGCCGCCGCTCGCCGGCGCGCTCGGGGCGCCCCAGGCGTCGTCGGCACCGCCGCGCTGGCCGCCCTGACCGCCGCCCGAGGCACGGGTGACGGCCGCGGTCGCGTAGCGGAGGGAGGGACCGATCTCGTCGATCTGGAGCTCGATCGAGGTCCGGTTGTTCCCCTCGCGGTCCTGGTAGCTCCGCTGGATGAGACGGCCCTGCGCGATGACGCGCGAGCCCTTCGTCAGCGAGGACGCGACGTGCTCCGCGAACTCGGCCCAGCAGGAGGCCCGGAGGAACAGCGCGTCCCCGTCCTTCCACTGGTTCGACTCGCGGTCGAAGGTCCGCGGCGTGGAGGCGATGGTGAAGTTCGCGACCGCGCGGCCCGACTGCGTGTACCGCAGCTCCGGGTCCGCCGTGAGGTTCCCCACGACCGTGATGACGGTCTCGCCGGCCATGGTCGCTACTCGGCCTTCGCGGCCGCGGCGGCGGTCGCCTTCGCCGCACGGCGCTCGACGGTCGCCTTCGCGTGGGACGCGACCGAGATCGCGTTCTCCTTGCGGAGGACCTTCGTGCGGAGGACGGCCTCGTTGAGGTTCAGCTGGCGGTCGAGCTCGACCGACGCCGCGGCGGATGCCGTGAAGTCGACGACGGCGTAGATGCCCTCGGCCTTCTTCTTGATCGCGTACGCGAGACGACGGCGTCCCCAGATGTCGACGTTGTCGACGCTGCCGCCATCCGCCCGGACGACGTTGAGGAACTTGTCGAGGCTCGGCGCCACGGTCCGCTCGTCGAGCTCGGGGTCGAGGATGACCATGAGCTCGTACTGCTGCTGGTGCGTCACAAACCCACCTCCTTCGGTCTGTCGGCCCCGGACCCTGTGCCCGGAGCAGGAGGTTTGATGCGCATCGCCTCGAAAGGCGACGTTCCAGTGTAGCGGATGCCGCATTCCCACGCACCGCCCCTTACTCGCGGCCCCTCGCTGCGCCCCTCATTCACATCCCACCCTCCCCCGCGCCCCGGCCCGCGCGAAGTGGTCGATTCCCGACATCCAAGGCCCCCGTTCGAGCGCTTTAGGTCGGAAATCGACCATTTCGACGAGGGGCGGGCGGGTGAATGCGCGGGATCCCGCCCTCGGCGAGGATGCGCGCGAGCAAGTCGGGCCGGAGCGCCTCGGCCCACCCCCATCGGAGGCAGAACGGCCGATGACGACGGCGGATGCGGTCCTCGCGGATCTTCTCCTCGATGACGACCTCGGCGGCGGCGCGACCACGCGCGTATTCGGTCCGGACGTACTTCCCGACGCCGTCCATCTCGCCGAACGTGCCCTGCTCGGGCCAGTCGAAGTCCACGACATCGTCCGGCCCGTCCGGGCGCGGCATCCGGACCTGCAGGTCGGGTGCGAGGAAGCCGAGCTCATGCATCCGGGCGCGGCTCAGGGACTCGCCCGGCGACTGCGCGCGCCCGTCGGCGAAGGCGACGGCGAGGCGCGCCGAGCGGACCCCGCGGGCTCCTGGGAGTGACGCGATCCGCGTCCGGAGCCCGTCGTGCAGCACCGCCGGAGCGGCGGCATCATGCAGGGCGTGATCGAGCGCGAGCGTCGCACCGGCGAATCCCCGGGACCGTGCCACATCGACCAGCGTCCGCTCCAGCGACGTGACGAGCAGCCCCTCGATGCGGGCGATGTCGCCGGCATCGAGGGACTCACGGTGCCACCGGATGCCATTGCGCCTGCTGGCCGGCCGAGTACCGCGGTCATCGATGAGCGACACCTCATCCGGCCACGGCCCGAGCCGCGGGAGGCCATGCAGGAGCGCGGCGGACTCGTATCCGAGCACGACCTCCTCCCGTCGCCGCGTCCGCACCGCCGCGAGGATGCGGGCGCGGTGCCGCTGCGCGGAGGTGGTCGCCCAGCTCGTCGGCTCGGCCGCGACGCCGGCCCGTACCCGGACCGCATCGCCGGCGCGCATTCGCCGCTCGAGACGCCGCGCATCGGCACTCGGCGCCCCGCGCACGAACTCGAGTCGCACCGCCGGCGCATCAGGGTCGAAGTCGGACACGCGTGCACTCTCGCCGATCGGGCGCGTTCCCGCATTCACGGAGCGTCGATTCGGTGGAAAACCCGCCTTGTGAGTCACTCGCCGCTCGTCGGCCCTCCGCCGAGATGGTCGATTTCCGACTGTCGGAGGCCCACCTGGACGCGGAAATGTCGGGAATCGACCATCTCGACGGCATGGGGGGCGGGGAGGAAGGCGGGGGGCGCGGCCGGGAGGAGCGGGGTGAACGAGGGTTCAGGCGGAGCGCTCGGCCCACCACGCGCGCAGCCGGCGCTCGGCCTCCTCGGCGCCGAGCGGCCCCTCGTCGAGCCGCGTCTCGAGGAGGAACCGGTAGGCCGCGCCGACCTCGGGCCCCGGCTTCAGGCCGAGGATCCGCATGATCGCCTCGCCGTCGAGGTCGGGGCGGACGGCGTCGAGCTCCTCCTGCTCGCGGAGCTCGGCGATCCGCCGCTCGAGGTCGTCGTACGCCCACTCGAGCTGCTCGGCCTTGCGACGGTTCCGGGTGGTCACATCGGCGCGGGTGAGGATGTGGAGTCGCTCGAGCTGCTCGCCGGCGTCGCGGACGTACCGGCGGACCGCGGCGTCGGTCCATTGCGCATCTGAGTACCCGAAGAAGCGGAGGTGCAGCTCGACGAGGCGGGCGACCGCCTTCACGGTGTCGTTGTCGAAGCGCAGCGCGCGGAGGCGCTTCGCCGCGAGCTTCGCGCCGACGACGTCGTGGTGGTGGAAGGAGACGACGCGGCCCTCGACATGCTTCGTCGCGGGCTTGCCGATGTCGTGCAGGAGCGCGGCGAGGCGGACCACGAGGTCCGGGGACGCGAGCACGCCGCGGCCGCGCTCGAGCTCGATCGCCTGCCGGACGACGGTGAGCGTGTGCTCGTACACGTCCTTGTGATGCGCATGCTCGTCGGACTCGAGCCGCAGGGCCGGCAGCTCGGGCAGGACGAGCTCCGCGAGGCCGGTCTCGACCATGAGGCGAATGCCCGGCACGGGATCGGACGTGCGCATCAGCTTGGCGAGCTCATCGGCGATGCGCTCCACGGACACGATCTTGAGCGAGGCGGCCATCTCGGTCATGGCCGCGCGCACCCGTTCACTCGGCTCGAATCCGAGCTGCGACGCGAAGCGCGCCGCCCGCATCATGCGGAGCGGGTCGTCCCCGAAGGAGACCTCCGGCTCGCCCGGGGTGTCGAGCACGCCCGCGAGGAGGTGCTCGAGTCCGCCGCGCGGGTCGACGAGCCGGCGCTCGGGCAGGGCGAGGGCCATCGCATTCACCGTGAAGTCCCGCCGGACGAGGTCGTCCTCGAGGCGATCGCCGAATGCGACGAGCGGCTTCCGCGTGACGCCGTCGTACGCGTCGGCCCGGTATGTCGTGATCTCGACGCGGTCGCCCTCGATCTGCGCGGCGATCGTCCCGAACTCGCGTCCGACGTCCCAGGTCGCCGTCGCGAGCGGCTTCACGATCCGGAGGATCTCGTCGGGGCGCGCATTCGTCGTGAAGTCGAGGTCCGCCGTCGCGCGCCCGAGGAACGCATCCCGCACCGGCCCGCCGACGACCGCGAGCTCCCGCCCCGCCGCCTCGAACGCCGCGGCGAGCCGTGCGACGGGCCCGGCGGCCGCGAGCGCCTCGAGCCGGGCGACGCCCTCGGCGACGTTGATCATGCTTCTAGCCTGACAGAGCGGAGCGGGGAGCCGAACGCGCACGCTCGACGGCGTCGCTTTTCGACAAGACGACGCCCGGACGGGCCGCGTCGTGTCGGAAACCGACGCGCTCGGCGGGGCCGCCCGCGCCCCGGCGGATCAGGCGCGCTCAATAGACTGCTCGGCATGCGGGTGATCGTGGCCGTCGCCGCCGCGGCCCTGCTCGCCCTCGCACCGGTCACCGCTGCGACGGCGACACCGGGCCCGGCACGCGCCGTCGCGGCCGACGCACGCACTGCCGACGAGCACGGCGCCGTCTCCGTGCTCGCCAATCCCTACGACGGGATCACCGTGACGGTCGGCGACAGCCTGTTCTTCGCGGACCGATCGACGTTCCACGTCACGGTGACCAACACGCACACCTATCAGATCAGCGTCCCCGTCACCGCCTGGGCCTACCCCACGAACCGCCTCGACATCGACGGCACTCCGGTCACCGTGACGGTCCCGCCCGGAGCGCAGGCCGACGCGGAGTTCCCCGCGACGGCCGTGACGAACGGTGCGGTCACGGTGTCCGCCGCGATCGTCGGCGCCGACGGGATCGCCGCTCCGGGCACGATCTCGACCGCGACGTTCACCGTCCAGGCCGGCTGGGAGACGCCCATCGTCCTCGTCATCGCGGCGATCGTCCTCGTCCTCGCGATCCTCGGCGTGATCCGGACGGTGCGGCGCGTCCGGCG
>Ga0164242_10007939_pt1 | contig 11567 bp, 8 predicted proteins | sample OricomgcompostMG_FD_108783 | JGI IMG/M metagenome (GOLD analysis project Ga0164242, IMG submission 108783) | Miracle-Growth compost microbial communities from Emeryville, California, USA - Original compost - Miracle growth compost (MG) ... | reverse complement strand
GCAGAGCCGGGACAACCTTTCTCAGGCTGTTGCGAACGATCTCCAGAAAATCGGCGAAACGCGTGCGGAGGTCGAGGCCTCCATCCAGCGCCAGATCGCGAGCTTCACCGAAGGCCGCGGCCTGCTCAGCAAGGCGCTCGAAGAGGATCTGCAAAGGGTGCAGGAAGAGCGCGGCGCGATCGATGTTTCCGTCAACCGTCACCTTGCCAAGCTGGTCGAGGGCCGACAGCTCATGCGCCGCGCCCTCGACGAGGATCTACAGAAACTCGTCGACAGCCGCGCCGCGATCGACGCTGCGATCGAAGAGCATTCCAGCCGGTTGGCAAACCAGCTTGCCGAGGGGCGCGAAGCAGCGCGTCGGGTCCTTGACGAAGATCTGGACAAGCTGACCCAGTCGCGCGCGGAGATCGACGATGCGATCGGCGCGCATCTGGCGCGCCTGTCCGACGGCCGTGCCGATTTGCAGGCGGCGTTGCAGGACGATCTCGACAGGCTGGCGGAATCGCGGCGCGAGATCGACCTTTCGCTCGAACAGCACACAGCCAAGCTGGTCGATGGCCGCAATGCGCTGAGCCAGCTGATGGACGATGACATGGCGCAGGTGACGGCGGCGCGCGCGGCGCTGGACGAGACCGTTCGCGCCCATGTCGACCGGCTGGCGGAAGGCCGTGATCTGCTCGGCCGCGTGATGGAAAACGATTTGCAGAAGCTTGCGGAAAACCGCGCCATCATGGACCAGAACGTGGCGGAGCATGTACGCCAGATCGCCGAAAGCAGGACGGCCATCACCGTGGCCCTCTCCTCGGAGATCGAGAAGATCGATGATGCGTTCCGCCGTCAGACCGGCGTCATAGAAGAGCGGACACAATCAATGGAACGGGCCCTCTCGACGGGCGTGGACAATGTCCGTTCGACGCTCGAGAAGAGCGCCGTCGTGGTTGCTGGCGCCTTGCGCGAAAAGGTGCTCGAAGTCACGGCGGCCTTGCGCAACGAGGCCGGCCAGGCCTTTACGGATGCAGACCGCAAAATCGCGGAACGCGCGGCCGAGACGGCGGAGCTGCTCTCCGCCCGCGCCGCCGAAATCTCGCGTACCTTCGACGACGCGGATCAACGGTTGGTTTCGCGCGCCCAGGATGCGGCCAACGCGCTTGCCGATCGGGCCCAGCAACTTGCCAGCACTTTCGAGACGGCGGATGAGCGCATCGCAAACAGGATCGGCGAAGCGGCAGCCGCGCTTGCCGCGCGCTCCGGCGATATAGCCGAAGCCTTCGACGACGCCGACCGCAAGCTTGCCGCCCGAGCGGAAGAAATGGCAAGCCGCCTCACCGAGACAGCGGATCAAACCGTCGACCGTCTCGCGACGGGCGCCCAGCAGGCAGCTGAACTCCTCGAACAGCGGGCTGACCGGATGACCAGCACGCTCGGCGAAGTGGAGCGCCGGCTTGCCACGGCGAGCGAGGAGACGGCGAATAGCTTCTCGGCGCGCGCCGACGAGGTGGCGAACGCACTGGCGCAGCGCACCGCCGAGATCACAGGCGCTTTCGACAATGTGGACAAGCGTCTCGCCACGCGCGCCGAGGAGACGGCCTCTTCACTCGTCGCCAAAGCGGCGGGCATTGCTTCAGCCTTCGAGGAAGCGGACCAGCGTATCATCGCCCGCACGCACCAGACCTCGGCGGAACTCGACGCCCGCGCCGCCTCCATCGAGGAGGCTCTGGCCATGGTGGAGCAGAAGCTTGCCTCCGGCACCGACCAGCTCGTCGGCCGCGTCGGCCTGCAGGTCGGCGATGCCGAGACGCGCCTGTCCCGGGCCGCCGACGTGCTCGGCGAAAAGCTCCAGAACAAGCTCGGCCAGGCGGAATCGCAACTTGTGGCGCATGCCAATGCGATCGCGGAGACCTTCTCCTCCGTCGACCAGCATATCGGCGAGCGGACGAGCCACGCATCGAGAACCCTCGACCAGCAGACGCGCGAGCTGAACGCCATGCTGGCTTCACGCTCGGCCGAAATATCGAAGATCATGGACGATACGGCCAAGCCGCTGATCGAGCGCCTTTCGGAGAGCGGCGGCGACCTGCAAAGAAGCCTCGAGGAGGCAACGCAGCGCGCAACGGAGCGGCTTCGCTCGGAAAACGCGGCCCTCGTCAATGCGCTTGCGAACAGGACCGCCGAAACGCTTACCGCCATCGAAGGTTCGCGCATGAGCCTGTCGGAAAGCGTTGGCGACCTGATCGACAGGCTTTCCGGTTCCAATGCGAGCCTCGCGGAACTCATCGACCTGGCGACGAACAGCCTTGGCGGCATCGATGAGCGACTTACCGCCACGACTCAGAACTTCGCCGTCACCACGGAGAAAGCCGCCCAGACCTTCTCGAGTTCGGTGCGGCTGATCGATAGCAATGCTGGCAAGCTGACCGAGCTTTCGTCTCACACATTGAGGGAAATCGCTTCCATAGCTGCCCGTTTCGACGAACACAGCAAAGTGCTTAACGGCGCTTCGGACCTGCTTGCCTCGGCGCAGACCAACCTTTCCTCGACGCTGCAGGACAGGGAAAAGGCTCTGGAGGAACTGGCGGTCGGCCTGGTCAAGAAATCCGAGGATATCGAGCGTGTGATGCGCTCCTATGAGAGCCTCGTTGGCCGTGCGCTCGAACAGGCCGAAGGCAAGACGCGCGAATCGACCGAACAGATCAGCGCCGCGATCACCGATGTGGTCGAGGCGGCTACACAGCGCTTTGCGGAAGCGACTGTCGAAATCCGACGCACGGCAGGGGCGATCCGCTCGGACCTCGAAGAGACCCGCGCCGAACTGCGGAAAGGCGTGCTGGACCTGCCGAACGAAACGAAGGAGTCCACCTCGGCCATGCGGCGCGCCGTCACCGAGCAGATAAACGCGCTCAAGGAACTATCGGAGATCGTCGCCAAGTCGGGCCGCATGTTCGACACGCCCGAAACACCGGCGGCTCCCCGTCCGGCGGCTCCAACGGCTCCGGCCGCTCCAGCGGGATCGACCGTAAGGCCATTCCGCGAAACGCCGCGGCCGCAATTGCCCCGCGCGGACCAGGATGTGCTGACGCAACCGGCCAAGACGGAAACTGCGCCGGAGCGGCGAGCGCCCTCCTCCGAACCCGTGCTGCGGCTTGCCTCCGAAACCGGCAAACCCGCGCCCGTACGGAACAGCGAAGGCGGCAGCCAGCAACAGAGCAGAGGCTGGGTGCGCGATCTTCTCCGTGGCGCCTCCACCGAAGAGCCGCGTGAGCCTGCCGGGCAGCAGACGCCGCGTTCTCCGGAAAATCAGCGCTCGCCCCTTCACGTCGTCGAATCGCTCAATTCGCTTTCCGTGGATATAGCGCGCGCAATCGATCACGAAGCATCGATCGAGCTGTGGGACCGCTATCGCCGCGGCGAGCGGAACGTCTTCACCCGCCGGCTCTACACGCTCAAGGGCCAGCAGACCTTCGATGAGATCCGCCGCAAATATCAGAACGACAGTGAGTTCCGCGCCGCAGTCGATCGCTATTGCGACGATTTCGAGAAGCTGCTCAAGGATGTGACGAACAATGATCGCGACAGCATGATGACACATACCTATCTGTCGTCGGATACCGGCAAGGTGTACACCATGCTGGCCCATGCAGCGGGACGGTTGCACTGAGGAGCGAACAGCAGGTCAGTATTCGTCAAAAAGCGGGGCAATAAGCCTCGCTTTTTGTTTCAGCGCTTTCCCTCTCAGCGGCCATCCCAACGATAGTAGACAATCGGATCGCAGCTTCGAGGATGCAGACCGCTCTTGATAAAAACGAGGCCCATCTTTTCATAGAATCGGCAAGCGCGCCTATTCGTCGGTCGCGTGTAAAGGGTAAAGCCCTTCGCCATCATGGTCATGGCATGGGAGAGGAGCATCCGTCCGACGCCAAGGCCGATCAAATCCGGTCGGACAAAAAGCTGGTCGAGAACGGCTTTATCCATACGCAAAGCCAAAAATCCGGCAATTCCCTTCCCGCAAGCAGCGACGGTCACGTCCCATCCCGATGCGAATTCCAGATCGACCCGCTTCCGCAGTTGATCCGGGGTTGGCATGACGGGAGGCCCAACGCCGGGCATGCTGGCGCTGCTGTGCCAGATAGCAGCGATGGCATCGCGGTCCCTCTCTCTCGCCGGACGAAGCTCAAGACTCGGGATCTCGGTGCTCATGCATTCACCTGATGTCAGATGCGCAAAGAGGGTCAGAATGCAGATGGAGCAGGAGAAGCAGGCGCCGAAATGGCGCTTCAACACAATGCGGATTCTTCAAAGTGCGGATTCTTCAAAGTACCGAAGCAGACCAGCTCACAATATCCGAAGCCGCCTTGTCGAAGGCGCGGTCGAGCGCCTTGACGAATGCGCCATTTCCCGTGCCGATCACGGGTGCATCCGCAGTGAAGAGCTTCTGGGTCTTCACCGCGCCGTTACGGTCGTTGAGGAGGCGCACGAAAAGCGACACTTCCGCATGAGCGGTGCCGCTCGCAACGATATCGAACGCCCTAATATCGGTAATGACCTGATAGTCGATCGCCAGGCCCTCTCCCGGCTTGCCCACGCCGGCGAAGCGCCCGCTCCGCTGAAGCGCGTCAATAAGGCGAGCCTGCACCACCTTGGGCAGCCTGTCCGCCCATTGGGCGCCTTTGAGATATTCGATCACGCCCGGGGAAGGCTTGATGACGATGTTCTGCCCGTCGAAGGATTTGATCGCCGCCGGCTCCGCAACAAGGATCTGCAAATGGTGCGAACGCCTCGCTGCCGCGACAGAGGAAGGCGTCGAAAGATCATAGGTGTCGAGCGGGGTCGACCCGCCGAAAAGCGCGCAACCCGAGAGAAACAGGGCCGAGCACACGCCCAAACTTGCCGAACGCTTCAGTGCCACGCGGTTCTCCCTACCGGCGGCAGGCGCGGCAGGCCCCTTCTTCTCCTACAACCCTGTCTTGCGGAAACAAGCAAGCAATGTCAACGCCGCAAGCGGCCATCATACTGACGGACCGAACCCTCTCCACCGGTAAGTATGCGCTGGGGATTTTCGGCCAAGCCACTTATCGCCTGCTCTATGCGCCCGATCGCCCTGCGCGCGTCGTTGATGAGTTGGTTCGCGTTCTCCAGTCCCTGATTCGAGAAACGCGCGATGCCGGCGGTGATCGGCCCGAGCTTGGCATTTATGGTGTCGGCCATTTGCTTGAAGGATTTCAGCGTATCCTTGGCCTGCTGGATAAGGCCATTCGTATCGCCTGATCCCAGCATCTTGTCGACTTTGACCAGAACGCCGTTCACACGGGTCGAGGCATCGTTCAGCTTGTCCATCATATCGCGCGCTTCGGAGACGATGTGATCGATGTCGTCCGCATGTTCGCCGACCTTTGCCGTTACTTTCGAAACGTCCGCCATGGCGCTCTTGGCGGACACGCTCGCCGCGTCGATATTGGCGATCGCGTTCTTTACTTCGGCGGGATCGACGCTGTCGAGAATACCGTCGACCTTGCGTAATGTGCCGTTTGCGCCGTCCGACAGGGTCTTGAGCGATTTCGAGGCGTCATCGACATTGGCCATGATCTGGTCGAGATTACGCGAGGCGGAGTCGAGACGCCCCGTAAAGGCCTGGACATTGTCGACAACCTTGGCGACCTTGTCGTGATTGACGGCGTCGATCAATCCCTTCGCCGAATCGAGCGTGCTGCCGAGCTTGCCCGACACGCCCCTCAGCGTCGTCGCCAGATCCCCGGCGCTCGACAGGAACGCGTTGACCTTATCGGAATTGTCGGCGAGCGCTTGCGAGAATTTGTCGACATTCTTGATCGTCTGGGTCAAGGGCCCGCGGCTGTCCTGGACGAATCCCTGCAAACCATCGAGCACCTTGTCGGTGCGCGTGAAGATATCCTGCGCCTTTTCGAGCAGGTTCGTGACGGCGGAGGGGTTGGCCTGGATTTCAGCTATGGAATTATGCTGCGCCGCTTGCGCCAGAAGGTTCGGCTCGGCCGGGTTGCCGCCGCGAAGCTCGATATTCGCCTGTCCGGTAAGTCCGGCTATGCCGACATCGGCGACAGTCGACTGCGTAACGGGGGTTTTGGCATCGACCTGGGTATCGGCAATCGCTACGGTCGGGTTCTTCGGATCGATGTAGACGCGGTCCACCGAACCGACCTTGACCCCATTGAACAGGACCGAACTGCCGCGCCCGAGACCGGAAGCCGACCCGGGAATCCGGAAGCGCAGCATCGCCGTCTCGCCCGTCTCGCCAAACCGCGCAATCCAATAGACGAAACCGAACGCGGCGATGATGGCCACGATCGTGAAAATGCCGACAATGACGTAGTTCGCGCGAGTTTCCATTCTTAACCCCGCCGCCCGACGCAATCTTCCCGAGTTGTTATGGCGGACCTCAAACTCATCCCGGAATCGGCCGAAAGTAACAGACGAATTTCAAATGCGAAAACCGCATCGCGTTCGGAATTCGTGCGGCAGCTGCCCGAAATCATGCCGTAGCCTCGCGATCGATCTGGCGCGCCCTCTTGCCGCGGAAATAGGATTTCACCCACGGCTCCTCGGAGGCCAGCATGTCTTCAATGGTCCCCTGGACCAGAACCTTCTTGTTGCCCAACACGGCAATCCGGTCGCAGGCGGAAAAGAGACTGTCGAGATCGTGCGTGACCATATACACGGTCAGCCCCATCGTATCGCGCAGTTTTTCGACCAGTTCGTCAAATTCCGCCGCCCCGATCGGATCGAGGCCCGACGTTGGCTCATCGAGAAAAACAAGATCAGGGTCGAGCGCCAGCGCGCGGGCGAGCGCCGCCCTCTTGATCATGCCGCCGGAGAGTTCGGACGGGTATTTCGTGGCGGCATCGGGCGCCAGGCCGACGAGTTCGATCTTGAGGCGCGCCAATTCGTCCATCAGACGCTGGGGCAAATCGAGATATTCCCGCATCGGCACCTGGATGTTCTCCATGACGGTGAGGCCCGAAAAGAGCGCCCCGTGCTGGAAGAGAACACCGAGCCGCATATCGATCTGCATGCGTTCTTCATCGCTCGCCTTCTCGATATCGACGCCGAAGAGTTCGATCGTGCCGGACTGCTTCTTGTTGAGCCCCAGGACCGTGCGCAGGAGGACCGACTTGCCGGCGCCCGAAGCTCCCACGAAGCCCAGGATTTCGCCTCGATAGACGTCGAGCGACAGATCCTTGAGCACCGTCGTCGCGCCGAAGGAGACGGTGATGTTCTTCGCGGAAAGCACGATCTCCCGACTGTCCTTCGGTGCGGCGGGCGCTTCGTGCTCTATCTCGGTCGCGTTGTTCATGCCAAATACCGCGGGAGACGCTAAAAATTGATCGCCGCATAGAACATGGCGAAGAGCCCGTCCACGACGATGACGACGAAGATCGATTTGACGACGGAGGCGGTGACGCGCCGCCCGAGGGATTCGGCGCTGCCGCCGACTTTCATGCCTTCCACCGACGCGATGACGCCGATGATCATCGCCATGAAGGGCGCCTTGATCAATCCGGCCCAGAAAGTGTTGAGATCGACAGCACTGTGCATCCGGTCGAGGAAGGCGGCCGGCGGTATTCCCGAATAAGTCCAGGCCGTCGCCATCGCCCCGCCTATGGCGGCGAAATTCGCGATGACGGTAAGGCAGGGCAACGCGATCACCAGCGCCACAAGCCGTGGGAACACCAACACGCCAACCGGGTTGAGGCCGATTACCGTCAGCGCATCGACCTCTTCGCGCATCTTCATCGAGCCGATCTCGGCGGTGATGGCGCTACCGGAGCGGCCGGCGATCATAATCGCGGTCAGGAGCACGCCCATTTCGCGCAGGACCAGGATGCCGACGAGATCGACGGTGAAGATCTCGGCGCCGAAATAGCGCAGCTGGAAGGCGCCCTGCTGCGCAACGATCGCGCCGACAATGGATGACATCAGCACGACGACGGGGATCGCGCCGACGCCCATGCTATCGATCTGGTGCACGATCGCGGCGATGTTGACGCCGTGGCCGCGGCCGAGCTTCATCTGCGAACCGCGAATCGTCGCGCCCAATATGTGCATGGCCATCAGGAAATCGTCGCGGAAGGAATAGACGGCCTTTCCGACTGCCTCAAGGAAGACGATCAGAAAGAAATCGTGTCTTCTCGCGGTTGGTTCATTCTCGTTCGCCGCTTGCTCGACGGCGGAAAGGAGCGTCGCGACAGATTCGGACGCTCCCGAAATCTCAACTTCGGCGCCGCCGGCCCGGTGCAGGGTGAGGAGGCGCTCGACGATCCAGGCGCCTGCCGTGTCCATCTTGTCGATGCCGGATACATCGACCTGAAGCTTCCTGCCGCCGGTGCTGCCTTCGAGCTTACGCAGATCCTGATCGAGCGCACCGACCGTCCTGGTCGTCCACGATCCCGAAAGTTTCAACGTTGCGCCATGCTCGTCGTCGGAAAAGACGACGGGCGGTTCCTCGCCCTCTTGTGCCGATTCTTCGTTCTTGCGCGTTTTGCCGAACATAGGCACCCTCTTAGCCGGTCAGAGCGTTTCTGTCACTTTGGCAAATATTCTTGTCCTGAAGGGTCCCAAGCATGCGGTCTGTCGAAATCAAGGTGGAGCGCTTTGCGCTCGCGCGCGCTTTTTCCATATCGCGCGGCAGCAAGACCGAAGCGGAGGTGGTGACGTGCACCATCCGCGACGGCTCGCTCGAGGGCCGCGGCGAATGCGTCCCCTACCGCCGCTATGGCGAGACCGTGGCCTCCGTGCTGGACGAGATCGAGGTGGCGAAGCCCGATATTTTGGCGGGCGCAAGCCGCCAGGATTTGCTCCATATCCTGAAGCCGGGCGCCGCCCGCAATGCGGTCGACTGCGCATTGTGGGACCTGGAGGCGAAGCAGTCGAAGACGCCCGCCTTCAGTCTGGTCGGCGAATCGCTTCCTCGCCCGCTCGTTACCGCAGTGACGATCTCGCTCTCCGATGCCGCGACGATGGCGGACTATGCCAGGCGTTTCGCCGCGCACCCGCTCCTGAAGGTGAAGGTGGGCGGGGATGGCGACGGCGAGCGGATCCGTGCCGTCGCGGCGGCCGCTCCCAACGCCCGCCTCATCCTCGATGCGAACGAAGGCTGGACGGAGAAGACCGTCGCCGAAAATCTCGCGGTGGCCGCCGAATGCGGGGTGGCGCTCATCGAGCAACCTCTTCCCGCGGGAAAGGATGCTGTCCTGGGCGAGCTTAGCCATGCGGTTCCCATCTGCGCCGATGAAAGCCTCCATTCGGCGGACGATCTGGAGACGATCCGCGGTCTCTACGACGCGGTCAACATCAAGCTCGACAAGACGGGCGGCCTGACGGCGGCGCTCGATCTCAGGCGAAGCGCGCGCGAATGCGGCTTCGGCGTCATGATCGGCTGCATGGTAGGCACGTCGCTTGCCATGGCACCGGCGCTGCTTCTGGCGCAGGATGCGGATTTCGTCGACCTCGACGGACCGCTGCTTCTCGCAAGGGATCGCTCACCCGGCCTTCGCTATGACGGCTCGCTGGTCTTCCCGCCCGAGCCTGCCCTCTGGGGTTAGCTTGAGGCAAATAACGGAAAGAATCACACCGGTCGCCGCTATGACTGCCATCGGAATGAAGCTGCCGACGCCGAAGGCGGCATAAAGGGGACCCGAAGCGAGGGTGAGCACCGCCAGCAGCATGTTGCTCCCGAAATAGCTCACGCCTTGCGCCGCGCCGATGCGTTCCTCAGGCACAAGCTCGGCAAGCATCCGTTGCGTCGCCAGAAATCCTGCCGAATAGGAGAAGGCGTGGAGCCCCTGGAGGAGGAAGAAGCCTGGCACGCCAATGCCCAGTTCCCAGGCAAAGGGGAAAAGCCCCCAGCGCATGATGCACAGAACGCCGGAAAGGATAAGCACCTTGTCGGCCGACAGGCGGCGGAAAAGCGGTCCCGAAAGCGCGAACAGAGCAACTTCCGCCATCACCGAGAAAGACCAGAGAAAACCGATAGTCGTCCCGCCGATACCGATCGTTTTCCAGTAGATAGTGGCGAAGGTATAAAGCACTGCGTGACTGGCCTGGAAAAGTGCCGAAGCCGACAGAAACAGGACGAAATAAGGGCTCCTGAAAACCGGCGCGGCCCGCGGCAGTGCTTCCACCGGCTGCAGCGCCGGCCGCAGCGGCGGGCCGATCCTGGGCGCGAGCAGCCAGGCTGTCACCACGATCCCGGCGGAGCCGGCGATGAGCATCCATGGAAAGGCCTCGGCGCCGACCCATCCCATGGCCCAGCCGGCCACCACATTCATGACGAAATAGGCCACGGAGCCCCATATGCGCATCTTCGCGTAGTCTGATTTGAAGCGGCGCACGCCCGAGAGGGCAAGCGAATCGGAAAGCGGGGTCAGCGGCCCCCAGAAAACGGCGTAGACGATCGAAACCAGCATCACCAGAGCGTAGCCCGGCCTGAGCAGATAACCGGCGGCGGCGCAGGTCGCCAAAATTGCAAGGCCTACAAGAACGGGCACGCGGTCCGGGGCACGGTCAGCCAGGGCGGATATGGTCGGACCGGCGACGACACGCGCAAACATCGGGATCGCCAGCAACGCCCCGATTTCACCGGCGAGAAACCCCGATTCTCCAAGCCAGAGCGGAAGATAGGGGGTGATGAGGCTGCTCGGTATGAACACCGCCATGTAAAGGATCGACATGCGCAACTCGAAGAGCCGCGGCTTTTCGCCCGGCAGAAGACCAGGCGTCCGAATGCTTCGATCCACAGCGGCCGTGTCGATTGGCATGATGCTCCCGCTCGCCACTTGGACTCTTGGCCAACACGGCAGCGCGGCGGCTCCTTACCACGCCCCGACGCCGCCGCAAGATGCCACTGCTGCGAAAGTACTGGGCTGGGAAAGATGGCCGCACTCAAGCGGCGTCGTGGAAAATCACGCCGAGCGTATAACGCTCGCCCGACCGTATCCGGCTGACGCCATGCCGCATCCTGACGCGATAATCGGCGCGCGCGCCATGTCGCGGCCGGTCGCAGACGGCGAAGAGAGCGCCCCCGCCCATCTCAAGCGACGCCACTTCCACCCGCGACTGCATGCGCGGACGCTGCTCGGTCATCACGAATTCGCCGCCGGTGAAATCCTTTCCGGCATCGCTGAGCAAGAGGACAAGCTGGATCGGAAAGACATGCTTCCCATAGATGTCCTGATGCAGGCAATTGTAATCGCCTGCGCCATATTTCAGCAGAAGCGGCGTCGGGCGCTGCTGGCCGTCGCGATGGCAGGCATCGAGGAATGCGTCGAGGGTGGCGCGGAAGCGTTCCTCCAGGCCCATGCGGTCATGCCAATCATTGGCTACCGGCGCAAGCTGCGGGTAGAATGCGTGCCGCAGGCTCTCCACCGTTTCCGGGAACGGCCGGGCGAAATATTTGTACTCGCCCTGGCCGAAACCATGCCGCGCCATGACGATATGGCTGCGGAACAGGCGATCTTCCGGATAGGATGCCCGCAACTCCCGGCATTGCCGCTCTGTGAGCAAAGGTCCCGTCCGAGCGACGCCATAGGTGTTCAGTTCTT
>Ga0164242_10007938_pt1 | contig 11567 bp, 5 predicted proteins | sample OricomgcompostMG_FD_108783 | JGI IMG/M metagenome (GOLD analysis project Ga0164242, IMG submission 108783) | Miracle-Growth compost microbial communities from Emeryville, California, USA - Original compost - Miracle growth compost (MG) ... | reverse complement strand
CTCGCTCTCTCCGGATACGCCGGGCGTCGAATGTCGCAAAAGCCATTCTTACAGCAGCTGTCCGGCTCAGTTTCTCTCTCCAAAGCCAAGCTACTACTCTTAGTAGTGGGCTTAGCGGGCCCAATGTTGCTGTTGCTCTCCCCCCGGCCAACCGCCTGGCTGATGGTTGATGGGCTTGATGGATGGTCCAGTGGTCCAGTGGGAATCGCCTGCTGAGCCCTGCGCTCCAGGGTGCTCCAGGGTTCATGTTTGCGCATTTGCGCTTGTTAGTGTTCTGCCAGCTGATCAACATCCCTCCCTAGGTTCACACACGCTAGCCCGTTTTCGTCATAGTGTCAACATCGGCCTCCAAATTCCGATCCGCCACTAGTACCACACCCCCGCCCTCCCAGAATTCACCCCCACTAGTTCCAAAGGCGCTGATATTCCCCGCTTTCTAAATATCAGCCCCGTTAGAAAAATCTTTCTTCCCACCTTCTTAATTTCACACCCCCCAGACTCAATTTTCACCCTCCATCAAATCTGAGGGTGTTCCATCACATTCCCATTCGAATCAATCATCCCGAGACCCTTTTACTCTTTGTTGAAGCAGTCAGCTTCTTGGAAGCTGTTCTTTTCGCCAGTTGAGTTGGGTTTGCTGTCGTGTGGTGGTGACAGCCAATTCAGGAGCGAACCCGGTTTGGTGCATCTACCTCCCCCTTGATCAGTATGTAATCAACGCATCATCCCCTAATTTTGCTACACGCTAACACGTTCAAGCACCCGCACGGGCCACCCCCTTTACCTGCTCTCGTTGGAGTGATCTCTGGCATGAGTATGGAACAGTCTCATGGAGACCCGGGAGGCTTCGATCCTGCCCAGATTGATAACGGAGGCTGGGACAACAGTTTCATAGATAGCTCCCTTGATTCTACTCCATTCCCCTTCGGATTGTCTAGTGACTTGGGAGGCAATGTCGACTTTCCCAGCCACCAAGCGCTGGCGGACCATCAAGGTCTGAGCAACCCGGTTGCTGGCCCGGAATATGGTAATTATCCAAGCCAGTACATGCAGTCGAGCCCTCACCTCACTCAAGGTACTCCCGCTGCTTCTTCCTACTCCCCTCAGCAGCTGGCGTCCAGCTACCATCAGCCGGCGCTCCACTTTGATGTCGGCCATCCCTCCCATATCCAAGCCGGCGGAAGCGCAAATGGCGTACCCCAAAGCGGCTTCGCGGCTGGGCGCGGTACGCCCTTCAACCTGCCACAGAATGGCTACGGCCAGGTGGCTTCGGAAACCCAACCTTCCTGGCCGGGTCCCGCGGGTGGGCAGATGGTCAACGGTTACCACAGCCACCCATCATATACCAATATTGCCGGTCCCCAACACCAGCAACTCCAACAACCTCATCAACCTCAGCAACCTCAGCCGCAACATCATCAGCAACCTCCGCAACACCAGCAGCAACCTCCGCAACACCAACAGCAACCTCCGCAACACCAACAACTCCGTCCCCAGAGCCAGCTAGAGCAGCAACCACACCTTAGGAAGCCCACCCAGAGCCCCTCCCCTCGGGTGCCGCAGCAGGTACCCCAGAAAGCTACTCAGCAGGCATCCCAGCAACCTACCCAGCAGATTCTACCGCAGCAGGTATCACCGCGAGTCCATCAGCAGGCCCAACCACAAGCTTTACCACACTCCCTTCAACCGTTGTCAAAGGTGGCACCGGTAGTAAGTCAAGCCGTCAGGCCGGTTGAGTCCACGCCAGCAATCCAGGATCACGCCGGTCTCGTTGCTCAGCAACATGCCCCCCCTCAGGTAACTGGAACTTTCCAGGCTCCGACCAGCAAACTAACTGTCCCGGATCCGTACTTGAGGGTGGACGAAAACCTATCAAAACTGAAAGAAGCGGGTGGTCCTTCCTGGGTAGGGGCCAAGCACCTTGTGATTGATCCCGCGCCAGAGTCCCGGGAGAAGATCCCACGACAGCAGATGATCCCGGTTCATCTAAGGAGCGACAAGCGTCGACTCTTTCCCGAGAGGAGTTTTCCAATCCCTTCGGAAAGTCTGGGAATGCATCTGGACGGACGTCTGTCTCTTCTGAAGACCCCAAACGACGACCCAACTGCAGCTCGAGCGAAACGGGATCAACTTGACGCTATCCTGGTCCAGGCTATGAAACGTGATGGTCAGAGTAAGTAAAAGTTCAGTCCAGACAGCACGATCAAGCACTAACAAGCTCTCCAGAAGAGGTTCCAGACAAGTGGAAAGCCAGGGTCGACGCTAAAATCAAGGAGGAGCTCAAGAAGTTCGGCCAGAACGGGGCCATCCAAAACGAAAGCGTGAGTGAATGCCAACCACGTCATGCAACTAAACATGACAGTATGGCCGCGAGTAAAAGACTGACTTTTCTTCCAATGCAGGACCTGCCGGCTGACAAGATCCGGGAGGTTGAATCGGAGGCAGCCGCCATCCTCCATATCCCCTCTGGATGGCAGCTGGATCCTACCGTGATCGCAAGGGTGACCGATGATTTCTGCGCTTTCCTTAGGACCCACTCGTCGGCGCTGAGAACGACTTCGGCCTACAAAGAGTTACCGAAGGCCATCCGGGAGAACCTTCGGAACCCGTCGCCAGCTATCGAGGAGCAAGTTCGCACTCTGAGAGCCAAGGTCGACCCACTACGTAAGGCTGTCGAACGAATAGTAGTTGCAGCTCTAGAAAATGGTGACCCGCGGATACTGAGACGAGTCGGTGAAAAGAATATCATTGTGTCCCCTCTTTTCCAGACCGCGATCAACTGCATTAATACCGAAGAACCCAACTCACCTCTAGTTAAAGCGGTCCTCCGACTTTTCACCTACTTCGCCGATATTACTACACCACAGCTGGAGGAGTGCAAACTTATCGCCGCACGCCCGAAATTGCAAGAACTAGGCGACGACGAGGTAAAATCCCACCTGGAAAAAATCCTCGCCATGGCAAAAGAGAACGACGCTAAAGTCGATGCTAAACCCACAAAACCGTCTTCCGAACCATCGGCTGCACCCAAGCCATCATCCACAGGGGTGGCGTCCAAGGCTGGCAAAGCGACCGCAAAGGCTCCCGTAGGCTCGAAGGCCACCCCCGGTCCAACCTCTTCCAAGCGACCCCGAGACGAGGACAACGAGCTCAGGGCCTCCAAAAAGGTTGCCACGGAGGCCAAAGCAACTGGCCCGAACCCCCCAGCGAAGCCGCTCGCATCCAAGAATTCTTCGCAGCCAGGCCCCGCGACCCTCGGTAAACCCCGTGCGAGCACCGGTCTTTTGCCAGGAAAATCTCGTCCCCCCGCAAAACCGGCCCAGAAACCGGAGTCCATGAAGACAGGCCAGCCCAAGCTGGACCGCGCCAGAACCCCTACTTCCTCGGATTCTCCTCCGGCTTCCGGACCATCGAAGTCCGAGGCGGCCCGGCCACGAGCCCCTCAGCCGACTCCGTCAGCAGCTGCTGCTGCTGCTGTTGCAGAGGCTGCTAAGGTGGTGTCCAAGGCGAAGAAACTCGAACCTTCCAAGGCGGAAGCGGCTCAACAAGGCCCATCCAGGTTTGCTGCCCTAATGGCAGAGATTGACGAGCCGGAACAGGCCAAGCCATCAGCCCCAACTTCTACCCGATCTCCCGACCTCAACGAGACACCCGAGGAGAAGGAACGTCGCCTGAAGAAAGAGAAACGCCGGAGGCTGAATCTTCGAGTGAGCTGGAAGGAAGGCGATGAGCTCACCAGTGTTCGCGTCTTCCACAAAGAAGCGGCCGAGGACGAGGGCCGAGAGGTCAACATGATTCGAGACGCAAACGACGATCGAGCTGAGGGCAAGCTACTAAAGCAGAGTCGCTCAGGAGAGATCCGTCCTTGGGAGGAGCTCTCGTTGATCAACTTTAGCAAGCTTCCTCAGGAGCGGCAAGAAGGCAACTTCGTGACCCGCGGCGGATCCAGAACCTTCCATACCGACCAGCAGAAGTTTATGGAAGAGAGGGAGATGAGGGAACTCATGGTGGTCTACACCGACCCCAGCGACATCCCAGCGACCCCGAAATCCCCCGCGCACCAACCCGCGGATCTCCCCGGTCCTGAGGGCGTCGCTCACGATCCTCCCATGACCTACCCGTGGGATGGGATGCGTGAGCGTGCACAGGATGTTGCTCAGTACGGCCCGATGGAGGCTGGCCGCCGACTCTTCCAGCGCTTCGAGGAGGCCAAGCGCGGCAGCGCCGCCGACAGGATTGGCGCGAGAGCGAGGGAAATGATGAACGACCCCGCCAACGCTCAACGTAACGCCGACCCGGTAGCGCGAGACAACGAGGTGTCTAACCTTATTCAGGGCCTCAGCATCCGAAATTGGCAAGACCCCGAGCCGCACCGCCCGGTTTCCCAACGGGTGGTCTTCAGTGATGCCAAGATCCAGGAGATTTTCGACAATATCGCGGCTATCACAAAGAGCTTAAAGGACAAGCCGGCTGTTCCCCAGGAGCCCCCGGACTGGCAGAAAGATCCAGAGAGACGTGCGGAGTGGGTTAGGGGGTACAACCATGACAAGCAGCTGAAGGAGGAGCGTGACCGGCAGGAAGCTGCCCGACAGGCAGCTGCTCAGCCTCCTCAAGCGGCTCTTGGTAATGGCTTTGGTCACTACGGCAACCCAGCTTACTCGCAGCCGCAGAACAGTTATTCTCAATACTATCCCGCCGCCCAGCCGGGCCAGGCCTCAGTTCCGCAACAAGCCGCTACGGTTCATAATGACCAAGTCGCCGCTTTGCTGGCAGCCTATGGCGCTACACCCCAACAAGCCGCTCAGTCAACCACAGTTACGGATGGGACGCGAGCTCTGCTAGCCGCTCTAAACCAGGGCCAGCAGCCCTCGCAAGCGCCACCCCCTACCGTCCCTGGCATCCCTAACATGCAGGACCCCAACCAGGCTCACTTGATCCTAGCCCAAATGCTCGCAAGCCAGGCAAACCAAGGCGCGCAGGGTGGACACACCGCCGGCGAGGCTTACTCGTATGGGTCTTCCCTGCATCAGGGAAACAACAACAACAACAACAACGCGCAGTACGCAGGCGCTCCCCACGGATACGGCCAGGACGCCCATCCGTCACGACACCAACGAGATGTCTCCGACCCAAGCGCTCGCGCCGGGCAAGGCAACCGGGGCCGTGACAGGGGCGGTCACGGTGGCCGTCGTGGCCAGGGATCCGCGCCCGCCCAGGGAGATACCCCCGAGCATCTCCGGAACATCAACCGATCTCTAATCGGCACCAAGCAGTGCACTTTCTTCTTGCGAGGACAGTGTGCCAAGGGAGATACCTGCACTTTCCGCCACAGTTACACCTAGAGCATGGCTTGCCTCTTCGCCGCCAAGCCGACTATTAGTCGGACCTTCGGTTGCTTTACTCTAGTCACTACGCTCTACAATCAGACGTATAGATTTTTACCTACCTCGGGAGTCATAATTGCTCCCGATTTTGGCACCTTTTTTTCTTCGTTTTCATTGCGGTTGTGGAATTGGTCAAGGCGCATCATCGAAGCATAACTCCCCATTACCTACATGCGTGCGCGTCATTAACATGGAAAGGAGGGGGTTGCTACACGGTAGTCGCACGGACGGAAGACCCCATTGCTATTCTGGAGGAGGGCAGCAGAGCTGCTGTGCGCTGTAGGCTTTTGGGGTTCTGGGACTGATCCCGACTTTAGAGAGAACCATCATGGGAGTTATGTTGATGTATCAATAATGTAAGGCTAGATACCTCCGCTAAGGGGGCACACTCTTTGTGCCTCACAAATCACAATTGCTATCACTTTGCTAAAATTAAGAGCCGCACCGTCGTCATGGTTATGTCGTGCTTGACTGGTAACTCCGGGGTGTCACAAAAATAGGGGTCCCAGAGAGCTCCGACATGCCTTGTGGACAACATGGTGCACTGCTCAACCCCAACCTTGATTACCTGCCTACCACCTGCCTACCTAGCTGCCTACCTAGCTGCCCTAGGCATGTGCCTACTTACAATCCTATATAATAGTAATGCTGGGTCCATGTGCCAAGCTCAAACAGCTTGCATTATCAACAACTGGCAGGTCAGCACCCCCCAAGCTGGGGGCTTTCGACGGGGTTCTGGTTTCATTTCGCATTCAGCAAGAACGAAATGGCGCCCTCTACCTCCATCCAAGCCGATCACGGAAAGAGGGTGGCGAGACTGCCATTCGCGTTGCCACGTTGACTGGGACGTTGCACCAACCCAAGCTAGAGGCACTCGAGACAGATTCTGCAACGGCTAGATATTCGAGAATTCGAATAAATCCCTCTCGTGGCGAGTTGGCAAACAGTATCGACTTCTGGTCCCGCTGGCTGTACGACGTAGTTCCCATTCTCCCTTCCGCCTCTTGTTATCTACGCCGCGGGATGGCCGGGAGTATTGCCCCATGGCGTCGAACCAGGCAATATCGCTGATCGATAGTGTGTCAATAACAATAACAACCCAAGAACAATAACGTAAGAAACAAAGACCCCCAACCTACTGTACTGGTCACGCCTCGTTTCCTTTGCCACCAATTACGCTTGTCCCCCCCATCTATCTATCCCAGATATCCGTCTCAACCGTTCAGTGTCGCACAAAGGGCTGCCGGCGTTACACGCGAAGTCGGGCCTTCGCTACTCGCTCGTGTGACGTGTCGCGCGCACCACCAAAAAGCTCCAGCCGGGCGGGGGATGAGGGAATGAGGCGGGTTTCACCACTGGGGCCCCGTAACCGCGAACTCGAGAGGGGAGGAGTAACCGGGCAAAAAAGAAGAAAATAACGCAATTTCATATACGAGGGGGTTGTTGGGGATAGGGGGTTGAGCAACGATGGCGCCCACGGTCGTTTTGGATGAACTACGACCTCTAACGTTGAGGTTTTTTGGGTCGGTTGCTATTGTCCCTTCCTCTCTCACCTTGCGTGACAACCTATCACGAAAACTTAACTAGATTGCCTTATATTTAGCGGCATCGCTAGCCTCACCTGAGAGTTGGGCAGCAGGACGGGGTTCGTGATCATCCCGTCCCGACTGACGGTCACGGGTGTGAAGTGATTCCTCATGCTGTTCCGTGAAGAGTGGATTTTCGAGGGAGGTGTAGCACCGGGACCTGCTGTGCAACAAAGAGGAGGTTGCAGAGTCGGGGGAAGGGTGGACAAGTTGTCCTGGCTTAGAAGGGAGTTAACTACGGGAAGGGACTGGCATCGTGGTATCGGTGGGACGTGAAGGATACCGCGAGATTAAACTGTCCGACGTTTCATATTGACCCTGCCACCAGACCCGTTGGCTCTTTAAGCCGGATGGGGCCGTTGGAGCTCACAACAAGACAAGGGCCTGTTTGCTGAGTATTGCTTCTTGGACTGGGCTGGGTTCGAGTGATACAGGCTCTGAATGATAAGATGTGGCTTATGTATGTTGTAAACTAGCACTTATTCGAGTAGAAGATAGCCCCAGTCCACAGTTTTAGGGGAAAATCAAGGGGCCGTTTGATAGTAAGAGCCATAATCGTGACAAGTACGAGGAGAGCAGTCGATAAATCTCCTACCACGGAGAACACAGGCTTTGGAGAATAATAGCTATGATTTCAGCAGTGAATTCCCTCGTGTAAAGCAGGATACGTAAATCGTCCCTCCCTAGCGCCATCTGGATGCCCATATGCTGTCCCATCCACCAATGCAATGCCCAATCCATGGTATCCCAATCGTCTATATTGAGTCTTCCCGACGAGACTCACGTAAACCCCCATGCCTCCTAATATATCATGCAGTCGTGGCAAACATTTCCTCGCGAACGCAAAATCGCCACTTCTTAGCCCGAACCTAGGTGGACAACACAACACGTAGCACACGGGAGGCTTTACTCTGCCTCGGGGTCCGGAAGTAGCACCCCCTCGGCGCCGGAATCCTTAGCGTTGGTGTTGGAGAAGGTGCCATAGACACTCTGTTGGCCCTTAGTCGCCACTTTCAAGTTGGCAAACCGAGCCTCGGGCAGCCGCTTGCCAGCCTTGATGCTCTCGAGGACCCTAGCTTAGAAGTTGAGCATGCGGGATCACATGCTCGTGCGAAGGAAAAAAATACAAACTAGGTAAGGGAGGTTCGGCAGGGGAAAAAGGAGGGCTTCCAGGAGCACGTACCACTCAACACCAACGTACTTCACACCGCACCCGCCAACCCTCCGTATCTCCCTCTCCAGCTTTCCACCCGCAAGCCCACCCCCGGCGCCCGCGCCGCCGCCGGCCCGCGCCGGCCTGCCCAGGATGACGTGCGTGACCTGCCTCCGGGCGAGGTGTAGCGCCACGCGCGCCCCGTTCTCGACTAACACGCGCTTCAACCTGTGGTCCGAGATGGCCGGGTGCGTGCTGCCGTTGACGTAGACCACCAGCCCGTCCAGGATCCTGCGGCCCCGCCTCGCCGTTTCTTTGTCCTTGCGCTGCCGCTCGTCCTCTGCCGCGCGAGCGGCGGTCAACTTCTCTTCGAACGCCACTGTTGTTCGGCCGGTAGAGTTGTCTCCGCAGCCGGAGGAGCTGTGCGTAGTAGGCCCTCGCGGGGCGTCAGGTCCCGAATGCTCTGCGTGCGCGGCGCTGGCATTGGCACTCTGTGTGACCCTGCAAGATGGTGGGTCGGCCGGCACAGATGCGGTGTTACTACCACCGGCACCATTTCGTTGCCCCGCGCCGCCCTGCATCCTCAGCAGGTCCGCGATAGTGTTCCCAGGCTTTGCCCGGACTTGCCCGAACCCCGCCAGTGAGGTGTTGCCCCTCCGGGCTGCGGCCGCCGCCTCGCCGCCGCCCGCATGCCCCGCGGCGAACTGGCCTCGCAGCTTCAGGTCGCGTGCCTCCTGCCAGCCGCCGACGGCCCTGCCCTCGGCGCGCTGGTGGCCGGCACCCACCGAGTTCCAGGGGTCGAATGTGCGGCTGTAGTTTGCGTCGGCGGCGCGGGGGATGGCGGGGTGATTGGGACCCATGTCGGTGGCCACGGGGTAGTAAGCACGGGGCAATTAGCGACGTTGGAAAAAAAGAAAAGAAAGGTGCGAACAGGACAGGGGATGAGAAAACGGTGTGGAAAGGTCCGCACACATGCTTGTCTGGGGAAGGGGGGTTTGTACGCAGTACGTGCGATTAAAAGAGACAAAGGAATGGGGGAAACAGAACTTTCTGCAGTCGAGCTTGGTGGAAAACTGTGGCTAAATGATTCCCGTTGCCGTCGTTACGACACGATTCGGCGCGTGCTAAGAGCCGTTGGGAGGTCGGCAATCCAGGCGGGAGGCACGCGGTATCACGTGAGCCGACCTTAAGTGTAAGAGTGGTGAGAAAGATGATTGAACCCGCTCTCACGAAACGATGTTTCCTCCCCTCAACCGGGATACGAGGGCTATCGATCTATGCGGGCCGCGGTTCAGATACGAAAGGATGTCCCACTGAAACAAATCCCATGATCGACAGGAGCAGCGATGTACTGTACATGCAAGGCACAAATGCGACGATAGCGGATGAGGAGCAAACCAAGATTCATCTGGGCAAATCTTCAACGCACCCGGAAACGCGAACGGCTAGTTCGATATCAGGGCCTATATTTGGCGTGCCTGTCGCGCGCCTCCTCATATGCCTTGTCATCATGCGCGTCCCGACGTAATAAAGCGACTCGTCGTCGGACAATTGATAAAACGGGGCAGGTGTGCGTGTGGGTGGGTGGGCTCCTCGTCTCCCCCGCGCGCCTGGGTAAGGTAGGGCGCGCGCAGCGGCGGTGCATTGCGCGTCGGTTCACGCATGAGCCTGTTTCTGTCAATCGGGCGTGACGTGCATGGAGCATCGCCAGATCTACCCGGCATTGCCCCCTCGGCGATGATGTACATTACATGGCACTACTGTACCTCCACCCTCGCCTCCCACCCTCCCCGCCTCTCGTTCTTAATGCACTTATAACACTCGGATCGGAGCGCAGGAAACACGACCAGGGGATGCCCTGGACCTTTGGGGAGGGGAACCCCTAGACAACTCCTGGAGGAGTGAGCCGTACGCACGTATATTACAGCCCCGTGGCGGCGACCAGTAGCCAGTTTGCCGTGCACATCCCCCTGAGGGGCTTCCTTGCTGTCATAGGTGGCATAATATCAGCGGTATTATTCATGCTGTCCCACAACGCCGCACTGGCAGGCAGGCGTTCATGCAACCACCTCCGCCTCTTGCCTAAACCGACTGCCTGCGCATGTACGAAAACAGCTGGCTACAGGCTACGGAGAATAAGCTTCTGACATTCCCAAAGGAAGCCCAGGTGCCGCAGCGCTTTGCCGCGGCTAGCACTTTTCCTCTGCTCGGCGGAAGGTGTTCCCAACATGCTCTCTCCTCCACATCTCCTGAGGCCCGTTGCGCGTTACCCGCTAATACTATGGCTCCAGGCCCAAGCACACGTTACTCGCATGGCTGGGTCTACGAGCAGGTCGTCAGCATTGCCGGTGTCTATAGCCCATCATTGACCTCCTCCTGGTGGTGTCTTGCTGGCATGTGCGGTGGATCGGTTACCAAGACCGCAACTTTGCCGAGAGAAAAAGTCGCCCATTAGCAGCAGCATCCTTTCATTTCCTCTCTGGCAGCTGTGCCGCCATATTCTACCTTCGTCTCGGTATTTAGCATCACGCGCGACCTACCAGGAGCTTATTAGGGCATGATATGGATGGCCCGCGCGCTACGGCATGAACCGATCGACGACCGCAGCAGGGGCCTACAGCGCTTGGGGGAGAATAAGGCTGGTGTCCCGTATTTTGGGTCTCTTCCCCTCCTGCCGTGGAAGAAAGACCACGGGTGGTGGGCAGGAGGGAAAACCAAACGTGCTGGACCCGAGGACCCGAGTTCATGCAGTGAGTGCGTACGGGATCCTCAGTGATGCTTGTGTGCAGTCCGTAATTTATGAACTTTGAATTTGAAGATTTTGGTGCACACGATGGCATGTGGTGTTCCCACTCGTCCGTGTTTTCCCCTCATCGAATTTCGGTTCGGCATCAAGACGTGCGTACGGTCGGGGGATCTTCTCCCATCCTACCTTCTGTCCCCCTCCTCGTTGACTCCTTCGCAGCGTGTTGCCGTCTTCCATTCCGGTCTTCCAGCTCCCGCTCCTTAAACAGCAAAAGATAAACTTAAAGGGGGGTGAGACAGCGACAAAAACACGCAAGGGGGGGATACACCCCTTCCCTCATTTGTGTTACCCTCTCGCAAAGGGCCCCAACCCCGTCGATTAAATTATTTCTTTCCGTCCCCTATCCCTCAATTTTAGTGCAACCCTTTGCGCGGGCACGCGAGTGGCTGGGCGCTGTGGAGCGTGGGATAGGGTAAGGACGAGAAAAAAAAGGGTGCCTGCGATCGGGGCTGCCGATCACGAAACCGCGCTGCCCAGGAAATCAACCCTCTTGCAGGTTTTGAGTTTGGGCGAGCGAATGGATAACAAGCGTTAATTAGTTAATCCCCCATGTGCAGGTAAATCCGGACATGCGTGGTCCCATACCACGCGCCATCGCCCGACTGCCGGAAAACTGCATGAGTACCTTAGCTTCCTGG
>Ga0164242_10007937_pt1 | contig 11568 bp, 9 predicted proteins | sample OricomgcompostMG_FD_108783 | JGI IMG/M metagenome (GOLD analysis project Ga0164242, IMG submission 108783) | Miracle-Growth compost microbial communities from Emeryville, California, USA - Original compost - Miracle growth compost (MG) ... | reverse complement strand
TTACTTTCTTATTGAATTTCCGGCTCAGGAAATCGAATCCGTTCACACTGTAGTCAATGGAAAACTGGGCGAAACTAAGATGGTCGTTCGTTCCATGGTTTTTGATCCCGAAATCTGCTACCGACAGTTTGTGGGTCGGGCTCCACAGCAGGTAGTCGGCGTGCTCTTGCCCATGCGCCACGGAGGCGCTGGCAAGGAGCCACAGGAGGACGCAGTATTTTCTCATCGGCGTGTTTTTCAGGAAAGCGGCCCTGAGAAGGCCGCATATTACGGGAATAAACATACGATTTTCCAACGAAGTTTCTCTGCCGGACTAAGACCTTTTAGGCTTATTTTTGCAGTAATTTACCTTGCAGCAATCCGGGTCGCCGCCTGGCGGCGATAAAAATACGAATATGCAAAATAAAAACCTGACGTGGCCGGTCATCCTGATCTCGGTTGCGATTCCCCTGGGCGTGGTACTGCTTTTCTTTGTGCCCCATTCGGCCGTTCAGGTCGGCTTTAACATTAATGTCCTGCCCTTGGTGGAAGCCCTGTTAAATTTTGCGACGTTCATTCTGCTGCTGGCCAGTCTGTATTTTATCCGCCGTGGAAGCAGAAAAGCGCACAAGGCCTGCAACCTGACTGCGGTGGTGCTTTCCGTTTTATTCCTGGTCGTATACTTGTCGTTTCATTACCTCAGTCCACAGGCGCATTATGGGGGGGAAGGACCTGTGCGGTATCTTTATTTCTTTTTACTGATCACCCATATTATTCTATCGGCCGTGATCGTGCCGCTGGTGCTGGTGACCTTGATCCGCGCTCTGAGAGGCCATTTTGCCCGTCATAAAAAAATTGCCCGGATTACCTGGCCCTTGTGGGTTTATGTGACTTTAAGCGGTGTGATCGTCTACATCATGATGGCTCCTTACTATTGAAACGACCCGTCTTGCGGTGGATTTCAGGCTCCGGTGGATTGTTTTTCGGAACGGGAAAAATGGTGTAACTTTGGTGAAACTTTATGTGATGAAAAGGACTGCGATATACGGATGGATGACATTGGCCGTTTTGATCATGTTACTGGTGGCTCCCGCCGCAATGGCACAATGCTCCATTTGTACCAAGACAGCCTCAGAGTTAGGTCCTGAAGCGGCCAAGGGGTTGAATGCCGGAATCCTTTACCTGGCGGCATTACCCTTTGCCCTGGGTGGTGTTATCGGCTATCGCTGGTGGAAAGGCAACCAGGATACTGACGTAGCCGAGTAATTTATGTGCCCCCGCTTTCTACAATTTTCCGTTTTCCTCGAATTCCCGGATTAACCGGTAAAGATTCAGATTTCCTGCTTGCATATATTGAGTGACCAGTTGTTGTAATCGGCTAACATCCAAGTCCCGCATGCGTCGTTGGCTGATCAGCCTGATGGCTTTTTCGACCATAAGCTTTGCGTTCTTTTTTTCCATTCCCGGGCTGTTTTGATGATCTTCCAGTGCCTTTACCAGTTCCGCCATTCCTTTTTGTTCCGTGGCTACGGTTTTAAGGACCGGCGGAACCCAATCCCGGCTTTTTTGCGCACGTTTTCCTGCCAGGTGGCGAAGGGCTGAGACGAGGCGATCGGCCGAGGCATGATCTGCCTTGTTAACCAGAAAGATGTCGGCGATTTCCATCAGTCCGGCTTTCATGGTCTGAATGTCATCTCCCGATTCCGGAACCAGCACCACGACGGTGGTATGGGCCAGGCTTGCGATCTCCACTTCGCTTTGGCCGACGCCTACGGTCTCTATGATCAGGTAATCAAAACCTGCGGAGGCGACGAGGGTGCTGATACCGATGATTTCCGGATGAAGACCGCCGAAGGATCCCCGTGTGGCCAGCGAGCGGATAAAAACCCTGGGATCGCTGAAATGGGCTCCCATCCGGATGCGATCACCCAGGAGGGCGCCCCGGTGAAACGGCGAGCTGGGGTCTACTGCCAGTACCGCGATTTTTTTATTCGAAGCGAGCAGCTGGGTAATCAGGGCATCGGTGAGGGTGCTTTTACCCGCCCCCGGCGGCCCAGTGATCCCGATGATCCGGGTCGATCCGCCGGGGAGACCGGAAAGCAGGGATTCCGCGTGTTCCGGCGTGTTTTCCACTGCCGTGATCAGGCGCGCCAGTGTCCGGAAATCTCCCTGAAGCAGTTGCGGGATCTGGGTGGTGAGCATAAGGGTGTATTTAATCTCCCATCAGGAGGTTTAAAGCAAAAATAAACGAAAAGCAGCAAAGCCGTTTCGAAGGCGCCTTTTGGCGACATCGGCAAAAAACTGTAGGTTTGAAAAAAGCGGTCCGGCAGTGAAGGATCCCGGATTCCGGCAAAATAAACTGAAGCAATGACTAATTTCATTCCGATATTTCCTTTATCACTGGTCGTGTACCCAGGCGAAAACCTGAACCTGCACATCTTTGAACCCCGTTATAAACAATTGATTTCGGAATGTGTGGAGGAAAAGAAACGCTTTGGCATTCCCAGTCTGATCGCTAATAAGGTGCAGGAGTATGGTACCACGATGGAGATCATTTCCGTGGAGAAGACTTACGAAAACGGGGAGATGGATATCCGTACCCGCGGAATCCAGGTTTTCCGTGTGCTCGAGGTCATCTCGCGGGTGCCCGAAAAACGCTATTCCGGCGCCATTGTCCACTATCCGCACAATCACCCGCGTGGCAATTCGGAGCTGATGCGGGGAATCGTACAAAGCATCCGGAAACTACACGACCTGATGGAAGTAAGCCGCGAATTTAAAAAAGCTGATGCGGAACTGGCTTGTTATGATGTTGCACACGATACAGGGCTTTCCCTGGAGGAGGAGTACGAAATGCTTTGTTTGCTGCACGAACGTCAGCGACAGGAGTATCTTAAGCTGCACCTCACCAAGGTATTACCCGTCATGGCCGAAATCGACCGGTTGAAAAAGCGGATAAAGCTGAACGGTCATTTCCAGAATCCCGCCACCGGCCGCTTCGATTTCTGATCCCGCACGCTGAATATTTGGGGGCCGATCGTTCAGTTCGTAACTTTACAGCGTCCCTGTTCCTGGAGAAGGGGAGCTTTCACTTTAAATGAAATACCGCTTGGGGACGCTATCAAAATATCTGCTTTCATTTGGCATCCTGTTGTTGGTATGCGCCGGTTGCGTGAATGATATCAAGCAGGTAGAAGCCTTGCACCAGCGAAGTATCGGGGTAGAGGTAGCTAAGGACATCAAGACCTATTATTACGGAACCAATGGGCATATCAGGGGGCTGCTGACAGCGCCCTGGCTGTATCGTTATATGAAAGATACACCCTACATGGTCCTGGATCACGGCCTGCGTGTCGATTTTTATAATGACAGCATGCAGGTACAGTCGGTGTTGACGGCTAAAAGAGGGGAGTATTATGAAAACAGCAGCAACATCGTCGTCAAGGACAGTGTGGTAGTCACCACCGAGGGAGGTAAAAAACTCGAGACTTCCGAGCTATACTGGGATCCAACCCGCCAGCAGTTTTATACCGATAAGCCCGCTACGCTGACCACACCGACGCAAACCATATTTGCCCGTAACGGCCTGGTGGCTCCTCCTGATATTTCCTGGTATAAGTTCAAAAGTGCGTCAGGGGAACTAAAAATGGACTCCGGTTACCTGTCACCCACCTCACCGCCCGATTCAACCTCCAAAATACCGAACCGTGTGCCGGAAGATACCGTAACGCAAAGACCCGGCACGTAATGGCCGGGTCTTTTGCGCTTTAACCTATTTTTTAACCTAAAATTACTTAGTGAAATGCAAGAAATATGCCAAAATACGTCAGAAACGACGTCATTTTAGGCTTTTTCTTGATCAAATCGGGCTAAAAACATTCCAGCATGCAGAAAATCATCCTTTACCACAACCAGCGATGCGGCAAAAGCAGGGGCGCGCTGGCCTTATTGGAAGCGCGGGGCATCATTCCGGAAGTTCGCTATTATCTCCAGGATCCTCCTGCCCCCGACGAGTTAAAAGCCCTGGTGGCCAAGCTCAATATACCGGCCGAGGCGCTGGTCAGAAAAAACGAACCGCTCTACAAAGAAAAGTACAAGGGGAAAGAACTCTCTGAGAATCAATGGATCGGAATTCTTTCCGAGCATCCGGTGCTCTTGGAACGGCCGGTTGTCGTCTGGGGAGAGGATGCGATCATCGCCCGCCCCCCGGAAAAGGTGCTGGCGTGGCTGGACCGGATCCATTTTCCGAAATGACTTCAGCGCACCTTCCGGCTTTTCCAGTCATAACTTCCGAACTTACCCAGCCAGCCCGCAGCAATGATGTAGGGAATGTGGAGAAACTGGGCGGGGAAAAACTGCCACAGCAGTCTTGTTTTTTGAAAAAAACGCGCCACCGGCCATAGAAAGAACAATTCCACCAAAGTTTTGAAAACGATGAGACCGATGCACCAGACCCACAGGTGAATACGGAAGAAGCCGGCAATAAACAAGGCGAAGATCCCGACATTCCACAGGTAAACAAAAGCCAGGACCGCCGTCAGGCGTTTGTCTTCGTATTTATCCGCCTTGGAGGCCCAACGGATCCTTTGATTCATAAAAGAACTCACGTCCTCGGCCGGAAGGGTACGCACGATGGCATGTGGGTGTTTGACGAAGCCGATACCCTCGGGATAAGCCTTGTACATTTTGTACATAAGCAGCATGTCGTCGCCCGAGGCGATGCAGTCGATTCCCTGGAATGCCCCCACATCCAGGAAAGCCTGTTTTTCGTAGGCCAGGTTAGCACCGTTGCACATGGTGCCACAGCGCAGGTGAGCGGTGGCTCCCGTGATGCCCTGCATGCTCAGGAAGTCCAGGGACTGGAAAACCTTGAAGAAGCAGTTTTCCTTGTAGAACGAAACGGGTGCCGCAATGAACTTGGAACCATGGTGCTCATAGTAGCTGACAATGGTTTCGACCCAATGTTGATTCATGACACAATCCGCGTCGGTCGTGATGATCAGCTCTCCCGTCGAAAGCCTCACAGCGGTTTCGATGGCTTTTTTCTTATAGGAATTCAGGGGTGCGTCCCTGTCGAGATGATCGGCCAGGTTGATCAGTCTGACGGATCCGCCGGTGAAATTCCGGACCAGTTCTGCGGTGCGGTCCGTCGAATGATCATTGACAACGATGATCTCCAGGAGCGCTGCCGGATAGGCCTGTGACGTCACCGCTTCCAGGCAGGAAAGAATATGTTTTTCTTCGTTTCTTGCCGGAATGATCACACTGACCCGGGTCTTACCCGAAATCCTTGCAGGAGCAGAGAAAGACACCAGGTGTCGCCATCCGTAACGGTACCATAGCATCAACAGGCCATAGAGTGCCGCAATAATAATGATAATGGTAAATAATAATTGCATAGGCCGACAGTTGTTTTTTTGAGCGGATAAAAGTAAGACTTCCCCGGTATTAGCGGTAAAAAACGCGATTCGCCTTAATAACAAAAAAAACGACCTAAATGATTGCCGGGAAACTGGTTTCCTGCCATAAAAAATTTTATCACGCCCGGCGCGGTGTACCGGGTGTGATGGGTTACCGGCAACAGATGCAGACAGCGCAACATTGTGGAGATAAGTTTGTTAATTTTGCCGTAAAGTGTGTGTTTTTACCAAGAGGGGTTTATCATTCAAATTCATCCATGCAATATTATACGGAATCGCTTACGGCTTACAAAAGGCTTCCTACCAGAGAAGTGAAGGTCGGCGATCTTTCCATTGGTCATTTTGAACCCATCCGCATTCAGACGATGACCACGACGGATACGATGGATACGGCAGCTACCGTAGCCCAGGCCATCCGGTGTATTGAGGCGGGATCGGAGCTGGTTCGTATCACGGCACCGAGCAAAAACGAGGCGGAAAACCTGGCCGCTATCAAACAGGCGCTCCGCAGCCAGGGATATCATACGCCGCTGGTGGCAGACATTCATTTCACTCCGAACGCAGCGGAGATTGCCGCGCGTATCGTAGAAAAAGTGCGGGTGAATCCGGGTAATTATGTCGACAAGAAAAAATTCGAATTCAAGGAATATTCCAATGACGCATATGATGCGGAGATCGAGAGAATACGCGACCGTTTTACACCCCTGGTCCGTATCTGTAAGCAATATGGCACCGCTATGCGGATCGGTACCAACCATGGATCCCTTTCGGACCGGATTATGAGCCGCTATGGGGATACGCCCGTGGGGATGGTGGAGAGCGCCATGGAATTCCTGCGCATTGCGCGGGACGAGCACTATCATCAGATCATCCTCAGCATGAAGGCCAGTAATCCACATGTGATGGTACAAGCCTACCGCCGGCTGATCCAGTCCATGTGGGAAGAATTCGGGGAGTGTTATCCCCTGCACCTGGGTGTGACCGAAGCAGGTGACGGCGAAGACGGCCGGATTAAATCAGCGATCGGTATCGGTACTTTGCTCGAGGACGGCATCGGCGACACGATTCGCGTCTCTTTGACCGAGGAGCCGGAATACGAGTTGCCTGTTTGCCGGGACCTGGTAAACCGGTATCGCAACCGGGAGACACACCGGGAAATTGAGCCGATCGTAAAGACCGTCTATGATCCTTTTGGCTTTGAGCGCCGCAAAACATTTGCGGTGCAACGCATCGGCAGTGGGCAAGTGCCGGTGGTAGTCGCCGATTTTTCCGAAATCCGCCCGACGCTCGATAATCTTTCTTCCATCGGATATCACCATACGCCGAATGAGCGCTTTGGCAAGTGGCATCTTGGAGACGCTGCTGCCGATTTTATCTATACCGGTACCCGGTATCCGGATTTTAAATTGCCGGCGACCCTGGGGATCATCTGCGATGCTCAATCTTATGAAAAGGCTCCCGACAAGGCACAGTACTTTCCCCTGTTCGTTGCCGAGACATGGCTTGAAAAAGCGTATCCCGTGTCCGGAGTGCTGAACTTTGTTTCCATGGATGCGGGGACGATGGATGACCCGACATGGGAGCGGCTGAAAGCTTCGCTGGATAATACGACCGTGCTTTGCCTTTATTCCACAAATAACCATGCCATGCCTTCCGTACGCCAGAAGATCAACGAGCTGATGGCAGCGGGCATCGCCAATCCGGTGATCCTGTGTGTGGAGAGCCGTCATGGCAGTATAGACGAGCAACTGATCCATTTTTCTACTGAATCGGGCGCGCTTTTGCTGGAAGGGATGGGCGATGGTATATGGATCAAAAACCATCCCGATTTGACCGAGAACATGCGGGTCTCCGGCCGCACTTACATGGAGGTTAAAGACAACCGGCAGTTTCTGAATAATACGGCCTTCTCCATTCTGCAGGCTACCCGTACCCGTATCAGCAAGACGGAATACATTTCCTGTCCTTCCTGCGGAAGAACCTTGTTCGATCTGCAGGAAACTACTGCTGAGATTCGTGCGATGACGCATCACCTTAAAGGTGTCAAGATCGCCATCATGGGTTGTATCGTCAACGGCCCGGGAGAAATGGCGGATGCAGACTTTGGATATGTGGGCAGCGGCCCCGGAAAAATTACCTTGTATAAGGGAAAGGACATCATCAAACGAAATGTCCCGTCTGAAACGGCCGTGGACGAACTCATTGGCCTTTTGAAAGAAAACGGCGTTTGGGTAGAAAAAAGCTGAATATCTCATGACGGCACGGCCGGCCGGCAATTGTTTAAATTCATTGCATGGACGAACAGCCCCTCCCTTACAAAGCGCTTGTGACCGAAGCGCTGGCGCGGCTGAATGCGCATCAGCGGAAAGCGGCGGAGCTAACAGGACCGGTGCTGGTCCTGGGCGGTCCGGGCACAGGCAAGACCGAGGTACTGGCCATCCGTATTGCCCGCCTCGTGACGCTTGCCGGTATAGATCCCCGGCACATCCTATGTCTTACCGATACTCATACCGGTTGCGCGGACATCCGCAACCGCCTGACGCGCCTTGTCGGACCCGATGCCTGCCGGGTGGCCGTTCATACGTGGCATTCCTTATCCAAAACGATGATTCGCGACCACCCGTCCTGTTTCGGGAATCTGTCCAAAGAACCGGTCTCCGCGCTTGAGGCGTTTGAATTGTTTCGCGAGCTGACCGACGGACTGGGGAGCGATCATCCTTTGAAAAATCTCGGCGGAAACCCCTACCGTGAAATTCCTGCCCTTGGAGATCTCTTCACCCGTATGAAAAAAGAGGCTTGGGCACCCGGATTCATGCAGGAAGGAATCGATGCCTATCTTTCGGAATTATCCGAAAAGCACGACGATCCCCTGGCAAATCAAATGGGTTTTGAAAGTGGCGCCCCGGACTTTCATCGCGTTACCGGAGAGATGCAAATACTCCGGGCCGCCGTAGATCTGTATCCTCGCTACCAACAGTTGCTGGAGGCCGCCGGCAGGTACACGCCCGATGATGTGTTGGTTTGGGTGCTGAATGCTTTCCGCGAAAAGCCGGCTTTGTTATCGGAATACCCGGAACGCTTTGCTTACCTTCTGATAGACGAATTCCAGGAGGTCAGCGGACTGGACCGCCAGCTGCTGGGGTACCTGAGCGGCTGTGGGCATGGTTCCCATATCTTCGTAACAGCCGACGCCACTGCCGCTAGGGTCGCCTCTGGGATTGGACCTGCGGAAAACATCCGCTATTTTATGCGTCGCTATCAAAAAGATTTGCACAGGATTGTGCTGAAGGATCATTACCGTACGACTCCGTCTATCCTGAAAGCCGCCCGCGCCGTCCTCCTGCATGACAAAACACCGCTCTTTCCAGACGACCCTTTGCCGCATGAAAATTCCCTTGTTGTGTGTCCAGACGGGAAGGAGGTGGATGCTCCGGTTCGGATCATCGCATATCCGGACCCACTTCTGGAGGCTACGGGCGTCGCCCGGCAGATTGCCGTCCTGTTGAAAAACGGGGTCAGGCCTTCGGAGATTGCGGTGATTTACCGCGATGATAAAATGGCTGGGCTGTTGGAGGAAGTACTGGAAAAAAACAGGATCCCGGTCAATAGGGAAGGCCGTGTGAGTTTACCCGATCAACCGCTGGTTCGGGACATCCTGGATCTGCTTCGGTATGTGGTGTCGGAAAGCGAGGCGCCTTACAGCGGAGATGCCATGCTCTTCGAGATACTGCACGATGCATACTTTCGGATACCGCCCGTAGACATTGCCCGGATCAGTATGACGGTTTCCCGAAACCATTATGGATTGCCGCGGGAAAAACATTCTCTCCGCCGTGCCATCCGGGAACAGGCAGCCTCACAACCGGAGCTGTTCTCCTCCGAAACATTCAGCGAGTTGAAAACTGTTTCCCAGGTCCTGGAGAAACTGATCAGCCAAACGGGGAATCTCACGCCGCCGGAGCTGCTGGAAGCGGTGATCCGGGATGCGGGGATATGGGCGTACATCCATCAATCCCCCGATAAGTCCTGGTTGTTGCACCAGGTGGAAAACCTGGCCGCCTTAGTCAGCGCCGAAACTACCAGAAAGCCAGACGGAGGTATAAAGGGGTTGGTAAATACCATCGGGCAGATGACGCGTCTTCACTTGCCTGTTTCTTTGCAGAAACGTGATTTTCAGGATGAGGGGGTGAACCTGTTAGATGCCGGTGATGTAAAAGGAAGACACTTTACGCACGTACTGCTGCCGGATGCTACCGAAAACACCTGGGATCAAAAAAAGACGGTGTATGGGGAACTATTTGCGCTTCCCGGTAATCTCTATGGCACAAAAGACCTGTCCGGGACACTGGAAGCGTCCCGGCGGCTGTTTTACCAGACGATGAGGCGTGCGGGGATTTTTTTGGAAATTTCTTATGCGGTAAGCGACCGGCAGGGAACTCCCCAGTCGCCGTCGGTTTTTCTCTCGGAGATGATGCAGGAAACGGAAATTTTGTTCGAGCGCGCGGCTATAGAAAGCGAAGCCCTTGCCGGAGGGTCTCACCTCGGACAAAGCACCAGGCGGGTTCCGGAGATACAGCTGATCGACGCACCTACTATTAACCGGCGACTGAAGCGTTATGCGCTCAGTGTTACCCACCTCAATAATTTTCTAAGCTGTCCGTTGAAATTCTATTATGAGAACTTTATACGGGTTCCGCAAACCAAAAGTGCTGCCATGATTTTTGGCAGCGCGGTACATTTTGCCCTGCAGCGATTGTTTGAGCGAATGGGAAAACAGGGAGGGAGTTTTCCTTCCCTGGAAGTTATGATGGCGGATTTTTCCTGGTATATGCACCGCAACAGAGAAGCCTTCGCCCCGGAGGAATTCTTCTGGCGGATGGAACATGCGGACAAGGTCCTGCGTGCTTATTACGACGATCAGGTGGCGGGCTGGAATACCGCCGTAGCCGTGGAATGGAGTATCCGGGGTGTACAGGTGAACGGGGTGCCGCTCAACGGGAAAGTCGATAAAATTGAAAAGGAGGATATAGGTGTGAAGGTAGTGGACTATAAAACCGGCAGCTTTGCGAAGGCAGCGGCCAAAATGAACGGTCCGGACGATCAGCATCCGCAGGGGGGCGATTACTGGAGACAGGCAGTTTTCTATAAGATCCTGCTGGACCGGGATCCCAGAGGGCCTTTTGGGGTCAGCAGCGTCGAGTTTGATTTCGTAGAGCCGGTGAACGGACGGTATCAACGTGTCAGCATTCCGGTTTCAGCTAGGGACGTCGCGGTGGTAACTTCACAGATCACCGATGTCTGGTCCAGGATCCAGGCGCACGAATTTTCCAGAGGTTGCGGGAAAGCAAACTGCCGGTGGTGCCATTTTGTACGGGAAAACAATTTAGCTGTGAAGCCTTCTGGCGGAGCGACTTCGCCACGATAAAAAGGTTATTCTGTGAACATATAACCTACTCCACGAACCGAATGGAAATATTGAGGCTTCCGGCTGTCTTTTTCGAAGTATTTTCGGAAATCGAGAATGAAATTATCGATGGTACGCGTATTGGGATAGACATTATAGCCCCAGATCACCTGTAATATTTTTTCCCTGGGAACGACCTTACCCTTGTTTTCAATCAGCAGTCTTAGGAACATGGCTTCTTTTTTACTGAGCGTATGCGGCTTGCCATCAATGCCGGTGCATACCTGAGCGGAAAAATCGATCCGGCCTCCGCCAAACTGGTAGGTATCGGGTGAGCCGACCTGTCCTCTGATCTTGCTGCTTTTTTCGATTAGTTTGCCGATCCTGAGCAACAATTCTTCAAGGTCGAAAGGTTTGGTGATGTAATCGTCTCCTCCTTTTTTTAAACCCAACACGCGGTCTTCGCTGGTGTTCTTTGCACTGAGGAACAAGATAGGCACATCGTTATTCTGAAGGCGTATGTTTTCGCAAACCGCGATGCCATCCATACCGGGCAGCATGATATCCAGGATGACCAGCTGAAAATATTCCCTGGAAATGGCTTTCAGTGCCTCTACACCCGTATCGGCGGTGGTTACCTGATAACCTTCCAGTTCCAGGTTTAGCTTCAGGGCCTCCTGCAGGTTCTCTTCATCTTCCACCAGCAGGATAGAAGATGTTTTTGAATCGTTGTTTCTCATACGTCCTTCCGATTGAGCCTTCCCG
>Ga0164242_10007936_pt1 | contig 11568 bp, 12 predicted proteins | sample OricomgcompostMG_FD_108783 | JGI IMG/M metagenome (GOLD analysis project Ga0164242, IMG submission 108783) | Miracle-Growth compost microbial communities from Emeryville, California, USA - Original compost - Miracle growth compost (MG) ... | reverse complement strand
CGCGGGGGGAAGACCATGCCTAACGGAAAAAACGCAGCGGAAATCGCCGAGCTCGGCTACGCACTCGCCAAGCAGGTGCCCGCGATGGAACACGGCTTCACCATCCAGACAAGCTACGGCGAGATGCGCATCGATGCCGAAGACGCCCCGCGCATCGCACGAGTGATTCGCTCCAGCCTGCAAAAGCAGCTGAAGCACGAGGAGGCACGCCATGGATAATCACTCAAAAATCGAACAACTGCGCGCGCAGCAGGCCTCTCCTGAATTCGCCGACGTTCACTTCACACGCCGCATGCGTGACGTCCTGGTGCGCCGCGACCTGGAGACGACATACCTCACGTGTTTCGTGCGAGACGACGGCGCGTCTCCGGTTTATGCATTGACCGTAGACGAGATGGAGTCGTTACTCGAACTGCTCAAGCCGATGCGCGACGACGTCGAGCGTTACGACAAGGTTGCTGTCGACGCACTCGAGCGCGAGCTGGAACGGGTGCTCTTCGCTGAACGCACGCGCGGCTCCGCTCCGGCGCCTAAGTCCAACGCTGAGTTACTGGATCTACTTGTGCAGCAAATATCGAGAGTCTTCAGCAGCCCTAGCCTCCTCCAAATCGGAGATCAGATGCTCGCTCCGAGCGGCGAAACCGTCACTGTGGTTGAGGAATTCGGCATCCATCAATTTCGATGTAAGGACGGCCGGTTCCACAACGATCGCGGAGAGCGAGTCGACTTTCTGCTGGGCTACTCGGTACGACTGCCGGACGGAACGACGGCCGTCGCCAGGCCGTGCAATCTGACGTACCTGGACGGGCACCAGTCCCATCTGCAGCTTGTGGATGGAGGTGATGATGAGTAGCTCGTCCGCGAAGCACATCGACCTGATCGAGATCAGTGCGACGATGCGCGAGGCAGCGGCGCTGTTCGGCGAAACGATCGAGCGTCTCGAGGAGCTCGAGTCAACATTGCTGAACGGCGCAGAGCTGGCCGCGCGGCGCGAGCTCGAGCCTCGCGCTGTGATTCTGCTCGCGAGCGTATCTGCGGGGCTCGCGCGCGCCACGATCGCGGGACTGAGCTCCGCAAAAGACCGGTTTTCGATGGAGGCGGACCGCTATGAGGAGTAGCGCGCGATTTCCTAATGGTGTGCCAGTCGGCGGAGGCGAATATCTGCCGCCGGCGGATTTTCTGCTGATGGCGGGCTTTCTCACGTACGAAGTGCCACTCGCGCCGACGCGTGCACGCGCAGCCGCAGAAAGCATTCTCCGCGCGGTGCTCAGCGCGGCGACCGCAGGCGGCTTTCCTTCGTCTGACGTGCTCGATACGCTGATGTCGAAGAAGGAGAAGTCCGCCCGCGTCCTCGAACTCGCCGAGGACGCTGCGCGCGCGATCGGCGATACGGAGGCGTTCTTGCGGCTGCTGCAGACCACGGGCGTGTCGATGGAGGGCGATCTGTGAGCGCAGTGATAGACGAACGCCCGCGCATTGAAGCCGCTCTGTCCGTCATTCCGGCCGACATTGACCGGGATACCTGGGTGCGCGTCGCGATGGCGATCAAGAGCGAGCTCGGCACCGACGGCTTTGACCTCTTCGACTCCTGGAGCCGCGGTGGTGAGTCGTATGTCGAAACCGACGCTCGCGACACGTGGCGCTCGCTAAAGGTGAGCGGCGGCATAACGATCGCGACGCTATATGCGATCGCTCGACGTTATGGCTTTGATCCGTCGGCGCGCCGCTCGGCTCCCGTCAGCGCTGCGGAACTCAACAAGCGCCGCGCTGCGCGCGAGAGTCGGCAGGCGGCCGCCGATGCTGGGCGCGCGCTGAATGCGGCGCGTGCCGCTACGCTTGCCGTTGCGGTGTGGGAGAAAGCCCGGCCGGCTCGCGACGATCATCCATATTTGCAACGGAAAGGCCTCGCCGCGCCGGACACGCTCCGCGAGATCGATGCGGGCAATTTGGCACGGCTTATCGGATACGCGCCTGCGTCGTCGGACGAGCGTCTCTTCGGCCGCATCCTCGTCGCGCGTGTCCAGAGCGGCGAATCGATGACCAGCGTAGAGATGATCGACGAGCACGGCCGCAAGTCGGCGCTGAAGAATGGTGTGAAGTCCAAAGCGTATTGGGTCGCCTCACCGCCGACCGCAGACTCGGACCGAATCCTGATCGGCGAAGGAATCGCGACCGTTCAGTCGGCGCACATTGCCTCCGGCTCTGCAGCGGTCGCCGCGCTCTCGTGCGGCAACCTCCAGAAGATCGCGTTCGCGATGCAGAAGGAATTTCCTAGCGTGCCGCTTGTCGTGCTGGCGGACATTGGCAACGGGCAGGAAAAGGCGATCGAGGCCGCTCGCGCCACGCGCGCGGCGCTGGCAGTCCCGGATTTCGGCGACCGTCGCTCGGACGACAACACCGACTTCAACGACATGCATCAGTTGCTCGGCGCCGACGCCGTGCGCCGCGCGATTGAAGTCGCTTCCCTCGTCGGCGACGACGTACAGGAAGCGACGGCCGACGCGGTGTCGGCGTCGCCGACCGGCTTCCCGACGCTTGAGGAACGGCCGTGCTACCGCGTCTACGAAGACTGGCAGGAGATCGGAGGTCGCAGGGTGAAACCAGGCGTCTACTGGCACGGCACGAAAGCTGAGAAGAACGATGCGCCGCCGGCGCTGATCGACAAGTGGATTTCGACACCCCTGCGGGTGCTGGCGACGACCAGTAACGGCCAAGACGCTGAATACGGCCGATTGCTCGAGGTACTGTCGCCGGCCGGCAGGCGGAAGAAGTGGGCGATGCCTATGTCGATGCTGGCGGGCGACGGCAGCGAAGCGCGCGGCGTGCTGCTCAGCGAAGGTCTGATATTTGACCTGAACGACAAGAACGCGATTCTCCGGTACGTCGCCGCGCAGACTCCACCGGTACGGATGCGTGCAGCAAGCGTGACTGGCTGGAGTGGTGACGCATTCGTGTTGCCGGATACGGTAATCGGCGCCGACGATATCTGGTTCCAGGCGTCGGGCCGCACCGCACCCTATGCGAGCGCCGGCAGTTTCGAGACTTGGCGTGAACTGGCGGCGCTCGCGACCGGCAATCCGCTTCTGATGCTGGCATTCGCGTCCGCGCTCGCGGGCCCACTACTCGGACCGCTCAATCTCGACGGCGCCGGTGTGCATATCTACGGCGATTCGTCTTCCGGAAAAACTACCGCTCTCCATGCCGCGGTAAGCGTCTGGGGCGGTCCGGCGTTCAAGCGCACTTGGCGCGCGACCGCCAACGGTCTGGAGGGTACCGGGTCCCTGCACTCGGACACACTCCTCGCACTCGACGAGCTTGGGGAAATCGACCCGAGGAGCCTCTACGAGGCCGCGTACGCGCTCATCAACGGCACGGGAAAGACGCGCGCCAACCGGCACGGCGAAGCCCGGCAGGCAAGCCGCTGGCGAGTCTTTCTGCTGTCCACGGGTGAGCTGACGATCGCCGCACGTATGAACGCCGGCGGCATCGAGGCTAAGGCAGGGCAAGAACTCCGGATCTTGGACGTCCCGGTGCGGGGCAAACACGGTCTGTTCGACGATCTTCGCGGCCGCGCGACCGGCGCAACAATGTCCGATGAGGTGCGAAACCTCGCCGCACAGCACTACGGCCACGCCGGCCCGCGCTTCGTCGAGGCGCTCGTGAAAGCTCAGCGTGAAGGGCTGCAGATTTCCGACCAGCTGCAGCCTATCCTCGATCGCTTCGGCGTCGAGGGACAGGAACGACGGGCAGCTCGGACATTCGCCGTATGTGCTCTCGCTGGCGAGCTGGCGGTGCAGTGGAGGATCGCGCCATGGACGTCCGGCGCGGCGACCACGGCTGCGCGTCACGCGTTCGATCTCTGGCGGCAACGCCGTGGCACGAATGGCCAGAGTGCCGAGCACATGGCAATTCTGCGTGCCGTCTCCGAGTTCATCGACCGTCACGCGGAAGGCCGGTTTTCGAATATCGATGGCAGTGCGGACATCGTCCGCGATCGCGCAGGATTCTGGAAACAGGAGTTCGATCGACGCCTGTATCTGTTCACGGCTGCCGGCCTGCGCGAGGCATTGAAGGGGCATGATCTCGATCGAGCGTTGAAGGCACTGGAGGCAGCTGGCGCGCTGGCCTCGACCGACCCCGGGCGGCGCACCAAGACGACGCGGACCCCAGATGCTCGCACGCCCCGGCTCTATCACATCGACCCTGACAGGTTGGACGACGAATCACAGCAGTGATTGAGATCGAAATTTTTAGCGGCAACAACTGGCAACACCGGCAACAAGCCCGTCCAACAAGCGATGCAGCGTTTCCAGTGTCTGGCAACATGTGGCAACAAACGGCAACAACAACTGATCACCGACCCTTCCAATCTACGATGTGTCCGGTTTGTTGCCACTGTTGCCACGCCGTTTCCAGAGTGGCAACGCCGGAAACGCCCGTCCAGCAAGGTTGTTGCCGCTGTTGCCAATGTTGCCGCGCTGAATATGAGGGCGATCCTATGACGCGCAGGTCGTTCCGTGATGTCGTGTTGCCAAACGGCGCTGCGAACAATGGCAGGGAACAGAGGGAACAAGGTGCTGTTCTGTTCCCTCGTTCCCTCTGTCGTCTGGAGCAGGGAACGACGGGTCGGCAGGGGCGGCTGGCTGAAACGGCGAAGCGGATCCTTACCGCGGCGCGCGCTATTGATCAAGCACCGGGAACGCGGCCGGATCAAGCGGTGCTTCGCCCTTCAGCAGGTATTCTAGATACCGATTCATCACGACCCACGCACGCCGCGTGACTTCGGTCGTGACAGTGCCGGGTGTGCGTCCGGGCTGGCCATGCCGAGGATTGGCCGACGCATCCGTTATGTACTTTAGATACGTCTCCTCAAGGCGAAGTGTCTCGCGCATTTGTGCCCATGCGGCCTTGTCTTTTGAGCCGGGAGCAGCCAGCAAATTTTTGATGCGATCCATCGCGCGAGCGCATTCAACGAGCGAAACATGGGGCAACGTGACAGCCGTCGTTAGTTCGCGCATCGCCATAAAGAGCAGTGGTTGACGGAGGACATGCGCACACACTTCGTCGAAGCCCTTTTCCAGCGAATATGCTGTGCAGACATCCTCAAGGTGCGGCGACGTTGGCACGATCGGCGTGACGGTTCCGTCCGGCGCTTCGAATGTTTCAAGCAGAACCGTGAGGCCCCACGCCATCTTGAATGCGACGACGTCGACCTTCGCGCGACAGAGGTCAAGAACGCGGCGATGGAGATCCGGAAAATACTCTGGGCGCCAGTCCGACAACGTGCATTCGATAGCGACATTGGATTTGTCGATGCGGCAGATGATATCGACCTCATAGCCGAGCTCATCTGCCTTCCAGTTTATCTTCGGCATGAAGCCAATGGACACCTGCATGGCATCGGGCACCACTCTTCCGTGGAATCGCACAACTGGTCTAGTCCGCACTTCTGCGCCTCATCTGGCTGCGTCTATAGATGACGCCAAATCCCGCATTTATAGCTGCGGAATAGGTATCGTCGGTCAAAGCGTCATTCGATTTAACGCTCGCGAGTTCCTCCACGGAAAGATCGAGGTCGATCTGTAGATCGAGCGTTTCGCCGTTGGCGGGATTGAAAGCGTAGGTCGCGCTGATCGCATCGCCGTCGTACGTTTCACTCATGATCACCACGACACGCAAGAGTGAGAAGTACTCGACGTAGCCAAGCAGTGTCCGGCGCAATGGATTGCCGAGCACGCTGACGCAGTTAAACGCGTGCAGCTCGGGCCGGTTAGCGACCAGATCGCGAAGATAGAAAAGTGCGTGCGGAGCGAGAGCGGTCTCGTCTTTCAGGTGTGCTAACGCGGCATCACAGGATTGAGCGCGGATTCCCATGGTCGTCGCCAACGCGACAGCGCTTTTGATCATCGAGCGGCCAGCGGGAATACCCCCGAATTGACCTGTGACAGTCACTGGTGACTCGAGCGGAGTCGCGGTCATTTTCATGGTGCTCAACGCGCTCCCCTGATCAAACTTGGGATATTTTTTCGCGATCTCCCGCACCATTCGGCGAGCTTCCTTTTCGTCCCGGGCGGAGAAGTTAATGGCGGTCCCGTTCGCGCCGGGCTCGGCGCTGAACTTCGGATGCTCGATCGTCATGTTTCCATCTGGAAGCAATAGATAACGATTGCCGTCCACCGTCTGGATCTTGATGCTGGGCGGCTCACCGCGATCGCGTTCGACACCATGCATCATCGCGAAGTGCGAAAACTGCTTCCAGATCTCCACGTCCCAACTGTCTCCAGTTCGACTGTTGCATCCGACGCAGATAAAACCTCGAACCTTGACGCGACCGCCGATAGAATTAGGAATGATGTGTTCGTCAGAATCGCCTACGACTACGAAGGGTTTATCGCAAAGTGCGCAGTTGCTTGATGTATTAGTGCTGTCCATAGGGCATCCTTTTGATGGACTATCGCGCGGCTGGTAAACGGTATCACGGACCGGCATAATCAAATCGTCGCGCCTAGCCCGGCCAGGCGAAACGCGGGCTTCCCGGGCCCGCTGGCGCGGCTCCTCCGGGAATGCTACGGGAGCATCAATGAACCGTTTCCTCACCATTCGAACAGCCTCAGACGAGATCGCGGCCCAGTTGCATCCCAACGATGCGGGGCAGAGACAGAAGACCGCTGACAACTACTATTCGTCGCTTTCTGACGCATTGCGCGCCTTCGAGCTCGCCGGCCACGATCCAGAGAATTACACCCTGATAACGCGTCGGGATCTCGCTGGTGCGATCGCCCTCGGCGGTGCCCTCATCAGCGAGGCAGCCCTCAACCGGTGGTTGGTCGGCCGGGATCTCGGCATCGAGATACACAACGCCGGCCAATTACCGGACGGCCAGGACGGCGATAGTTTGCTGCTTGCGGAAAAGGACCGGCTACGAGCCAAGTCCGGCACCGTCCAAGGTGGCGTCTACGTCGCGCTGGCCAAGAAGTACGGCATCTCCGAGGACAATGCGAAATACAGATGCAGGAAAGCGAAAGCGCTTCGGGACGGACCACCACGGCCGCGCGATACGCCTGTGCGACAGCAGCCTAAATCGGAGCTGGTGCCGCGTGCAACGGGTTGGGCGCCGTTTGGAGAGTCGCACGATCCTACAGATTGAATTCACTGAGTGCCCATTGTTGGCCGAGCGGCCGTCCGGACACCGCATTTCAGGTCATAAAGATTACCCGCCATTTACCCTGTTTCCCCGCGCACACTTTGTTCACTCATACAGCGACTGACTTGAAGCGGCCAGCTTCATCGCTGAGAGATGGAGAACATAGTGAAAAAGCAATCGAGTCGCGCCGTATCGCAATCGCAGGAACATTGGGCCGGCGTCGCTGACGCAGCTAGACAGCAAGCGGCAGCGCGGAGCTGGGATCAACCGATGCGCATCGCGACCCGGGGCAACAGCTCGAGCACCACCGTGAAATTGCATCCGGGCTGGGACGCGGCATTCCGGCGCGCCCGCGCGAGCTGACGCGGAGGACCTGAATCGTGAATCTCTTCCATTCACTCGCGTTGACGCCCGAACTGCAGACGGCCATTTCCCAGGTGCAGTCTGCTCTCCGACGTCGCGCGGATGCAGACCTAGCCGCGGCAGCCAACGTCCGAAACATCGACGCAGGAAACGCGCTGCTTCCGGAGCTCGAGCAGACTGCGGCCCGGCTACACGCGGAAGCTATCAAGAGCGAGGCGCTCGCGAGCGGCAGCGGCGCATCGAAAACGGACGTGACGAAGGCTGTAAAGGCGGCCGACAAGGCGGCGATCGATGTCGCCGAGAAGAGGCGCGAAATCGAACGCGCGACGGCCGCTCGCAGCGTGCTCGCCGACATGGCCCGAGACGCCGATGTCGCCATCACCGCGGCGAAAGCAGAGTTCACGAGCGCACTCGCCGCGTTCCGGGAGCAACTGCTTGCGGCATTCGAAGCGGACCTACGTGAAGCGTGCGCCACGCTGGTGCCGGTCGTCCTTGCGGCGAAAGCCGTCGATGCGGATTTCCCCGGACGCCTGTGTGCCCCGCTTCTCGACAACATCAAACTCGTCTCGCCATGCGGCTACCGCGTAAGTCCCGATGATCGCGGCGGCTGGCGAGTCAGCGGGCGAGACCTGCTGGCGATAGAGGTACAGGCGTCGACGGTGCCCGAAGGAGCCGCGCTCGCGTTGCGGGAAATCGGGGCAGTCGTCGACGCATTAAGGCGCCATAAGCCATTCGTACCCCCGAAGCCCTCACAGCTGGCGACAACGGAACCACGGCGTCTCTCCGCAGCCGACGAGCGATGGAACAAGGAGCAGCGGCAGGCCATCGAAAACTGGAAGCCGCCCAAGGGCGCAGGTCCAGGCCATTCGTGGTCTGTCTCAGGCCCTCTTGACAATCCCGGAAGGTACAAACCGCGGAACGCACAGATCAGCTCGAGCGCAGCAGCGCCGGATGCCCAGAGCGACGATCACGGCACGCTCTCTGACGAATGGCGTCGCATAGGAGCGCTGCCGCCGGACAGCGTGAATCGATAGACGCGAATCCAACCGTAACCACAGCGTCGCCTGTGGGCAATACAAGGGGATAACACAGATGGGAATCGGCTCGCAAATGACAACGTTCGCCGGTAGCATCGGCGGCCTTTCTTCAGCGGCAGCACAGCTCGCCACTATCCTCAATGGCGCCGGCGCGCAGACATGGTGGTCGTCACTTCGACAGGCGTCGTACGGTGGCGTGCCGTTCGCGGTGCTCGATAACCGGACGCGCTTTGGTGGCCGCAACGTCGTGCACCGCTACCCGTACCGCGACGACGCGTATGTCGAGCCGCTGGGCAAGCTTCCGCGTCAGTTCGAGATTGTGGGCTTTCTAATCGAGGACAGCCTCGTCTACGGCAAGCAGAAAGATCCTGCCGTGCCGCGCTCCGTGATTGCCCAGCGTGACAATCTCGTTACGGTATGCGAGACGGGAACGCCGCTTGAGCTGGTGCATCCCACTTTCGGCTCGGTTAAAAACGTCAGTTGTCTCGAATCGGAGGCGAGCGAAAGCGTGTCGCACGGCCGCGTCGTTATGATCCGGCTCTCGCTGATGCGCGGCGGCACGCGAATCTACCCGAACGTCGCGACGTCGTCGCAGAACGACGTTCAGCAAGGCGCTACAGGTCTTCAGAGCGGAGCGCTGGTCGATTTCGCCAAGAAGGCCGCCGCCGCAGTGCAAAAAGGCGCGGCGATCGTCAACACTGCCGTCGACACGGCACTCTCCTGGTATCAGACAGCGGTCACCGACATTCATGACGTGATGCGTGTCGTGAACGCTGTTTCCACGCTCTCTGGTGATTTCGGCCGCTTTTTTGGTGGCGGCAACGACGGGTACACGGGATCAAATCAGGGGGCGCCCGTCGGCACGACGGCGGAGCAATTGCTTGAGCAGGACACCGTCAATGCAGCTGCCGTAGTTGCCGCCGGCGCCGCGCTGCAGACGGCGGCCGCGAACGTGAGCGATACGTCTGCGTTCGCGGCCGCCGCACAGGCGCTCGTGACGACGCTGGTCGCGTCGGCCGCGGATCCCGCCGATGCAATCCGGCTGGCAACGGACCTCGCGTCGTTCGCGCCGACCGGGACGTTCACGAGCTCGCCGATCGGCTCGGCGATGTCGTCGATGCAGACGAGCTGTGCGGCGCTGTTCCGTCGCGCTGCGCTGGCGGGAGTTGCCCAGGCGTGCGCGAACTATCAGCCATCCTCGTACGACGATGCGACGACCGTGCTCGAGAACGTCACTGCGCTATTCGACGCCGAAATCTTGACGGCGGGAGACGCGGGTGACGATGCGAGCTATACGGCACTGCGCACGCTGAGGAGCTCGGTAGTCAACGATTTGCAGACGCGCGGCGGCAACCTCTCGCCGCTTGTCACGATGACGTTTGCCGGTTCGCTGCCAGCGCTCGCGCTCGCGCACCGGATCTACGACGATGCAACGCGTGCCGACCAGCTAATACGGCAGGTCGAGCCGATCCACCCGCTCTTTATGCCTGCCTCGTTCACTGCTCTATCGAAATAGCCGACGGCGTGCGGACAACGCACCAACGGAAAATAGTCCAAAAGCGACGCAGTCACCACAACTTCTCAACGACAGAGGGAAAGCAATGCAGCAACAGAATGAAGTTGATGTACCGAACCAATTACCGTCGTCTCCCGATGCGAAGAGCCATCACGGCGGCATCATGCGGGTGGGCGATGCATGCGAGGCCGGCGGCGTGGAGCCGCTGCAGAACAATTCACAAGCGGCTGATGAAGCCACGGAGGATTGACGGATGTTCTCTATCGACGAACCGACTGCCGCCTCGTCGCTACCGGCGCCGGCAGCCGCCGGTACCGAAGGGTATTTCACGAACGGGAATCCTGCGTCAGGCGTTCCTGCGACCATTCTCGACGCCGATTGGCTGAACATGGTTCAACAGGAGCTGCTGAACATCGTCGAAGCGGGCGGCCTGACGCCGAGCAAGACGACATACAACCAGGTCCTGGAGGCAATTCAGATTATCGGACAGAGGGGCGCATCAAGCTACGCCACCGACACCAGCGCGACCGCGAACACGATCACGCTCGCGCTGACACCGCCCATCACTGCCTACACCGATGGGCAGCAAATCACCTTCAAGGCCGCGAACAGCAACACCGACGCGTGTACGGTGAACGCGGGTGGTGGATCGGTGAATCTGGTCGGCGCGGCCGGCTCGCTCCAAGGCGGTGAGATCGTCGCGGAAGGCCAGTACACGGCGCTCTACAGCGCTTCGCTCGGCGAGTTCGTGCTGGTCGGTCAAACGGCAGGGCCGCTGCAAGTGGTGCCGGCAACCAAGTCTAATCAGGCGGTCAACCTCGGGCAGTTCGCCGCTTCGATATCGGGAAGTGGCTATCAGACGCACTCGAGCGGGCTGATTATTCAATGGGGGAATTACTCGACGAGTGGGACACAGTCCGGGACCACGGTCACATTCCCATTGGCTTTCCCTAATAATTGCTTTTCAGTGTCGTTGGCACCCGCAACAAACAACAACACGCTTCCTTTTGGGACGGCGGACAGCCTGGGTGTACCGCCAAGCAAGACGGGCTTCACAGTTATCGGAGTGCAGATTAGCAGCGGCAGTGCCACGCTGAGCTCTCACAACGGCTATTACATCGCTATCGGACACTGACCATGGGCCAAAAATGCGCAGCATACGCGACCGATCCTGGTCCGATCATCGCTTTCTACGATAGTGTCGACAGTCCGGTACCCAGCGGTACGAGCGCGATCGAAATCACGGATGAGCAATGGCAGACGTGCCTGGCCAATCCCGGCTGGACTGTGGCGAACGGCACTCTCGTTGCGCCAGTTCCACCGTCCGCCGCTGAAATTGCGGCGCAGGCATTGATTCAGTCGGCGCACGCGGCGCTGGCGGCCGGCCTGACGATCGCAAGCACCGGTACACCTGCGCTCAACGGCACGTATGCCGTGGATCAGCTAAGCCAGATGGACATCATCGCGATCGAGACCAGTCTCAACGCTGGCAAGGGCTTCCCCGGCGG
>Ga0164242_10007935_pt1 | contig 11569 bp, 10 predicted proteins | sample OricomgcompostMG_FD_108783 | JGI IMG/M metagenome (GOLD analysis project Ga0164242, IMG submission 108783) | Miracle-Growth compost microbial communities from Emeryville, California, USA - Original compost - Miracle growth compost (MG) ... | reverse complement strand
GCGAGCGATGCGAGCCTTGGGCCGCCCTCCGGCAGCGGTTCTCGACTACGCTCGAACCGAACGGATGAAGGGCCGCTCGCCTCGCTAACCGACCAGCGCCAGCCTCGTCTCGGAGGTCTTGAATGCTACGTCGGCGACACCGTGCATTGCTTCGAGGCTGGCGGCAAGCTCGGCATCGAGCAGAAAGTCGCGCCCGAGCAGGACGCATGCTTCGCCGCCGCCCGGCAGGGACGTGCGGATGCGCAGTTCCCCCCTGCCCCCCCGGGCGCCGGCGACGAGCTGGGCGATCTGCGACAGCGCCGATGCCTCGGTGACGGTGAGTTCGATCGCCACGCGCGCGTTGGTCGCCAGCGTCTCGAACTGCTGGATGCGCTTGACAGTGACGCGCGGCGTCTCCTCGCCGGGGCGGCGGTCGAGCTCGACGGTGAGCAGGCCGCAGCCGCCCGCCTTGGCGGCGTCTTCGAGATCGGCGGCAACGGCATCGTCGAAGCAGGTGGCGATGAACTGGCCGGTCGAATCGCTGAGCGTCGCCATCAGGTAGCGCCGGCCGCGCGCCGACGTGCGCCAGCGCGCGTCCTCGACCAGCGCCGCCATCGCCGCGCCGACCCGCTGCCCCTCGGGGATCGGCAGTTCGCCGAGCGCCGCATAGCTGCGCGCGCCGTGCATTTTCGCCAGCAGGCGGTGGCGATCGACCGGGTGCGCCGAGAAATAGAAACCGAACGCCTCCTTCTCCTGCTCCATCCGCTCGGCGAGTGTCCAGCGCGCGGTGGCGAGCGGCTTGATCGCGGCGTCGCCGCTTTCGCTTTCGCCGAACAGGCCGCCCTGCCCGCTCGTGCGCTGATCGTGAAGCCGCGCCGCGGTGGCGAGGATCGTCTCGGTGACGGCGACGATGCCGGGGCGGTCGGCGTCGATAGAATCGAACGCGCCGGCGGCACCGAGCGTTTCGACCTGGCGCTTGTTGAGCAGCCGCGGGTCGACCCGTCGGGCGAAATCGCCGAGCGAGGTGAAGCGGCCGTCGGCGCGGCGCTCGTCCGCCAGTTCCTCCATCGCCCGTTCGCCGACTCCCTTGAGCGCACCAAGGGCGTAGCGGACGGCGTAGTTGAGCTCCTCCCCTTCAGGGGAGGGGCTAGCAAGCGCCTCCACCGAAAAAGCCGCCTCGCTGGCGTTCACGTCGGGCGGCAGGCAGGTCACGCCCAGCCGCCGCATGTCGTCCACGAACACCGACAGCTTGTCGGTGAGCGCCATATCGAAGCTCATCGACGCGGCGAAGAATTCCGGCGCGTGGTGCGCCTTGAGCCATGCCGTCTGGTACGTCAGCAGCGCATAAGCTGCGGCGTGGCTCTTGTTGAAGCCATAGCCGGCGAACTTGTCGATCAAGTCGAACAGCTCGTTGGCCTTGGTCTCGGGGATATTGTTGTGCTCCTTGCAGCCGGCGACGAAGATCGCGCGCTGCTGGTCCATCTCGGCCTTGATCTTCTTGCCCATCGCGCGGCGCAGCAGGTCGGCGCCGCCCAGCGAATAGCCCGCCAGGATCTGCGCTGCCTGCATCACCTGTTCCTGATAAACGAAGATGCCGTAGGTCTCCTTGAGGATGCCTTCCAGCAGCGGGTGCGGGTATTCGATCTCCTCCTGCCCGTTCTTGCGGCGGCCGAACATCGGGATGTTGTCCATCGGGCCCGGCCGGTAGAGCGCGTTGAGCGCGATGATGTCCTCGAACACCGTCGGCTTCACCGCGGAGAGCGTGCGCCGCATCCCTTCCGATTCGACCTGGAAAACGCCGACCGTGTCGCCGCGCTGGAGCAGCTCGAAGACACCGGGGTCGTCCATCGGAAGAGCGCTGAGGTCGACAGGGATCTCGCGATTGGCGAGCAGCTCGACCGCCATCTTGAGCACCGACAGCGTCTTGAGGCCGAGGAAGTCGAACTTCACCAGCCCCGCGCCCTCGACATATTTCATGTCGAACTGCGTCACCGGCATGTCCGAGCGCGGATCGCGGTAGAGCGGCACGAGCTCGGCCAGCGGCCGGTCGCCGATCACTACGCCCGCCGCATGGGTCGAGCTGTGCCGCGGCAAGCCTTCAAGCTTCATCGCGAGGTCGAGCAGGTGGCGGACGCCCTCATCGTTCTTGTACTCGGCCGCCAACTCGCTGACCCCGTTCAAGGCACGGTCGAGCGTCCACGGATCGGCGGGCAGATTTGGCACCAGCTTGGCGAGGCGATCGACATGGCCGTAGCTCATCTGCAGCACGCGCCCGGTGTCCTTGAGCACCGCGCGCGCCTTAAGCTTCCCGAAGGTGATGATCTGCGCAACCTGATCGCGGCCGTATTTCTCCTGGACGTAGCGGATCACCTCGCCGCGCCGCGTTTCGCAGAAGTCAATGTCGAAGTCGGGCATCGACACGCGCTCGGGATTGAGGAAGCGCTCGAACAGCAGCCCGAGCTTGAGCGGATCGAGATCGGTAATCGTCAGCGACCAGGCGACCACCGAGCCCGCGCCCGAACCGCGGCCCGGCCCGACCGGAATGTCGTGATCCTTGGCCCATTTGATGAAGTCGGCGACGATCAGGAAATAGCCCGGGAAGCCCATCTGGATGATGATGTCGAGCTCGAACTCGAGGCGAGTGCGGTAGGCGGCGCGACGATCGTCGGAGAGCGCCTCGCCTTCCAGCGCCTCGATCTTGGCAAGCCTCGCTTCGAGCCCCATCCTCGCATCTTCGCGCAGCTTGGCCGCCTCGCCCTCACGGTCGCCGGCGAGGCTCGGCAGGATCGGCTTGCGCTTGGGCGCCGCCACCGCGCAGCGCTGCGCGACAACCAAGGTGTTGGCGATCGCCTCGGGCAGGTCGGCGAACAGGTCGCGCATCTCGCGCGCGGGCTTCATCCAGGCGTCGGGCGACGATTTGGGCCGATCATCGCTGGCGACATAGGTCGAGTTGGCGATGCACAGCATCGCGTCGTGCGCCTCGCTGAACTCGGGCTCAGCGAAGCAGCAAGGGTTGGTGGCGACCAGCGGCAGGTTGCGGTCATAGGCCAGGTCGAGCAGGTGCGGCTCCGCCTTGCCCTCGATCTCGTCGAGCCGGCGAGTCAGCTCGACATAAAGCCGGTCCCCGAACAAAGCCTGCAGGCGATCGGCATAGGCCAGCGCACGGTCGCGCTGCTCCTCGGCGAACAGGCGGGCGAGCGCACCCTCGCGCCCGGCGGTGAGCGCGACCAGGCCGGCGGTGCGGCCCTCGAGGTCGGCGAAATCGACATGCGGCGCCTGCTCGATCGGGCGATCGAGATGCGCGCGGCTGACCAATGCACAGAGATTGTCATAGCCCGCCGCATCCTGCGCATAAAGCGCCAGCCAATCGAGCGGCGCCTCGACGCCTTCGGGCATGTCGGGCCGCTTGACGCCGAGCATCGTGCCGATGATCGGTTGGACGCCGGCGCCCTTGCACGCATCGGAAAATGCCATCGCCGCATAGAGACCGTTGCGATCGGTCAGCGCCGCCGCCGGAAAGCCCAGCTCCTTTGCGCGCTTGGCGATCGCCTTGGGATCGATCGCCCCGTCGAGCATGGTGTAGGACGAGAAGATGCGGAGCGGCACGAAGGCGGAATGCGGCATGGCCGCGACTATGCCGGTCGCAAGCGATTCTGTGAACCTCAATTCCCGGTGGAACTTGTGGACGGATCATTTCGTTGGCGGCGAAAGGAGGGCGTTCATGGACGAAGCGTTTTACGACAACAGCCGGCCGGTCGGCGCGGGCTGGGGCTGGCTGATGGCCTATGGCGTGCTGTCGTTGTTGCTGGGGTTCGCCTCGTTCGTCTGGCCATTCTCCGCGACCTTTGCGGCGGCGGTGGTGGTCGGCATCTTCTTCCTGATCGCCGGCATCGCCTCGATCGCCGCCGGGCTGATGGCCGGCGCGCGCGAGGGACGGCTCTATGCCGTCCTGTTCGGCATCGTCTCGCTGTTCATCGGCGCGATCATGGTGTTCGATCCGCTTTCCGGCGCCCTGTCGCTGACACTGGTCGTCGCGATCTGGCTTGGCGTGCGCGGGGTGATGGAGTTCCTCTGGGGCGTGCGCTTCACCCGCCATCGTGGCTGGATGATCGCCCTCGGTGTCATCAACGTCGTGCTGGCGCTGCTGATCCTGGCGACGCTCTCGTGGACGGCGCTGACGCTACCCGGCTACATCCTGGGCATCAGCTTCCTGTTTGCCGGACTGGTCGAGGTGACGCGCGCGCTCCATCACCGCAGCGGCGCGGCGGCATTCGCGGTTTAGGCGCGCCGCGGGAAATGGCGCGGCAGCACCGTCAGCACGCGATCGACATGGTGAAGGCGCGCGAACAGATCGCGGTTGCTGAGCCAGTAGACCGCGATGGTCAGGAAGCTCATGCCATAGGCGAACTGCTGAAAGCCGATGGCGCCACCGCCATCGCGAAGACGCCGTCGCACAACATCAGCAGTCGATCGAACCCATGGCGACGGACGATCGGGTCCCTCCTCAGTCGCCAGTGATTCAAGTTCGCTCATCTTCCGCCCCGGCCCCTTCTTGAGGCGGAATCAGAGCAGCTTCTCGATATCCTTGGCAATATCCTCGGGCTTGGTGGTTGGCGCGTAGCGATCGACCACCTTGCCGGAACGGTCGACGAGGAACTTGGTGAAGTTCCACTTGATCGCCTTGGAACCGAGCAGTCCCGGCGCCTCGTCCTTGAGCTCGCGCCAGAGCGGATCGGCGTCGTCGCCGTTGACCTCGATCTTGGCGAACACCGGGAAGGTGACATCGTAATTGAGCGAGCAGAAGCTGGCGATCTCGGCTGCGTCGCCCGGCTCCTGATTGCCGAACTGATTGCACGGAAAGCCAAGTACCTCGAAGCCGCGATCGGCATAGCGGCGATGGAGTGCCTCCAGCCCCTCATATTGCGGGGTGAAGCCGCATTTGGAGGCAGTATTGACGATCAGCAGCACCTTGCCGGCATAGCTCGACAGGTCGACATCGCTGCCGTCGGCAGCCCGGACATGAAACTGGGTGATCGGCGTCATGCGCGCGGCTCCTCGTGCGCGGCGAGCAGCGCTTTCAGGTTGCGGCGCACGCCCGGCCATTCATGGACGAGAATGGAATAGACCACCGTGTCGCGCAAGCGGTCGCCGATCATCATATGGCCGCGTAGCACGCCGTCCTGTCTGGCGCCCAGCCGCTCGATGGCGCGCCGCGACTGGCGATTGAGCCAGTCCGTGCGGAGCTGCACGCACTGGCAGCCGAGCACCTCGAACGCATAGGTGAGCAACAGCAGCTTCGCCTCGGTATTGAGCCCGGTTCGCTGGACTCGCCGCGCATAGACGGTGCCGCCGATCTCGACCCGGCGGTTGGGCTTGCTCATCCGAAGAAAGCGGGTGACGCCCGAGACGCGGCCGTCATGATCGAGCGCGACGAAGGGCATCGCGCGCTCGGCCGCAGCCTCGCGCTCGATGCGCTCATACCAGCCGTCGATCGTGTCAGGCCCCGGCACGATCGTGGCAAACGCACCCTCCAGCCCGGTCGCGAAGGCAACCAGGATCGTTTCCCGATCGGCGCGGGCCAGCGGACGGAGCGTGACGTGGCGGCCCGACAGCATCGGTGTCTCCGTCCATGCGCCTGCTGCCATTGCCCGCTCTCCCGCCGTTTCGACAGTTCCCGCTAGCGCGGGTCGGCGCAGATGCAAGCCCGAGGTGCAGCGGTCTCTGGTCAGCCTTGCTGGTAGAGCCGAGTCGCCTTGCCCGCCAGCGCACCGCCGGCAAACGCGACCGCGACGCCCAGCACCAGCAGGCCGACCTGCGGCAGCGTGCCGAATCCTGCGGCGGCCGCCGCACCGACATCGACCAGCGACAGGATGCCCAGCACCACCGCGGCGAGCCCGCCAAGCGTCTGCGCGACCGCGGCACCTGTCATCGAGGCATGGGTAACCCGGCGCGCCATCTCGCTATGCCCTGCCGAGGCCAGGTTCAGGTCGTTGAGCCGCTGCGTCGTGCCTGCCGACAGCATCAGCCCGACGCCGCCGACGATGATCAGCACCGGGACCATCGTCGACGTGGCGACGCCGACCAGCGCCAGCACGCCGAGCGCGATCGCGGCGATGCCGACCAATACCTCGACACCAACGCCGCCGCCGAATTCGGCGATCTCGGTGCGGCCCTCGGCGACGCGCGCGGCGAGCGTGCTGTATTCGCTGGCGATGCCCAATCCCTCGACCAGCATTGCGACGCCGAACACGATGCCGGCTATCGCCACCAGCACCGCCGGCAGCACGCCGGCCAGCGCAAGGATGGCAAGCACGGCGACCGCCACGCCGCCGATCGTCTTGAGCGTCGCCCCGCCCGCGGTCAACTCAATCGCGCCGCCTCGGGGGGCGTCATATTCCGTTGCCTGAACAGTAGCCATTGACCTTCTCCCATGATTTCCTGCCTGCCGCCGCCGCTCATGGGCAGGCGACAAATATCGGAGCCAGTTTCGGGGTATCCGACAATTTGTCCGCCAACTTGGGAAAACGATAAAATCGAACTTCGTTCCAAGTATTACGGGTTCCGAACCCGAAACAACTTGGTACTTCTCGACAATTTTAGAGTATCAATAAAGCAGGCCGTCGTGCAGCCGGACGACTCGATCCATCTTGGCGGCGATCCGCTCGTTGTGCGTGGCGACCAGCGCCGCCGAGCCTTCGTGGCGCACCAGCCGCAGGAATTCGGCGAACACCACGTCGGCAGTGTGCTCGTCGAGATTGCCGGTCGGCTCGTCGGCGAGCACCAGCGCGGGCCGGTTGGCAAGCGCGCGGGCGACCGCGACTCGTTGCTGCTCTCCGCCTGAGAGTTGCGAGGGACGATGGGTCAGGCGGCGCTCCAGGCCAAGCGCCGTCAGCAGCGATTCGGCGCGATCATTTGCAGCTGCCGGTTCGGTGCTGCGGATCAGTTGCGGCAGCACGACGTTCTCGATCGCGTTGAAATCGGGCAGCAGGTGGTGGAACTGGTAGACGAAGCCGAGATAGTCACGGCGCACCTCGGTGCGGCCGGCCGCGTTCAGCTTGGCGGCCTCGACGCCGTCGATTCGGATCGAGCCACCGAAGCCGCCTTCCAGCAGCCCGACTGCCTGGAGCAATGTCGACTTGCCTGAGCCGGACGGGCCGAGCAACGCGACGATCTCGCCGGGGGCGATCGTCATGTCGACGCCGCGCAGCACGTCGATCGTCTGACCGCCCTGTACGAAGCTGCGCGTCAGCCCGATCGTCTGAAGGACCGCCTCATTCATAGCGCAGCACCTCGACCGGGTCGGTGCTCGCCGCCTTGAGCGCGGGATAGAGCGTGGCGAGGAAGCTCATCAGGAAGGCGATGACGACGATCGCGACAATCTCGACCGGATTGGGCTTCGACGGCAGCTCGGTCAGGAAGCGGATCGACGGATCCCACAAATTCTGGCCGGTGACATATTGGACGAAATTCACCACCGACTGGCGATAGGTGAGGAACGTAAAGCCGATGATCAGCCCGGCGGCGATGCCGATCACGCCAATCGTCATGCCGACCATGATGAAGATGCGCACCATCGCGCCGCGAGTCGCCCCCATCGTCCGCAGGATCGCGATATCGCGTGTCTTGGAACGGACCAGCATGATCAGCGACGATGCGATGTTGAATGCCGCGACCAGAATGATGATGCACAGGATGGTGAACATCGCCACGCGCTCGATCTGCAATGCCTTGAAAAGCTCGGAATTCATCTGCTTCCAGGTCTGCACCACGCCTTGCGTCTCGGTCTCGCGGGCGAGCGGGGTGAGAATTTGGCCGACACGATCGGGATCGACCGTGTTGATCTCGACCATTCCCACCGAATCGCCCATCAGCAACAGCTTTTGCGCGTCCTGCAGCGGCATCATCACATAGGCTTTGTCGTAATCGTAGACACCGATCTCGAAGATCGCACCGACAGTGTAGGAGACGCTGCGGAACATCGTGCCGAACGGCGTCGACGGGCCCTGAGGGTTGATGATGGTGATCTGGTCGCCCACCTCGGCGCCCAGCGATTCAGCGAGCCGCGAGCCGATCGCGACATCGCCACTGCCGGGCTTGAGGCTGGCGGGCGAGCCCATCACCACCTTGCCGCCGATCGTGTGGACGATGTCAGGCACGCGCATCCCGCGCAGAATGATCGGTTCGGTGCGGCCCTGCAGGCTGGCGAACAGTGGCTGCTCGATCAGCGGAATCGCGCTGGTGACGCCGGGGATCGCCTTGGCCTGCTGCTCAACCTGGCGCCAGTTGGGCAGGTTGTTGCCGAAGCCCTGCACCACCGCCTGGCCGTTCAGGCCGATGCTCTTTTCGATCAGGTCGGCGCGGAAGCCGTTCATCACGCTCATCACGATCACCAGCGCGGCGACGCCCAGCATCACCGCGCCGACGCTGAACCCGGCGACCAGCACGATGAAGCTCTCGCCGCGCCCCGGCAGCAGATAGCGTCGTGCGATCATCCGTTCGTAGCGAGAAAGAATCATCGAAATCCTTGCATCCCGCCCCCGGGGTGACATGGCACAGACGCTTAGGGGCCGTTGATCGCGCTGGCAACACGCCCCGCCCTGTTGCGAATCCGACACAGGGTTGCGTCAATCGCGCGACAAGCTGCGCATTTCCGATGACAAGCGCCGATGGGCGACATAGCCTCCCCTTACTGAAGCTCAGGTAAAAGCCGTGGTTCAGGGAAAGTTGATCGCGCGCCCGGTCCGGGGGATCGGAGCCTGCAGCGGCAACGGGACAAGGGGGCTGACGAGCAATCGTCACGCAGGCGCCCGGGTCGGTGACGACCCGGGCGTTTGTTGTTGCGCGATTCCGCCGCTCCTTCCGCCCAATAATAGGATCGATCCGGCCTCTTGACGACGGCGGTGGACTTCCCATCTCTCCGTGCGCGATGACGTTTTTAGAAGCTTCGATCGCGCGCCGTGTAATTAAACCATCCGGCTCTGCTTGACCGCCGCTTCGATGAAGCTGGCGAACAGCGGATGCGGGTCGAACGGTTTCGACTTGAGCTCCGGGTGGAACTGCACGCCGACGAACCAGGGGTGATCGGGCCGCTCGACGATCTCGGGCAAGGTGCCGTCGGGCGACATGCCGGAGAACACCAGACCGCCCGCCTCGAGCCGCTCTTTATACGCGGTGTTGACCTCATAGCGGTGGCGATGGCGTTCACTGATCTCGGTGGAATCGTAAATCGATGCGACGACGCTGTTGCCGGCGAGCTTGGCCGGATAAGCGCCGAGCCGCATCGTGCCGCCGAGATCGCCGCCCGCCTCGCGCTTTTCCAGGCCGGCCTTCGACATCCATTCGGTGATCAGGCCGACCACCGGCTCCGCGGTCGGGCCGAACTCGGTCGACGAGGCGCCGTCGATGCCGGCGAGGTCGCGCGCGCCTTCGATGCACGCCATCTGCATCCCGAAGCAGATGCCGAAATAGGGCACGCCACGCTCGCGCGCGAAGCGGACGCTGGCGATCTTGCCCTCCGCCCCGCGCGACCCGAACGCGCCGGGAACGAGGATCGCGTGACACGGCTCGAGCTTGGCCGCGATCTCGCTGTCGTCCTGCTCGAACAGTTCGGCGTCGATCCAGCGGATGTTGACCTTGACGCGATTGGCGATGCCGCCGTGGACCAGCGCCTCGTTCAGCGACTTGTAGGCGTCCTGCAGGCCGACATATTTGCCGACCACGCCGACCGTCACCTCGCCTTCCGGATTTTCCAGCCGCTCGACGATCTCGGTCCAGCGCGTGAGGCGCGGATCGGCGCCCGGCTCGATGCCGAACGCTTTCAGCACCTCGCGGTCGATCCCCTCGGCGTGATATTGCAGCGGCACGGCGTAGATGCTCGGCGCGTCGAGCGCGGGGATCACCGCTTCCTTGGGCACGTTGCAGAACAAGGCGATCTTGGCGCGCTCGCCGTCGGGCAGCGGCTTTTCGCAGCGGCAGACCAGCACGTCGGGCTGGACACCGAGTGCGGCCAGCTCGCGCACCGAATGCTGGGTCGGCTTGGTCTTGAGCTCGCCCGCCGCCGAGATGAACGGCACCAGGGTCACATGGATACTGATCGAATTGCCGCGGCCGAGGTCGTTCTTCAGCTGTCGGATCGCCTCGATGAACGGCAGCGATTCGATATCGCCGACGGTGCCGCCGATCTCGCACAGCACGAAATCGAGGCCCTCGGTATCGGCCTGGGCGAACGCCTTGATCGCGTCGGTGACGTGCGGGATCACCTGGACGGTGGCGCCGAGATAGTCGCCGCGCCGCTCGCGCTGGATAATCTGCTGATAGATGCGGCCAGACGTGACGTTGTCGCTTTGATGCGCGGCGACGCCGGTGAAGCGCTCGTAATGGCCGAGGTCGAGGTCGGTCTCCGCCCCGTCGTCGGTCACATAGACCTCGCCGTGCTGATACGGGCTCATCGTGCCCGGATCGACATTGAGATAGGGATCGAACTTGCGAATGCGAACCTTGTAGCCGCGTGCCTGGAGCAAAGCCGCAAGGCTTGCTGCCATCAGACCCTTGCCAAGCGAGGAAACCACGCCGCCGGTGATGAAAATGAACCGCGCCATGGGAAGAACTGCCTAGCTACTCGACACAGGGTTGGGCAAGCGCCCGAATCCCTCCGGGCGCTAAAAAATTTCAGGCCGAAACGGGATTAGTGCTGCAACGGCACCGAATCGTTGGCGGGCGTCGCCGGAGCGGCGCTCGACGAATTGGCCGCGGCGGCGGCTGCATTCTGTGCCGCCGAGGCGAACGGATTGCCGGTCGGCGGCGGCGCCTGAGTCACCGGCGGCGCGGCCGAAGGCGCGTGCGCCAGCGAGGTATCGATCGAGGTATGATGGCTGGTCGCCGCCAGCACCGCCATGCCGATGCACACCAGCACGAACAAGGTCGCCAACGTCGCCGTCGCGCGAGTCAGGAAATCGGCGGCACCGCGCGCCGACATCAGTCCCGATGGACTGCCGCCCATGCCCAGCCCGCCGCCTTCCGACTTCTGCATCAGGATCACGACGACGAGCGCCACCGCGATCAGGAACTGGAGGACGAGCAGGAAGATGAACATGACGAGCGGGCAATCCGAACAGGAAAGATGCCGCGGCACATAGGCGAGCGCCGCGCCGCGATCAACCTGTGGCGCGAGTCGACGGTTTTCCGCGCCACATTTCGATGCCACACTGAAACTCCGGCGCGCCGCAAGCGTTATCACCCCGCAACGACAGACGGGTGTCATGCCTTACGAATATCGGAATACCGGCCAGTGACTACACTTGCGGAACAGCCGCTCAGCACCTGGATGCGCACCTTGGTCGATTATGTGCGCTCCGGCGAGCCCGATCTCACCAACCGCCAGATGGCGCTGCTGATGGTCGTTTACCTCAAGCCCGGCCCCCATACGGTGCGCGGATTGGCGCGCTGTTTGAATGTTTCGAAGCCGGTGGTGACACGCGCCTTGAACAGACTTGGCGCGCTGGGCTATCTGCGCCGCCAACGCGACGACAGCGACAAGCGCAACATCTTCGTCGCCCGCACGTCTGAAGGGGCAGATTTTCTTGAAGAGTTC
>Ga0164242_10007934_pt1 | contig 11571 bp, 9 predicted proteins | sample OricomgcompostMG_FD_108783 | JGI IMG/M metagenome (GOLD analysis project Ga0164242, IMG submission 108783) | Miracle-Growth compost microbial communities from Emeryville, California, USA - Original compost - Miracle growth compost (MG) ... | reverse complement strand
GCTCGGCAAGGCCGCCGGCGCACGCGTGATCGGAGTCGTCGGCGGGCCGGCGAAGGCCGAGCACGCCCGCCAGCTCGGCGCCGACGTCGTGATCGACCGTCACGCACAGGACTTCGTCGAGGTGGTGAAGGAGGAGACCGCCGGCAAGGGCGCGGACGTCGTCTACGACCCCGTCGGCGGCGACACCTACCAACGCTCGACCAAGTGCATCGCCTTCGAGGGCCGCATCATCGTGGTCGGCTTCGCGGGCGGCGCCATCCAGTCGGCGCCGCTCAACCACGCCCTGGTGAAGAACTACTCGATCCTCGGGCTCCACTGGGGGCTCTACAACGAGAAGAGCCCCGCGCTCGTGCAGCAGTGCCACGCCGAGCTCACCCGCCTGGCCGAGGCCGGGCTGATCAAGCCGCTCATCAGCGAGCGGCTCGCCCTCGGCGAGGTCGCCGACGGCATCCAGCGGCTCGCCGACGGCAGCACCGTGGGCCGCCTCGTCTACGTCGCCTGACATCGAGGAGAAGCAGTGAAGGTCTTCAACGGCATCGACGAGCTCGCCGCAGCGGTGGGCACCCACGTCGGCTACAGCGATTGGCACGAGATCACCCAGGAGCAGATCGACACGTTCGCCGACGCGACCGGAGACCATCAATGGATCCACGTCGACGTCGAGCGCGCGGCGCAGGGGCCGTTCGGCACGACGATCGCGCACGGCTTCCTGACCTTGTCGCTCGTGGCGCCCTTCGCCGAGCAGATCTACCGAGTCGACGGCCTGTCGATGTCGGTGAACTACGGCTGCGACAAGGTGCGCTTCCCCGCCCCGGCGCCGGTCGGCTCGCGGGTGCGCGGCAGCCTCGAGCTCGTCTCGCTGAAGCAGAGCTCGCTCGGCTACCTCGTGACGTCGCGCGTCACGATCGAGCTCGAGGGCGGCGAGAAGCCGGTCTGCGTCGCCGACTGCCTCGCCGTCGTCGTCCCTTAGGGCGTGTCCTAGCCGACGCCCACCCGACGGCGCACGATCGCCGCGATGCTGACGGCCACCACGAGGCCGCCCCCGTAGAAGGCGTTCTGCACCCAGCCGTTGTAGCCCAGCAGCTGCAGGCCCATGACGCCGGTCGACAGGAAGTAGATGCCGATCAGGGTGCCGATCGGGTTGAACTGCCCCGGATGCACGACGGCGGTGCCGAGGAAGACGGCGGCGATGGACGGCAGCAGGTAGACGGAGCCGCCCACGGGGTCGAAGCCCCCGATGCTCGCGTCGATCACGATGCCGGCCAGGCCGGCGATCAGGGCGGCGACCATGTAGCTGCCGGCCCGGATGGCCGCGACGTTGATGCCGGCCAGCCGGGCGACGTCGCGGTTGGCGCCGACGAAGGCGATGTGCCGGCCGAGTGGCATCCACGTCAGCACGTAGGCGAAGACGAGGGCGAGCGCGACGCCGTAGTAGAACGACAACGGCAGGCCGAAGAACCGGTGCACGACGAGGTTGGTCAGCTTCGGGTCCGAGATGGCGACCGACGTCGATCCGCCGATCAGCTCCGAGAGCCCGAGGAAGAAGCTCGCCGAGCCGAGCGTCACGACGAGCGAGGGCACGTCGAGAACGACGACGAAGAACGCGTTGATCGCGCCGCAGAGAAGCGCCCCGCCGAGCGCGATCAGGCAGCTCAGCCACGTGGCGACGCCGTGCAGCGTCGCCAGCACGGGCAGGATCGTCGCCGCCAGCCCCATCGTCGAGGCGAAGGAGAGGTCGAACTCGCCGGCCACGAGCGTCGCCAGTGCCGCGAGCGCGAGAATGAGCAGCGCCGACTGCGACCCGAAGATCGCCTGGAACGTCGACGTCGTGGCGAACGTGTCGGGCATCTTCACGGCGAAGCCGAGGGCGAGCAGCGCCCAGACGCCGATGAGCGCGTACTTCGACAGCAGATGGCCGGTCGAGAGCCAGCTCGGGCGTCGCGAGACGGGGCCCGGCGCCGGCGCCGGCATGTCGGTCGAGGTGGGGGCAGCCTGCTGCGTCGACATCGTCACTGTCCTGTCATCTGGGGTCGCGGGGTCATGAAGACTTGCTCGAGCAGCGTGTTCACGTCGGACGTGTCGCCGACGGCGAGGCTGCCTTCGGGCTGGTAGATCAGCACGCGGTCGCAGACCGCGATGAGGTCGTCCGCCTCGCTGCTGACGACGAGGACGCTGGTGCCCTCGGCGGCGATGCCGACGATCTTCTCGAGGATGTCGCGGCGCGCGCCGACGTCGACGGCCTGCGTCGGCTCGTGGAGCACGAGCAGCCTCGGCTGCATCGACATCCACTTCGCCAGCAGCACCTTCTGCTGATTGCCGCCACTGAGCTGGCGGACGAGCGCGTGCGGGTTCGTGGGCCGGATGTCGTGCTCGGCGATGGCGCGCCGTCCCTCGGCCGTCCGCCAGCCGGTGCTGAGGAACAGCGGGCGGCGCAGGCGCTTGAGTCGGGGCAGGGTGATGTTGTCCTGCACGGTCATCTCGAGGGCGAGCCCGTCGCGGTCGCGCCGCTCGGGGACGAGCATGATGCCCGATCGCATCGCCTGCGGGACGTTGAAGCGGGAGAGGTCGACCGGCTTGTCCTCGACGTGGAGGGTGCCCGCCTTCGGGCGCACGCCGCCGGCCACGAGGGCCGGGATCTCCTCGAAGCCGCTGCCGGGCGCGCCGGTGATGCCGAGGATCTCGCCGGGGTCGATGGTGAAGCTGACGTCGTGGGCGTGACGACCGACCAGCCCCTCCACCACGACGCGGGGCCGCTCCTCGGCCTTCTGCTGCGCGACGCGGTCGAAGCTGGCCACGGCGTCGCCGAGCATCGCTCGGGCGATCTCGTGCTCGGCGATGCCCGCCGTCGCGTCGAGGTCGGCGACGACGCGGCCGTCGCGCAGCACGGTGATGTGGTCGGACAGCGAGGCCAGCTCACGCAGGCTGTGGCTGATCATGATGACCGAGGAGCCGCCTTCGACCAGGCGTCGCAGCATGGCGTGGATGCGGTCGAGGTCGGAGCCGCGCAGGGCGCGGGTCGACTCGTCGAGGATCATCAGTCCGTGGCCGGGCGCATGGTCGCGCAGCGCTCGGGCGATGGCCACCTCGGCTCGCTCGGCGGCGGAGAGCTCGCTGACATACGTGCCGGGGTCGAGGTCGACGCCGAGCCGCGCGAGCGTCGACAGCGAGATCCGGTCTCGTTCGCGACGGTCGATGCGGCCGAGGATCGTGGTGGGGAAGCCGCCGACGCAGATGTTCTCCGCCACCGTGAGGTGGTCGAGCAGCCCGAGGTCCTGGTGGACGACCGAGATGCCGGCCGCGCGAGCCGCCGGCCAGCGCACCGGCGTGTTGAGCTCGGCGCCGTCGACGAGGATGCGGGCGCCCGAGTCGGGGGTGTAGACGCCGGTCAGGATCTTGATCAGGGTCGACTTGCCCGACCCGTTCTGTCCGGCGAGACCGCGGATCTCTCCGGGGCCGACGACGAGGTCGACCCCGGAGAGAACGCGGTTGGGCCCGAAGGTCTTGCAGATCCCCCGGAGCTCCAGGCGAGGGTGCGCCAAGGTCACGAAACGCCCCACGCGGAGAGGAACGTGTCCTTGTACGAGTCGTCGCCGTACCAGTCCATCGAGGCGTAGCCCTTCGGCGTCAGGTCGAGGCCGGAGACGTTGTCGGCGTTGAACAGCCGGTACGGGATCGGCAGGCTGCTCGTGTCGGCCGGCGCCTTGCCGGTGAGCATCGTGATGACGTCGTTGGCGAAGACCCAGCTGGCGTAGGCCAGGTGGGAGCCCGCCGTGGCGATCTCCGGGCCGCCGGCCGCGATGCCCTGCAGCGTTGTCAGGTCGGCGCCGAGGCCGGCGATCTTGACCGTCTTGCCGGCCGCCTGCGCGCCCGCCTGGGCGGACGGGATGGCGGTGTCGAGCTCGGCGAAGACGTAGTCGCTGTCGTCCTTGATGAGCGAGGTGCTCACCAGCGACTGGAGCTTGTCGAGGCTCGCCGTGTTGTAGTCGATCCGGTCGACCGTGCAGTCGGGGCACTTCTCCTGGATGTAGCTGACCGTCTCGTCGGCGATCGACTTGAGCGCCGGCGAGTCGGTGGCGCCGATGTACAGGATGTTCGCGTCGCCGCCGCTGTCGGCGATGATGTCGTTCGCCGTGAGCTGCTCGCCGTCGCGCTGCTCGTCGTTGGTGTCGCGGAACGCGAGCGTGTCGGTGTTGTGGACGCCGTCGGGCAGCGCGACGCCGCCCAGCAGCACCTTGACGCCCTTGGCCGTCAGCGCGTCGACCGACTGCTTGACGAGGACGTAGTCGACGTAGCCGGTGACGACCGCGTCGGCGCCGCTCGAGCCGGCCTGGTCGAGGCAGGCCGCGATCGTCGTCGGCACGAACTTGCCGTCGCACACGTGGACGTTGATCTTGACGTCGTTGAGCGCCTCGGTGATGGCGTCGGCGTAGACCTGGAAGGCCGGCGGCGCCATGCCGATCGGCACGAACCAGACGTTCTTGCCCGCGAGGCTGCTGACGCCGTCGACCGGAGTGACGTCCGGGAAGTCGGTGATCGGCGCAGTGGCCTGGGCGACGACGGCCTTGGCCGCGTCGACGGCCGCGGACGAACCGGCGCTGGAGTCGCCGACCGGGGTGGCGTCGCTCTTGGTGGTGCTGTTGCCGCTGCCGCACGCCGTCAAGGCGAGCGCGAGCACTCCAGCTACGGCGGTGCCGGCGACGATCCGTCGGCGACCGACTCTCTTCTTGGACATGCCCTCTCCTTGACTCCTCGATGTGACGTGCGTCTCATCGGACTGTATTCGACATCTTTGTGACGTCAATACATTTGATAGAAATTGCGAAACTTCGTTATCTGCTGCCATCAGACGGTCGTCGCGGTCGACGCCAGCCGGCCGACCACGCGCCCCAAGGCGTCGGCGTCCAGCACCGCGCCCCGCCAGGCGATGTGCTGATCGGGCCGGACGAGCAGGAACGGCTCCTGCGCCCAGGCCGGCGGCGCCGGAAGCACCGTCAGCGGGATCCCGAGCGCCGCAGCCTCGGCCTGGAGCCCGGCGACGGAGCCCGCGTCGGCATCGCGCGGGTGGATGAGGGTGAGCCCCTTGCCGAGGTCGTCGTAGAGCGCGTGACCCGGCTCCAGCCAGAGGTGCGGAAGCCGCGAGCCCGGCGCTGTCGAGGGCGTGTAGGTCAGCACGCTGAACGGCGGCTCCTCGTCGTCGGCGACGACGACCGGCGAGCCGTAGTAGCCGTAGCCCAGCACCAGGCCGAGCGAGTTGAACTCCTCGTACTTCGTCTCCTGCAGGCGCTCGGCGTCCAGCGGGATGTCCGGGCCGGACGCCTGCATGTTGCGGACCGCGGAGTCGATCGTCTCCTGTGCGACCCGCCGGCGCTCGGGCTCGTAGCTCGCGAGCAGACCGGGCCCGGCCCAGCCCTGCAGCACGGCGGCGAGCTTCCAGCCGACGTTGACGGCGTCGCCCACGCAGGTGTTGAAGCCGTGGCCACCGAAGGGTGGGTTGACGTGCGCGCTCTCGCCGACGAGGAAGACGCGGTCGGTCGCGTACCGGTCGGCGATCATCATGCGAGGCACCCAGGGGTCGGTCGCCAGCAGCTCGATGCCGGTCTCCTCCGCGGGCCGGCCGGTCAGCGCGGCGATGTACGCGACGGCCTGCTCGGCGGTGCACGACGGATCGACACCGCCCAGGCCCGTCCACCAGATGCCCTCGCGGTCGAGCGGGCCGAGGGTGGCCTTCACCTCGGGCCCGATCACCCAGTAGTGGATGGCGTCGCCGATCGACGGCTTCAGGCCGGGCGCCCGGAACACCGCGTTGAGGTTGCCGCGCGGCGCCGAGACACCCTCGAGCGTGGCGCCGATGGCATCCCGGGTGACGCCCTTCGAGCCGTCGGCGCCGACGACGTAGGGGGTGGTGATCTGGTAGGTCGAGCCGTCCTCGCGCACGATGTCGGTCGTCACGAAGTCGGTCGACTCGGTGAGGCCGACGACGCGCTCCCCGAAGCGGAGGTCGACCAGCCCCGTCGAGCGCAGATGCTCGCGGAGCACCTCTTCGACGACCGGCTGCGGAACCTGCTGGCCCCCTTCGGCCATGAGGTCGGAGGGCTCGCCGCGCATCCCGAAGGCATCGTCGAAGGCGGTGATCACCTCGCCGTCGAGCGTCGTGCAGAACACCACCTTGCGGCACCACTCGGGCTTCAGCGGAGCGGCTTGGCGGACGGCGTCGGCGATGCCCCAGCGGCGGAACAGCTCCATGGTGCGGGGGCTGGTGGTCTTCGCCCGCGGGCGGGTGTGGGAGACCAGCGGGCGCGGCTCGACCAGGATCGAGGCGACCCCGTGGAAGGCCAGCTCGGCCGCCGTCGCAAGGCCCGCGGGGCCGCCGCCGGCGATGAGAACGGGCCCGTGCTGCGTGGTCGTGGTGTCGTTCGGCATGCCGCGTATGGTTCGGCCTGTGACCTGCGACACACAGGTCGGATTCCGATGAGTGGAACGGAACCGAGGGCCCTCGAGAAGCGTCGCTCCGGACGCCCACCGGTGGGCGAGCCGCTCCTCGATCGCGCCTTCCGGATCCTGCGGTCCTTCGCCTCCGACGGCGAGAGCCTCTCCGTGCAGACGCTCGCCACACGCGCCGGCCTGCCCAAGAGCACGGCGCTGCGCATCGCCCTCCAGCTCGTCCAGCTGGGCGCGCTCGAACGCCGCGACGACGGCCAGTTCGTGATCGGGCTGCAGCTGCTGGAGATCGCCTCACTGGCACCGCGCGGCCACGGGCTGCGGGCCACGGCGCTGCCGGTCATGGAGGACCTGCACCACGTCACCCGCCAGCACATCCTGTTGGCCGTGCGGGAAGGCGACGAGGGCGTCCTCGTCGAGCGGCTCTCGGCGTCGGACGCGACCGCCGTCAAGTACCGCGTCGGCGGCCGCATCCCGCTCGACGAGACGGGCATCGGCATCGCCCTGCTGGCTCACGCGCCGGTCGACGTGCGCCACCGATGCCTGGCCGGTGCGGCCGAGCCGGCTCGGCTGCGGCAGCTCCTCGCCATGACGCGCCGGGAGGGGATGTGCGCGCTCTCGGGCCCCAACCCGATGCCGGGCGGGCCCGCGGTCATCTCGACGGTGGCGGCACCGATCCTCGACCACCGCGGCGAGGCGCTCGGGGCGATCTCCCTCGTGGCGCCCGGCGAGAACGGCGCGCAGGTGGCCAACCGGGTGGCGATCCGCACCGCGAGCCTCGCGATCGCGCGCGCGATGCGGACGCCCGAGCCGGTCAGGCGGGCGCGCCCGCCTGCTGGCCGGCGATCAGCAGCTCGGTAGTCAGCCGGATGTGTCGCTCACTCAAGCTCACGGCGAGGTCGCCGTCGCGGCCGACGGCTGCCTCCATGATGGCGCGGTGCTCGGCCTCGATGTCGCGGTGAGCACGGTTGCTCTCCGGCGTCGACCAGCAGCGGTAGACCTCCGAGATCGAGCGCAGCCGCGCCGCCGTCTCGTAGAGAAAGCTGTTGCCGCAGCCTCGCAGGATCGCCAGGTGGAACGCCTCGTGCGCCGCGAGCCAGTCCTCGCTGATGGCGGGGCCCGTGACCGCGCGACCGATCCGCTCGAGAGCGTGATGGGTCGCGACGACCTCGGACTCCCAGGTGATGTCGCCGTGGGCGACCGCCTCACGGATCACGAACGTCTCGATGGCGACCCGCGCGTCGGTGAGCTGGTTGAGCTTGTCGATCGAGACGTCGACGACGCGGAAGCCCAGCTGCGCCTCGGAGGTGGCCAGGCCCTGCTCGACGAGACGCGGCAGCACCTCGCGCAGGACGCCGCTGCTCACGTCGTACCGTGCTCCGAGCTCGGCGAAGCCGAGCTTCGAACCGGGCGCGAGGCGGCCGTTGAGCACGTCGGAGCGCAGTTGCTGCAGGACGACGTTGGAGCGGGTCGTCGCTGCGGAGGTGGAGCGAGCCATGGCGCGCACGATATCGCGGAGGTGTCGATATTTCAGGCAAAGCCGCGGTCTCTGCTAAATCTCGAAATCTCCTTGACATGTCGAATACGCCCTGATTGTGTGAGCCACACCACAACGAAAGGGGAGACGCCGATGCGACTCGCGACGAGGGCCGGCCGAACGGTGCTGGTCTCGCCCGACGGGACGACCGCGGTCGATCTCGCGAAGGCGAGCGACGGCGCCTTCGGGCCAGACGCGCGACAGGTGTTCGACGCGTGGCCCGAGCTGCTCGGCTGGTACGCCACGGCCGGCATCGACTTCGCCGCCGGCGACCTCTTCGAGCTCAGCGAGCTCGGCGCGCCCTCGCCGGACCCGCGCCAGGTCTTCGCCATCGGCCTGAACTACCGCGATCACACCGAGGAGTCCGGCCTCACCCTCCCCGAGCAGCCGACGGTCTTCACCAAGTTCCTCGGGAGCTTCGCCGGGCCGGTCGGCGAGGTCACGCTGGCCGGCGCGACCGTCGACTGGGAGGCGGAGCTCGTCGTCGTGATGGGCAAGGCCGCGCGGCATGTCGCCGCCGCCGACGCCTGGTCGTACGTCGCCGGCCTCACCGTCGGGCAGGACTTCTCCGAGCGCACCTTCCAGCTGGCCGGGCCCGCGCCGCAGTTCTCGCTCGGCAAGTCGTTCACCGGCTTCTCGCCGCAGGGCCCCTGGCTGGTGACTCCCGACGAGCTGCCGGACCCGTCTCGCCTCGCGATCTCGTGCACCGTCAACGGGGAGACCGTGCAGTCCAGCACCACGGACATGCTGATCTTCTCGATCCCGGCGCTGATCGAGCACCTGTCGTCGGTGCTCCAGCTCTCTCCCGGCGACGTCATCTTCACCGGGACGCCGTCGGGCGTCGGCGGCGCCCGCACGCCACCGTGGTTCCTCCAGGACGGCGACGTCGTGGAGACGACGATCGAGGGCATCGGCACGATGCGCCACGTGTGCGTCAAGGCCAAGTGACACACGAGGACGGGGACTGACATGGGCATGCACCGACTGACCGGGATCACCATGGGTGTGCCCGACGTCGCCGAGACGGCCGCCTACTACGCCGAGTTCGGCCTGACGCCGACCACGGACATCACCGGCGGAGCGGCGCGCTTCAGCACCCGCGACGGCGGCGAGCAGCTCACGATCAAGCAGACGCCGTTCCGCCGGATGCTCGAGCTCGGCGTCGGTGTCGACGACGCCGACGACCTCGATCGCGTCGCCTCGAGCCTGCGCCGTCTCGAGATCGCGTTCGACCGCGGCGATGCCGGCATCAGCGCGACCGACGTCGGCACCGGCGTGCGGGTCAACGTCTCCATCGCGAGCCGCATCGAGTCCGAGCCGGCCACCGTGCCGGTCTACAACCAGCCCGGCCGGCCGGCGCGCGTCAACGAGCGCTCCGACGGCGTCACCCGCGAAGGCCCGGTCAAGCCGCGCAAGCTCGGCCACGCCGTCCTGGGCACCACCGACTACGAGGCGTCCGAGCGCTTCTTCGTCCAGGGCATCGGCTTCAAGGTGAGCGACCTCGTCTCCGACGTCGCCGCGTTCATCCGCTGCTCGACCGACCACCACAACGTCCTCATCCAGCGGGCGCCGGTGCCGTTCCTCCACCACACGTCGTGGATCGTCGACGACGTCGACGAGGTGGGCCGCGGCGCGAAGGCGATGCTCGAGGCCGACCCCAACCGCCATGTCTGGGGCCTCGGCCGGCATGCGGTCGGGTCGAACTTCTTCTGGTACCTCCGCGACCCCGCCGGCAACTTCTCCGAGTACAGCTCCGACATCGACTGCATCGTCGACGACGCGCTCTGGAAGCCGGAGGTCTGGGAGGGCATGCGATCGGTCTACGAGTGGGGCCCGCCTCCGCCGCCGTCGTTCCTCGCTCCCGACGACCTGGCCGACCTGATGGCCGCGTCGCACTCGGCATGAGCGACGCACTGGTCGCGGGGCTCGCGCCCGCTCCCATCGGCGAAGGGCGGCTGGGAGACTTCGCGGCGAAGGCCGCGCAGCGGTACGGCCTCGTCCTCGACGACTACTGGCAGCTGCACGCGTGGTCGATCACGGAGCCGGAGCAGTTCTGGGCCGAGGTCTGGGAGCACTTCGGCGTCGTCACGTCCGCGCCGTATCAGTCGGTGGTCGACCGCCGCACCATGCCGGGCGCGAGGTGGTTCGAGGGCGCGCGGCTCAACTACGTCGACCAGGTGATGCGGTTCGCCGACCGCCCGGGCGCGGCGCTGATCTCGATCGCCGAGGACGGCACCCGCGCCGAGCTGAGCTGGCCGCAGCTGCGCACCGCCGTGGCGAGCGTCGCCGCCGCACTGCGCTCGATGGGCGTGGAGCAGGGCGACCGCGTCGTCGGCTATCTCCCCAACGCCCAGGAGTCCGTGGTCGCCTTCCTCGCCACCGCCGCGCTGGGCGCGACGTGGGCCGGATGTGCTCCCGACTACGGCGTCTCCGCGGCGGCCGATCGGCTCCAGCAGCTCGAGCCCACCGTGCTGGTCGCCGCGACGGCGTACCAGTTCGACGGCAAGGTGCGCGACCGGCGCGACGAGGTGGCCGCCCTGGTCGAGCGCCTCGGCGTGCGGGCGGTCGTGACCGTGCCGCGCGCGGGCATCGACGTCGAGCCCGGCGCCTACGGCGACGTCCGGCACGAGCGCTGGAGCGATGTGTGCGCGCCCGACTCCGACGCCCAGCTCGCCACCGCTCAGGTGCCGGCCGACCATCCGCTGTGGGTCCTGTTCTCGTCGGGCACCACCGGCATCCCGAAGGGCATCGTGCACGGCCACGCGGGCGTCGTCGCCATGAACATGGCGGCGTGCGGCCTGCAGGTCGACATGGGCTACGGCGACCGCTTCTTCTGGTACACCACCACGAACTGGATGCTCTGGAACAGCGTGGTCTCGAGCCTGCTGTCCGGCGTCACGGCCGTCACCTACGAGGGCAGCCCGTTCTTCCCCACCGGCGACCGGCTGTGGCAGATCGTCGCCGACGAGGGCGTCACCGTCTTCGGCACCAGCCCGGGCCACCTGCTGGCCTGCTCGTCGCAGGGCGTGACGCCGCGGGAGCACCACGAGTTCCCGCGTCTGAAGCAGATCATGCTGAGCGGCGCCCCCGCCCCCGTGTCGGTCTACGAGTGGGTGGCGCAGAACGTCTCTCCCGACCTTCCCGTCGTCTCCTCCAGCGGCGGCACCGACGTCGTCGGGTCGTTCGTCGGCGGTGCGCCGGCGCTGTCGGTCGTCCCGGGCGACCTGCCGGGGCCGCTGCTCGGCACGGCCGTGACCACGTTCGACGGCAACGGCGAGCCGGTCCGCGACGTCGTGGGCGAGCTGGTCGTGACGCTCCCGATGCCGAGCATGCCGATTCGCTTCTGGAACGACCCCGACGGGTCGCGCTACCGCGCGGCGTACTTCGACACGTTCCCCGGTGTCTGGCGTCAGGGCGACTGGGCCACCCACCGGAGCACCGGCTCGTTCGTCGTGCACGGCCGCTCCGACTCGACGCTCAACCGCAACGGCGTCCGCATCGGGTCGGCCGACCTGTACCAGATCGTCGAGGGGCCCGGCGGCGTCGCCGAGGCGATGGTGCTCGGCGTCGAGCGACCCAATGGCACCTACCGGATG
>Ga0164242_10007933_pt1 | contig 11573 bp, 10 predicted proteins | sample OricomgcompostMG_FD_108783 | JGI IMG/M metagenome (GOLD analysis project Ga0164242, IMG submission 108783) | Miracle-Growth compost microbial communities from Emeryville, California, USA - Original compost - Miracle growth compost (MG) ... | reverse complement strand
CTCGGCGATCGCGACCACGCTCTTCCTGGGCGGCTGGCACGTGCCGTTCTGGATCGACCACGTCTGGGCCGGCGCCAACACGGGCTACTGGCCGGTGCTGTGGTTCTTCGGCAAGCTGTTCGCATTCATCTGGGTCTTCATCTGGCTGCGCGGCTCGCTGCCGCGGCTGCGCTACGACCAGTTCATGGCGCTGGGCTGGAAGCGGCTGATCCCGCTCGCGCTGGTCTGGATCCTGGTCGTCGCGGTGGTCCGGGTGGTGGCGCTGGAGAACAGCTTCGACCCGCGCTGGGTCGCCGTACCGGCCGTGCTGTTCACGGTGCTGATGCTGGTCGTGCTGCTGCGCGGACCGAAGGCGCCCGCGCTGCCGGTGGCCGAGGCCCAGGGCGCGTACCCGACCCCGCCGATGCCGGCCGGCGGTGCCGTCCGCGGCGCGGCCGCCCCGCTGTCGTTCGCATCCACGCACGCACGGCGACCGGAGATCGAGGAGGCATCGTGACCATCAAGGAGAAGCTGTGGGATCCGGTCGCCGGATTCGCTGTCACCTTCACCACGCAGTTCAAGAAGCCGGTCACCGAGCAGTACCCCTTCGAGAAGGCCCCCACTGCTCCCCGCTTTCATGGCCGGCACCAGCTCAACCGGCACCCCGACGGGCTGGAGAAGTGCATCGGCTGCGAGCTGTGCGCGTGGGCCTGCCCCGCGGACGCGATCTACGTCGAGGGCGCGGAGAACATCGACGCGCCGGATCCGGACGGCACGAGCCAGCGCTACAGCCCCGGTGAGCGCTACGGCCGCGTCTACCAGATCAACTACCTGCGCTGCATCCTGTGCGGCCTGTGCATCGAGGCCTGCCCGACCCGGGCGCTGACGATGACCAACGAGTACGAGCTCGCCGACGACTCGCGGGAGAGCCTGATCTATCAGAAGCAGGACCTGCTCGCCCCCTTGCAGCCGGGCATGGAGCAGCCGCCCCATCCGATGCGGCTCGGCGACGACGAGCAGGACTACTACGCACCCGAGGGCATCGTGGGTTTCGAGGCTCGCTCCGCTCGCACCTCGACCACCGGAGATGCGTCGTGACGGCCACCTACGTCGTCACAGCGCCGCTGATGATCCTGGCCGCGCTGGGGATCCTGGTCGTCCGCCGGGCGGTGCACGCCGCCCTGCTGCTGGCGGTGGTGATGATCAACCTCGCCTTCGTCTACGCCAGCCTGGACGCGCCGTTCCTGTTCGCGGTGCAGATCGTCGTCTACACCGGCGCGGTCCTGATGCTGTTCCTCTTCGTGCTGATGCTGGTCGGCGTGGACGTCTCCGACTCGGTCGTCGAGACGATCAAGGGCCATCGGATCGGATCGCTCTTCGCCGGTCTGCTGCTCGGCGTACTGCTGGTGGTGATGGTCGGCCAGCTCTCCCTCGGCACCATGAAGGGTCTGGCCTCCGTCAATGCGCAGGGCAACCTGCAGGCTCTCGCCCAACAGCTCTTCAGCCGGTACGTCGTGGCCTTCGAAGCGACCAGCGCACTCCTGATCACCGCGGCGGTCGGGGCGATGGTGCTGGCCCACCGCGAACGGGCCGAGCCGCGCCCCGGCCAGGCCGAGCTGGCCCGCCGCCGGGTCCGGGCGTACGGCGAGACCGGGCGCCACCTCGGTCCACTGCCACCGCCGGGCACGCTGGCGCGGCACAACGCTGTCGGCACCCCGGCGCTGCTGCCCGACGGCAGCCCGGCGAAGGAGAGCGTTCCGTCCACCCTGCAGAGCACGCATGAGTTGGAGGGCAAGCAGTGAGCACAGTGACTCCCTACCTCGTTCTGAGCGCGGTCCTCTTCGCCATCGGCTGCACCGGGGTGCTGATCCGCCGCAACGCGATCGTCGTCTTCATGTGCGTGGAGCTGATGCTCAACGCCGGCAACCTCGCCCTGGTCGCCTTCAGCCGGCTGCACGGCAACCTCGACGGCCAGATCACCGCCTTCTTCGTGATGGTGGTGGCGGCGGCCGAGGTGGTGATCGGGCTGGCGATCATCATGACGATCTTCCGGACCCGCCGGTCGGCGTCCGTCGACGAGGCGAATGCGCTGCGGTGGTGAGCGCTGTGGATGTCATGGTCACCCTCGTCATCGCGCTGCCGCTGGCAGGCGCCGTGATCCTGCTGATCGGCGGCGGCCTCACCGACCGCTGGGGCCCCTACCTGGCCACCCTGCTGCCGGTCGTCTCCTTCGTGCTCGCGGTGGTGCTGTTCGCGCACAATCTCGGGCAGCCGGACTCCGGGCGCTCGCACACCACGCATCTGTACACCTGGATCGACGCCGGCAGGCTCCACGTCGGCGCCGACCTGCTCTACGACCAGCTCTCCAGCCTCTTCCTGCTGCTGATCACCGGTGTCGGCTCGCTGATCCACGTCTACTCGCTGGGCTACATGGCGCACGACCCGCGCCGGCGGCGGTTCTTCGCCTTCCTCAACCTCTTCGTCGCCGCGATGCTCACCCTGGTGCTGGCCGCGAACTACCTGGTGCTGTTCCTCGGCTGGGAGGGCGTCGGCCTGGCGTCGTACCTCCTGATCGGCTTCTGGCAGCACAAGCCGAGCGCGGCCGCGGCCGCCAAGAAGGCGTTCGTGATGAACCGCGTGGGCGACATGGGGCTGAGCCTGGCGATCGCGCTGTGCTTCACCACGTTCGGCTCGACCGCCTTCAGCGCGGTCAACCACGGCATCGCGACGGGCTCGGTCTCCGAGGAGCGGATGACCTGGCTCGGCCTGCTGCTCCTGCTCGGCGCCTGTGGCAAGTCGGCCCAGGTGCCGCTGCAGGCCTGGCTGCTGGACGCGATGGAGGGTCCCACCCCGGTCTCGGCGCTGATCCACGCCGCCACCATGGTCACCGCCGGCGTCTACCTGATGGTCCGCTCGCACGCGATCCTCGACGCCGCCCCCGGGGCTCGCACCGCCGTGGTGGTGGTCGCGGTGGTGACGCTGCTGTGGGGCGCGATCATCGGATGTGCCAAGGACGACATCAAGAAGGTGCTGGCCGGCTCCACGATGAGCCAGATCGGCTACATGATGCTGGCCGCGGGTCTCGGTCCGGCCGGCTACGCGTTCGCGATCTTCCACCTGCTCACCCACGGCTTCTTCAAGGCCAACATGTTCCTGGGCGCAGGCTCGGTGATGCATGCGATGGACGATGACGTGGACATGCGGCACTACGGCGCGTTGCGGACCGCGATGCCGGTCACGTTCCTCACCTTCGCGATGGGCTATCTCGCGATCATCGGCTTCCCCGGCTTCTCCGGCTTCTGGTCCAAGGACAAGATCATCGACGCCGCCTGGCACGAGCACTGGTGGATCGGTGCGCTGGCCCTGCTCGGTGCCGGCATCACCGCCTTCTACATGACCCGGCTGATGCTGCTGACGTTCTTCGGACCGAGGCGGTGGGATCTCGACGGGGCTCGATCACCGGCATGGCATCCGCACGAGTCGCCCAGCGTCATGACCGGCCCTCTCGTTGCGCTGGCAGCCCTGTCGGTGCTCGGCGGCGTACTCCTGATCGGGAGCTGGATCCAGGACTATCTCGCTCCGCTCGTCGGCTCGCCGCCACAGGAGTCGTCCGGTGCGCCGGCGTGGCTGATCTCGGTCCTGGCGGTCGTCGTGGTCGCGATCGGCGTGGTGATCGCCTGGCTCCTCGTGGGCCGGCGACCGGTGCCGGCGACCGCTCCGGCGAAGGTGGCCTGGCCGGTGACGGTCGCCCGGCACGACCTGTACGGCGACGCCATCAACGACGTCTTCGTCGTCGAGCCGGGACGACGGCTCACCGACGCGGTCGTCCAGATCGACAAGTACGGCGTCGACGGCCTGCTCACCGGTGGCCCGGTCGCGGTCGGTGCCTTCGCGGGCGTCTTCCGGCAGCTGCAGAACGGCTATGTGCGCTCCTATGCGCTCTCGGTCCTCGGCGGCGGCCTCGTCGTCGTCCTCGCCCTGATGGTGGTGAACTGGCAGTGATCACGACCCTGTGCCTGATCCCGCTCGTGGGAGCGCTGTGCGTCTTCCTGCTCCGGCGCTCCGAGCTGTCGCGGCTGGTTGCCGTCGCGTTCGCCGTCGCCACCCTGGTGGTGGCGATCGTCGCGACCGCGCGCTTCGACCGCAGCGGTGAAGGGTTCCAGCAGACGGTCGACGTCGACTGGATCCAGCGGATCGGCGTGCATTGGTCGCTCGGCCTGGACGGGATGGCGCTGCTGCTGGTCCTGCTGACGGTGGTGCTGGTGCCGATCGTGATGCTGAGCGCCTGGCGCACGCACAGCGCCGGCTGGTTCGCCTGGGCGCTCGCGTTGGAGTCGTTCGCGCTGATCGTGTTCTGCGCGACCGACGTCTTCTTGTTCTACGTCTTCTTCGAGGCCACGCTGATCCCGGCGTACTTCATGATCGGCGGCTGGGGCGCCCTGCAGGAGAAGGCGGGCAAGCGGGCCGGCGCCGCGCTGAAGTTCCTGATGTACCAGCTCGGCGGTGGGCTGGTGCTGCTCGGTGGCGTGATCGGCCTGTACGCCGTGCAGGCGGGGCAGGGCGGCGCGCCCTCCTATCTGCTGACCGACCTGCAGCACGTCGACATCTCCACGGTCGCCGGCCGCTGGATCTTCGTGGCGTTCTTCATCGGCTTCGCGGTCAAGGCGCCGCTGTTCCCGTTCCACACCTGGCTGGCTGACACCACCGAGTCCGCCACCCCCCAGACGAGCGTGCTGCTGGTCTGCGTGCTGGACAAGATCGGCACCTTCGGGATGCTGCGCTACTGCCTGGGCCTGCTCCCGGGCGCCTCGGCGTGGGCGACGCCGGTCGTCGTCACGCTCTGCCTGGTCTCGATCGTGTACGGCGCGTTCCTCGCCATCGGCCAGGACGACATCCTGCGGCTGATCGGTCTGACCTCGCTGAGCCACTTCGGCTTCATCGCGCTGGGCATCTTCGTGCTCACGCCGCCGGGCAGCTCCGAGGAGGGGGCCTCCGGCGCGATCCTCTACATGGTCAACCACGGTGTGGCGACCGCGGCGATGTTCCTGGCCGCGGGCTACCTCATCGCCCGCCGCGGGACCGCCTCGATCCGCGGCATCCGGGGCGTCGAACAGGGCGCGCCGGTCCTGGCGGGGCTGCTACTGGTGGCGGGCCTGGCGACCGCCGGGCTGCCGGGCCTGTCGCAGTTCGTCTCCGAGATCCTGGTGCTGATCGGCGCCTTCGACTACCACTGGTGGGTCGGCGGGGTCGCCGTCACCGGCATCGTGCTGGCGGCCATCTACGTGCTGTGGATGTATCAGCGCACGATGACCGGTGGTTTCGAGGCTCGCTCCGCTCGCACCTCAACCACCGATCCGGTGGTTGAGGTGCGAGGAGCGCCAGCGACGAGCCTCGAAACCACGGTGGTCGCGGACCTGACCCGGGCCGAGGTCGCCGTGCTCGCGCCGCTGATCGTGGCGCTGGTGTTCTTCGGGTTCTATCCCGGCCCGCTGCTCGACCTGGCCAACCCGGTGGTGGCGGCGGTGACGCGATGAGCGCCGTGCTTCCGCTGGCCGCGACCGGCTTCACCGCGCCCCACCTCGAATACAGCCTGCTGTGGCCGATCCTGGTGGTCTTCCTGGTCGCCTGCCTGTGCGTCTTGGTCGAGGCGTTCTTCCCCGCCGGCCGTCGCTTCCAGGCGCAGGTGGCGCTGACCGCTGCCGGCCTGCTCGCCGCGTTGGTCGGGACGATCGTCATCGGCACGGACATCACGCCCCGCAGCATCGCCGAGGGCGCGTTGATCATCGACGGGCCGGGCGTCTTCCTGTGGGGCGTGATCCTGGTGGTCTCGCTGGGCGGCGTACTCCTCTTCGCCGAGCGCCAGCTGGACGGTGGCGTCTCCGCGTTCGCCGGTCAGGCCGCGGCGCTGCCCGGGACCGCAGCCGAGCGCACCGCCTCCCAGCGCGGCCTGGACCATACCGAGGTCTATCCGCTGCTGCTGTTCGCGGTCGGCGGGATGATGCTCTTCCCGGTCGCCGGCGACCTCCTGATGCTCTTCGTGGCGCTCGAGGTGCTCAGCCTGCCGCTCTATCTCCTGGTCGGGCTGGCCCGCCGCCGGCGGCTGCTGTCGCAGGAGGCGGCGATGAAGTACTTCCTCCTCGGCGCCTTCTCCTCCGGCTTCTTCCTCTACGGCCTGGCGCTCGTCTACGGGTACGCCGGCACCCTCGACCTGGCCGGCATTGGCGAGGTGGTGCGCCACGGCGGGCCGAACCACCCGCTGCTCGTCGTCGGCATGGGCCTGATGGGCGTGGGACTGCTGTTCAAGGTGGGCGCGGTGCCGTTCCACGCCTGGACGCCGGACGTCTACCAGGGCGCGCCCACCGCCGTGACGGCCTGGATGAGCGCCGCGACCAAGGTGGCAGCCTTCGGCGCGCTGCTGCGGCTCTTCGTGGTCGCGTTCGGCCACGACCGGCTCTCCTGGCAGCCGGTGCTCGGCGTGATCGCGATCGCCACCATGCTCTTCGGTGCCGCGATCGCGGTGGTGCAGACCGACGTGAAGCGGATGCTCGCCTACTCCGCGATCGCCCACACCGGCTTCGTCCTCACCGGCGTGGTCGGCTTCTCCGCGACCTCGGCGGGCGCGGCTGGTGCGGCGAGGGGGACCGACGCGATCCACGCGGTGCTCTTCTACCTGGTCGCCTACTCCGTGGCAACGGTCGGCGCGTTCGCCCTGGTGACGGTGGTGCGCGACAGCAACGGCGAGGCCACGTCATTCGCGAAGTGGACCGGGCTGGGCAAGCGCTCCCCGCTGGTGGCGGTGCTGTTCGCGCTGTTCCTGTTCTCGATGGCCGGCATCCCGCTGACCGGCGGCTTCATCGGGAAGTGGGAGGTCTTCACGGTCGCGCTGCGGGCCGGCTACTGGCCGGTGGTGGTCGCCGCGATCGCGGCCAGCATCGTCTCGGTCTTCTTCTACGTCCGGTTCGTGTTGCTGCTGTTCTTCGTCGAGCCGGGCGCCCGCGAAGCCATGGCGACCGGTCCTGCGGAACCGGTGGCCGGGGCTGCCGACGGGTCGGCCGCGGCCGTCGCCGTACCGGCGTGGGGGAGCGTCGCGGTGATCGCAGTCTGCGCTGCCGCCACCCTGTTCCTGGGTCTGGTTCCGGACCCTGTTCTGCATCTGATCCAGAATGGGGGATCATTCCTCGGGTGAGCACTGCTGATCTGGCCCTGCCCATCTTCGACGAGGCCCTCGCCCAGCGCTTGCGCGCGCGGCTGGCGTTGGTGGAGAAGGCGCTGGCCGACCATGTCCGCAGCCGCTCGCCGTTCGTCACCGAGGCGGCCACCCATCTGCTGACCGCGGGTGGCAAGCGGTTCCGTCCGCTGCTGGTGCTGCTGGCCGCCGAGGCGGGCGACACGCCCGAGTCCGACGACGTCATCACCGCGGCGTGCGTCGTGGAGCTCACCCATCTGGCGTCGCTCTACCACGACGACGTGATGGACGAGGCGCTGGTGCGCCGGGCCGCCGAGTCGGCGAACGCCCGCTTCGACAACAACATCGCCATCCTTACCGGCGACCTGCTCTTCGCCCGCTCCTCCGAGCTCACCGCCGAGCTCGGCGCCGACGCGGTCGGGATCCAGTCGCGCGCGTTCGCCCGGCTGGTCGAGGGCCAGATCCTGGAGGGCGTCGAGCCGGGTCCGGGGGAGGACCCGGTCACGCACCACCTCGATGTCGTCGCGGGCAAGACCGGCGCGCTGATCGCGATCTCCGCGCTGTACGGCGCCCGCTTCGGCGGCGCCTCGCGGGAGATCGAGGAGGCGCTGACCGCGTACGGCGAGATCGTCGGCGTCGCGTTCCAGATCTCCGACGACATCCTCGACATCGCCTCCGACTCCGACGAGTCCGGCAAGACGCCCGGGACCGACCTGCGTGAGGGCGTCCCGACCCTGCCCGTCCTGATCGCGCGGCGCTCCACCGACCCGGCCGATGCGCGGCTGCTGGAGCTGCTCGACACCGACCTGGGCGACGACGCCGCGCTGGCCGAGTGCCTCGATCTCCTGCGCGCCCACCCCGCGATGGACGAGGCGCGCGCCTACGTCGTCGGCGAGGCCGAGAAGGCCAAGGCGCTGCTGGCAGTGCTGCCTAAGGGGCCGGTGCGGGAGGCGCTGGAGAGGTTCGCCGAGGCGGTAGCGGTGCGCTCGGCCTGACGTCGGTTCGGCGGTCGCATACCTCGATGAGCCAGCACGGGCCGAGATGAGCCAGCACGGGCCGACAGCCTCTACTGTCAGCCCGTGGAGCGGTCGCGTGGAGTCCTGTTCGGTGCCATCGCCTACCTGATCTGGGGCGCCTTCCCGCTCTACTGGCCGCTGCTCGAGCCGGCCGGGGCGTTCGAGATCCTGGCCCACCGGCTGATCTGGTCGCTGGTGGTGATGACCGGGCTGGTGATCGGCCTGCGCCGGGCACCGCAGTTCTGGGCGCTGGTGCGCAATCGGCGCAGCTTCGTGCTGCTCGCCGTCGCGGGGGCGACGGTGACGTGCAACTGGGCGACCTACATCTGGGGCGTCAACCACGGCAAGGTCGTCGAGACGTCGCTGGGCTACTTCATCAATCCCCTGGTCACGATGCTGCTCGGCGTACTGGTGCTGGGCGAGCGGCTGCGTCGCCTGCAGTGGATCGCCATCGGCATCGCGGTGGCAGCGGTCGTCGTACTGACCGTGGACTACGGCCGGCTGCCGTGGCTGGCGCTGGTGCTGGCGCTCTCCTTCGGCACCTACGGGCTGGCCAAGAAGCAGGCCGCGGCCGGAGCGTTCGAGTCGCTCACACTCGAGACGGTGGTGATGGCGCCGTTCGCGCTGGTCTTCCTGGTCGGCCTCGGCTTGGCGGGGAAGTCGCACTTCACCTCGGAGGGTACCGGGCATGCGGTGCTCTTCGTCTCCGCGGGCATCGTCACCGCGGTCCCGCTGATCCTGTTCGGCGCGGCCGCGGTCAGGGTGCCGTTGGTCACGTTGGGTCTGCTGCAGTATCTGGCGCCGATCCTGCAGTTCGCCCTCGGTGTCGTGCACTTCCACGAGCACATGTCGACCGGCCGCTGGGTCGGCTTCGGCATCGTGTGGGCTGCGCTCATCATCTTCACCCACGACGCGGTGCGGCAGCGCCAGCGAGCCGCCACAGCAGTCACTGCCGCGGTGGACTGAGCGCCGTCCGCGCGGCCCCCGAGGCCCGGCACGCGCCGATGCCCACGGCTTTCCGGCAAAGCACCCATGCTTCGCGCCCCTTCATGCTTCACTTCCTCCTCGGCCCCACGGAGGCGGCCACCTGCCCGGGGAGGGACCATGCGTCGTACTGCTGCCGTCACCGCTGCGCTCATCGCAGCCGCATCCATCGCGCTGACCGCGCCGGCGGCCCGGGCCGTGCCCGCGAGCCAACGGCTGGCCGCGGTGGTCAGCTGCGACGGTGGCGGGCAGGTGCGGCTGGTCGACAGCGTCGACGCCGCGGGTACGCAGCACGGCAACGCCACCGTCCGCGGGGTCAAGGAGAAGCGGTGGGCCGGCGAGCTCGTCCTCGGGCACAACGCCGGTGACCTCGATGCCGCGATCGACGACACCGAGCCCGGCATGACGAAGTACGTCGCCAAGCACGGCGGCTTCACGACGTCTGCCCAGCTCGCCGGCTCCAAGTCCCCCAACGCGATGGGGATGTTCGCCTCGAACCACGCGCGCGGCTTGTGCTTCGCCGGTGTCATGACGATGGGCGACAACAGGCTGGGTGTCACGGGCATGGGTGAGGGCCTCGTCGTGCGGACGGGACCGAAGCCGCTGATCGGTGTCTTCGCCCTGGGCCAACAGCACCACCGATACCGCTTCGCCTTCGCGGTGCGCACCAAGGCCGGCGTCAAGCGCTGGACCATCGTCCGGACCGCGACCCACAAGTCCCGCGTGCAGGCCGCCATCCGCGACGCCAAGCACCTGCCGTCGTTCAGTACGGCGTCGGTGAGCATCACCGATCTGGCCATGCCCGGCGAGTCGACGATGTTCAAGCTCATCCGCTGAGAGATGCCCTAGGCTCGCGGGCACCACACTGGGAGGTTCCATGCGTCGTACTGCTCTGATCACCGCGTTCGCGTCCATCGCGTCACTGGCCCTCGCTGCGGCGCCCGCCGACGCCACGTCGGCGCCGAGCGACAGCCGGCTCGTCGCCACCGCCAGCTGCCAGGGCGGTGGGCAGGCCACGCTGGTCTCCACCGTCGATGCGGCCGGCGCCGAGCATGCCGCGTTCAGCGCCAGCGGCGTGCGCTTCAAGCACTGGTCGGGTCAGCTGCTCCCGGACGGGGATGCGACCGCTCCGCCGGCCGACGGCACCACGGTGCTGGAGCTCGTCGCCAAGCACGGTCGGTTCAGCACCGGCGCGACCCGGACGGGCGCCGGCACCCTGGACGCCTCCGCGTCCTTCGTGTCGGGCAACAAGCGCGGTACGTGCACGGTCGCGACCACGCACGACGGCAGCCGGTACGAGCTGGTCAGTGCTGTCGGCGACCTGTCCGTGCAGGGCAGCAGCCGCCGGGGTCTGGTCCAGACGGAGATCCGTGGCAAGCTGCACCACAAGTACCGCGTCAGGTTCACCGCGAAGACCTCGGCCGGCGTCAAGCACTGGAAGGGGAAGGTCCACACCCTCCGCACCGGTCTGGTCCCGGCGGGGATGACGACCTCGAGGAGCCGCGACATCGGCTCGTTCACGAAGCTGAGCGTCACGTTCACCGACCGGACCGCGAAGCACGCCGCCCCGATCCACCTCTCGCTCGGCCGCTGACGGGCGCGGCCACACCCGCAAACGCAGGGGGCTGGAGTCACGATGGTGACTCCAGCCCTCCTGCGTCGCGTGGGCGACTCGGCGTCAGGCGACGGTCCAGGTGTCGCCGGTGTTGAGCAGCGCGGTCAGGCGCTCCTCGGGGCTGCCGTTGGTCGAGGCCTGGGCGGCGGCGATCTGGCCGCGGGCCTGGTCGTCGTACGTCGGCCGCTGGACCTGGCGGAAGATGCCGATCGGGGACTGGTGCAGCACGCCGGCGTCGGTGAGCCGCGAGATGGCGAAGGCGGTGGTGGGGTCGGGGTTGTGGGCGTCGTGGACGATCACGTTGTCGATGCCGACCTCGGCCACGAGCGCGACCTTGACGCCGCCGGTGACCGAGTCGCGGATCAGGCCCTTGCTGGGCTGGCCGTCTGCCCCGGCGGCGCCGAAGAGGATCGGCTCGCCGTGGATCAGCGGGATGATCGCGTCCGCCTTGGTGTCGGGGCCCTTCAGGTCGTCGAAGGCGCCGTCGTTGAAGATCGGGCAGTTCTGGTAGATCTCGACCAGCGCCGTACCACGGTGGGCGGCGGCGGCGGAGAGCACCGAGGTGAGGTGCTTGCGGTCGGAGTCGACGGTGCGGGCCACGAACGACGCCTCGGCGCCCAGCGCCAACGAGACCGGGTTGAACGGGTGGTCGATGGAGCCGACCGGGGTCGACTTGGTGACCTTGCCGGCCTCGGAGGTGGGGGAGTACTGGCCCTTGGTCAGGCCGTAGATCCGGTTGTTGAACAGCAGGATCGTCATGTTGACGTTGCGGCGCAGCGCGTGGATCAGGTGG
>Ga0164242_10007932_pt1 | contig 11574 bp, 11 predicted proteins | sample OricomgcompostMG_FD_108783 | JGI IMG/M metagenome (GOLD analysis project Ga0164242, IMG submission 108783) | Miracle-Growth compost microbial communities from Emeryville, California, USA - Original compost - Miracle growth compost (MG) ... | reverse complement strand
GGAGCGCAGCGGAGGGTGAGGGTCGCGCGCAGCGCGGCGCTCGCCCGTAGCGGAGTGCAGCGGCAGGCCGACCACAAGTAGAGGGGCCTGACGCGGAGCGCAGCGGAGGGTGAGGGTCGCGCCCGTCACACGAGCAGGCTGACCACCAGCAGCACGAGCGTCCCGCCGAGCACGGCCAGCACGGTCGTGGCGGGGCGCACGACGACGGCACGGTCCGCGGGCGTGCGGTCGGCGGACCGCGCCCACTCGCGCCGGACCCACGCGGCGGCGGCGCCGGAGTGCGAGCCCCACGCCGCGCTGGCCGTCGGCTGCGGGTCGTCGCCGAGCGCGAGCGTCGACGCCTCCTTGCGCGTCATCCGCACGTCCGCGTAGCGGCCCGACGCCGGCGCGGCCCAGGCGGCGAACCGCCGCCCGTCGTCCGTCACGAGCGTGAGCGCGAACCGCGTCTCGACGGCCTCGAGGCGCGCCCAGGGCACGTCGACGTCGTGGACGACGTTGCGCAGGCCGACGCCGGCGTCGTCGACGTCGACGCTCGGCCGCACGAGGACCGCCCAGACGACGGCCGACGCGAACAGGACCTGCGGCACGGCGCGCACGCCGGCATCGGTGCCGCCGTCGCGGAACGCGAGCCAGAGCCAGCCGATGCAGACGAGGGCCCAGGCGACGACGGCGACGGCGGCGGAGCGGGGACGGAAGCGGTGGCGGCGCACGCGCCATGCTCGCACGTGCCGTCCTGACGCGGCGCGGGCCGTCGGGCGGGCTTCGCCGAGCAGGTAAGATCGGGGTGCGCCGCTGTCGGCGCGGCCCCCTCCCCCTCATTCGAGAAGAGTTCGCATGCCCTCGTCCGCCCCCGCGAGCACGGCCACGCGCCCCGACCTGCGGAACGTCGCGATCGTGGCGCACGTCGACCACGGCAAGACGACCCTCGTCGACGCGATGCTCTGGCAGTCCGGCGCCTTCGGCGAGCACGCGCACGTCGACGAGCGCGCCATGGACTCGGGCGACCTGGAGCGCGAGAAGGGCATCACGATCCTCGCGAAGAACACCGCGGTCCGGTACGCCGGCCCCGCGGCGGCCGCGGTGGGTCAGCCGGGCGGCATCACCATCAACGTGATCGACACCCCGGGCCACGCCGACTTCGGCGGCGAGGTCGAGCGCGGCCTGTCGATGGTCGACGGCGTCGTGCTGCTCGTCGACGCGTCGGAGGGCCCGCTGCCGCAGACGCGGTTCGTGCTCCGCAAGGCGCTCGCCGCGAAGCTGCCCGTCATCCTCGTCGTGAACAAGGTCGACCGGCCGGACGCGCGCATCACCGAGGTCGTGCACGAGGCGACCGACCTGCTGCTGGGCCTCGCCTCCGACCTGCACGAGGACGTGCCGGACCTCGACCTCGACGCGATCCTCGACGTGCCGGTCGTGTACGCCGCCGCGAAGGCCGGCCGTGCGTCGCTGAACCAGCCCGCCGACGGCGGCCTGCCCGACTCGGAGAACCTCGAGCCGCTGTTCGCGACGATCCTCGAGAAGATCCCGGCCCCGACGTACGACGAGGGCGCGCCGCTGCAGGCGCACGTCACGAACCTCGACGCGTCGCCGTTCCTCGGCCGTCTCGCGCTGCTGCGCATCTTCAACGGCACGCTCCGCAAGGGCCAGACCGTCGCGTGGGCGCGGCACGACGGCTCGCTGCAGAACGTCCGCATCACGGAGCTGCTCGAGACGAAGGCGCTCGAGCGCGTCCCCACCGACGAGGCCGGCCCCGGCGACATCGTCGCGGTCGCGGGCATCGCCGACATCACGATCGGCGAGACGCTCACCGACCCGGACGACCCGCGCCCGCTGCCGCTCATCACGGTCGACGACCCGGCGATCTCGATGACGATCGGCATCAACACGTCCCCGATCGCGGGCAAGGGCGGCAAGGGCCACAAGGTCACGGCCCGCCAGGTCAAGGACCGCCTCGACAAGGAGCTCGTCGGCAACGTCTCGCTGCGCGTCGTGCCGACCGACCGCCCCGACGCGTGGGAGGTGCAGGGCCGCGGCGAGCTCGCGCTCGCGATCCTCGTCGAGCAGATGCGCCGCGAGGGCTTCGAGCTCACGGTCGGCAAGCCGCAGGTCGTCACGAAGAAGATCGACGGCCACGTGCACGAGCCGGTCGAGCGCATGACGATCGACGTCCCCGAGGAGTACCTCGGCGCCGTGACGCAGCTGCTCGCGCAGCGCAAGGGCCGCATGGAGACGATGTCGAACCACGGCACCGGCTGGGTCCGCATGGAGTTCCTCGTCCCGGCGCGCGGCCTCATCGGCTTCCGCACGCGGTTCCTCACCGACACGCGCGGCACCGGCATCGCGTCGTCGATCGCCGAGGGCTACGAGCCGTGGGCCGGCCCGATCGAGACGCGCCTCAACGGCTCGCTCGTCGCGGACCGCGCGGGCGTCGTCACGCCGTTCGCCATGATCAACCTGCAGGAGCGGGGGACGTTCTTCGTCGACCCGACGCAGGAGGTCTACGAGGGCATGATCGTCGGCGAGAACTCCCGCGCCGACGACATGGACGTCAACATCACCAAGGAGAAGAAGCTCACCAACATGCGGTCGTCGACCGCGGACAACTTCGAGAACCTCGTGCCGCCGCGCAAGCTGACGCTCGAGGAGTCGCTGGAGTTCGCACGCGAGGACGAGTGCGTCGAGGTGACGCCGGAGATCGTCCGGATCCGCAAGGTGGTGCTCGACCAGTCCGAGCGGGCCCGCATCTGGGCCCGCACGAAGAAGGCGTAGGCCCGCGCCCGTGGCGGCACGGGACCTGGGCGTGGGCGGCGTCGTCGCGGTGCACGCGCACCCGGACGACGAAACCCTCGCGAGCGGCGCGCTGCTCGCCGCGTGCGCCGCGGCCGGGATGCCCGTCACCGTCGTGACGTGCACGCGCGGCGAGCGCGGCGAGGTGATCGGCGACGAGCTCGCGCACCTCGAGGGCGACGGTCCCGCGCTGGGCGCGCACCGGGAGCGCGAGCTCGCGTCGGCACTCGCGGCGCTCGGCGTCACGGACCACCTGTTCCTCGACACCGTGCCGCCGGCCGGCGCGCGCTACGAGGACTCGGGCATGGCGTGGCTCGCCGACGGGACCGCCGGCGCGACCGGCGAGCTGCCGGCGGGTGCGTTCGTCGCCGCGCCGTTCGACGAGGCGGCGGAGCGGCTCGCGCAGGTGCTCCGCGACCGGCGCCCCGACGTCGTCGTGACGTACGAGCCCGGCGGCGGCTACGGGCACCCCGACCACGTCCGGGCCCACCTCGTGACGACGCGTGCCGTGCAGCTCGCGGTGCAGCCGGGAGACGGGTCGCGGCGCGCCCACGCGGTGCCGGTGCTGCTCTGGGCGGCGCAGGACGAGGCGGCGCTGCGGGCCGGCCGGGCCGCTCTGACGCGCCTCGACTTGGCGCGCGGGGCCGCCGCCGGCCGTCGACGGGGCCCGCTGACCGTCCCGGCCGCCGACGGCGCGCTGCCGTCCGTGGCGGTCGAGGGCAGCCGGCTCGACGTGCGGGTCCCGGTCGCCCCCGTGCGGGACGCCGTTCTCGCCGCGCTGCGCGCGCACGCGACGCAGGTGCAGGCGGTGCGGGCGGTCGACGGTGACCCCGCGCTCGTCGGGTGCTTCGCGCTCAGCAACCTCGAGCTGCAGCCCCTGCTGCCTGCCGAGGGCTACCGGCTCGCCCGGCCCGGCGACGCGTCCGCGCTCGCGGCGCTCGACGCGGAGCGGTGGCCGTGGGCGCTGCGCGCGCCCGCCTGACCCCCACCGGTGACGCCGAGGCCGCGCGGGTAGCCTGACCCGCGTGCAGCCCGAGACGCGTCCAGCACCGCCGCCGACCTCGTGGGGCTCCGTCGTCGGGGCGTTCGCGCTCGGCGTCGTGGTGGGTTCCGTCGGCACCGTGATGCACCGCTGGAGCCGGCCCTGGGGCGTGGTCGTCTGCCTGGTGCTCGTGCTCGCCGCGGCGCTCGCGTCGCGCGCGTGGGGTGGGCGCCGCGCGTGGACCGGCTACGCCGTCGCGCTGACGGCCACGGTCTGGGCGCTCTCCACCGAGGGCCCGGGCGGCGACGTGCTCGTGCCCGCGCACCAGGCGATCGGGTGGGTGTGGCTGATCGGCGCGCCCGTCGTCGCGATCGTCGTCGCGCTGCTCCCCGCCACCCTGTTCGACGACCGCCCGCGCCCGGCGCGCGGCGCGTCCGCCCCGGGGCTGGACCCCGGCGAGCCACTCGCCGCGGCGCCTGGGTGGCCGCCGGCGGGCAGCTTCGGCACGTCCGCCGCGCCGGCTGGCCCGCAGGTCGGGCCGTCCGGTCCGCAGGCCCCGCCTGCTCAGCCGTCCGGGCCCGCCGTCCCGCCCTGGGACGAGCCGGGTCGCGGGCTCGGCGCGTGAGCGACGTCCCCGTCGCGGCGGACGCGTTCCGCGCTGCCGTGGGCAGGCTGCCCGCGGGCGTCGCGGTCGTCACGCTGCGCCTGCGCGGGCTCGACCACGCGATGACGGCGAGCGCCGTCGCGTCGGTGTCGCTCGAGCCGCCGCTCCTGCTGTTCTGCGTGCACGCCGACGCGCGGTTCCGCGAGGCGCTCGACGAGGTCGACGCGTGGGCCGTCTCGGTGCTCGCCGACGACCAGGCGCCCGTCGCCGACTGGCTCGCGTCGCCGGGTCGGCCGGCGATCGACCAGCTCGCGCGCGTGCCGCACCGGTGGGCACCCGTCTCCGGTGCGGCGTGGGTCGAGGACGCCGCCGCGTGGTTCGACTGCCGGACGGCGGAGATCCACCGGGCCGGCGACCACGACGTCGTCGTCGGCACGGTGCTCGCGGTCGAGCAGGGGCGCTCCACCGCCGGCGGGCTCGTGCACCTGCGCAGCCGCACGCGCCCGGTGCGCTGAGGCGCCGAGCGTCGCGGCGCAGCGGCGGAGGCTGCCGCGCCGCGAGGCGAACGGGTGACCGCGCGCGCGGATCCTGTGCCGAGGGCGTGAAACGCGCCCACCGCGCTCGTGCCGCGGCCGGTCCGCGCATGCCCGCCACGTAGAATTCGCCGGGCGCGGGACCGCGCCAGGACAGCGGGGGAACACAGCATGGCCGACGGCACCGATCGCGACGACTCGACGACCGCGGAGCCCGACGCGCCCGCGACCGGGTCGCCCGCCACCGACGAGCCCCGGCCCGACCAGGACCCCGCGAACGGCGCCCGCGACGAGTCCGGCCCGACGGAGCCTGAGCACGACGAGGCCGACGAGACGGCGGACGACGAGGCCGAGCCCGCTGACGAGGGCGACGAGGTCGAGGCCGCCGACCCGGTCGACGAGGCCGACGCAGTCGAGCCCACCGACTCGGCCGACGGCGCCGACGAGGACGAGCCGGCCGACGAGGACGAGCCGGCCGACGAGACCGAGCCCGCTGACGAGGCTGAGCCCGCTGACGAGCCCGAGCTCGCTGACGAGCCCGAGCCCGCCGACGAGACCGACCCGGCTGACGAGCCCGAGCCCGCTGACGAGCCCGAGCCCGCTGACCTGGCCGAGCCCGCCGCCGACCCGGCTGGCGAGGCGGAGCCCGCTGACGAGACCGAGCCCGCCGAGCCGGCCGACGACGCCGAACCGGCCGACGAGGACGAGCCCGCGGCGGACGCCGAGCGGCCGGGCTCGGCGGGCGTCGCCGAGTCGCCCGCGCAGGACCCGGCGCCCCGGCCGGGCCCTTCGGCCGCCGCAGCCGCGGCGACCGTCGTCATGCCCCCGGTCCGCGACGTCCCGCCGCCGAGCCCGGCGCCGCACCAGCCGGACCCGTCCCGCACCGCGGTGAGCACGCCCTACGGCGCGATCGCGGCGCAGGCGCCCGACAAGCCCGCGGGCGGCGTGCCGGTCCGCACGTCGGCGTTGGGCGCCCGCGAGGGCGGCGCCGTTGCGCCCTCGGCGAGCGTCGCGGCCGCGCAGGCCGTAGCCCCGGCGGCTGCCGCGGCACCGGCCGCAGCCGCTGCCGCCACGGCGACCCTCCCGCCCACGTCGGCGGGCCCGGCCGCGCCGGCCGGTCGGACGTTCGAGCACGTGCCGCAGACGCCCCGCACGTCGTCGCCGCTGGACGCGTTCGAGCCCCAGGTTCACGAGCGCCGCTGGCCGCGCCGGCTCGCGATCGTCGCGGGCGTCGTCGTCGTGCTCGGCGGCGCGTACGTCGGCGCGAGCTACGCGCTGGGCGACAAGGTCCCGCGCGGCGCGACGGTCGCGGGCGTGGACATCGGCGGGCTGTCGTCCGCCGACGCGGTCGCGACGCTCGACGCGCAGCTCGACGCCTCGACGGGCAAGGCGATCCCGGTCACCGTGCACGGCGCGGCGTCGAGCCTCGACCCGGCGAAGGCCGGCCTGACGTTCGACGCGCAGGCGACGGTCGCGCAGCTCACGGGCGTGGACCTCGCGAAGCCGCTGCGCCTGTGGGACTACCTCGTCGGCGTCGGTGCCGAGCCGGCGGTCACGTCGGTCGACGACGCGAAGCTCGAGTCGGCGGTCCACGCGCTGGCCGCGTCGACCGGCAAGAAGGCGGTCGACGGCTCCGTCGTGTTCGTCGACGGGTCGGCCCACGCCACGCAGGCCGCGGACGGCTGGGCGCTCGACGAGGACGCGGCGCGGGACGTCGTCCGGACGTCGTGGCTGTCCGGCGCGCGCCCGCTCGACCTGCCGTCGAAGTCGGTCGCCCCGACGATCACGAACGACGAGACCGACCGCGCCATGTCCGAGATCGCCGAGCCGCTGACCGGGGCTCCCGTGTCGGTGCAGATCAACGGCAAGCTCGCGGTGCTGCAGCCGCTGCAGCTCGCGGCGGCGGCGACGATTGCCCCGAAGGACGGCTCGCTCGCGCTGACGATGGACGGCAAGGCCCTGCGCGCCGACGTGCTCAAGCAGCTGCCCGACCTGCTGACGAAGCCCGCGGACGCGACGTTCACCTTCGCGGCCGACAAGCCGGTGCTCGTCCCGGGCAAGGCGGGCACCGAGCTCGACGCGGCGACGCTGGCGTCGGCGGTCGCCGGTGCGGCGGTGGCCGACGACCGGACCGTCGAGGTGGCGCTCAAGGCGACCCCGCCCGAGGACTCGACCGAGGCGATGACCAAGCTCGGCATCAAGGAGGTCGTCTCGGAGTTCTCGACGCCGCTGACGAGCGAGAAGATCCGCGACATCAACATCAAGCAGGGCGCGACGAACATCACGGGCACGCTGATCAAGCCCGGCGAGACGTTCAGCCTGGGCGCTGCCCTCGGCGAGGTCGACGCGGCGCACGGCTTCGTCGCGGCGGGCGCGATCGTCGACGGCGAGCACACCGACGCGATGGGCGGCGGGCTCTCGCAGCTGTCGACCACGACGTACAACGCCGCGTACTTCGCGGGCTTCGAGATCGTCGAGCACCACCCCCACTCGGAGTGGTTCACGCGCTACCCCGAGGGGCGCGAGTCGACGCTGTTCCTGCCGTCGATGGACATGCGGTGGAAGAACAACACGCCGTACGGCGCGCTCGTCCAGTCGTGGGTCGCGAACAACCGCACGTACGTGCGCATCTGGGGCACGAAGTACTGGACCGTGCAGTCGACGACGAGCGCGCGCAGCGGCGTCGTGCAGCCGACGACGCGCTACAGCCAGAGCAAGACGTGCGAGCCGGCGTCCGCGGGCAACCCGGGCTTCACGGTGACCGTCACGCGCCGCACGTTCCTGGGTGGCGCGCTCAAGGAGACGAAGAGCTACACGACGCGGTACAAGCCGCAGGACAAGGTGGTCTGCGGCAAGGCGCCGACGGCGAAGCCGCCGGCGGACAGCACCTCCGACTGACGCGGCTGCCCGAGCGCCGCGCGTGGCGCGGGCTCAGGCCGGCCCGCGCCGTCGACGCGGCTCGGGTGCGGGCGGCACGACCTTCGTCAGCACGACGTCCGCGGCCGGGACGCGCACGTCGCCGCGGCGCGTGCGGATCGTCAGCCCGTCGTCGTCGAGCGTGAGCACCTCGCCGAGCACGTCGGTGAACGGCGGCTCGCCGGGACCCGGGGAGTCGTCACGCACGCGCCGCACGACGACGCGCACGCCCGGGGTCCACGCGCGCCACGCCTCGGTCGTCACGACGCCCCCACCGGCCGTGCCGCGCCCGCCGGCGCCGCCTGCACGAGGCGTGGACGCGTCGATCGAGGCCGGACCATGTGGGGGATACTAGGCAGGCTTGTGACCACCGCGGTCCCCTGGAGGACACCACCGTGACGTATGTGATCGCCGAACCCTGCGTGGACGTCAAGGACAAGGCGTGCATCGAGGAGTGTCCGGTCGACTGCATCTACGAGGGCAAGCGCTCGCTGTACATCCACCCGGACGAGTGCGTGGACTGCGGCGCCTGCGAGCCGGTGTGCCCGGTCGAGGCGATCTACTACGAGGACGACGTCCCCGAGCAGTGGAGCGAGTACTACAAGGCGAACGTCGAGTTCTTCGACGACCTCGGCTCGCCGGGCGGCGCCGCGAAGATGGGCCTCATCGAGAAGGACCACCCGATCATCGCGACCCTCCCGCTGCGCGTCCACGAGGACTGATGGGGCTGCTCGCCGGGTCGCTGCCCGACTTCCCGTGGGACACGCTCGTCCCGTACGCGGAGAAGGCGCGGTCGCACCCCCGCGGGATCGTCGACCTGTCGGTCGGCACACCCGTCGACCCGACGCCCGAGGTCGTGCGTGACGCGCTCGCGGCCGCGTCGGACTCGCCGGGCTACCCGACGACGCACGGCACGCGCGAGCTGCGCGAGGCCGTCGTGGCGTGGTTCGCCCGTCGTCGCGGTGTCCCGGGGCTGGACCCGGCGGCGGTGCTGCCGACCGTCGGCTCGAAGGAGCTGGTCGCGCTGCTGCCGGCGATGCTCGGGCTCGGCGCGGGCGACGTCGTGCTCCACCCGGCCGCCGCGTACCCGACGTACGACGTGGGGGCGCGCCTCGCCGGCGCGACGCCCGAGCCGTGCGACGACCCGGCGGCGCGCCTGGCCGAGGGCCGCGGCGACGTGCGGCTCGTCTGGCTCAACTCGCCGGGCAACCCGGACGGGCGGGTGCTCTCCGTCGACGACCTGCGGGCCGTGGTCGAGGCGGCCCGCGCCGCCGCCGCGCGCGACGGGCGGCCGGTCGTCGTCGCGTCGGACGAGTGCTACGCCGAGCTCGCGTGGGACGCGCCGTGGGCGACCGACGGTGTTCCGTCGGTGCTCGACCCGCGCGTGACCGGCGGGTCGCTCGACGGGTTGCTCGCGGTCTACTCGCTGTCCAAGCAGTCGAACCTCGCGGGCTACCGCGCGGCGTTCGTCGCGGGCGACCCGGCGCTGGTCCGGTCCCTGCTCGAGCTGCGCAAGCACGCCGGGATGATCGTGCCGGGCCCGGTCCAGGCGGCCACCGCGGCGGCGCTCGCCGACGACGCGCACGTCGCCGAGCAGCGCGAGCGCTACCGCCGCCGGCGCGCCCTCCTGCGCGGCGCGCTCGAGGACGCGGGCTACGCGGTCGACCGCTCGCACGCCGGCCTCTACCTGTGGACGCGCCCCGAGCAGGGCGGTCAGGACTCGTGGGCGACCGTCGGCGACCTCGCGGGGCTCGGCATCCTCGCTGCGCCGGGCGCCTTCTACGGCGACCCGGTCCACGTCCGCATCGCGCTGACGGCGACCGACGAGCGCATCGCCGAGGCCGCGGCCCGCCTGCGCGGCGCGTGAGCGGCGGACCGCGATGACGCGCACCGACCCGCCGCCTGGCGTCGCCGAGCTGGTGGCCGAGGGGTTCGTGCTGCTCGAGGACCTGCCTCTCCAGCGGGACCTCGACGTCGTGTGGCCGCCGCAGCACCGGCGCGCGGTGCCCGAGACGCGCGCCGCCCGGGCGGACCGCTGGCCCGACGGGCTCTGCCGTCTGGTCCGGTCCCCGTGGCCCGGCATCGATGCGCGCGGCGTCGTCGACCTGCTCGTCGCGTGGGTGCAGCAGCGGGACCCGCGCTGGGACGCGTGGCAGACGCCCGAGGACGACCAGCGGCGCCTCGCGATCGAGCGGGACTTCTTCGTCGCGTTCGACGCGGCGTTCCGCGAGGAGTGGGACAGCCACCTGCGGGAGTGGATGTGACACCCGTCACAAGCCGATGCCCGCCCGGCGGCGGATTCGTCAGGGCACGCTAGCCGCAGGTACCGTCAAGGTGGCCAACGAGGGCCGCGAACGCAGGCCGAGACGGCCGCAGGACGCCGGCGCCGGACGCCCGGGGAGACCCCCGCGTCGCACGTCGCAGGAAGGAACCACACATGTCCGAGGTCGTCACCTCGATGCCCCAGGCTCCCGTCCAGCTCATCGCGCACGGCGAGAGCCGCGACCTGCCGATCGTCACGGCGACCGAGGGCAACGACGGCATCGTCGTGTCCTCCCTGCTGCGCGACACCGGCCTGGTGACCGTCGACCCGGGCTTCATGAACACCGCGTCGTGCGAGTCGAGGATCACGTACATCGACGGCGACGCCGGCATCCTGCGCTACCGCGGGTACCCGATCGACCAGCTCGCCGCGTCGTCCTCGTTCCTCGAGGTCGCGTACCTGCTCATCAACGGCCAGCTGCCGTCGTCCGACGAGCTCGCCGCGTTCGAGGACCGCGTCAACCGGCACACGCTCGTGCACGAGGACTTCCGCACCTTCATGGGCACGTTCCCGCGCGGGGCGCACCCGATGGCCGTCATGTCGTCGGCGATCAACGCGCTGTCCACGTTCTACCCGGAGTCGCTCGACCCGTTCGACCCCGAGACGGTCGAGCTCGCGACCGTGCTGCTGCTCGCGAAGACGCGCACCATCACGTCGTACGTGCACCGCACGAGCCGCGGCGAGCCGCTGCTGTACCCGGACTACAGCCGCGGGTACGTCGAGGACTTCCTGCGCATGACGTTCGCCGTGCCGTACGAGCAGTACGACCCGGACCCGGTCGTGGTCGAGGCGCTGGACAAGCTGCTGATCCTGCACGCCGACCACGAGCAGAACTGCTCGACGTCGACCGTGCGGATCGTCGGCTCGAGCCACGCGAACCTGTACGCGTCGGTCGCGGCGGGCGTCAACGCGCTGTCGGGCCCGCTGCACGGTGGCGCCAACGAGGCCGTGCTCAACATGCTCGACGAGATCCAGGCGAACGGCGGCGACGCGTCGGACTTCATGCGCCGGGTCAAGAACAAGGAGCAGGGCGTCCGGCTCATGGGCTTCGGCCACCGGGTGTACAAGAACTACGACCCGCGCGCCGCGATCGTGAAGCAGAGCGCGCACGCCGTGCTCCAGGCCCTCGGCAAGGACGACGAGCTGCTCGACCTGGCGCTCGGGCTCGAGGAGATCGCCCTCTCCGACGACTACTTCATCAGCCGCAAGCTGTACCCGAACGTCGACTTCTACACGGGGCTCATCTACAAGGCGATGGGCTTCCACCCGTCGATGTTCACGCCGCTGTTCGCGCTCGGCCGCATGCCGGGCTGGATCGCGCAGTGGCGCGAGATGATGGACGACCCCCAGACGAAGATCGGCCGCCCGCGGCAGATCTACACCGGCGAGGTCGAGCGCGAGTACGTGCCGGTCGAGCGCCGCTGACCTC
>Ga0164242_10007931_pt1 | contig 11574 bp, 7 predicted proteins | sample OricomgcompostMG_FD_108783 | JGI IMG/M metagenome (GOLD analysis project Ga0164242, IMG submission 108783) | Miracle-Growth compost microbial communities from Emeryville, California, USA - Original compost - Miracle growth compost (MG) ... | reverse complement strand
GTGCCGGGGCGCTTGGAGTACTGGAACGTGAACGCGCTCGCGAACCGGGCGGCGCGCACGACGTCCAGCGTCCGTTCGAAGTCCGCGTCGGTCTCGCCGGGGAAGCCGACGATGATGTCGGTGCTGATCGCGGCGTCGGGCATCGCGGCTCGCACCCGGTCGATGATGCCGAGGTAGCGCTCCTGGCGGTAGGACCGGCGCATCGCGCGCAGCACGTCGTCGGAACCGGACTGCAGCGGCATGTGCAGCTGGGGCATGACGTTCGGCGTCTCGGCCATCGCGGCGATGACATCGTCGGTGAAGTCGCGAGGGTGCGGGCTGGTGAAGCGGACGCGCTCGAGCCCGGCGATGTCGCCGCAGGCGCGCAGCAGCTTGCCGAACGCGAGTCGGTCGCCGAACGAGCGTCCGTAGGAGTTCACGTTCTGGCCGAGCAGCGTCACCTCGACGACGCCGGAGTCGACCAGCGCCTCGATCTCGGCGAGGACGTCCCCCGGTCGCCGGTCGGTCTCGGTGCCGCGCAGCGACGGGACGATGCAGAACGTGCAGGTGTTGTCGCAGCCGACCGACACCGACACCCACGCGCTGAACGCGGACTCGCGCCGGGTCGGCAGGTCGGACGGGAAGTTCTGCAGCGCCTCGACGATCTCGACCTGCGCCTCGCGGTTGTGCCGAGCGCGCTCGAGCAGGACGGGCAGCGCCGCGAGGTTGTGCGTGCCGAACACGACGTCGACCCACGGCGCGCGCTCGACGATCGTGCCGCGGTCCTTCTGGGCGAGGCAGCCACCGACCGCGATCTGAATGTCGGGGTTGGCGGCCTTGGCCGGGTAGAGGTGGCCGAGGTTGCCGTAGAGCCGGTTGTCGGCGTTCTCGCGCACGGCGCAGGTGTTGAACACGACGAGGTCGGCGGGATCGGAGTCGTCCGGCTTGCGCACGTAGCCGGCGTCCTCGAGCAGCCCGGACAGCCGCTCGGAGTCGTGGACGTTCATCTGGCACCCGTAGGTGCGGATCTCGTAGGTGCGCGCGTCCATATCGGCATCGAGGATACGGGCCGTACGGTGTCGCCATGGCCACCGCGCAGCTGACTCTGCGTCCGATGACCGAGGACGACCTCGCCACGTTCCGCGGCTGGTTGGGCCAGCCGCACTTCGCCCGGTGGTTCCTGCAGGACGCCACCGCCGAGCATGAGGTGGACGAACGGCGGGCGTCGCTGGCCGCCGACTCCGCGACGCACGCGCTGATGGCCGAGCTGGACGGGCGCGCGGTCGCGTGGACGCAGTGGTACCGGTGGGCGGACTATCCGGACGAGGCAATGCACTACGACGCACTGCCGGGCGAGGTGGGCATCGACTACGGCATCGGCGACCCGGCCGACATCGGCCGCGGCATCGGGACCGCGCTGATCGAGGCGCTCGTCCTCCACGTGCGGCGCGTGCTGCCGGGCGCGGGCGTGCTGGTCGGCCCGTCCGCCGCGAACGCGGCGTCCTGCCGGGTCCTGGAGAAGAACGGCTTCACCGTCGTGGATGTCCGCGATTTGCCCGGCGAGCCCAACGCGAGCCCGCTTGCGCTGTACCGGCTGGCATCCGAGTGATCACGCCCGAGGACGCCGCGGCGCTGGCCCGGCAGGCGGTGGACCTGCTCGCTGCGGACATCGACGTCGAGATCGACGAGCAGCCGAACCTCGACCCGTACCAGCGGCGACCGCTCGGCTGGATCGTCTGGCCGCTGCTCGACGGGCAGCGCGCGTTCGGCATCCACGTCGAGGCGAAGGTCGACCGTGAGCACGCGCTGGCGCGCATGATCGACGTGCTGTCGGAGTACTCGAGCGAGTCCGCGCGGTTCTGGGGCGAGCCGTTCCCGCCGTGCCCGGGGCACGCGCATCCGGCGATCGTCGGCGTCGACGACGAGTGGGCGCCGACGACCGTGCTGCTGCGCTGCCCGCGCACGAAGCGCCGAGTGGGTTCGGTGGTTCCGCGCTAGCCGACCGCTAGCGCGCGACGGCTAGTGCGCGACGGCTAGTGCGCGACCTCGGTGGCACGGGACTCACGCACGACCGTGACCCGGATCTGGCCGGGATAGGTCAGTTCGTCCTCGATCTGCTTGGCGATCTCACGCGCCATCACCGACGCGGCCAGGTCGTCGACCGCGGTCGGCTGCACCATCACCCGCACCTCGCGCCCGGACTGCATCGCGAAGACCTTGTCGACTCCGGGTTTCGCGCCGGCGATCTCCTCGATGCGGGCGAGCCGCTTGACGTAGGCCTCGAGCGACTCGCGCCGCGCGCCGGGCCGGGCCGCGCTGCAGGTGTCGGACGCCTGCGTGAGGACGGCCTCGATCGTGCGCGGCTGCACCTCGTTGTGGTGTGCCTCGACCGCGTGCGCGACCGCTTCGTCCTCGCCGTACTTGCGCAGCAGTTCCGCGCCGATGATCGCGTGGCTGCCCTCGACCTCGTGGGTGAGCGCCTTACCGATGTCGTGCAGGAACGCGCTGCGCTTGACCAGCGTCGGTTCGACTCCCAGCTCGGCTGCCATGACGCCCGCGATGTGCGCGGTCTCGACGAGATGGCCGAGGACGTTCTGCCCGTAGCTGGTGCGGTACTTCAGCCGGCCCAGCGTGGGCAGCAGCCGCTCGTCCAGGTCGGTGATGCCGACGTCGGCGAGGGCGTCGCGGGCCGCGCGCAGGCACAGCTCGTCGACCTCGGCCTTGCTCTGCTCGTAGGCCTCTTCGATGCGGTGCGGGTGGATGCGCCCGTCCAGGACGAGCCGGTCGAGGGTCAGCCGGCCGATCTCGCGCCGCACCGGGTCGAAGCAGGACAGCAGGACCGCTTCGGGCGTGTCGTCGATGATCAGGTTGACCCCGGTGACCGACTCGAACGCGCGGATATTGCGCCCTTCGCGGCCGATGATGCGGCCCTTCATGTCGTCGCTGGGCAGGTGCATGACGCTGACGACGGTCTCGCTGGTCTGGTCACTCGCGACGCGTTGTACAGCCTCGCTGACGATCTCGCGGGCGCGGGCGGTGCCTTCGGCGCGTGCCTCGGTCTCGATGCTGCGGACGAGCACGGCGGCGTCGCGGCGGGCGGCGGCCTCGACCGAGGTCATCAGTTCGGCCTTCGCCTCCTCGGGCGTCAGGCCGGCGACGCGGCCGAGTTCGTTGTCGAACTCGGCGTGGCGGCGGTCGAGTTCGGCGGCGCGGTCGTCGAGCTCGCGGCGCAGGGCGTCGAGGTCGGCCTCGCGCTGCGCGACCCGCTCCTCGCCCAGTTCGACGTCGCGTTCGCGGTCGCCGAGCCGGTCGATCGCCCGGTCGAGGTCGTCCGCCTCGACCTGCAGCCGCTGCTCCTCCGCGCGCAGCCGGCTCTCGGCCTCGTCGAGCGCGGCGGCGCGCTCGTCCAGGGCACGCGCGGCGCGGCGGGACTCGGCGGTGCGCTCGGCGACCTCGGCCTCGGCCTGGGCGCGGGCGAGCCGGACGATCTCGGCGGCCTCGGCCTCGAGCTGCCGGCGGGTGGTCTGGGCGTCGGTGGTGATGGACTGCGCCTCGGCGCGTGCCGCGCGCCGGGTCGCCTCGGCCTCGACCTCGGCGGAGCGGCGCAACCCGGCGGCCTCGGCCTCGGCGCGCTCGCGGGCGGCGGCCAGCTCGCTTTCCAAGGCGGCCCGCTGTTCGACGCTGCGGCCGGGCCCGGGGTGCGGGCGGTCGGACCGGTCACCGTGCTCGGCGGGGTCGATGCGGTCCGCAGCGGCATGGTCGGCCGCCTGACCGACGGCATGGTCGGCCGCGGTGTGCCGGCCGTGCGGCACCGCGGCGCTGCGCCGTCGATAGGCGGCGATGAACAGCAGGCCCAGGACGAACGCGGCGGCGATCCCTGCGTACCCGACCCCGATCATTGCCGCACCTCCGCGCTGCCGTCCGTGTCCGTGGCCAGGCAACGCCGATACGACTCCATGCCGCACGGCACGCCACGCCGGGAACGCGGCGTCGCGCCGAGGGACTGGAGGTGCGGTTCCTTCCGGGTCGGGGCGGTTCGGGGTGTCTATATGACGGGGCCGGCAGGCTCGTCGGCGAGCCTCCGGCGCCGGGTGAAAGGCGTTGCTCCTGGTGACATCGAGGTTAGGAAGGGCTCAACGCCAGCGCAAGTGAGCGCGAATCGTGCCCCGTGCTGCCTGGCCTTCCGGCGTGTCGGGAACTCACGACGCGTGCCGCGAGCCGACCCGGTCAGTCGTCGAGCGCGTCCAGTTCGAGCTCGCGGACTGTCTCGCGCACGACCTGATGCGCGAGGCCGGGCGGATAACCCTTGCGGGCGAGCAGCCCGACCAGACGGCGGGCGCGCACCTCGGGGGCAAGGCCGGACAGCGACCGCATCCGCCGCGCGACCAGGGCCCGCGCGGTCTCGAGCTCGCTCTCGCGATCGATCTGGCCGAGCGCGTCCTGGACGGTGGGCTCGTCGATGCCGCGCTGCCGCAGCTTCATCGCCACGGCCCGGCCGGCCAGCCCGCGCTCGCGGTGCTGGGCGAGCGCGTAGCCGTCGGCCAGCGCCCGGTCATCGACCAGGCCGACCTCGGTGAACCGGTCGAGCACGGTTCTGGCCGCGTCGTCCGGAACGCCCTTGGCCCGCAGCGCCGTCTCGAGTTCGGACCGGGTGCGGGCCCGGCGGTCGAGCAGGCGCAGGCAGATGATCCGGGCGACCGCCTCCGGATCCCCCGGAGCGTCCGGCTCAGGGGGCTCCGGCGGCGGCGCGGATTCCGGCGGTGTCGAGGATTCCGGCGGTATCGAGGATTCCGGCGGCACTGCCGCGGACATCGTCAGAAGTCGACCGAGGCCGGCACGACGTCGATCGGGGCGGCCTCGTCGACCCGGGCACCGACGCCCAGCTTCTCCTTGATCTTCTTCTCGATCTCGTCGGCGAGGTCGGGGTTGTCGCGCAGGAAGTTGCGGACGTTCTCCTTGCCCTGGCCGAGCTGGTCGGAGTCGTAGGTGTACCAGGCACCGGACTTCTTGATGATGCCCTGCTCGACACCGACGTCGATCAGCGAACCCTCGCGGCTGATGCCCTGGCCGTAGACGATGTCGAACTCGGCCTGCTTGAACGGCGGCGCGACCTTGTTCTTGACGACCTTGACGCGGGTGCGGTTGCCGACCGCGTCGGTGCCGTCCTTCAGCGTCTCGATGCGGCGGACGTCCAGGCGGACCGAGGAGTAGAACTTCAGCGCGCGGCCACCGGTCGTGGTCTCGGGCGAGCCGAACATCACGCCGATCTTCTCGCGCAGCTGGTTGATGAAGATCGCGGTCGTGCCGGAGTTGTTCAGCGCACCGGTGATCTTGCGCAGCGCCTGGCTCATCAGCCGGGCCTGCAGGCCGACGTGGCTGTCGCCCATCTCGCCCTCGATCTCGGCGCGGGGCACGAGCGCGGCGACCGAGTCGATCACGATGATGTCGAGCGCGCCGGAGCGCACCAGCATGTCGGCGATCTCGAGGGCCTGCTCACCGGTGTCGGGCTGGCTGACCAGCAGCGAGTCGGTGTCGACGCCCAGCGCGCGGGCGTACTCGGGGTCGAGGGCGTGCTCTGCGTCGATGAACGCGGCGACACCGCCGGACGCCTGAGCGTTCGCGACCGCGTGCAGCGCGACCGTCGTCTTACCGGAGGACTCCGGGCCGTAGATCTCGATGACGCGGCCGCGCGGCAGACCGCCGATGCCGAGTGCGACGTCGAGGGCGATCGAGCCGGTCGGGATCACCTCGATCGGGACGGCCGCGCGCTCGCCGAGCCGCATGACCGAGCCCTTGCCGTACTGCTTCTCGATCTGCGCCATCGCGACGTCGAGCGCCTTGTCGCGGTCGAATCCTGCTGCCATGAAGGACACCCCTCTTGGTGTTCTGGTGAACGCTGATCGGAACCTGTGTCGGCGTTCGGTCTGGTCTGTAACTGTCGACGGCGACGCTAGGACGACGCACCGACAACTTCCGGCAAAGACGCCCGGTTGTGGACGGACGAGCCCGCTGTGGACACCAGGCTAGCCGAACACGCGTTCGAGGGCAGGATTCGCGCGCGCGACACGCCGGAGCCCGTCGTGGTGTGGGGTCAGCGCAGGTGCGTCGGCATGTCGAACTCGGCGCACACCGCTCGCCAGACGTCCTTGGTCTCGACCTGGCCGGCCAGCGCCTCGTCGATCGTCGAGCCCAGCAGCGGCAGCCGGTAGTCGGCGGCCAGGCTGCGGGCGTAGGCGGGGCCGAAGCGCTCGTCCATCCGGCGCCAGAACTCGGTCAGTCGCACTCCTCCAGCGTACGGACGGTTTCTGTCGTACCTCGCGGGCCTGTCGGACCGTCCGGGCATGTCGTACCTCGCGGGCATAGTGGAGCCATGCCCTTCTCCCCCGCGACACAGGCGTGGCTGCACGGCGCGTTCGACGCGCCCACCGCCGCGCAGTCCGGCGCGTGGGAGGCGATCGCCCGCGGCGAGCACACCCTGGTCGTCGCGCCCACCGGCAGCGGCAAGACGCTGGCCGCGTTCCTGTCCGCCCTCGACCGGCTCGCCGCCGAGCCCGTCCCCGAGGATCCGAAGCGGCGCTGCCGGGTGCTCTACGTCAGCCCGCTCAAGGCGCTCGCGGTCGACGTCGAGCGCAATCTCCGCTCCCCGCTCGCGGGCATCCGCCAGGCCGCGGCACGGCTGGGGCTGCCGGCGCCGGACGTCACGGTCGCGATGCGCTCGGGCGACACCCCCGCCGACGAGCGGCGCGCCTTCGCCCGCACGCCGTCGGACATCCTGATCACCACGCCCGAGTCGCTGTTCCTGCTGCTGACCTCCTCGGCACGCGAGTCGCTGCGCGGCGTCGACACGGTGATCATCGACGAGGTCCATGCCGTGTGTTCGACGAAACGCGGTGCGCACCTCGCGGTCTCGCTCGAGCGGCTGGACGCCCTGCTCGACAAGCCTGCTCAGCGCATCGGGCTCTCGGCGACCGTCCGCCCGGTCGACGAGGTCGCGACGTTCCTCGCCGGCGGGCGTCCGGTGTCGATCATCCAGCCGCCGACCGCCAAGACGTTCGAGCTCGAGGTCGTGGTGCCGATCGAGGACATGTCCAACCTCGGCGAGCTGACCGAGGACCTCACCGGCCCGGCGGCCGGTGCCGGGCGGCGGGCGTCGATCTGGCCGCACGTCGAGGAGCGCGTGCTCGACCTCGTCGAACAGCACCGCTCGACGATCGTGTTCGCGAACTCGCGCCGGCTCGCCGAGCGGTTGACGTCCCGGCTCAACGAACTCGCCTCCGAGCGCGCCGGCATCGCGCCGCTCGACGGCCCGCCGCCCGCGCAGTTGATGGCGCAGTCCGGCGGTGGCGAGCCGGCCCGCGAGGTCGTGGTCGCCCGGGCACACCACGGCTCGGTGTCACGCGAGCAGCGCTCGATCGTCGAGGAGGACCTCAAGGCAGGCCGGCTGCCCGCGGTGGTCGCGACGTCCTCGCTCGAGCTCGGCATCGACATGGGCGCGGTCGACCTCGTCGTCCAGGTCGAGTCGCCGCCCTCGGTCGCGTCGGGCTTGCAGCGTGTCGGTCGGGCCGGGCACCAGGTCGGGGCGGTCAGCCGCGGCGTGATCTTCCCGAAGTTCCGCGGTGACCTGGTCGAGTGCGCGGTCGTCGCCGAGCGCATGCGCGAGGGCGCGATCGAGTCGATGCGCTATCCGCGCAACCCGCTGGACGTCCTGGCCCAGCAGATCGTCGCGATGGTCGCGATGGAGACCGTCACCGTCGACGAGGTGGACGAGCTGATGCGCCGTGCCGCGCCGTTCGCCGGGCTGCCCCGCTCGGCGCTCGAGGCGGTGCTCGACATGCTGGCCGGGCGCTACCCGTCCGACGCGTTCGCCGAGCTGCGCCCCCGGCTGGTGTGGGACCGGGTCACCGGCGAGCTGTCCGCACGCGGCGGCGCGCAGCGACTCGCGGTTACCAGCGGCGGGACGATCCCCGACCGCGGCCTGTTCGGTGTCTTCCTCGCATCCGGTGAGGGCCCCGGGCGCCGGGTCGGCGAGCTGGACGAGGAGATGGTCTACGAGTCTCGCGTCGGCGACGTGTTCCTGCTCGGGTCCACCTCGTGGCGCATCGAGGACATCACGCACGACCGCGTGCTCGTCACGCCCGCGCCGGGCCAGCTCGGCCGGATGCCGTTCTGGAAGGGCGATTCGCCGGGCCGTCCGGTCGAGCTCGGACGCGCATTGGGCGCGTTCCTGCGCGAGGTCGCCGACGCTCCGCACGACGAGGCGGTCGCGCGGGCACGTACAGCCGGGCTGGATGAATGGGGGACGTCCAATCTGCTGGCGTACCTGGCCGAACAGCGCGAGGCGACCAGGCACCTGCCCGACGACCGCACCGTGCTGGTCGAGCGGTTCCGCGACGAGCTCGGTGACTGGCGCCTGGTCGTGCACTCGCCGTTCGGCGCGCCGGTCAACGCACCGTGGGCGCTGGCCATCGCGGCGCGGTTGCGCGAGCGGTACGGGCTCGACGTCAGCAGCATGCACTCCGACGACGGCATCGTGCTGCGCCTGCCCGACACCGACGCCGAGGTACCCGGTGGTGAGCTCGCGGTGTTCGAGCCCGACGAGATCGAGGCGCTGGTGACGTCCGAGGTCGGCGGCTCGGCGCTGTTCGCATCCCGGTTCCGCGAGTGCGCGGCGCGTTCGCTGCTGCTCCCCCGGCGCGATCCGCGCCGCCGCACCCCGCTCTGGCAGCAGCGCCAGCGCGCCAACCAGTTGCTGCAGGTCGCCTCGGAGTACGGCGACTTCCCGGTCGTCCTCGAGGCGATGCGCGAGTGCCTGCAGGACGTCTACGACGTGCCCGGCCTGGTCGGGCTGATGCGCGATCTCGCGTCGCGCAGGGTGAAGCTGGTCGAGGTCGAGACGCCGGCCGCGTCGCCGTTCGCGCGCTCGCTGCTGTTCGGCTACGTCGGCATGTTCCTCTACGAGGGTGACGCGCCGCTGGCCGAGCGCCGGGCGCAGGCGCTCTCCCTCGACTCGGCCATGCTGGCCGAGCTGCTGGGCGCCACCGAGCTGCGCGACCTGCTCGACGCCGACGCGCTGCACGACGTCGAGGACGAGATCACCCGTCTCGCGCCGGACCGGCACGCGCGCGGCGTCGACGGCGTGCACGACCTGCTGCGCCAGGTCGGCGACCTGACCACCGACGAGGCGATCGCCCGCGGCGCGGCGCCGCAGGACCTCGCGGCGCTCGACGAGGCGCGCCGGGCGATCCGGGTGCGCATCGCCGGCGAACAGCGCTGGATCGCGGTCGAGGATTCCGGCCGCGTCCGCGACGCCCTGGGCACCGCCCTGCCCGTCGGCGTGCCCGAGGCGTTCACCGAGCCGGTACGTGACCCGCTCGGCGACCTGGTGTCGCGCTACGCGCGCACGCACGGCCCGTTCCACGCGCAGGACGTCGCCGAGCGGCTCGGCCTCGGCGTCGCGGTCGTCGCCGCAGCACTGGCCCGGCTCGGCGCGTCCGGTCGGGTGGTGCAGGGCGAGTTCCGGCCCGGTGGCACCGCGCTCGAGTGGTGCGACGCCGACGTCCTGCGCATGGTGCGCCGCCGCTCGCTGGCCGCGCTGCGCCGCGAGGTCGAGCCGGTGCCGACCGAGGCACTGGCCCGGTTCATCCCCGAGTGGCAAGGCGTGGGCGCGCGGTCGTCCCGCTCGGGTGCCGCCCGCGGTGTGGACGCGCTGATGCGTGCCGTCGAGCAGCTGGCCGGGGTTCCGCTGCCGGCCAGTGCCCTGGAGTCGCTGGTGCTGCCCTCGCGCGTCGCCGACTACGCGCCGTCGATGCTGGACGAGCTGACGCTGTCCGGCGATGTCGTCTGGACCGGTGCCGGCTCGCTCGCCGGAAACGACGGCTGGCTGGTGCTCGCCCCCGCCGACATCGCGCCGCTGATGCTGCCCGAGCCGGACGAGGTCACCGGCGACCTGCCCGACGCGCTGCTCGAGATCCTCGGCGACGGCGGCAGCGCGATGTTCTTCCGCGCGCTCTCCGACCGCCTCACCGGTGCGCTCGACGCCGATGTCGCCGCCGCGGTCTGGGACCTCGTCTGGGCCGGGGCGCTGACCAACGACACCCTCGCGCCCGTCCGGGCCCGCCTGGATTCCGGCGGACGCACCGCCCACGCCCGCAGGCCGCGCGCCCCGCGCAGCCGCTACGGCCGCTACGCCGGGCTGACCCCGCCCGGCGGCGCGCCGGCCCCGCGCACCGCACCCGCGACGATGGGTGGCCGCTGGTCGGCCACGCCGCCCCGCGATCTCGACGCCACCCGGCGCGCGCTCGCGGCAGCCGACGTGCTGCTCTATCGCTACGGCCTGGTCACGCGCGGCTCGGTCACCGGCGAGCGGATCTCCGGCGGCTTCGCGGGCGTCTACCCGGTGCTGAAGGCCGCCGAGGAGTCCGGGCGGGCGCGACGCGGGTACTTCGTCGACGGTCTCGGCGCGGCGCAGTTCGCGCTGCCCGGGGCGGTCGATCGGCTGCGTGCGCAGGCGCGCCCCGACGACGTCCGCGACCCGTCCCCCGCGCTCGTCCTCGCAGCGACCGATCCGGCCAACCCGTACGGTGCCGCGCTCAGCTGGCCGCACGCTCCAGCGCCCCCGTCGACGGCAGAGCGCGGCGGCCGCGGCCACCAACCGGCCCGCAAGGCGGGCGCGCTCGTCGTCCTGGTCGACGGTCGATGCGTGCTCTACGTCGAACGAGGTGGGCGCACGTTGCTGTCGTTCACCGACGACCCGGCGGTGCTCCAGCCGGCCGCGGACGCGCTCGCGCTCGCGGTTCGTGACGGCGCGCTCGGCAAGCTGGCGGTCGAGCGGGCCGACGGCGCGCCGGTCGTCGCGTCCGCACTCGGCGACGCGCTCGAGGCGGCCGGGTTCCGGCCGACGCCGCGCGGGCTGCGGCTGCGCGGCTGACCCGCGCGCATCACGCAGAATCGACTCGTGCCCGAAGGTGACACCGTCTGGCTGACCGCGCACCGGCTCCACGCCGCGCTCGCCGGTCAGCAGCTCACCGTCGCCGACCTGCGCGTGCCGCAGCTCGCGACCGTCGACCTGACCGGGCGCCCGGTCACCGAGGTCCTCGCTCGTGGCAAGCACATCCTCACCCGCCTGGACGGGCTGACCCTGCACAGTCACCTGCGCATGGACGGCTCGTGGTACCTCAGCCGCGCCGGCGAGCGGGCGCGCCGCTACCCCGAGCACATGATCCGGGCCCTGCTCGGCACGCCGACGTGGCTGGCCACGGGCTACCGCGTCCACGATCTCGCCGTCGTCGCGACCGCGGACGAGCACCAGCTCGTCGGTCACCTCGGCCCGGACCTGCTCGGCCCGGACTGGGACCCTGACGAGGCCGTCCGCCGCCTGCTCGCCCAGCCGGCCGTGCCGATCGGCGAGGCGCTGCTGGACCAGCGCAACCTTGCCGGCATCGGCAACCTGTACAAGTCCGAGACGCTGTTCGTCGAGCACGTCGACCCGTGGACGCCGGTCGGCGCCGTGCCCGAGCTGGGCCGGATGGTCGCGACCGCCCACCGGCTGCTGCGCGCCAACCGGGACCATCCCGAGCAGTCCACGACCGGGCGCAT
>Ga0164242_10007930_pt1 | contig 11575 bp, 10 predicted proteins | sample OricomgcompostMG_FD_108783 | JGI IMG/M metagenome (GOLD analysis project Ga0164242, IMG submission 108783) | Miracle-Growth compost microbial communities from Emeryville, California, USA - Original compost - Miracle growth compost (MG) ... | reverse complement strand
TCACCTTTAAGGTCTCCCTTTTTGGGACCGGGAAATGACTTGATGCATGGAAAAGCTACCTGTTTGTAGCATGCCCGGTGAGCGAAGTTGCAAGGTCAGGTTACATGGTCCGTTCGCAAACAACTCCAACGGCTACTTCGCCGCTGGAACGGTGAATCTCTGACATTTCACCAAACCCACCGCCGTTCTGGTTCGTCATTCACCTCGGTATGGTGAATTTATGCCAAGTATCTTCCTACCAGGAGCAAGCGTGTCTGCTTCAAACTACCTTGCCTATAGTGAATAAAAGACCGCAGCTTCACCTCTAGCCCTCATTACCCTTGACTGCACGAGTGAATGGTACTCGTGTGGTCTATAAAATGGCGTCGTCTCAACTTCCATAGGCTTACTTCTCCATCAACCTCCCCAACTGCCCTCTCAACAAACCTCGCAACACAATACGAGACAAGAATATAACCTTCGCCCGTGAGAACGAAGCCGACATCCCAGGAACAACAAACTCGAATCACAATGTGCCAGGCAGATCACGACCACAACAAGCCCGAGCCGACCGCATCCGAAACTTGCGCGTGCGAGTGCGGCTGCGAGGACGAGATCGACTCGGGCGAGCTGTGCGGCTTCTGCGAAAAGTTCTGCAACTGAGAGAGGGGCGGCCGAGATGTTTGCGTTGCGCCACGGCTGCAAGGCCTTGCATGGTTCTTGGCCGTACTCTCGCCGTCGCCGTCGCTTTAGTGTAATACTTGAGAGGATCATGGTGCGGCACTGGTCGCTCTGGCCTCACTTATGAGCGGGAATACTTACTGTGTCTCAGGTGTCTTGGGATAAGGTGTGAATTAGGAGAGAGAACAGTCGAGCAGGGAAACAAAGGGATAATGTCGAGATACACGACGATTCGTATCCATCTACCGCTACACGTTTCGTCGCCGATGTCGAGCATTGTTGCTGCAACGTTATTTCAGAGGTGAATGCCGGAAAGGGGGTGGGTTTAAATCTTCCATCTCAGTTTCGAGGCACGAAATACCTCAAATGAAGAGTGATACCAAAAATGGTTCCCCTTAGACGTATTGATTCGAGTTGTTAGTGTACTGAACAATCTTCCAAGTTCTGCTTTGCCCAACGGCCCTGTCGTAGTATTTCACAACGATGGTCATTGACGTCGTCTTATTGGCCTGGAGCTTTCGTCCCCCCAATTTCTTTCATTGGTTGAAGCTATGCCAGTGCAGATCTCTCTCTGCCATTTTTGGAGGTCGATCCAGACCAGAACTGGCTTAATCTGTACCTTGAAACCGCTGAGATCCAGTTTTGTCATGGATTGGCCGATGCCCTTTCGCATTCAGGCCTTGGTTTGAGCCGGGGCCGCAAGTTCACGCTTAGAGACAGCGGGCTATCAAGTCCCGTGGTATTTCTTTTCAGGAGAGGAACAGGCTTAGGGGTTGAAGGATATCCCCACACTAGTGCACTCGTGCACTCGGGTGAGCCGTGGCAAGGAGAAGGAATTATGATAGCGGTTGTAGCAATATGCAGAATGCTCGAAGGTGAAGGAGGGTTACACTCCTGCAGTAGGGATTATGCCCCGGTGAGCTGGTGCCGTCCGAGGTTATCCGTCTCTTCCGGGTTGTTACTGGTTTTGTCTCGTGTTTTGTCTCGCGATACCTGACGTGACAGGTCTGTCCGACGCTCTCGAGCTTAGCCTGGGCTGGGGGGGGAGCAGCCCCTCGTCTCTACGACTAGCACCACCCAACCGACTAGTCAATTGAGCGCTGCTTGACCGGCAATTCCTGCCAAAGAGATAGGTAGCTCAATGTGTAACCCCCTCCCCGAGCACCTCCTCATCGACCACACCCACCCCGGGGATCCTCAGGGTCACCCCCGGGTCAGCATGCGGGGAACGCGTTTCCAGCTGGGGTTAGCCAGACCCAAGCGTCCAGACATGCGGGGTTTGGCGAAGAACATCGAAGAAACAGGAGTTCCAAGTTGCGGAATTACTGCTCCGGCGAACTGACGTTACTTACCTATACTGGGACCAATTGACCCCTGCTAAGGCGCCGGGAGTTATTATAACTGGTGGTGATATTGCTAGCAGCCAAGGTCGTGAGCGCTGTCGTGCTTTCTCGAATTTGCCAGATCAGAATGACGGCACCGAATGTTGATTAGCCCGGGCTGCAGCACCTGCGGTTTGTTTAGCATAAGCGTTATTGACGACCAATGAGGTCATGATCAGCTGGCGGGCTCCCAGCGTGGATGAACTGTTTGTTGCCGTATTCCGAGGAGAAGGCTGGCTCTTCCATTGAGATAAGCCCCGAGGAGCGAGTCAGGCTTAGAAAGCGGCGAAGGCGATACTCTGTAGGAAGATGGCGTGGCACATACGAAATAACGGCGGTGGATTGATCGATCGGCCTTGGTATCCGCCTTGATCTGCTTCCATGACTGACCCGCTTGGCGGGCATGAGGCGGTTTTTTTTTTTGTTCCTCCCGTCGCCATGGCACATGGTGAAATGGCAAAATGGCACAGAAAAGGCACAAGAAACGCCAATGGAGACCATCAGCCGATCCAGTCTTGGTATTAAAACTGGAACTGGATGGAACCTTGCTGGAAGCTCCTTTCCATGGCGGGGCCCGCTTTTTAGATTTGAGCGTTCACGTCACCCAGGGGCCGAGACCCCCTTGGCGTGCTGCAGGGTGAGCCAGTCGTCCACTGAATAGGCGGGGGCGGCGAGACCAAGGCATTCACACGCTGCAGGACGGGTACAGTATCTGCGTATGTATCTCGAACATGGGCTTTTACATATCCCATCATCACCTGAGGGCAATCAATTCGGTCGGGAGGTGCCGATATCTGTAGCTCGCTCTGCTATCAAGTGTCGATGCCGAGTCTGCCCAGCTCTTATCAACTCCTCTTGCTTCCCTCCTACTTCTTCTTCGAAGCGCCAAACCTTAAGCCCCTACCTACGTTTTCTTCTTCTTTTTTTTCTAGAATTAGCTCGGGTCGTCATAAACTCGAGCCTGCATTCCAAGGGCCAAAGGGTCCTTCTCACCCCTCACCAATTTCCGACAGTCGAGAGCTGAACTTGCTGCACACGCCGCATATATTTGGATCCCCAACTGTCGTATTTTCCACCTGAAGAATTGCACCTGAAGAACTCCACGCGAAGAATTGGGTCGTTGGGCTGACACGCCACACTGTCTAATATTCGGTGCCTTTTTTGAGGGTATCTTTCGGGCTGTTATCGCCCATCTCGTTTCTGATTCGATACTTGGCGAGACCTTCGCAATCTCCTCGAGATCCTACGCCACACGTGCGAATCCGTGCAAAGCGCTACGGTTCCCCTGTCGGAAATTCCCCAATTTGAACCCCAGTCTGGGGATCGATCGAGTGCCTTCAGGAGAAGAAGATCCGGAAGAAACTCACGACTGGACTCAACTCGACAACCTCTGCTTGCAAATCTTGAAGCTTCGAGCGTTATACGACCCTTCTCTGCTCCACTGCGACAGCTCCTCCTGCACGACCGGCGGGGTTGAACTCTTGGTGAAGCTCGATTGGACGAACCTCAGGGGACATTGCGCCATCAGACTCAGCCGTAGCTGGAATTTTACCGCATTCGACCATCGCAGCAAATGAAGCGCTGGGAGGCTTTCAAGCTATCGACTCCTCTATTACATAGTTCCATGTTGGCACCCAAGCTCTCTAGAACATTATTAACCTTTCCTCTCGGCACCCTCGCTCTCCGTTGCGGTTCCCTGGCCCCTTCAAGTTGCCTCTTGACAACCTGTTGTTCCAAAATCCCGCCCCATTTCGCTTCACCTCCAGCTGCGCCATCGTTCAATTGAAACCGAGTCGCCATTAATAGGATTTAAGAGGGTCCAAACCAGCGTTTGCCTCGCATCTACACGCACCTCTGCAGCGCCACATCTCCGGCGACTTTTGCGTCATTCTCTTGCCGCAGCCCGTGGCGCCCTCCGAAGCATCGTATCCCGAGCTTGGCAAAGCACATGCAACAGGATAACTGGCAACCTCTGGGACGGGTTGGCAGACAAAGTCTTTCTCAATGGGCTCGCCATCGCCCATTTGCTCGAAATCATACACCCTCAACCTCCGGGTATCTAGGACAAAGATGATGCCGTCCACGCCCTCGCCCGCCAAAAGCCTGGGCCACCACCATAATCGCGATCTTGCTCTTCAGCAGTACCTCCATTTGCAGGAGCAGCATGAAGCCCTCCAGCAACATCTCCAGGAGCTGCGGCCATTAATATCCACCATGCCGGCCGTCAGCAGCACTACACCAAGCAGCCCGGCAGCCTCCCCACCCCTAGCGCCATTCATGCCGTTCTCAACCGGCCAGCCGTCACCTTCTCACACTCGCAGTTCATCCTGGTCGCTGGAGCCGCACCGGCGACCATCCTTGCCCGACCAATCGCGAGCGGAGTACGGGCTCGTTGCATTGGGACTCGAGGCCAGCCTGGGCGTCTCAATAGCTACGGGCCTCGCGGCAGAGGAAGCAAAGCTCTTCGACGTCAACGAGGGCATCAAGCGAACCCTGACCGAACTACTCAATTGCGAGACCGTGCGAGCGGATCGGTCGTTTAGGACTTGGGTCCAGCGCCGCTTGATGGACGCCGAGAAGGAGCTCCGGAGCGGGAGGCGGAGACGGGGGCCCCACCGCAGCCGCGAGGGGAGCGGGCAATGGAGCCCTGAACGATCTCTCGTCTTGGGATCTTCTTAGGGGGGGACAACCGGGCCAATTCATGGGGCCGTGCTATATAGCTTGGGCGTTTGGCGGACTACTTACTGATTTTTAATGCTGCTCTTTTTCTTGGATATAATCCCACACCGGGCCCTTTTAGCAGGCGGACGGAGCATTGGATGGGCACGGCGAAATAGTTGGATATTTGCTGGTTGGCATTGGCGTTGGATGGCTTCCTGGCGAGATGCATCCCAGGTCTAACTCGTATATATAATACGCTATTATTTTATCTACATGTAATTCGACATCATGTCAGTTCATGGACTCTAGTCCCCGTCCGTTTCTTGACAATTGTCGCAAAGTTGGGCTGGGATTCCAGTGCCACAGATTTCTACGTGGGTGGCTAGCATCGGACTTGATCGCGTCGGCAAAGTCGCGTAGGTCACGTGCATCGTCAGTTGACTTGAATGCCGCTTGAAGCTTTGCGTCCCGTCTACGCATATCTGTATCTTGAAATAATTATAGCGCCTCGTTTCCTAGGCACAAGATATTCTCTTCGGAGTTACCCGAATACCTACACGTCGGCGCCTACCATTTATCCAGCTAGGAGCATTCCTTGAGGTGCATCCCCGAGATTGGGGAGTTCTCCGTTCACAATGTCGGTCCTTTTGGAGACCAGCGCGGGCGACATCGTGATCGACTTGCTAGTCGACTACGTGCCGAAGATGTGTGAGAAGTGAGTCTATGGCCTCCAAACTCCGAGTTACACTCATACTATCAGAGTCGCAAATGCTAACACTGCTCTTTCTACAGCTTCCTCAAGCTTTGTAAGATCAAATACTACAACTTTGCGCCAATCCACTCCGTCCAAAAATCATTCTCCTTCCAGACCGGCGACCCCCTCGGTCCGCTCTCCGCACAATCCGACGGCGGCTCCTCAATATGGGGAGTATTATCAAACGACCCGAAGGAGCGGACCTTCCCGGCTCTCCTCCACCCGAAACTCAAACACCTAGAGCGCGGCACTGTTAGCATGGCCACAGCCCCGCACCCATCCGACCCGGAGACGCGCGTTGCCGGGTCACAGTTCGTCATTACCCTCGGAGACAACACCGACTACCTAGACGGGCGCGCCGCCATCTTCGGCAAGGTCGTTGAGGGCATTGACGTGCTCGAGAAGATCAACGACGCCATCGTCGACGAGCGGGGCCACCCCCTGGTAGACATCCGCATCAAGCACACCGTCATCCTGGACGACCCCTACCCAGACCCGGAAGGGCTACGCGAACCCCCGTCGTCACCCGCCCCGTCCAAAGCGCAGCTCACGACGGTGCGCATCGCCGAGGGGGAGGAGCTAGGCGCGGGCGACTCGGACGACGAGGAGGCTGCCGCGGCAGGGGAGAGGCGTAGGAGGGAGCGGGAAGCCGCTGCGCAGGCGCTTACGCTCGAGATGATGGGAGACCTACCCTTCGCCGAGGTGAAACCGCCCGAGAACGTGCTGTTCGTGTGCAAGCTCAACCCGGTCACGGCGGACGACGACCTCGAGCTCATCTTCAGCCGGTTCGGCAAGATCCTCAGCTGCGAGGTGATCCGCGACGGCAAGACCGGGGACAGCCTGCAGTACGCCTTCATCGAGTTCGACAACAGGGAGAGCTGCGAGGCCGCCTACGCCAAGATGGACGGCGTGCTGATCGACGACCGCCGCATACACGTCGACTTCAGCCAGAGCGTCAGTAGGCTGAGCGACGTCTGGCGGTCGGAGACGAATAAGAAGAGGAAGGGCGCCGCGGCCGGGAGGGCCCACGGTGGTGGTGGGTGGGGCGGCGTGAGGGAGCTCGAGAAGTGGCGCAAGTATAGGGAAGGGGCTGACGAGGTGGATGACGAGGATGGGTATCGGATGGTGCACGGCGCGGAGGAAATGCGTGGCCGCCATGAGAGGGATAAGGATAGGCGGCATGACGACGAGGAAGACGATCGGGATGTGGACCGCGATAGCTATCGACAGCGGGACGGCGATCGTCGGGACGATGACAAGTTTAGGAGCAGGCGACGCGGGGATAGGGATGGGAGAAGAGGCGGGGATAGGGGTGGGGGACGCACTGACACTTGGAAGCGCAGCCGTAGCAGAAGTCCCCGACGAGACGGGCGACGAGACGGCCAGCGAGACTCGAGGAGAGCCGACGGCCGGGATCGCGACAGTCGAGATTGGGACGGGCGGGATAGAAGAGACTATGACCGAGACAGGGGCAGGGGCCGGGGCAGAGGGCCGCGATGATTGCGAGAGAAGATGGGCTTCTCAATGGTATCCGATATTTACCAACGGACTTAATCAACAAACACTTTTTCATGACAACCACCCCCCCAGTTCCGCCTCCATGCCTTGGTGCAACGCTCCCTCACTCACGAACCACCGCTGAGTCTCCTCACTCGCGACCCTTTTTGTTGGGGATACCTGCTTGGGTATACACGACGACTGCCTCTCCAACTGCTCGTATCTAATTCGCCAGTCAGCGACCCGGACACCTGGTTCTCTCGAGTCGGCCGCAGAGAGTTTCTGATGGAGGGTACATGTCCCTCCTCCGCGCCGCGCCCAAACCCCCAGTGTCGACGTGCAGATTAGTGCCTGACACTGCGCGTTTTTGTTTTCGTCCGAGCCTAATAATGGCAATTCCAGAGACCTCGGGTTCTAAAACTCGTGAACTTTTTGTTCCCCCAACACGCGTTGAAACTCTTGCGCTCCACCAACCTTCTTCGTCATCCGCTCAGCTTTTTATTACTCCGGAACCCTGTACAGGGTCGGCGTTTTCGTCCAGGGTAATACATCGGCGTAGTTTCTATCTTGGATACCCTCTCGTGACCGGCGTTCCTTGATAATTCTTTCGCTGGCGAACGCGTGTCATTGCTCTCGACTTAGTGTCAAGGCCCATCCATGCCCACCTCTTGGGCCCTCCGTCCAGCTTCAGTCCGCGGATGGGAGATACCGGGGAGGAGGGGGTACGGTTCGTTTCACGGCATAAACGGGGCAGTGTCCGTTGGTGCCACTGGAGTGGACTAGAGGGCGCAAGAATGCCCTTGCGGAGGCAGAGACGAAGGAAGAGGGAAAGTCAATGCGCATATGTCTTGCAGAGGGCACGCAGCCTTGCAGATAGCATTTGTCCGTTAGCAACACTGCCGAGCGACGCTGGAAGGCCACCGTACCGACCGTATCACACGGAATTTGAGCTGGCACGTCGTTCGGTACGGCGCTGTCACTCGCCGACTATCTCGGTAAGGCATCGTTGACTTCCTTCTCTCCTCCATCCTCCATTAGCATTTCTTTTCGAGCCGAGGAGGTAAGGAGGGCTGAACAAGCTTGCTTGTTGCTGGCGAGAGCAACCGGGGTTCTTTTTTCTTCTTTTGTTTCTCCTGCAAGGACCCTCTGTGTCACACTGGATATCTCCGTTTGGGCGATCATTCTCAACGGTCATTGTCGGACCGAGCCTGGCATGCCTGCTGGCTGTCTCCGTGCAGGCACGAGTTGGAGGGCCGGCGCTGAAGAAACTTCACGTTGGACTGATGGGCAAGGGGTGCATGGTGGTAAGGTTTGGGAGCTGACATGGCTGCGCCCGAGTTAGATTGGTCCTTTCAAACCAGAGTATCAACAACTCAACCGCCTAGAGACATCGCTTTACCGTGGTACATCCAACCAGAGTATCAATAACTCAACCGCCTAGACGACACATCGCTTTACCGTGGTACAGGTTGAGTCTAGAAGGACGAGGATAAGGGCACTTCACGACAGGCCCGGTTAGGGGACACAAGACCGCATATCAAACAGCCCTCTTGTCATTTCAGAGCAAGCCTTGTGTCACCCGCTTCTCGTCTTCGAGGCTCGCCTCTCCAGGGAGGAATCTTCGTTTGCAAGCAGAGTGCTCTATGTGGGGCCTGTAAGGCACATGCGCCCGCTGTAACAAGTATACACCCCCCACCCCTCCGCAGAAGTCTACCTGCAGGTTTAAAATGGGTTGGGTTGCGGTGCGGCTTAACCTCCTTAACGAATGCTAGGGTAGTCACCCCCGACTGCAGCCACGGTCTAGGGTGACCCCTGGCGCCCAGCGGCCTCGGCAAAAGCATTTACGATCATCACGCCCGTCTTCGGTGTCCGAGGTGTGATTACGTGGATGAGGGACAAGATGGCTGGCGGGCTCCTTAGGCAGCCAATCCCACATTCCTGACCACAGCGCTCACCGTAGTCCAATCGTCGCGACCTCTTCCGTCTCACCAGCTTCGGCAACCTGCAGGGACGAGCCCTTCTTCCCAAAAAGACACCGGGGCTCCTTGACAACCTATTCCATGCGGGCATCCGGGGCGCTAGAGGTTGGGCAGAGGAATTCTCCGCACCTTTTATTTCCAAAAACAACTTCGAGAGACAAGAGTTGCTACTCTGTTGTCGTTCTCGCGTGGTATGACCTGGGGACATGCTACAAGTGCGCTGCCACTCGTGTCTCTCGGGTTGGACGGGCCCGGGGCTTTGCTGCGAACCTCAAGCCCCGACTGCCTACCTAATGATTGAGGCCTCTTCTTCGGAAAATCTTGTTGGGCAGATATCGGGTAGATAGTCGAGGCCTCAGGATATCTGAATCCAACACTACCACTTCATCAAGATTTGTGCTCCAAAATCGACTTCCTTCTACTAGATGTATGATAGTACGTATCCGGCCTCGCCAGAGACATCTTGGTAGTGTTTGCATCCAACAGATGGCAGCTGGCCTGCAGGTAATAAGAACCTGTTAATGGATCTCGGATCGATCGGGGCCGAATATCAGCTTCCTAGCCGATATTTGGGGAGGGGAGAGCCGGTTACGCCCCGTATTTTCAAGTCGATCCATTGCGGACCGAGGCTCGTATCGCGAAAAGTACCGATGGAGGTGTCAGATATCCAAAGTGACACAATTTCAGGGGCGTGTAAACGAGCAGGCATCCGGACCCCTCAGGCAGGGATGGTGCCTTTGGAGGCGCCAACCGATGGTCGATTATCGGTGCTTGCGACCCCTTCCCCAGCGAGATCCGTGGAGATGATCGACAGCCGGCTTGCTGCTCATACTGTGGGCGTAGAAAAGAAACTACGAGACGTACAGGATCTTCCCGCATGCAGCTTACTATCGATGATTTTGTGAGTGATCGTCTGTGGCGTTCCTTGGGAACTAAGCTAGCAGGCCCTTTACCTTCCACCCCCCATCTCCCCGCTGAGTACCACCCGTTGCACATGGTTAACGTTAGAGCCCAGTGATTCTCCTCCAGCCATTGCGACAACTTCTTTGTCTATGTATGGAAACTGTGCCTCTCGCAGCTCGTAATGACGACACTCGCTTGAGTCTATCAACATTCGTAGCTGAGCAGCTGACCGCGAGCATTGGTTCCGCGTCCAACCATCAACCAAGGCCGATCACTTATAAACATACGCGCGGTACATGTGTCACCCACTGGCTGCACTCCCCAATGTTGGGTCCGCCTTCAGGGAGGTCAGCTCGTCATCGCCCGACTGCACTCGCGGACCGCGGACCTGTAAAATCCTATTTCTTTACGTACAGGCAAACAAGTTGAGCTGCCCTAATTACCATATTGGGATTTGGTGCACAAAAGTTTGTGTTCGCTAGTCCAGGGCAACCTTACCTTTTATTGAATTCTCCCGCCAGAGGTCGAAGCTGGCTAGCTGAGTATCGACAGGCAACTAGCTTCAGGGGCGTGGATTACATCAGCCTCGCCGCGAGGAACACCGTTAGCGGACCGTTCTGTCATTTTTTTTTGATTTCTTTTTCCATGCCCCGTTCCGTATTCTGACAGACCGGTAGCGTGCCTCCTTGTCTTTCTTTTTTCTTCATATGGTTGTTTGGCTCGGACGGCGAATTCCGGCAAACCCTTCCTCTTTGCATCTTGGACGAAATCATCCGCGGAATAGAAGCGCTCTGTCTCGTTGCACCGGGTAAAGGGGGGGTTTCCTTGAGGCTGCCTGTACAAAGTTTGTATTATGCAGCCGGGGGACATGAGCCCCCGGCATCACCCCTATCTCTTTGTATGCGGCCGTATCAGCGTGTCCCCCACCCCCTTCCCCAGGCCATGTCAACTGATACACCCACTCGAGGAGGGCCGGTATAGGATAGTGTTGCTTCGGATCTTTTCAGGCGCAGAAACGCTAGCCAGGGATTCTCTGGTCGCTTCTAACCCGCACGTTTGCTTCGTGCTGGAGGGGTGGGGAGCGCTGGCCCTGGACAGAAAGCGAGGCCCGGTGTTTGTCCATCTGCACCTTCACGCACGTTCGGATCTTTCTTCCTCTCATCTTACTTTCCCGCTGGCCGAGCATCAGTGTGCCCTGTTGTACACACCTGGTCCCTGGCCAGATACTGATATGTAGGTGTTGTAGAAACGATGCGTGGCTACGCATCCCGATTCGCAGGCTCTGGTCTGCTCCTCCATAAAAGATAAAGAGGACCAACGTGCGGTTGGCAGCCACGATCTACATCCGCGAACCAGCATTCCCCAGAGAATTCAGGTCGTCCAATGCTTGAAATGAGAGAGAGACCGCTGTCTTAGACATGGATTGTGCGACACGAGGCTTACCTTCCTAGCCTTAGTTTGAAACCGGTCAGTAGTTGGTCCTCAAGCCCCATGCCCGCCCCATGTCCGCCTTTCTGCGCCTCCATCCGGATCTACTCGGGTCTGGGCCCGATGTAGCTTCTCTGTTTGCCGCTACCATATCGATCGAAGCTGGTAGATTCAAACATGCAGGATTTAAGGGCTCATCTGCAGCCAGCCGTGGCAACCGACGACACTTTTATGACATCTGCCGTGCAGGGGCGTGTGTGTCTCTGTGCGTACGCTCCCAGTATTCTGTGTGTACGCTCCCAGTATCTCCT